>PVBE010304806.1_pt1 | contig 45439 bp, 29 predicted proteins | sample 1631181 | NCBI WGS metagenome assembly PVBE01 (sample SAMN08397723, study PRJNA350692) | Marine metagenome, whole genome shotgun sequencing project. | isolation source: water | place: Pacific Ocean | collected 2012-04
GCTGAGCAAGACTTGGTCTAGCACTTTCGCTGACTGCTTGAAGATCTCCTGCCCAAGCGATTTACGACCTTACATGACAAATGCCTGCAAACAAACCAAAGTCGCCGCATAAACCCAACCTCTCAGAGACTTCACCCTCCTGGGGATCCGTAGATGTGGGTTGCTGATCCATCGTGGTGGCCTTGCAAGAGGAATCGGTCGTCATGCGAGTGTCGAGCAATCTACGACGTGCAGCTTCATGCGGCAAGAGTACTGTGGCGCGGGCAAGAACCGTGGCCGCCGGGGCGAATCGCTGTCATGCGGCGCTGCGGGTTGGCTATAATCAACTCCCCGCCTTGTTCACATGTGGTGGAACTGCTGCCCACCGCACAGATCAACCCACCGCACAGACCAACCCAGCGCACAGACCAACGAAGCATCCAACACGGTCCCACTCGCCACCGAGTAGCCTGTCTGAGAAAGAGGTAACCCGATGAAAATGACGTCCTTGTTCTCTCATCATCGTTCGATTCTCGCCTTGTCCAAGTTGACGGTGTTGGCCACCGCGATCAGTCTCGGACTTTCCGCACCGGCACGCGGCGATGTTTCGCGCGTCTTGCCGGATGGTCAGGTTCCACAAGATCGTCGATTGAATGAGCAGAAGGATCTCAACGGGTATTTCCCATTTTCGGTGCCCGATTCTCCCGAAGCTTGGGAGAAGCGAGCGGCCGAATTGCGACGTCGCGTGCAGGTGGCCACGGGCACCTGGCCGTTGCCGGAGCGTACGCCGCTGAACTCGGTGATTCACGGTCGCATCGAGCAGGATGGTTTTACGATCGAAAAAGTCTACTTTGAAAGCGTGCCGAATCACTTCGTTACCGGGCTGTTATTTCGACCAGCTGGAAAAGGCGATGGTAACGCTGGCCGCCCTGCAGTCCTTTGCCCCCACGGCCACGGCGGACGTTTGCAAGATTATGGCGCTGCAAAGATGAAAGGGTTGATCGAATCTGGAGCCGAGAAGTTCGAGCAAGGCAATCGGTTTCCTAAACTTTCGCGCTGCGTTCAACTCGCACGGATAGGCTGTGTGGCCTTTATCTACGACATGATCGGATACGCGGACAGTGTGCAGCTCTCCTACGAGTTGGCTCATCGATTCGCCAAACAGCGACCGGAGTTTGAGAGTCGCGAGAGTTGGGGCTTATTCAGCACGCAGGCCGAACTGCGTTTGCAGAGCATCATGGGTCTGCAATCATGGAACTCGATTCGCGCTTTAGACTTTCTCAGTGGCCTGCCGGATGTCGATCCGCGGCGGATAGCGGTTACCGGTGGGAGCGGCGGCGGCACGCAGACGATTCTGTTGTGCGCTGTCGATCCACGTCCCGTGGCGGCCTTTCCTCAAGGCATGGTTTCCACATCGATGCAAGGTGGTTGTACGTGCGAGAACTGCAGTCTATTGCGAATCGGCACGGGGAACGTCGAACTGTGCGCCCTATTTGCGCCCAAGCCACAAGGCATGACGACGGCAAATGACTGGACCAAGGAGATGATGACTAAGGGCTTTCCTGAACTCAAGCAGCTCTACACCATGCTGGGTGTCGCTGACCACATCATGTGCAAGCCGCTCAACCATTTCCCACACAACTACAACTATGTGACGCGTCATTTGATGTACGATCTGTTCAACAAGCATCTCAAGTTCGGCCTGGACCAGCCGGTTAAGGAACGCGATTGGAGATTGCTTACAGCCGCGGAAGCGACGGTCTGGGATGACAAGCATCCGCGCCCCGAGGGCGGTCCGCAGTACGAACGGGCCCTGACAAAATGGATGGCTGATCAGTCCGATCGGCAAATCGCCGCATTGATGCCAGAAGACGAGCCGTCGCTGGCCGAGTACCGCGAAGTCGTTGGCGGGGCTGTCGAGACGATGATTGGTCGCGCCATGCCGATGGTGGGATCGATCGAACGTGAGAAAATCGCCAAGGAAGAACTGGGCGGCTTTCTATATTTCAAGGATATCTTGCGCAATGTTAATCAGGGCGAGGTACTTCCAATCATCTCGTTTTATCCAACAGCCAGGCCTTGGAACAACCACGTCGTGATCTGGCTTGATGGGCGCGGTAAACGGGGTGTTTTCGATTCCGCTGATCGGCCCAACCCGCCCGTCCGCCAGTTGTTGGCCCGTGGCGCGTCCGTTGTAAGTGCTGATCTACTCTATCAAGGCGAGTTTCTCGCCGCTGAGCAGACATTCGACGCGATGCCAGTCGTCAAGAATCCACGTGAGTTCGCTGGCTACACATTTGGTTACAATCACACGGTCTTCGCCCGTCGCGTGCATGATGTCCTGTCGCTGATATCATGGATTCGGAACGACGACCACGCGCCAGCCCATGTCCATCTGGTGGGCGTCAACGGCGCGGGTCCGATCGTGGCGGCTGCCCGCGCGATTGCCGGGAAAGCCGTGGACCGCGCTGCCGTCGATACGAAAGGTTTCCGGTTTGCCAATCTCCGGTCGTACCGTGATGCGAACTTCATTCCGGGTGCGGTCAAGTATGGCGATCTTCCAGCGTTGCTCGCGTTGTCCGCGCCACACAAGCTACTGATCGCCGGCGAACAAGGCGCGACACCCACGGCTGTCAGTGCTGCCTATCAGGCTGCTGGCAAGCCGGGCAATGTGAATTCTGTCAAAGGCAACGGCGACGAAAACGCAATGCACGCCGCGAACTGGCTGCTGAAGTAGGTCCGAACCTCACTGCTGCAATGCAAAGAGAATGATGTTGATCGCTAGTCGCGCGGCGTCGCCTTTTACGTACCCTTTGCACTGTAGCGACGAACCATTTTCCAGCGCGCAACTGATGTCGTAGGGCGAAAAGACAACGGAAATGCGGTCATCGATTTGCAGGCCTTCCAAAAGCGGTGAGACCTTTTTCAGGTGTGCCGTCAACGGATCGTCGCCGGCACGCATTTGTGGGTCACGCAATGTCAATTGGTTCAGATCGTAACCACCAAAGTCCCGTGTGAATAATGGGTGTCCCGTTGGAATGCGGGCCAGCTTTTGCGCTGGAAAGATTGCCGAAAACTCTCGACGAAACGCCGTGCTGAATTCGGGACTAGCACAGATCGAGTCCGCCACAATCACCCCACCGCGTTCGATGAACAACGCCAGGGCGCTGCGTTCGGCTGAAGTCAAACGAAACGCGCGCCGTCCATGCATAAACAGCAGCGGGTAGGTAAATAACGAAGGATCTGTGGCCAGCACCTTGCGGTTCTCGACGCCCACGCGCATCTGAGCTTTTTCGCGAAACACGTTCAGGAGATTCGGCAACGCATTGGGTGCTTCGTCGCCACCCCCCGCGTACATCAGCTTGGGGATATACAAAACGCCGCGTTCGGGCTGCTCGGGCGCGTTGCGGTTGAGCGTGAATTGGGGTCGGTCCAGCTTGTTCTTGAGTTCACGATTGGTGGCATAGGTCACCACGTTTTCGCCGATCCGAACACAGGCCTCGATTTCCGCCTGCACGTTGGCTGGATAGGAAGAATCTCGTCCCGGGCGGTTCAGTTCCCAGAAACACGAAAGGTCCTGTGGGCAGTAGATAATGCTGGTGCGACAGCAGGCGTCGACGCCGTACAATGGTCGCAGATAGTCAGGATCGACTTTCTCTTCGGCGTACCATACGGGATGTTCAGGCGGCAACAACTGCAGGCTGGAGTCTTTGAACAGCTCTTTCATGAGCGCCTTGAACGAACGATCAAATCCTTCGCCGCCGCAACATGCTTCGGCAAAAATGAATCCGCCCTGGTTAATGTATTCGCGTAGATTGTTCTTTTGGTCGCTCGACAATTCCAGAGAGTCTCGGCCGGAAATAAACAGGACAGGCGTTTCCAGCAAGTCATCAACCGTTGCGGCGCGAGCGTCAATCGTCTGCCAGGTCAGATCGCGTCGCCAACGCTGCTCCATCCGCCGTGTGAGGTTCTTTACCGAACTCCGATGCGGATTCCAACCACCACCACGACCGTGCTTGAGCTGGGTGATGAGGATGGGCCGACGGCCTTTGGCCAGAAAGAGCAATGCGAAGGACGTGGCGACCAGTGCGTTCTGCTCCGCGTGATAATCGCCCCGCCAGAATCCGGACAATGAGTCTTGGCCGTCGACCAGGAACGCGGCACCTTCACGGAACCAATCATGGCGACCGATGAAGCGATTTCCCGACAAACGCCCCACGCGTTCGACACCGTACAGATAGTAGTACAGGTGTGTTGTGTTGAGATTGGCCCGCAGGCCGGAGTAGGGGTTTGGATTACGCTCGACGGAGAACTTTGCGCCCAGCCAGTTGAGGGCTCGGCGAAGCGGTTCATCGTCAGATTGCGTGCCGCAACAATGGACTGTTCCAGCTTGCACTTTGGCGTCGCCCTGATGGACTCTTCCTGAAGTGATCAATAGCGAGGCAATGCCGGCACAAGTCATGCTGCCGGTGGATGGCTCGCCTTTGACATATCCCCACGACCCATCCTCCTTTTGCATCCTCAACCAGTAGTCCCGTGCAGATTGCCACGTTGATTCCTTGACCTTCACGCCGGCGCGTTCGGCTTCATGAAGCGCCAACAAGGCAAATTGTGAATTGGAATTGTCGCCAGCGGTATTGCGTTCCGAGTAGGCCCACGACCCCTTATGAAGACTCGTCTTAATCTGGATCCTCTCCAGCCAATTCACGTTCACGCGGATCAGCGAGGCATCCTCGTCCGGTTCGGCGGCGCACAAGAACATGGTGATCAACGACGTACTGTAGACCATTCTCGGTTTTCCGAGTGAACGCACGAACTTCAGCGCTCGCTGAATGGAGGGATCCGAAACTGGAACTCCCGCGTTGATCATGGCCAACGAGCAGAGTGCCGTTAACCCGCCCGGATAGCCTGGGTGGTCCGTCCAACTTCCGTTGACTTTTTGGTACTTCTTCAAGTAGCCGACGCCACCACGGATGGACTTACGAACTTGGTCGGCGGAGATGTCCCCCCGTACAGGCGTCGCAACTAGCGCAAGTAGCACCAGCACAATTAGCGTGTAGCCTTTTTTTGTCGACATGCCGCGAGTTCCTCTCGTAGACGGCCCAACGGTCATCTTAAATATCTTAGGATTCAAAAGTTACGGCGGCAATCAATTCGGCGGGATCGAACCGGCGATCATCCCCGGTTCACCCCGATCGCGCGAACTTCTCGCCACTCGAGGGCGGCGAAAGGCATACAATCTACAATATGACCACAAAACAACGGAGCCTTGGCGAAGTCTTGCAGGAGTTCAGCCATCATCGCATGGTGATGAAGCAGGAGTTGCAGAAGATCATCGTCGGCCAGGATGAAGTCATCGAACAGCTGTTTGCGGCCATTTTTACGCGAGGACACTGCCTTTTGGAAGGTGTTCCCGGTTTGGCCAAGACACTGATGGTCAGCACGTTGGCGAAGATTCTGGACGTTGGATTCAAACGCATACAGTTCACTCCGGACCTGATGCCGTCGGATATTACGGGGACCAATGTGTTGGAGGAAGACTCCGATGGCCGGCGTAACTTTCGCTTTGTCGAAGGGCCGATCTTCTCGAGTATTGTGCTGGCGGATGAAATTAATCGAACTCCTCCCAAAACGCAGGCGGCTTTGCTGCAGGCCATGCAAGAGGGCGAAGTAACGGTCGGACGGGAAACGTACACGCTGCCGGATCCGTTCTTCACCATCGCAACGCAGAATCCGATCGAACAGGAGGGGACCTATCCGCTGCCAGAAGCTCAGTTGGATCGCTTCATGTTCAATATCAAAGTCGGCTACCCAACGGCTGATGAAGAGGAACGAATTCTGTCGACCACCACGCGGAATGAAAAAGTCGAAGTCAGCAAAGTGCTCTCTGGTCGAGCAATCGTAAACGTGCAAAAACTGGTCAGTTCAGTTGCGGTCAGCGAGTTCATCGTGAAGTATGTCTCGCGACTCGTACGTGCGACGCGGCCGGCAGACCCGACGGCGCCCGATTTCGTCAAGGAATTGGTCGACTGGGGAGCTGGACCCCGCGCTGGACAGTTCTTGATCAATGGCGGCAAAGCCATCGCTGCGATGGATGGGCGTTTTTCGGTGGCCGTTGATGACATCAAGAAGATCGCTGTGCCCGTGTTGCGCCATCGGCTCAGTACCAACTTCCAGGCCCAAGCTGAAGGGATGACAGCCGAGGATGTCGTGCTGAAACTTCTGAAACAGACACCCGAACCCGAGATTCCAAAGTTTGCCAACAATCCAACGCCTCCACCTCCGCCTCCGCGAGGTACTTAGAACTCACCATGGCAACGGTCGAGAAATATCTGAAGCCGGAGGTGATCAATCAGATCAAACGGCTCGACCTGCGCGCCCAGTTCGTGGTGAAGGGTTTCCTGCAAGGGTTGCACGCGAGCCCGTTTCATGGGTTTTCTGTCGAGTTCAGTGAACACCGTCGTTACAGCCACGGCGACGACCCCAAGGATATCGATTGGCTGGTCTACGCGAAGACTGATAAGTACTACATCAAGAAGTTCGAGGCGGAAACCAATATCACTGGCTACTTAGTGATGGACCTCAGCCAGTCCATGGGATACACGCACCGCCAGGAACTGACAAAGTTCGACTATGCCATTTGCCTGGCCGCGGCACTGTGCTACCTGATGGTGCACCAACAAGATCCCGTGGGTCTGATCACGTTTGATGATCGAGTCCGCGATTGCCTGGCACCCAAATCCAAACGTACGCAGTTGGGTAACGTGCTTTCCCATCTGGCGAATCTCAAACCGACGGGTCAGACGGAGATTGCCAGGTGTCTGACACAAATTGCGGCGATGCTGCGGCACCGTAGTCTGATCATGCTGTTCTCGGACTTGCTGGGCGATCCCGCGGAGATCTTACAATCGTTGCGACAGCTGCGTCACGGCGGTCACGATGTCATTCTGTTCCATATTCTGGATGAAGCGGAAGTGAATTTCCCGTTCGATGGGTTGATTGAGTTCGAAGACCCGGAGACCAACGATCGCGTGGAAGTCGACGCCACCAATTTCCGTCAGGACTATCTGCAGGAAATCAACGACTTTCGGCAGGATTTTAAGCGGAACTGTTTTCAAATCGGTATCGACTATGTGCCGTTGGAAACGAGTATGCAATTCGATAAGGCGTTGCTCGAATACTTACTCAGCCGCCGCGCGAGGTGTTGAACGCACCATGGCTTTCGTCAACTTGTCCTTACTGATTGGCGGACTCTTCACGGCCATTCCCATCGTGTTGCACTTGGTGATGCGCCAAAAACCGAAGCAGCTGACGTTTCCCGCCTTGCAGTTTCTCAACCAACGTCGCGAAACCAACCGCCGCACGTTGAAACTACGACATTGGTTGTTGCTGGCACTGCGGTGTCTGGCGGTTGCCGTGGTAGTTCTTGCCCTGGCTCGCCCCAGCGTCGATTCGACTGCAGTCGCCGGCTGGCTGATGTCGGCCGGTCTGTTCGTGATGCTGTCCGTGGTTGTCGTCTGCTTGATCATCTCGTTGGTGCAAAGAAAGGGCCGTTTGCTGATCGGCATTCTGTCGACAGCGTGCGGGCTCTTGTTGGTGGCGCTGGTAACCAGCACGATCGGAAATCTGCGGAACAGCCCGAGTGTTCTACTGGGCGACCAGCAGGCGCCGGTCGCCGCAGCGCTCGTGATCGACTCGTCCCCTGCGATGATGTACCAGTTTCAGAACCGGACTCGACTGGATGCTGCCCGCGAAACCGCGACCTGGTTGATCGGCCAGTTTCCGCCGGATAGCGATGTGGCGATTGTCGAATCACGCCTGGAACCCGCCTTGTTTTCGGTCGATCTTTCCGCAGCGCGGAAAGCCGTATCACGGCTCAACACCGATGGCAACCGCGAACCGCTATCCCGGGCCATTCAGAGCGCATTACGGCTGCTGACCAACAGCGACAAGACGCGAAAAGAGATCTACGTGTTCACGGACTTGACACTCTCGTCATGGAAAGATGATCAGTCAAGCACGCTGTCTACGGCGCTGGATAACGCGCGTGACGTAACGGTGTACGTCGTCGATGTCGGTGTTGAAGTTCCGCGAAACGTTTCGTTAGGTGCTCTGCAGCTCTCCGCTGAGACTCTGGCCGGTGATAACGATTTGGTCGTGGGGACGGAAGTCATGGCATTGGGGGCTGGCGGTCGGTGTGCAGTCGAGCTATTTGTTGAAGAGCTCGATCCAGACCGCCCAATTATTGTCGACGGCCAGACGCTCTTGCCGAAGGCCGTGCGTCGGGATCACCAAGAGAATGAACTCGACAGAGACGGGTCGAATAAAATCAGATTTCAAGTACATGGGTTATCCGTCGGCGTTCATCATGGGTCTGTCCGCTTGACTCAAAATGACAACTTATCTGTGGACAACGAGCGCTATTTTACCGTCAATGTGGTCGAGTCCTGGCCCGTGTTGGTGGTTGCGCCCAACGGTGTGGACACAACACTGTTGACCGAAGCGATTGCGCCGTTTGAATTCCGCAAAACCAATCGTGCTCGATTTCACTGCACAGTGATTGGGCAAGGCGATTTGGAGAATCACTCGCTGCAAAACTACGCGGTGATCAGCCTGGTCGATCCTGGACCCGTAACACCGTCGCAATGGAAACGCATGGCTCGATTTGTGGAACGCGGCGGTGGTCTGGCAGTATTTCTTGGGCACAACGCTGCGGTGAAAACGGCGACCCCGTCGTTCAACATTGATGAGGCAAAGCGGGTGTTGGGAGCGAAACTGGCACGAGTTTGGCGTTCCCCAGAGCGCGAGTTGTTTCTGGCTCCCGCCCGCTACGATCATGCCATCTTGGCGGCATTTCGACAGCAGGCGACGAGCGTACCGTGGGATGCAGCGCCGATCTTTCTACACTGGGTGCTCGAAGACCTCAGCCCGAATACGACCGTCATCACGGCGCTAAGCAACGGAAAACCGGCGATCGTGGAGACCGTGCTGGGCAAAGGGCGTGTGCTAACGTGGGCGACGCCCGTTTCCGACCCTTTGCGTCCGACGGGCCGAGCGTGTTGGAACGAACTGTCCACTAGCGAAGTCAATTGGCCCTATTTCGTGTTGGTCAACGAGTCCACGCGGCATCTCGCCGGCACGAGTGATCAGCGGTTGAATTATGCCGTCGGAGAAATCGCACGAATCCAAAACAATGCCGACGAATATCCAGCGCGATACGATCTGTTCCCACCGCGCGACGAACTGTTGGACGTGACGGCGCACGAAGACCTGCTCACGGTGCGAGTTACCGATCGGCCCGGCACATACCGGTTGAAAGGTTTTCGTGGTGGTCCTGTTACGCGTGGATTCTCCGTAAACTTGGCGCCCCAGGAAAGCGATCTGCGACGACTATCGGCGGACTATCTTGAGAGCATACTGGGCAAGGACCGCTATCAGTTGGCACGTGACCGCGACGAGATTGTCTTGGAAGTGGGGCATGCGCGCGTGGGCCGAGAGTTCTATCCGTACTTGATGGCCCTGCTGGTGATCGTCGTCGGACTCGAACACCTGTTCTCGAATCGTTTCTACCGCAAGCCGACGTGACCTTCGCGCCCCAGGACGACACGCAGGAACACCCGAGACGACTAACTCAATGACTCAATGGAATTGCAACCCGATCCTCAACAGCTATCCCCTGGTTGCCCTGATGACCTTGGGACTGATAGCGTTGCTGTCGGTCGGTCCCAACTACAAGCAGTTGCCACGAATCAGGCGCGCCGTGCTGACTGGGTTGCGCCTGGCTGTCATTCTACTGCTGCTGATCGCGATGCTGCGCCCGACCTTAGTGAGCACGTCGCGGCAAGCTCAGTCGGGCGTGTTGGTGATTCTGTTCGACCAGTCTCGCAGTATGCAGTTGCCCGGAGCGACCGGTTCGGACACACGATGGCAATCGCAGCAGGCCGCTCTGAAGTCGATTGAAGTCGACCTGCGAGAATTGTCGGATCGTCTGCAAGTGAAGTTGTACGCGTACGATCAGCAATTGCATCCGATCGAGTTCGGAGCGGGCGGCATTGTGTTTCCCACCACTCCGACGGGTGACCAAACCGATCTTGGCACGACGTTGCACGAAGCGGTCCAGCGTGAATTGGGGCAACGCGTGGTGGGCATCATCGTTTTAGGCGACGGTGCTCAGACTGCCTTTGCACCACAGGTCGAAGTCCAGCAAGCGGCACGGAACATTGCGCGAATGCAATATCCGCTCTACGCGGTGGCGTTTGGGCCTGCCGGAAATAGCGCACAAGCGCGCGACGTCGTGCTGGAGAATCTCCCGGAACAATACACTGTCTTTGTGAAGAACGAACTGAACATCAAGGGCAGCTTGCGTGTGCGAGGCTATGTTAATCAAGCGATCCCCGTCAGCCTTATCGTTGAAGACCCAGCTGGCAACAAGCGGGTGCTGGGACCACAGCAGGTCACGGCGCGTACCGAAGGCGAACAGATCCCGGTTGCCACGGCCTTTTCGCCTGATCGACCGGGGCAATACAAAGTCACACTTCGGGCTGCCGATCAGCCTGGTGAACTGGTAACTCGTAATAACGAGTTGAGTGCATTTGTCACCGTGCTGGAAGGTGGCCTCCGTGTGCTATATCTGTACGGTGACCTGTTAGGCGAGCAACGATTGTTGCGACGCTCGCTGGATGCTTCGGCCGACATCCAATTGGAGGATGTCTATGTCAATTCCTCAAAACCAGGTCGCGACGCAGTTGTATCGGCCGCATTGCGATTCGCCGATTTCGATGTGCTACTGATCGAAAATATTGACGCGACGGTCCTCGGAGCCGAAAACAACAAAACGATCCAGACGCTCGTCGAACAGGGTAAGGGGTTGATGATGCTGGGCGGCTTTAACAGCTTCGGCCCAGGCGGTTACCAAAAGACGCCAATGGCGGACATGCTTCCCATTACGATGGGCAGATTCGAACGGCAGGATCTTGGGCCCACAGAACCTATCAGCCGAGACCTTCATATCTGGGGTGATCTGAAGATGCGACCGACGGGCGACCACCCGGTGACGAGGTTGGCAACGGGCGACAAGAACATTCAAATTTGGAATTCGTTACCGCCCTTGAAAGGTGCCAATAAGGTGGGTGTCAAACCAACCGGCCGCGTGTTGGCGGACACTCCGGGCGGGGTGCCGCTACTGGTTTCCGGAGCCTACGGTCGGGGGCGAGTGTTGGCGTTCGCCGGAAATAGCACGATTCGATGGTGGCAGTTTGGTCGTCAGTCGGAACACCGGCGGTTCTGGCGCCAGGCCATCCTTTGGTTAGCCAGTCGCGAAGATCTCGCCAAGCATGATGTGTGGATCAAGCTCGACCAACGACGCTACAACCCGAGCAGCCGCATTTCGTTTGTTGCCGGTGCGACAGCTCCAACGGGTGAGGTGATCACCGATGCCGAATTCAAAGCAGAAATCGTGGCGCAAGACGGAACTCGACAACCCGTTTCGTTGACGACCGATGACGATCAGTTTATTGGCGCTGTCGACGCCATGACTGCGCCCGGCGATTATCTAGTCGAACTAAGCGTCACGCGCGCCGGCGCGGCGATCGGCGCGGCACGCACCACATTTCAGATTTTGGACCGCGATGTTGAACTCAGCAATCCTGCCACCGATTATCCACTGATGGCGCGAATTGCCAATCTGACCAAGGAGGCTGGAGGCGAACCGATTGCACCCGAACAACTCCCCGCGCTGATGAAGAAGCTCAAGGATCGTCGCGACGAGCTTGAAATTGACGTACAAGCCAAATGGCAACTGGGCGACACCGCGCAAGACGCCTGGGCGATGTTGCTGCTTTTGGTCGGCTTTCTGACGGGCGAGTGGTTCTTGCGAAAGAAGTGGGGCCTGGTGTAGTGCGGCCGTCAAGGTAGCAGGCACACTCCGTGTGCCGTCCGCCGCAGCTACTATCAAACGCGTGTGAACGGCGCGCCGAAGTGACCAAGAAAGACGCTATCGCATGGGGGCCTTTGCTGCTGGCACCGTCTTATTCAGCCCCCAGAACACCGCGTTGACCAGGAGTCGATTGAAGTCGTCCGATTGGAAATCATCGACCTGTCCCAGCGACGTGTAGAAGACTCGACTCTTGCCAAACTTGTGCGTCCAAGCCACGGGTTCGGCAGGCTGACCTTCGATTTCCCCTATCACCAGCGGAATCGTCGATTTGGCGAGCGGGCTGACTTCGTACAGGGATCCGTTGCCCTGAAACGAGGTGACGGACACACCGTCAAGGATCGCATGTTCGCCTGCCTGCGCGGCCAAGGTCAACTGAGACTTGATGCCGTTGGGATGGTGGCTGTGGTAGTTGCCGCCCAGCACGTCCGCATCAAATGACTGCCACTCCGCGTGGCCAGAGGGATGCTTGCCTTTGGTGTGGAACGCGTGATTGGCAGTTCGGATACCCACCAGCGGTTTTCCGGAAGCCATAAACTCACGTACCAGCTTCAGCTGTTCTTCCGGCAACGACCGGCGGCGGACACTCAGGAAGAGCAGGTCAGCCGTTTTCAACGCCGCCAAACCCGGAAAGTTATTCTTGTCCTTTTCGTCGGCATGAATGATCGTGTGGCGTACGCCACGCGGGGTGAGATGTTCTTGTGCGAAAGCCGGCAGAGATTCATTCGTCTGATACTCGCGTTCGCCGATCACGAACACGACATGAGGCTGGTTCTTTTCGGCAAAAACAAATTCCTCTTTGCCGGTGAAGACCGACGAAGTTACGGTCGGGCACCAATACTTTTCGATGTGGTCAACCACGAGATCGGTGCCTTGCGTGTGCGGCACGTAGGGCTTCATTCGCGAATTGTACATGGTGTCGGTCATATCGCGCATCAGGACGACGTTTTGGCCTTGATAGACCATCTGGCGAATGGAAAACGGTCGTCCGAGCACACACATATTGGTATGTACACCCATCACGATGACGTTTTCGATGCCCCGCTGCTTCATCAGATAATAGGCTTCTCCACTATCGGTGATGGCGTCACCCTTCTCGATTTCGATCGTATCGATCTGTCGCTTCCAGGGCCCGCCCGATCTGCAGCGCGGCCAGCAGTCACAACCGCCGTCCGAATCATCGATGGGTAAGGCCGCTTCGCTCTTCTCATCCAGGTGGCACCAACCCTGCAGCGGAATCTCCGTCTTGATGGGTGGCGCGTTTTTGGCAACTGCACGCATTGGGGTATCTTTGTAGAAATCCAAACAGCTGCTCGGGCAATGGATGATCAGCACGCCTTTTTCCCGCGCGGTTTGCACGACTTCATTCATCCGAGGGGCCATCTCGGCAACCCGCCGCGTCGCACCGCGACACCAGTGTTCGTTCCACATGTCGCATATCACGATCGCGGTCTTCGACGGCGACCACTTGATATTGCTGCGAGCGGTTCGAAAAGCACCACTATTCGGTGTTGTTTCGACTTGCAGTCGGGCCAGCATTTCGATACGCAGTTCATCGGCGACGGCCTGCGTTGTGGCGGCAGCTAGCGTAGCCAAGACCATCAGTCCGACAAAAACCGTTATCGTGGTGGGAAGTTTCGACATGAAATGAGACCCTCTTGCCTGTCACGTTAGACGTTGATGCGGGCCCGTCTTTTGTCGGACGGGATCTGACAATCGGACAGCGCTATTTTGTATTCGTAACGTACGGAACATCTCGACTATGGTAGGCGTTTGACCATGACATTCTTGAAATGAACGACACTTTTTGGATCATGCGCCTGAAACGCAAACGTGCCATTGCTCAAGCGCCGTCCAGTGAACTTCGCATCTGTTTTCACGTTCTCGGGCTCCGTATAGTCGACAACGGTCTTGCCGTTGATCTTGATAACGATCTGTCTGCCTTGCACGATGACGTGCTGTGTCCAATACTCGTTGTCCTTGCACGGCGGGTCGCTGACATTGACCACGCCGTATAGGCTTCCGGTCTTTTTTGGATCGCGATGTGTCACGTTGACTTGCACTTCGTACCCGTTCTTGGGCCAACCCTCTTCCTGATACTTGGTGTGGAAATAGATGCCGGCGTTACTGCCGGGCTTCGTCATCACATCAGCCTTGAATTCGAAGTTAACGAAAGGCTTGTCATCGCCGGTGTAGAACAAATGGCTCCTTGGACCGGCGCAAACTAATACACCATCGACGACCTTCCATGAGTCTTTGTTTTCGTTGGCCTTCCAGCCTTTCATCGACTTACCATCAAAGAGGGTTTTCCATCCATCGTCGGCAGCCGAAACGCGGTTTACCGCTGCCACAAATGTCGCTACCAGACAAATCAATAGAAGACGTTTCATTGTGAGTTCCTCAGCGTACGGGGAGTGGGGATGTCGCGTCCGCGCGAAGCAAAATGCGTGTGGCGAGAGACCTCGTAGCATAATCGACCCGTCGAGCCAGTTAAAGCAGAAGGGAGAGAGAGAGTAAGTATTACTCTTGCTTTTCGGAGGCCAGTAACAGTTCGACCGCATCGCGACCGCGCATACCGATTTCAATACCCAGCTCACCGGCCTTGGGGGTCATGTCGACGATCTTGGCCTCGAAAAGATCTTCTGGATCGACGAGAGGATGCGCGGGAGTTCCTTTGGCGATTGCGATCGCCTGGCCGAATTCGCCAGGGGTTTTGACATCGTAGATACCACAGCCAACGATTCCCGCCGAAGTCAGAATCGAACAATACTGTCCCTGTCGCCAGCGGTTGCTGATCCCAATCGCGCAGCCGTTGTTGAACTGCAGCGGCCGTGAGATCGTGCGCGGAAGTGCGTCGGTCATGGAGAGTCGCCTTGTGAATGTGAGCGTCTTGGCCGCCCAAGGGTCAGCCTGTCTTCTAAAAACCGCTTGGTTGATCAAAGTGCCTCGTCAACAGCTCCGGCATCCAGACTAATTGGATCCCCATATCGCGCCACAGCACCTGCGCACAATTGTACCCGGGCGGACCAATGGCATGTATGCGGTCATGACGGAATTATTGTGTGGAGGGATGTTGGCCAGCAAGCAGTGGAAGTGAAGCCTGAAGGTCTTTCAGTCAATCAAACTGCCATCGCGGGGGCGCAGATTAACCAACAAGATGCCCATCGCCACACACGCGGTGGCGACAAACAGCCACGGTGTCAGCGGGTCACCCCGAAAGATCACCGCCAGCAGAACGCCAAACAAGGGTGTGGCAAAACTGAACACGGCAATCTGAGACGCCGCGTGCCGCCGCAAAAGCACTGCCTGGATTGCAAAGCAAATGCCGCCGACAAAGATGCCCTGATAGATGATGGCGACCAGGGTCGGCATCGTGACCTTCGACAGGTCGACTGTCTCAGTCAGCGAGCTCCACGCGAAGAACATCGCCACACTTGCCAGGTTCTGCCAGAACACCAACTTCCCGGGCTCGATCGTTCGCAGCGCCGACTTAACAAACAATACTTTGACTGAAAGAATCATTGCACTGCTGAGCAAGATCAGGTCGCCCCGCAGCGTGGGAAGATCGTGTGTTGCTGCGTCGAGCGTCGAGCCACTAGATCGCGCGACGACCAGCACAACCCCAATCGCGGCCAACACGACGCCGACGAATTTCCGCAACTGCCACCGCGAGGACCGAACCAGAATGTGCTCGATGATAAGAACCCAAAACACGAAGGTGTTGATCAACATCGTCGCATGGGACGAACTGGACATCGTCACGCCCACATTAAACGTGGCGATCTGCACAAACATGCCGAAGCCAGCCAACAGGCAGGGCAGTGTCTGGCCCGAGGTCAAACGCAACCGACTGCCTTCGGCGCGACACCAAAAGAACATCAGGATCGTGGCGAGTGAGAATCTTAGGGCCGCCACGAAGATCGGCGGCAACGTATCGACGCTATAGCGGACGGCAACCGGATTGCCGGCCCAGAGGATGGAGATGAACAAGGCGAGCATCACCGCTCGCACACCGACCGGCTGCTGCTGGCTATCGACAATGTTTGACGTGGCGTTGTCGGTCATTTCGGAAAATCGACAAGCACTTTCTGAGCACCGTCGCGCCGCTCGGCAAACGTATCGAACGCCAACTGAATCTGATCAACTGGAAAGCGATGAGTGACGATCGGCGATACGTCGATCCGAGCCTCGGCAATCCAGCGCATGGCCAGCGGAAAATCTCGCTCGAAGCTGGGGCCGATGCTGGTGTGAATCGATGCGTTTTTTTCGAACATGACGCGCCAATGAATATCATCAATGGTGTCCTCCGGAACTCCGAAGAACAAGATATCACCACCCTTTCGCACCAGATCGAAGCAGTCGTTGATCCGTTGTTCGCGATGTCCCACCGCTTCGACAACCAGATCCGCCAGATTGCCAGCGGTGATTTGTCGGACCGCGTCGACGACATTGTCGCGCCTCGGATTGACCATCGCTGTTGCCCCCATTTTGGGACTCGTCTGCAATCGTGAATCCAACGGATCCACAACGATGATCTCGCGGGCACCCAAATTACGCAGCGCACCGCAGAACAATTGACCAATTGGACCTTGCCCCAGAACCACGACGTCCTTGTCCAACACACTGGGCACTTTCTTCAGAGCGTACAACACGGTTCCCAGGGGTTGCGCCAGCAGCGCCTGATCCTCGGACGGACGTGGGTCGACGGGAATTGCTCGTGCCTCGCTGACCGGAAAACGCTCGTAAAAACCACACTGTTCAATCGGCACGCACAATACGCGATCGCCAACCGCGAATTTCGCACCGTTGGTTTCCACGACGCGACCAATCATCTCGTGCAGTGACTGGCCGACTTTCGATTGATATTCGGGATAGTCCCCTTCAAAAAACAGCAGGTCCGATCCGCACAAGCACGCGAGTTCTGGCTGGAACAGGATTTGGCCGTCACCGTCTGCCGAAGCTGCATTGCCGAGCGGCAAGTCGGGGACGTCGATTAGTTTGATCTTGCGAGGCGAGTAGATATGTCCAGCCAGCACCGTGTTCCCTTTCGTCAATGCGGATGCCAAATCACAATGCCTGTCAATCATGATGTTGCCGCCCGGCCACCGAAAGGCCCCTCTGTCAGAATATCGCCACGCTTTGCGGATTACGTAGTTTGCCGACGGCCTGGAACGCCAGGCGGAATTGCAGAACTTTTCGTTGTCGAGTGGAAAATGGATCCATTTCGACGTATGGTTTCACTGGGCTTGCCGCGGAGATTACTCTACGTGCCGAGACCCGAGATTTGCGTTGGACTCGCCACGACTTTGACCGCATCAGTCGACCACAGTGGACATCGTAATTTGCCTTCCGAACGGCTGACAATGGACGCACCAACGGACAACAGAGTCAAGAAAAGAAAACGCCGAGCGTGTCCTCTTAGATTGATTATCTTCGGCACCGCAAGCGTACCCTCGATCTACTTTTGGATGCAAGGAGATTCCACCACGGCGGGCGCCGTCGCGTTCCTGGGCTTGGGTCTACGAGGCGGCTACCGCGCCGGGGTCGGGGCATTCCTCGGCTTGTTCGCAGGTGGTGCGTTGGCCATGTTCGCGGCGGTCCCGGTTGGCAAGGCGTTCGAGCCGGTGTTGCAACACGAATTTGGGACGCAGGGGTTAAGCAATCGATTGCTTAGTGTCGGGACGGTCGGTGCGATCATGATTCTGATCATGGCGATTTTCGCGTGGCGCGTCGTGCACTATCTGGTCCGCAAACAATCGCAGCTTCAGACGTACAACCGGTGGTTGGGGATGGTGTGTGGCGGCACATATGCATGTCTAATGATATTGGTCGTGACGGGCGGCGTGATCGTCATCGAACCATTGGCTCGCGACGAACTATCAACCGACCGAACGGAAAACTGCAATTCTTTGCAACACGAATCCGAACGAATCGTCCTGGCGGCAAAATTCATTCGGTCAAGCACGATTGGACCGATTGTCACCGCTTGCAATCCGTTCGAGCACATTGGTCCTCTCAAGTGTTTGCAACACGGTGTCGCATTAGTTCGCAGCCCCGATTCACTGAATGCTGTCGCCGATCATCCCGAGGTGGAAGCGCTGTACGAGCGGCCCGTGGTTCGACAAACGATGGAACAACTGAGCGCCGATCCACAGCTTCGTGGTTTCCTGTCATATGGCGATCCGATGACGCACGAGACTCTATCGGCGTTAATGGAAAATCCCGCGATACTCCAACTGTTTGACGACCGAGAATTCGTCCGAAGACTGACTCGCGTATTGAGTGAAATCGAACCGCAGACACGGTCGAGTTCGACGTCCTGGTAGTAATGTCGTCGTGGGGGTTTTCCACCGTTGCGAATCTCCGATTGCCTTCGGTCGGCAACAGGGTACGTCAACCGCAAATCCGGCCGTGGACCTCTATCCCATGGATACCGGAACGGCGCCTCGCTTGTTCGCGGCCTACTAATTCGAGTCGTACGAGAATCAACCGTCAACTTGCCGGCAATATGCAATTTGATCTTCGACGGCCGTGATTTCATCGCGCTTGGAAACTGCGTCGCCGCCTGCAGCGGTCTCAGCCGCAGGTTCTTCAGCCTCAGGCGCTTCGGCGACAGGTTCAGTGGGCGCGGGTGGTTCAGGCGGCGCAACGGCTTCTTCCGCGGTTGCAGGCGCACCGCCACTCTTTTCGGCCCGAGCCGCAGCCAGCATCTCTTGGACGCTCATGTTCTTCCGATCGACCTGGGCCGGCGCGCTGCTGCCGGCGGCGGGTGCCGATTTGGCTGGAGCTTGCGTACGTCGAGCCGATTCGAGCGTACTTCGAACGGCTTCCTTGGCCGGTGCCGATTCGTCGTTGGGCGCTTCGGCAGTGGCGGCGGCTTCACCACTTTTTTCGCCTCGCGCCGCGGCCAGCATCTCGTCGACGCTCATTTTTCTGGCGTCCTTCGCAGTCGCTTTGGGTGAGGCTGCTTTGGGCGCTGTGGCTGCAGGTGAGGCACCGCCTGATTTTCTTCTCCGCGCCGTGGCCAGTATCTCGGTGACATTCCTCTTTGCGCCACCGGTCGGTTTCACCGGTGCTGCTTTTACGCTCGTTTTTTCGCCTCGCGCCGCTGCCAGCACGTCAGCGACAGACCCCTTGCCTGCCGCTTCCGGCTTGGGCGGCGGCGCCTTCTTTTTCTTGACAGCTGCCTTGGGGGGGGCCTTGCTCTTCGCCTTTGGATCTTCCTTGGGCAATGGCGCATCAATCACCTTGAGGAAGTCGAGATCGATGTCGTACCAGCCGATATTCAGGTTGCCATCGAATTCGACGAGCGCTCGGCCGCTCATATTCACCGTGCGAACCGTCCCGGTCATCCCCTTGAAGCGGGATAATTCCGGCACGCCCTGATCAACCGCCACGAATTTGTCGGTGTACTCTTGCTGCAGCTTGATGATGTGCTCGAAAACCATCCCTTAATGCCTGTCTGCGTGACCTGCGAGTAATTGGATCCGGACGAAGGGGCTATTTTTGTCATGGTGTGCCCCGAAATCAAGGCCACCGGCAGCCTGCACACTTCCAGCGACCTATTGCCAAGTCCGCTTACTTACTTTCCGATGCAGAATAGCGTGGTATCGGTCCGCACGTACAGCTGGCCTTGAGACGCAATCACAGACGAACGGATGCTTCCTCTCGGATCATCTTCCATCGAAATCGTTCTGAGGACCTTGCCGTCCTGGGCGTCGATGACGGAGACCTGACCGTCGAAGTTGATCAAATACAGTTTTCCGTCGGCAGCCAATGGTGAGGCTTCGTACTTGGATCGTCCCGGTGTCTCAATCGTCCATTTGATCTTGCCCGTTTTTGGCTCGACTCTCGAGAGCATCTTGCGGACGTCGCTCAAAACAAAAAAGTCGCCATCGTAGAATGCGGGTGTGGGGACATCCGAGCTAACCGGGCGGTTGTCTTGACTGCTCCACAACAAACCAGCATCGCCTTCGCTGTCGGCCTTAACGGCATAGACGGGGGATCTTTTGGGCGCGCACGCCACCACCACGCCGTCACCGGCGATCGGCGAAGGGACCAAACGCCAATGTCCAAGCCGTTCGGGGTTCCAGGTTCCCCACCGCCAAAGTTCGGTGCCCGTAGCTGGATCATGTCCCGTCAACGCGTCGCCACCAGCAATGAGAACTTGCTTGCGGCCTTGATGCACATAAGGGATAGGTGTCGTGAACGCTTCCAGCGATTCCGCTTTCGCCTTACTTGGACGCGACTTCCGCCACAGTTCCTTGCCGGTTTCAGGATCAAGCGCCAAGAGATATGAATCGTTCTTCCCGGGTAGGCCGTAGCCCTTGACCGCCACGTCGCGCTGGAGAATCTGAATGTAGAGTTTTCCATCAAACAACAATGGGCTAGTGCTGTACGTCCAACCAAAAGCGAACGGTCCGACGTTCTTAGACCACTTCTTCTGGCCCGTGAAGTCGTAGGTAATCAACTCGCCATTACCGTAGAAAAAGACCACGTTCTTGCCGTCTGTGGCTGGCGAGGGACCCGCGTAGGTGCTGCGCCAATTCTTCTTCTTTTCAACGCCCTTGGCCACATCATGCTGCCACAATACCATGCCACTCTTGCGGTCCAGGCAGATCGCTTTTACGGTTTGCTTTTTCTGATCGGTGCTCGAAACGAACACATGATCGCCCCACACCACGGGAGTCGAGCCGCTTGATCCCGGCATGGCGACCGACCATGCCACATTTTCGGTCTGGCTCCACTGCGTAGGCAGATTGGATTCGTCTGTCGACCCATTAAAGTTAGGACCGCGCCATTGACCCCAGTTAGCGGCTTGAGATGAAGTGGCGGCCAACATCACCAACACGAAACAGAAACGAAAAATCATCGAGCGATCTCCCATGAGCACGGCAAAGAGGCAGTTTTTGAATCGAACTCAAGTTTAGCTGGTTTGATCGGGCGAGGCCACTGGATTCCGACTTGCCGCAGTTCAAGTCCGGCCCATGGTCAATGCGTTTGCAAATCCACACCACCCACGCCAGCAGATCAGTCAGCGGCCTCGCTGGCTGCCTGAAACAAGGCAATACTAGCTGTGAATCCGTGCACAAAATTCTTGCCGCCAATCGGTCCCAATTCTCCTGCGGCGAACAGCCCGGCCAGCGGAATATCCCCCACGGCGTTCTTAATCGCCGTTGCATCGTGGTGCGGTTCGGAAAACAACTTGGTCCCGCGCCCGTTGCAGGTAAACAGCAGACCAGCGGCGACTGGATTTTCGACACGTGACAACAGCTGGCGAAGTTCCGCGTCGGCGGTGTTGGCGTCACGAATATGAAACTGCACAGTCTGCCCGGGCCGCACGTAATCGCTGATCGCGATCGATCCTTCCTCCGGATCGACGCCGACCACGTTGCGAATCAAGAAATCTCCTTGCTCGAACTGATCCTGATATTCACTGACGACGCGCCCCACATGCAAGCCACGTTGGACCATCTGCTGATCGTGCGTGGGCAACGTCTGAAAGAGTTCCTCCAGACGACGATACGCCGGCATGCCGCCCAGTTCCTGAATGATGTTGCGCTGGGCCTTTGTGATCACAAAATGTTGGCCAAACGGACGACACCCTTGCGAGACCACGGACGTGACTTGGACATCGCCCTGCAGCAGCACAGCCGCGGCACCTTGCTCGAACAGATTGCGTCCCAGCAGCAGGCGATTGGACCCAGGCGTCTGGCCGGCGCTGGCCATGCCGCCGATGACTGGCACTCCCGGGTGTTCGTTGTTGACCAGTTCCAGCAGCAGGTCGGCAGGAAGACTAAACGGGTCGCCCAAGACGATCAGCGCCGCTTTGTCGGACCAATCGTCGGGCAGTTCCTCGGGCCAGCCGACGAATGCGCCTTCATCGGCGGCGCGCTGGTACTCCAACCGCATCGGCCACACGGAGGTACCGGGCAGCCGCGCCAACCAGAGCGACATGGCAGGCTCCAATTCAACCTCTTGCCCGACACCCACAATGGACTCCCCACTGCATCCCAGCAGGCTGTCCGTGCCGATCGCATCGCAGACCAGTGCTGACGCTGTGTCCGCGTTCTCGACGTGATGTGAGGAAAAGAACAGGAATGCCAGATCGGGCGTCCCGTCAAAGTCGGCGAGCGCTCTGGCACAAACATCCCGCGCGGCGGCCTGTGTTTCGGGTGCCGTTGAAAGGGCGGAAGCGAATTGAATCGAGGCGTGTGTTGAGTTCATGGAGACCAGCAACATAAAGCCCGCAAAGGTGGTCATCAGCACATTGTCGGCATGATAACCTTCTTCCAAGCGGCCAGCAGCCCCATGCGCGAATTCGTCTACCGAGTCAAACTCGCCGATCGCGATCGTGGGGCAAGAATTGACGGCCGGCTGATCCAGAAAGCTGCCGGCATCGCCATCGTGGCGGAGCAGTTCTTCGATTTCAGCCCGCAACTGAGCGTCGTTGCCACAGGCTTGATCCAAATACGCGGCACGTTGCGAGACGTCGGCCAAGTCGGCAGCGCTGTTGAAGATCTGCTCTTTGTCAATCTGCTGTAGAGGATAGACGTCGTACCAGCGCGGATCAATCAGGTAGGTCCGTATCTCAAGACGGACTCCACTGCGTGCTCTTAAGCAGCCTGGCTGCTACCGCCACTGGGATGCAGTAGTTGTTGCCCCGCCCCGAGAACGCGAGTCACGGCCAGGTCTCGCATACAGCGATGATGCTTCAGCGGACAGATGCGTTTCGCGCAAGGCGCGCACGGAAGATCCTCGTGAAGACGAATTTCGCATGGATTGTAGTTGATGCTCCAGCGCGGGTCGGTCGATCCGAATAGCGCAACCGTCGGAATTTGAAAACCGGCTGCCAAGTGTCGCGGGCCGCTATCAGTCGTAATGACCAGTTGGGCACGTCGGATGCACGCTTTCGTCAAACCGATGCTGAGACTTTGTTGCGCGAGGCTCACCACGCGCCGATCCGCCGCCAGCGAAGCAATCTGGTTTGCCGTGTTGCGTTCGGCGGGACCACACGTCACGACAACATGACAGTCTTCGGCTTCAGCGATCCGGCGACCAAGCTCGGCGAACTGTTCCGCCGGCCAGTGTTTCGCGGCACCAAACGCACCAGCCGGGCAGATCGCGACGACCTTGGCGTTATCCGGCAGGCCAAGATTCTTCCAAGCACGATCGGCGGCCCGTTCGTTCTCACCGGTTGTGGACAGCTCCAAAGTCCGTGCGACGGACTGGCATCCCAGCACACGGGCGAGTTCCAAGTAGTAGTCGACCGCCGACACCGGCGTATAGGCGCGACCGGTACGCAACGGCTTCAAGCCGTTTGTCAGAAGCGCTCCACGACCGTTGCGGGCGTAGCCGATGCGTTCTCGTGCGCCACTCAACCAGGCGATAGCACCCGTCCGGAGCGAATTGGGCAAGAGGACCATCGTGTCTAGTCTCATCTGCCGCAAACGTCGAATCAGGGACCAGGAAGTCTGGTTCTTGTCATTTGACTTGGGGTTGTAAAAGATCCGTTCTTGCAGCCAGGGGGTCCCGTCAAGGACTTCGGACACGTACGGCCGCATGATCCCCACGATCGTTGCCGACGATCCGAACTGCTCGGAGAGCGAACGAAGTGCCGGAGTTGCCATTGCGGCGTCGCCGATCCAGTTGGGGAGAATGACTCCGAGTTTCATTGGTGCTGCGACCTTGTTGTGAATACGAGCTTTGCTAGCGTGGCCCAGTGACAGATCAACCAGCGACAGATTCACTCGCATCTGGCGTGCCAGCGTGCCGCGGACAATATCGACGACGGCCGGCAGTGTCAACAGAATTCGACACTTGACACCCCCGCTCCTCGCCTGCTGCCGCTGGAGTTTATCTCGACACATTTTCGCGGTCGCGTTACTATCCCCCCACGGGAGTGCATTCTCTGGAATTGACAGTTGATTTGGGAGTCCCCTTTTGGCCAACGTGGTGATCGATGTCGAACGCCTGCGCAACGTTCACTGCGGGCTTGGACAGTTTGCCTTACACCTCGGCCGCGCCCTCCTCGACGAACTCGACGGACAACTGACACCCGTGCTGTTGGTGCGACCAGGCAATCGTGAATTGCTGGCGGATCGAACTGGCCGATTCCTTGACGCGAGTCCCTGGCGCGCAGAACCCCTGGCCCCCTTCGTGAGACCGTGGTGCGGCCTGCTCCCCTTCCGCGGGCGACCAGCGCTCTGGCACGCCACACATCAAGACACGCGGTTTCTTCCGCTGCATCGATCAACGCGTCTGATCCTGACCATTCACGACCTGAATTTTCTCCGAGAAAAATCCCCCGCTTCCATCCGCCGACGTCTGAAGCGACTGCAAGCCAAAGTGAATCGAGCCAGCGTCCTCACAACGGCTTCACAACATGCCGCAGGTGAGATTCGCGAACACCTCGACATCAGAGGCAAAGACATTGCCGTCATTCCGCATGGAGTCTGCGTCAATCCAAGCGACGCAGCCGCAACGCGTCCGAACTTTCTCGAACGAGGTCGGTTTTTGTTTACCATTGGCGACATTACGCCGAAGAAGAACTTTCACACGCTCGTCGATGTCGCATCACGGTTGCCCGAGTTCAAGATCGTGATCGCGGGATCGAAATCGACGGACTACGCGGATCGCATCGAACAAAAAGCTGCAGCCAACAAACTGGCTGAACGCATCATTCTACCCGGCAAAGTGTCGGACGCCGAACGGTCCTGGCTGTATCAAAACTGCACAGCGTTCCTCTTTCCGTCGCGTAGCGAGGGGTTCGGGCTCCCGTTGATTGAAGCAATGGGCAGTGGGCGCCCGGTCTTCTGCTCGCACGCGACCAGCCTGCCCGAAGTTGGCGGTGACCTGGCCTTCTATTGGCATGATCTCGACCCAGACACGATGGCCTCCGCAGTCCGCGCGGGACTGCAGATCGTCGAGCGAGATGCACAGTTCGGTGACAAGCTGCGACAACACGCTGGGCGATTCAGCTGGCCGCGTGCCGCCCGCGCGTACCTAGCTCTCTATCAGCGGGTGCTCGACAAGAGTCATGCGTCGGACTTAGGTGCCGCTGGCCAATCGGATGCCGACACGCAGCGGTGCCGATCAGCTGCGTGATCACGTCTGTTGAATTGCCTCGAGCAAGCCGCTCAATCGTGCCTCGAGCTGTTGGCCACCGTCAAGGATCTCCAGGCCAATCTGCAACGCCCATAAAGGGCACCTGCCGGCCGAGCCCGTGCCAATTGAATCCGTACCAATCTTGACCAGATCCTTGTGCGTGCAGATCGCCGCGTCGACGTTCAGTTCCCGAACCCACGAGTCGAGCGAATCCAGGTCATCACGATCAAACGCGTGATGATCGGGAAATTCACGAAAACCAACGATATCGAAACCGCAAGCAGTCAGCGAGTGGCGAAAGCCAGCTGGATTCCCGATCCCACAAAACGCGGCGATACGTTTGGCCGGCAGGGGATCGAGGGCTTCTTCTTGGCCAGTGTGATTTCGCAGAGCGACGGGTTGATGTGAAACCTCGATCCACGCCGCGTCGCCGGTCCACGCCGAAACCTGGCTGTGAATCTGCTCGCGAATTTCGGGGCTAACAGCGTCAGCACGTGTCAAGACGACGGCATCGGCGCGGCGCAATCCCACAATCGGTTCGCGCAACAGACCGCGCGGCAGCAGGTGTCCATAGCCAAACGGCTCGAGCGCGTCGATCAAGACCAAATTCAAATCACGGTGGATGCGACGATGCTGAAAGGCGTCGTCCAGAAGGATTAACTGCGAATCGAATTCTTCAATGGCAGTCTTGGCGGCCTCGACCCGATCGGGATTCTGCAAGTGTGGCACGTCGGGCAGCTTTTGTTCCAGCTCGAGCGCTTCGTCGTTGCGGGATCCGACCTGCGCACCATAGCCGCGACTGATGACGACCACACGAATTCCGTGCCGGCGATACCACTTGGCCAGCCACTCGACCATCGGCGTCTTGCCAGTGCCTCCGACCGTCAGGTTACCGACGCTGATCACCGGCACGCCGACGTGATGCGTGGTTCGTCGACCGGTGTCGAATTGCCGATTCCGCCAAGCGACGGCGCATCGGTATGGGAGTTCCGCCACGGAAAACAAAGCTCGCCAGGCCGTGCCGACGAAGCCTCGGCGTTGTCCACTGACGACGTTCCGAAACTTGGTGGCGTCAAGCAATGTGGTCATCCATGATCAGCGTGAATTCAATTGCCACGGATCGAATGAGTTTGATCCGCTCGTGACGACCAGCTTACTGTCGGATCTGCAAGACGAACAGATGTGTCACCGACCATCGCTACAAGACCGGACCGATCGCCCAGGGCACGAACTCTTCGTCGCCGATGCCCAGCTGTTCGCTCTTGGTCTCCTTGCCGCTGGCGACGGCCAGAATCTCCTCGAAGATCTCGCAGCCAACGTCTCTGACGGGGACGCCGTTGAGGATTTCGCCGGCATTGAGGTCCATGTCGTCGATCATCCGCGTATACATCGGGGTGTTCGAGGCGACTTTGATCGAGGGCGTCGGCTTGCAGCCAAAACAGCTACCCCGTCCGGTTGTGAAGACCACCACGTTCGCACCACCGGCCACCATTCCCGTGACGCTGGGAGGGTCGAATCCGGGCGTGTCCATCACGACGAAACCACGCTTGGTAACTGGTTCGGCGTATTGGTAAAACTCGACGAGTGCCGTCGAACCTCCCTTGGCGACAGCCCCCAGCGACTTTTCCGCGATCGTCGTCAGGCCGCCTTCCTTATTGCCAACGGAAGGATTGTTGTCTAGTTCGGCGCCGAACGTCGCCGCATACCATTTCCACCACTCGATGCGGTCGATCAGTTTTTTTGCAACATCGGGCGAGACCGCGCGGCGTGTCAGCAAGTGTTCCGCGCCGTAGATCTCTGACGTCTCGGCCAGGATGGCCGTACCGCCACAGGCCACCAGCATGTCCGAGGCAATGCCAACCGCCGGGTTGGCGGTGATTCCTGAATTGCCATCCGACCCACCACATTCTGTCCCCAGCACGATCTCGCTGGCCGGAATTGGAACACGCTCAACGTCGTTCGCCCGCGGCAGGATCTCCGTGATCTTACGCACGCCAGCCTCGATTGTCTTGGCGGTGCCACCCATATCTTGGATGGAGAATACCGGTGGCGAGTTTGCTGGCCGGCTGTCGTCGTTGATCTGAACCAGGTTTTGATCTGTGAGAAGATGGCCCATCGCCCCTTGTTCACATCCCAGGCCGATCAACAAATAAGCACCGATGTTGGGGTGCCGCGCGATGCCACCCATCACGCGATTGTGCATCTGATGGTTGATTCCATCAAACTGCATTCCGCAGCCGCTTTGATGCGTGAAGGCGACCACGCCGTCGACCTTCGGATAGTCCTTCAACAAAGACTGATCAAAACGCTCTGCGACGTATTTGCTAACTGAAGCCGAACAGTTCACCGTCGAAATGATCGCGATGTAGTTCCGCGTTCCCGCGCCACCGTTGGCCCGGCGGTAGCCTTGGAAGGTGCGGTCAGTAATTGGCGTTGGCGGAGGTGGGATCTCCGTTGCACTCGCGTAGTCCTTTTGGAAGTCGCCGTTGGAGAGGTTGTGCAAGTGAACCAGGTCGCCAACCTCGATCGGCTCGGTCGTGTAACCGATTGTCTGACCGTATTTTTTTACTTGTTCGCCTTTGGCAATTGGGGCGATTGCCAGTTTGTGGCCGATTCCCACAGGGCCTTCCAATGTGAACGACACGCCGCCAATGGCGATCTTCGTTCCGGCGGTCAACGTGCGAATGACCACGCAGACATTATCGTCAGCATGGAGAGAAATGATGTTTGTGGGAGACGAGTTTGTCATCGGGCGGTACTGGTCTTTCTGCAGGCTGCGTCGTTCTGGCGAAAAGGTTCGGATGGCGATGGCTGGTCGAGTCTGTTCGGCGTCGACCGATGGATAGGACAGGGGCGGGTGGCGGAACAGGCGCGAGTGGCGTTTTTCGTGTCTGGCGGATTTCATGCCGTCGAGCGGTTCCGCACAATCCCGTCGTTTCGTCATCGTCCGTCTGAACGCCCAGAAACTCAAGGCGCCCCGTTGATTTCTTGGGGTTTTGGGGGCCTTTGGGCTTTGGCAGTCGTCTATAATTGAGGACTGTATTGAGGTCACGCCGAGGATCTTCGAAATAGGCCTTAAACTGCTATCGCAACACAAGTTACTCGGTTGGAACACCGCGGCTGGCGGACGCCCGGCCTGACGTAAGGAAACGAGATTCAAGAAAATGGCGACGGGAACGGCCAAATCGACTTTGCCACCGCCCGTGGCCGACCCGTCCCATCCCGGAGGACTGGGGACTGGGAGAGATGGTGCCAGCGGATATGGCGAATCGGTCGAGCGGCAGCTTCGGCAAACGCAACGCCAAGTCAAGTTCGTGGATCTGTGCACCGCCTTGATGGCATTGGCGGCTGGTGCTGTCGGCTACTTGTTGATGATCGCAGTGATCGACCACTGGGTCATCGGCTTGGGTTTTTTCGGGCGACTGTTGGCGTTGGGAATGCTGTTGGCCGGCTGTGGTTGGCATTTTGTCAGGGGCGTTTTGCCGTTGATGATCCATCGCATCAACCCGCTTTATGCGGCGCGATCGATCGAACAAGGCACCCCGTCCCTGAAGAACAGCCTGATCAATTTTCTCATGCTTCGGGCGAATCAGTCCGCGGTGCATCGAGTTGTTTTCCAGGCGATGGAGCAGAAGGCGGCTACGGACTTGGCCAGTGTGCCCGTCGATACTGCCGTGGATCGGTCGAAGATGATCAACGTTGGTTACGTACTGGTCGCAGTCTTGGCGGCGGGCGCGGCCTACACGATCTTATCGCCGAAGGATCCCTTTCAGACGTTGGCACGCGTTGCTGTCCCATGGCAAACGATTGCGCGGCCGAGTCGCGTTGTGATCGAGGATATTCAACCAGGTACGATCGAAGCCGTGCAGGGTCAGCTTGTTGATGTCACGGCGCGATTGCGTGGTGCCCGTGAAGGCAAAGACACCGTATCGCTGATCTACAGCACGGACGATGGCCAGACCGTCGAACGGCACGTGACGATGCAGCTGGACGAAAACGGACTCGCCTACCATGCAACATTGCCGGCTGACACGGAGGGCCTGCAACACGATCTCGAATACCGAGTTGAATCCGGCGACGCGGTTTCTGAGACATTTACGATCACGCTTTCGCCTGTACCCTCAATCTTGGTCGACTCGATCGAATACGACTACCCCCGCTACACCGACCGACCACTGGAGACTGTACGCCGAGACGGGAATATCCGTGCGCTAGAAGGGACGCGCGTCACCATTGTGGCCAGCGCTAACCAGCCGATTCGTTCCGCGGCAGTCACGTTTAATCCTTTTGAGGCGAGTGACACAGCGCGTCCGCCGGTAGAACTGGCAATGAAGTTTCAAGGCACGACGGCGCGCCAAACATTTACCTTGGTCTTAACCGGCGATCGTCGGACACCGGTCTACGATTCCTACCAATTGTCGTTTGTGACCGAAGCCGGCGCGGACAGCCAGCACCCGATTCTGCATCAGATCGACGTGGTCCCGGACTTGGCACCTGAGGTCGAGATTCTCGACCCAACGCAGAATCGCATCACGATTCCTGTGAGTGGCCGTCGCAAGATCGAGGTTCGAGCGGTCGATCCGGACTTCGGCCTGAGTCGCCTGATGTTGCGTGCAGTGGCTGGCGGAACCAATGTGTTGGAAGAAATGCTGTTCGAGGATGCCGGCGGCCGGCGTGGGCAAACGATCGCCACTTATGACTTCGTTCCGTTGCGGCTGGGACTAACGGCAAACGACAAGGTGACCTATTGGGCAGTCGCGGAAGACAACCGGATGCCCATCGACGGGAATCAAGTCGATGGGAATCAAGTGGGATCTAATTCGGCTCGCACCCGCAACTACCAAATCGAGATTATCCCCGATCCGCCAAAACGGGGCCTTCGATCCGGTCAACCTTCTGCGAGCGAAGAAGGCCAGCCGAAACCGATGCGCGACCAACCGCAACCCACGCGCAACCCCGACGATCCGGCTGGCGATAAGCCTTCCGAGGAAAAGAACGCCACCGACAACCCACCGCCAGACGATCCAACAGCCGACCCTTCCACTTCGCCGAACGAACCCGGTAAGGAAAAAGAAGAAGAAACCACAAAGACCGAGGATGGTGTGGGCGGCGGCCAATCAGGTGATGCGAGTTCGCCCGACGGAGAACCTCAGGAGGGCAGTGGCGATGCCGGGTCGCCCCAAGACGGTCAACCGCAACCTGGTGATTCTTCATCGTCCGGCGGAAGCGGCGGAAATACGCCGCAAACGGGTGGCCAGCCCGATGCAGCCAGCAGCGGGCAAGCTGGTGACCCGCCACCCGAACAGTTGCACGACGGCGAAGTATTTGAAAAAGTGCTGCGCAAGATGCAGGAGGAGCAGGCGGCGGGCAAGGGACGTCAGGATCCAAACGGGGGTGGCGCCGGGGAAGACGACGGAAGCCCGCCGCCAGGAAACAACACGGATAATCCAGGTAGCGGTGCGCCTTCGGACAAACCCTCCGGACAGGCAGACGATCAAAGCAAACCTCAGGGCGACGCTACGGGTCAGTCGCAGGGGTCCGACACCAACAGCCGGCCGTTTAGCGAAGACGGGCAGCCCCAACCAGAACAGACGCAATCCAAACCGGGAGACGGCGCGCAGCAATCCGATATCAAACGTGGTGCCGGTGACCAAAAAGCCGGCAATCCAGGAGAAGGTGGCGACACGAACGCGAGCAGTGGCGAGCAACAAGGCAAGCCAAAGCCGGACGTTCCCGGCGAGCCTGATGAACGCCAAAAGGAACCTGGCAGCGGTGACAACGGGCAGTCCGGCGCAGGCCAGAACAGCAGAGACACCGAAGGGTCCGGCTCGGTGGATAGCTCGCAAGACCAGGCTGTCGACAATCGGGATAAACCCAAGAATCGCAACCCCGATAGTACCGAGCCGCAAGAGGACAGCGATCCAGGCGCAACCAACAGTAAGAAGCAATCGGACTCCGAAGGCGGCCAGAGCGGTGATCAGAGCGGCGGCGGCAAGAAAGGACCGGGGCAGGGCGCGAATCAAGCCGGCAACGATAGCGCCGGCCAAAACAGCTCGGCGGACGATGGCGCTGGCGCGTCGACCGAAGCGGGCGACGGCGAATCGTCCGACGCTGCCGGGACCAAGCAGGAAGCACCCGGAAAGACCGGTTCGGCCGGAAACAAGAAAGGTGACGGTTCCTCGTCACGCAAGGATCCCAACGGGAACCGAGAAAACGAAGGGGCCAGCGGGTCGTCGCCCGAGGCGGCGCCGAGTCAAGAGAATCGACAACCGAAAGACAAGCAAAAGGGTAGCGGTGGCGGAAATCGACCAGGCGAGAATGGCCTGCCGACCGGCGGCGGCGTGCCGTCCGACGTGCGACATAACTCGGGATTGGATCCTGACCTGGAAGTGGCTGAAGGAGACGCCGTAAATCTGGAGTATTCGCGGAAAGCCACTGACATGGTGATCGATTATCTGAAAGATCTGGAGTCTCGGCGGGACCCCAAACTGCTCGAAGAGCTGGGATGGACCCCGGAGGAAATGAAGCGGTTTGTTGATCGCTGGCAAGGTCTCAAGCGTAACGCGGCGGATGAGCCTGGACGACGTGAACTGGACGAATCGCTGCGGAGTCTGGGATTGCGTTCTCCAGAAAACAAACTGCGTCGGCGTCGAGTTCGCAGCGACGATCAGCACGGGCTGAGCGAGTCTGGCGTCGATTCCCAGCCACCAGAGACCTATCGCGAGCTGTTCAACGCGTTCAAGAAGGGTGCCGCTCGCGTCCGCGAAAACTAGCGAGCCCGTGCCTCGGACCGATGCAAGCACCAGGTTGTGGTCTGACCGAGTTGTCGGCTGATCTCACAGTTTGTGGGCTCCTCACAGGTTGTGGGCTGGTCTCCTGACCAGCTCACTTCTTGACCGAAGGTCTCCTTTTGCTACACGCGCATGTGGCCACGCGTTCCATGCTGTTAGGGAGACCTTCGGTCGGGGTGGTATTGCGGTCGGGAGACCACGCACCAACGCTGCGGTCGGGAGACCGTACACCAACGTTGCGGTTGGGAGAGTCGAATTGCCGTTCCAACGTTCATCCATGAGGCTCATCTCGGCGGAGCGAGATGGCTACTTTGTGGTGTTCGACGACCCTCTCTGGATAATTCGCGGTGTTTCCTGTGCAACGTGGATTGTGACGTAGCGCTGTCCTCCCCAAGACAAGGTGTCACGTTGACCGTGTCAGACTTCCCAGCCCTTCCGGTACGTCTTGGTCAGATACTCATTGGCGGACTCGACGTTGGTAACTTTCATTTGGGCGGGATCGTAGTCAATCGTCTCTCCCGCGCGATACGCAACGTTCCCCAACAGCACGATCTCGGTGAATGGTCCAGCGTAGCTGAACGAACTGCCGGTTCGCCCGCCGGTCTTGCAGGCTTCGATCCATTGCTGATGATGGCCCGGCGATTTCGGCAGGAACGGTTTGGGCAGTTTGACATCTGCGAACTTGTCGGCAGGCAGCAACTTAGGGAACTTGCCATGTTCGATGGCGATTCGTCCCTTGTCACCGATAAACAACGATCCATTCATCGGCAGCTCTGCGGCGATTTGGCCTTTCGGCTTGGCCGTTCCTTCGTACCAATAGGCGTCCACCGGCGGCAGGGCGCCGCGCTGGCCAAATTTGAAATGCGTGATCATCCACGTGGGCCCGCTATCGGCGTGCGGGGCCGGTCCTTCTGAGCTGACACTGACCTTGCCACCGAGGTCCAGCGCCCAGAAGGCGGGGTCCATCAGGTGGATGGCCATATCGCCAATCGCGCCGCAACCGTAATCCCACCAGCCACGCCACTTAAACGGAACGTACGCAGCATTGTAGTCGCGTGCGGGAGCTGGCCCCTGCCATAGGTCCCATTTCAGGTGCGATGGCAGGGGTTGTTTCTCCGTCGGTTTCTCAATGCCTTGCGGCCACCAGCGGCCGGGACGATCGGTTATCACATGGAATTCTCGAACAGGGCCGACGACGCCGGACTTGAGCCATTCCACTAGCTGGATGTAACCAGGGTGCTCGTGGTTTTGAGTTCCCATCTGTGTGGCGACCTTTTGTTCGGCCGCCACCTTGGCGATCAACCGCGCCTCGCTGACGGTGTGGGTCAGCGGCTTTTCACAATAAACATTCAGACCTCGCCGCAATCCGCGTATGGTGGCCGGTGCGTGATGGTGATCAGGCGTAGCCACCACAATAGCGTCCAGATTCTTCTGTTCGAGCAGTTTGCGGTAGTCGAAGTATTTCTTGGCGGCGGGCAGCTTGCTCGCGGCAGCGTTGAGGCGGTTCTCATCAACATCACAGAGCGCGACGATGTTCTGGCTGGCCACGCCTTGCAGATCGCCGGCACCACGGCCACCTACGCCAATGACACCAATGTTCAGTCGTTCGTTTGCGCCGAAGGCGCGCGACGGAAGAAAGATGGGGGCGGCTCCGGCAGCAACAGCGAGTCCGGTGGCGGTCTTGACAAAACGACGGCGGTTGATTCTGGGACTCATGGCGTTTCCTTTGATCGTCTGAGCGAAGTTGTTCGTGCAACCCAAGCTCGCATTCTAAGCGGAGTTCGCAACTGTTTGCACAGTCGAATTCAAGAATCAACATAAGAATTCCCGCAGGTTTGGATCGCCAATCGCATGTTCACGATCTAATGACTACTTCTTCCTCAGACTGTTGCGGGCGTCGGCGAACACGAACGCTCGATGGTCACCAGTTTCGTCGCTTCGTCAAGCGAACGATCGGCGCGATTTGCCGTTGGGAATCACCAAGTGTCGCCTTCGATCTGGGATTTTCGTCAAAAAAATGAGCGGACAACGGGCGATCTGGGCTTCCACCACCCAAAACGGTGGATACGTTGCAACCGAAGGATTTTGAAGAAAGAGACCGATTGCCGGCGGTCTCTCTGATCACGGAAGTACGTATTAAGATTGCATTGATGGTCTTCGCAACTACATCCCGCCAGCGGCAGGCATATAATCGGTGGTTCGCAATTGTGCGGCGAACACGACCGCGATAGCAGTTCTCACTGTCGAGCGGAGCACGTTTACTTTTGTGTTCGAGGTTTTGAGATATGTCCAAGCGGATTTACGTAGGGAATCTGAGCTTCAAGACGACTGCTGACGGCCTTCGTGACGCTTTCAGCGAATTCGGCGAAGTCAGTTCCTCGACCGTGGTTTCCGATCGTGAAACCGGCCGCTCTCGAGGATTCGGATTCGTCGAAATGCTGGAAAGTGCGGACGCGGACACGGCTATCGAGGCCATGAACGGCAAAGATCTCGAAGGGCGCGCGCTGAACGTCAATGAGGCCCGGCCTCGTGAAGAGCGCGGCACTGGCGGACGCCGGTTCTAAGATCTGCATGGAGGTTTTTGCTTTTTTTGAATTTGGCGAAGTCTCGGTGTCACGCTGGCAGTGGTTCCAGCGGTGTTGGGCAAGTTTTGGCCTGCTTTTGATTCTCGCAACCTGGCGGTTGTGGATTCCACAAAGCGTCTATCCGCAAGACCGTTGTACAAATGAGTCGAGTCTTCAGCGACGGGCACCGACCGCAGGTTGGTCGGAGAGCGGGTCGGCGCAATCGAGTGATAGCTCGCGTCGGTCCGAGGCACAGCTTCGCTAGAACGGTGCTTCGTCGTCGGCAAACGGCGCTTCGGACGGATCAGCGGTTGGCCCGTCGCTCTTGTCACCGGCTTTTTGCAGGACCTTGAATTCGGTCGCTTCGGCGCTCAGGAAGTATTTAACTTCACTCTGCTGGTCACGTTGCCACTTGCGGCCGCTAAGTCGATAGCTGATCTCCACTTCATCGCCGACGCTCAGCTCGTCCACCGAATCGCACGCGTCCTGAATGAACTCCATCGGCAGGTAATTCACGAACCGGCCGTTGTCTTGTTCGAGTACCACGAGGCGCTTGCGGAAGCCATTTTGGCCATACGTTTTGGTTTCTTCGATCACGTGTACGTTGCCGCGAACCATGGGACCGCTCATGATTAATGTTCCTTCGTGGCGATTTGTGAATACAGAGAGAACCGACAGGTGACCTTCACTCTGGCCGTCAGTGACGATCAAGCGACCATCATAGAACACACGGCGTGGTGTTCAAGTGACCACCAGGCCGAATACTTCTTAGTGGATGGGGATTTCGCCGAGCGACGGTACCCGAGCGTCGACGGATAATCGGAGTTCGCGGGATTTTGGAAGCGAGCCACAACCGACCGATTCTCACGATTCCGGCTAGGTGCGGTCCATCGCGGCGTTGTACTGCCAGGAAAGAGGGTGCAGACCGGGCTTTTCCGAGTGATTCGTCGCTCTATCATGGCTGACACGCGCCAGTCGCGGTCGGCAAGAATCTCATTTTCGAAACGGAATCGTTGGATGTCCAACACCACACCCCGCTATCTCGTCCCCTTTCACCCCAAGAAGATTCCCCACCGCTACACCGACGTTCTGGTCATCGGCGGAGGATTAGCTGGCCTGCGGGCGGCGATCGAAGTCGATCCGCAGCTATCTGTTCTGGTGGTCACCAAGGATGCCCTGCGCCAGTCCAGCAGTAATTATGCGCAAGGTGGAATTGCCGGCGTACTCACACCGAACGATCGGTTTGAGGATCACATCAATGACACGCTGTCTGCCGGACGGGACTTGTGCGACAAGCCCGTGGTTGAAATGGTCATCGAAGAAGCGCCTCGCCGCATCCAGGAACTGATCGAGTGGGGCACGCGGTTTGATCGCAAGGACGGCGAGCTGATGTTGGGGCGAGAGGGTGGACATGGCGCGAATCGAATCGCCCATGCGTTGGGCGACGAGACCGGCAAAGAAGTGATGCGTGCTGTGATTGCCTGGACGCAACGCCTGCGGAATGTGGATATTTTCGAACACACATTTACGCTCGACCTTTTGACTCACGAGAACCAATGCCGAGGTGCCTTGGTTGCGAATGAACGTGGTGAAAAGACCATGGTCTGGGCGAAGCAGACGATTCTTTGCACGGGCGGTGCCGGGCAACTGTATCGCGAGTCGACCAATCCGGCAGTGGCTACAGCGGACGGACACGCGATCTCCTTTCGAGCCGGGGCGGAACTGCGCGACATGGAGTTCGTGCAGTTTCATCCGACGGTGCTCTACATTGCAGGTAGCAGTCGTACCTTGATCACTGAGGCCATTCGTGGCGAAGGTGGACGGTTGGTTGACCGTAAAGGCCATCGCTTTATGCGGGACTACGATGAACGAGGCGAATTGGCGCCTCGCGATGTCGTGTCGCACGCGATCGTCAGCCAAATGGAAAAAAGCCGACACCCCAACGTGTATCTCGATCTCAGCCATCTCGATGCCAGATTCGTACGCGAACGATTTCCAGGGATCGACCAAGCGTGCCGCAAATTTGGTATCGACATCACGACCGATCGAATTCCGGTGCGTCCTGGTGCACACTACATGATCGGCGGATTGACGGTGGATTCCCAAGGTATGACGACCCTGCCGGGACTATGGTCCGCGGGCGAAGTCACCTCGTCCGGTCTGCATGGGGCCAATCGGCTGGCATCAAACAGCCTGCTAGAGGGTCTGGTCTTTGGGGCGCACGCCGGAGCGGCAGCTTCCCGGGCAGCTTCCGCAATCACGGACGATTTTCGCGCCTTGCCTTTGGAGAACCCGGCGTGCGAACAGCCGGCCGAATCGCTGGATCTGTTCGATATCCGGAATTCGCTGAAAAGTTTGATGTGGCGGGCCGCAGGTGTTCTGCGCGAGCGACAGCAATTGACCGAAGCCGCGGAGACGATCGATCAGTGGCGGCACTATGTGCTGGCGCGGCAGTTTGACGACCCTTCCGGCTGGGAATTGCAGAATATGCTGACAGTCGCACAAATCATGGTCCAGGCTGCCCAGATGCGGGAAGAATCGCGCGGCGTCCACCTGAGGACTGATTTCCCCGAGGCCAATGACGGCCTGGGGCGACGGCGCTTTTCGCAGCGGCGTTCAGAATCCGGCCAGCTCGATTTGGTCAAAGGGGCATAATCAATGGTGTCGACCGCTTGAATTTCGTTCGTTTGGGTCCTAAATTGGACAACTTGCCAGGATCACGTCGGGTGAGTTTTGGGACGAACCTAACAGATTGACGCTGCGTATAATCACCAGTTGTTTTGGGAACAGACGCTCAGAGTTCTTGACCACGAATGGCCTATTTCCAGCTGAAATCGGCTCCTGCCTCGTGAAATGCGAACAATTTTCGTTGGAACGACTGCCTGAAACTCCATTGAATATTGATATTAAGGGACACGGTGGATGACAGAAAAAACTAAGGCCGAGGGACGACCGCAGATGATCGAAGCGGTCGGCCTTTCGAAGTTTTACGGGATCTTCACCGCCTGCCGCGACGTTTCTTTCCAGGTGCCCGAGGGCGAACTCTGTGCGTTCCTGGGCCCTAACGGCGCTGGCAAGAGCACAACGATGAAGCTCCTGACGGGCTATCTTTCGCCATCGGAAGGGCATGCCAAGATCGCTGGTCATGATATGGCGAGTGATCGGATTGCCGGTTCAGCCCGTTTGGGTTACCTGCCTGAGAATGGGCCTCTCTACCCCGACATGACACCGGCGAGTCTGCTGGCGTTTTTTGCCGAAGCGCGAGGTATGTCGACGGGAAAGAAAGAAGAGCGGATTGATGCGGTCGTCGAGACCTGCCAGCTCTCAAGTGTGATCTATAAGCCGATCAGCAAGCTCTCCAAAGGATATCGTCAGCGTGTCGGCATGGCCCAGGCTTTGTTACACGAACCGGATGTCTTGATCTTGGATGAACCGACCGCCGGCCTGGATCCAAACCAGATTCGCGAAGTGCGCGACGTGTTGCGACGGCTGAGCGAAGAAAAGACGATTCTACTGTCGACACACATTCTCAAAGAAGTCGAAGCAATGGCTAGTCGCGTCATCGTGATCAACGAAGGGCGGCTGGTTTTTGACGGCAATGTGTCTGATCTTGGAAAGAATAGTGACGAAATGGAAGAGGCCTTCCATGACCTCACGCGTCCTGACGCGGCGTGACGTTGAGGCCGGCATGGCTTGGTTTAGGACTGCTTGAAAGGTTGAGTTCAAACGATGGGTAATGCGTTTCTCGAGATCATCTTGCGTGACTTGGCCTTCCTGGCCGTCTGTGTTTTGATAGTCGCTCCGCTTGCCGCTTACAAGAAAGTGGCCTGGGCCGTCTTGAAGCGGAACTTCATTGGTTACTTTAGTAACCCGACAGGCTACGTGTTCTTATGCCTGTTTGTTTTGCTGACGTCGTTTGCGGCGTTTTGGCCCCACGAATTCTTCACCGCCAACCTGGCCAACCTTGACCAGCTAAGTCAATTCCTGCCGTACATCATGTTGGTCTTCATTCCCGCAATCACGATGAGCGTCTGGTCGGAAGAACGACGCCAGGGGACGGATGAACTGCTGCTGACATTGCCAGCGGACGACTTTGATATTGTGATTGGCAAGTATTTAGCGGCTGCGGCCATTTTCACGGCATCATTATTGTTTTCGCAATTCTCGAATTACATCGTGCTGGTTTGGTTGACCTTGGGCGATTTGGACACCGGCCTCTTTTTTGCCACGTACCTGGGTTATTGGCTTGTCGGTCTGGCAATGCTGGCTATCGGCATGGTCGCTTCTTTCCTGACTCGGAACATGACGGTCGGATTCATTCTGGGAGCCATGTTTAACGCCCCGTTGGCCTTCGCCGCCAATGCGGACGTGATTGTGCACCAGACCTCGCTGGCGCGCATCGTGTCGTATTGGAGCCTCTCGTCGCAGTTCGACGATTTTGGACGTGGTGTGCTGAGCTTTTCGTCCTTCGTTTATTTTGCGTTACTGATTTCAGTTGGCCTTTATTTGAGCATGGTGTTGATTGGTGCTCGGCATTGGTCGGGCGGTGCGCGGGGCCCTTGGATGTTTCTACATTATGTGGCTCGGGCCGCCGGCCTGGTTGCCATCCTGTTTTCCACCACAATGCTGTTTAGCAATTACGACCGTCGCATGGACATGTCAGAGGGCCGAATCAGCTCTCTGTCGTCCAAGACACGCGATATCATTCGTGGTCTTGAACCGGACCATCCCATTGTGATCGAGGCATTTGTCGGTCTTCAGGTACCCGAGCAGTACGTGCAAGCCAAGTACAGTCTGATTTCGCTGTTGAAGGAATTCGATGCGATGTCAGGCGGTAAGATCGAAGTTCAGATCCACGAGAACCTGGAGACGTTCAGTGAAGAAGCGGCCCTCGCCCAGGAACGTTTTGGCATCACGCCGGTTCGCGTGCGCACACGTAGCCGCGGTACGTTTCAAGATGAAGACGTGTTGCTCGGCGCCGCCTTCAGTTGTGGCCTCGAAAAGGTCGTGGTGCCGTTCTTTGACTACGGGGTTCCCGTTGAATACGAACTGATTCGCTCGATTGGGACCGTGGCCGAGGGCGAACGCAAAAAGCTCGGCGTGCTACGAACCGACGCAAACATGAACGGTGGTTTCTCATTTGCGGGTGGAATGCCCCAGCAGATTCCCAAGCAGGAGATCATCACGGAACTCGAAAAACAGTACGACATCGAAGAAGTTGATCCGACGCAGCCGATCGAAGAGGGAAAGTACGATGTACTGGTCGCCGTGCAGCCTTCGTCACTGGGGCCCGCCGAAATGAGTAACCTTGTCGAGGCGGTTCGCAGCGGTCAGCCTACGGCCATCTTCGAGGACCCCTTGCCAATGATCTTCGGCGCGGTGCCCGGAACAGGCGAACCGAAACCAGCACCTGGCGGAATGTTTGGCGGCGGCCAACCACCACCACCAAAAGGCGATATCCGGCAGCTGTGGCAAGTCATTGGAATTGCCCCTCCGGCAGAACCGGGACCGGGTGGCCAGAGTCCGGATGTCGCCTGGCAACGTTACAACCCTTATCCCAAACTTGCTCGAGTGGAACAGATCACCCCGCTGTGGGTTTTTGCAAGCAGCACGGCGCCCGGCGTCGACTTTGCGTTTAGTCCCGAATCCGCGGTAACCAAGGGCCTCACCGAAGTTCTCTTGCCCGCACCGGGTGCCGTCCTGCCGGCACCGGAAAGTGATTTGAAATTCAAGAAGTTGGTCGTCACTACACAACAACTCGAATCCGCTGGTCGGATTCGATATCAAGATGTCCGCTCGAACATGAACAATCCATCGGGGTTACCGTACGGCGCTGGGACGGGCGAGCAGATTCTGGCGGCCCACATTACCGGTGGCGGAGACGAATCGGACGACGCGCCTGACGACGAGGCCAAGGATGCCACCGATGCGGATGCCAAAGAAGCCACCGATGCTGCAGACGGCGCCACCGAAACGAAACCGATCAATGTCATTTACGTGGCTGACGTCGACTTGATGGCCTCCGCATTTCTCCGCATTCGGGCTCGACCCGATGAAGACGAGGAAATCAACTGGCATTTCGAGAACGTCAATTTCCTACTGAATGTTATCGATGAACTCTCGGGTGAAAACACCTACGTCGATATCCGTATGCGGAAGCCTATGCACGCGACGCTGCGACAAATCGAAGAAGCGGCACAGTCTGCACGCAACGCCGAGTTCGCACAGAAAGAGGCCTTCCAGGATAAGTTCGATGATGAACTGGAAGCACTCGTTGAAGAAAAAGACAAAGCAATGAAGAAGTACGAGGATCGGATCGAGGAACTGAAAAAGAATCCCGATGCTTCGATGGCCGACCGAGTAGCCATTGAGCAACAAAAACAGATCGAAGAACAGAGGATCAATCAAAAACAGGAAGTAACACGGCAACAATTGCAACAAGAACTGAGCACGCAGGTCGAACAGATTCGTCGCGAGTCGGATTTGGGGATGCTCAAGATCCAGAATTGGTACAAGTTCTGGGCTGTCGTCATCCCGCCGATCCCACCACTGCTGATTGGCCTGATTGTGTTTGTACATCGTCGGCTGCGCGAGCGAGAAGGCGTTACTAAAACACGACTGCGATAGTCGCTTTCGGATTGGAAATCACTGGCAATGTCCAACAGCAATCCTCTGCCACGCAAGACAACAGAGTCTCTTTGAGGAGAAGTAAGAATGAACGAAGGCCCAAAGACTGCGATCTTCGTGGGCGCTGCGCTGGTCCTTTCCCTGGCAAGCTACTGGTCGATTCCCAAGCCAGCTGATGTCGACCTCGGGGTCGAAATAGGTAGCGATCTTTTCGAATTTGAAGATCCTGCGAAGGCTGCCAGCCTGGAGATCATTCGCTATGACGAGGATCTGGGCAAACCGCATGATTTCAAAGTTGCCAAGAATTCCAAAACGGAACTGTGGACGATTCCTTCGCACTCGGATTATCCGGCCGACGCCGCCGAACAGGTGCGCGATGCCGTTACGACCTTGATCGGTTTGAAGAAGCTTGGGTTGGCCACCGAGGAGAAATCCGAACATGAGCTGTTTGGTGTCGTGGAACCGGTCAAAGAAGGCGCTCAAGTCCCCAGCAAGGGCGTTGGCCTGTCTATCAGAGTGGAGGACACCAAGGGCAAGGATCTCGCCAAAGTGATCATCGGCAAGCCGGTCAAAGGTACCGAGGACCAGCGGTTTGTCCGCATCCCTGGCCAAGACGTGGTCTACGCAGCATCGATTGATCCCGAAAAACTGTCGACGATATTCGGAGACTGGATCAAGAGCGACCTGCTCAGCCTCAGCGCCATCGATGTCGAGATGATGCAATTGCGCGACTATTCCGTTGTCCAATCGCTGCAGGGCGGCGTTTTGGAAAAGCGCTCCGAAGTTCGAGTCAACTGGAATAGCACCGACAGTAAATGGGAGTTGGAGAAGATGCTGACGTTTCGTGGCCGCGAAGAGGTGCCCACGGAATTGCTCGACAATGAAGAGCTGGACACGACCAAGTTGAATGACGTGAAGAATGCATTCAGTGATTTGAAGATTGTCGACGTGCGACGCAAACCGGCTGGATTGGGCGCCAATTTGAAGGCTGACAAATCGTTCATGGATGATCCGGAGAGTCGACGCTCGCTGATGCAGCACGGCTACTATGCCAGTGCGACGGAATCCGGCGATTTCGAACTGTTTGCCGCCAACGGAGAAGTCTATGTCGGAATGAAAGACGGGTACGAATACATCTTGCGGTTCGGCAGTGTTGCCATCACAGACGAAAGTGGGGACGACGGTTCGCTAAATCGCTACCTGTTCGTCTCGGCGCGCGTGGATGACAGCAAATTCCCCACGCCGGAATTGGAACCTGAACCCACCAGCGTGGAACCTGCAACGCCAGCAGCCGACGACGCACCCGCTCCACCGGACGCGGATGCAGAGAAGGAGGATGCCGACGACGCGAAGAATGACGACAAGAAGAGCGACGACGCGAAGAGCGATGACGCAAAGAACGATGACGCAAAGAGCGATGACGAGAAGAAGAAAGAGGCTGAAGAGGAGCAAAAACGTCAACTGCAAGCGGCCATCGAACGCGTCGAAAAAGAGAACAAGCGCAAGATGGACACATGGGAAGAGGATAAGAAGAAAGCGGCGGACAAGGTCTCCGAACTGAACTCGAGGTTTTCCGACTGGTACTACATCATTTCGGAAGATGTCTACAAGCGAGTTCATCTCAGTCGCAACGACATTATCAAGGAGAACGCTGCTGCCGTGGATGAGGGATTCGGGATTGACGCGTTTCGCAAATTGCAAGAAGACGGCGTGAATCCTCCCCCGGACGCTCCGACCGGACCTCCTGCGGGCGGCGCGTTTCCCGGTGGACCGCCTTTCGGCCGGTAGGGTCGTCCACCTGGCACTAATGGACGCAATCGGACGCTCATGAGACCGCATCACAACAACTGACATGATGTGAAAACACTGCAAATCAACAAGTCGAATGCTGACTGGCCCGGCGGCGACCTCAGCCGTCCGTTTTCAGCCCGTAGCAATGACGCGCGATCTGTTCCAGGTGGAATGGCATCCATTGGCTGCGTGTGTAGACGGCATGTCCTGCGTGGTGGTACGCGACGTTGCCCTCTCTGGGCCCGTAGTCCACAAGAAGATTGACACCGTCAGCGTGGATGCGGCATCCCGTCCGCAGTCGATTCAGCAGATCCCGTTTACGAATGCCAGACTGCAGCAGTGATCCCAAGGCGCGATCGGCCAATGCCGCGCGCCAGGCCCAAAGTTGTGGCGCGAAATTGGTCCCCGCGATGGCCAGCTGCTGAATCACATCGCCGCCGGTCGCTTGCAATATTTCATCAGCGTTCGGCGGGAAGTTTGCGACGTGTTCTGGCAGACCTTCGCTGGGGCAGTGATTAGTGAAATGCAGCAACCTCGCATATCCGCCCGGATCCCATCCGTAACGCACGGGCGTGCCCATGGTGACCAGGTCAAGTTGTGCGGTGCGTATCGGATGATCGACGTCAGCCAGGATCTGGACCGCTCGAGGCCAGGCGGGGAGATCAATCTTGTTCGTTCCAGGCCAACAGAAGTACGGACGTGCGGCGCGGAAAAAGCGGTCGTTTGTCGCAGAATCGTTTGCCAGAAGATTGGTGAGTAACGCGAGTATATTCCCACCGTGGCTGTGTCCCCAGATCAAGAGCCGGTCGCCTGGTGAGAGTGGCTGTGCGGCCAATTCGCCGAGTAGTCGCACGGCGCCATCGGCGCGACCGATGTGGTGATTCTCGCTGGACCAGTGGAAAAGTTTGACGGGAATCGGCGACGGGTGATCGCCTTGCAGTGCGCGCTGCAACTGCTGGGCATAGTCACGTGTGAAGTTTCCCGACTCCCGCGCGATGCTGTCGAGCGTTTGTTTCTGGATTCGCCGCAACAAATCCCCGACGGCAGGCCAGACACGAGCGATTTCCCGAAGAAAGCCGAGCGCATCGGCGCCAACGAACGTGCCATGCACCAGATAAATGGCGGCCACACGGGCCTCGCGCATGTGCGTCCCCAAACGGGCGATCCGCTCCGTCAGATCAGCGGGTGCGGCGTGGACCGGTGGCTCGGGACGCAGCAGGTGAAACTTGGAAGTGGGGAGCGCGGACCGGTAGTTTTGGTGCTGAAATCGATTGTTCCGGGGCATGACTCGACCGCGCGGTATCCACACGATGAACCGGGGCCTGCACGGCGTCGGACGCCAACATGCTCGACCAGACCTCGAACGGCCGTCCCCCACGCTCGTCGGCGTGGTAGAACGACAAGATGTTCATCACGTCGGTTGGAATGAACTCGTGTTCGCCACCTGCCCATTGCGTCTGGCGATAAACGCGTCGCCAGGTTCCAGTATTGAAATAGACCTGATTCAAAACATAACCGTCTGCGTAACTGGCGTCCAGCGGCACATTCTCGGCCACATGCGTGTGACCGTAGACGATGTGTTTTGCGCGACGATTACGGTAGTCCTGTTCGGTTAACGCGTGCTGGCAATACGAATCTGTATCTGTACCGCGCAACGACTGCATCCAGCTGGTGATTTTGCCCGCCCAGCCAATCGAAAGTCGTTTGCTGAACTTCAGCGACCGGTCGAGGCCGTCGATCAAGTCGAACGGACTCCACGCATCCTGTTCGCAAACGATGTCCAGTTGCAGGAATTCGTCTGCCAAGCCGTCCCAAATGTGCTTGATGCGTTTGCGGTATCCGTGTCGAATTCCACAACGTTCCAACAGGCTCTCCAGCCACACTGGAATCAGCAGCAGCGGACGAATCTGGTTCATTTCAGCCAATCCAGCAGTGACGGACGAAGGCAACTCGGCGCCCATTTCTTGCCCAATCGTGGCCGTGAAGCGATTGACCAGCTCGATCACAATCGCGTCGCCGAGGCTGCTTGAATCGCGGTCCTCGGTGTAGTTAAGCGGATCGTAGACATCGCCGTGGCGTGCGAAGACGCGGTGCCTTCGCAGCACGCTCAGAAGTTCTTCCGATTCATACGGATCGTGTGGGAATGGCGCGTTGTGGGCGCTGCACAAACCAATCTGATGCGCGACCCGCTGACGAATCACATCGTATTGAGGACCGGTCAGATGCAAGGGCCAATCACGGTTTCCGACCATATAAAATGTGCGGACAGTGAGAGGAACGTGCTCGGCGTCCATGGCGGGCATGCCCGCTTGAGTTGCCGAGGGGATGCAAATCGCACCATCCGTGGCGAGCGATCGAAAATTCATGATCGTGTCGCGATTGGTGCGAAAAATGTCGTCGACAATCGAAGAGACTGTTTCGGCAACCTCCGGCGTCTGCGGGTCGTGCCATGGCCGGATGTCCCCTGCCAACCACTTGTTTGAATCGATGACGTCAAAGATGTCACCCAGTAGGTTCCTCGCGCAGTTTAGTGGGTAGTATGTTATTGGTTTGGCATTTTCGATGGTATTGATGATGGTTTCTTTATGTCTGATTTAGCAAAACACTATTCGTTGTTGCTGGGACTGGATGATGCCTGGCAGGTTATA
>PVBE011693376.1_pt1 | contig 45408 bp, 33 predicted proteins | sample 1631181 | NCBI WGS metagenome assembly PVBE01 (sample SAMN08397723, study PRJNA350692) | Marine metagenome, whole genome shotgun sequencing project. | isolation source: water | place: Pacific Ocean | collected 2012-04
AAGCACCTGAAGCACCTGAAGCACCTGAGGCACCTGAGGCACCTGAGGCACCTGAAGCACCTGAAGCATCCACCTAAAGCACGCGGCGACCACCGTAGTGCACCTTGTCCCGTCGGGGATCCACCCGCGTGCCGAGCTCGCGCACCACGCGGTTGTTGACCTTTACCTTGCCGGCTGTGATCAGCTCTTCGGATTTACGCCGTGAGGCGATCCCGGCCTGGGCCAGGAACCGTTGGAGCCTGATTCGTTCGTCACTGGCCATCGCCCTCTCCCTGCGCTTGCTGTTCTCCGCCCTCGGCCTGGGCCGCCTTGGCCTGCCGCTCCGCCTCCTCGGCCTCGGCCTGGGCCTGGACCCGGGCCTTCTCGGCCTTGCGGTGCTCGCGGTCCACCTTCTTGATGCGGTCCATGGCGCGGTTGAGCGCCTCGAGGGCCTTGTCCTGGTCCACGTCCACCTCCTCGACCAGCGCCTCCGGCTCGGGCTCCGGCAGCATGTCGGCGGAGGCCTCCTCCTCGGTCGGCTCCGGAGGCTCCGGCGCCGCGCCGTACTCCGTGTCCACCCGATCGGCGTGCTCCTCTGACAGCTCGGTGAACTCCTTGAGCGTGGGCAGGTCCTTGAGGTCCTTGAGGTTGAAGAACTCGAGGAACTGCTTGGTCGTGCCGTAGAGCAGCGGCCGGCCCGGCTCTTCTTTTTTGCCGACGATGCGCACCAGCCGCCGCTGCAGCAGCACGCGCAGCACGCCGCCGCTGTCCACGCCGCGGATGTCCTCCAGCTCGGGCCGCGTCACCGGTTGCCGATAGGCCACGATGGCCAGCGTCTCCAGCATGGCCGGGGTCACCCGCGGCGGCCGCCCGGTGAGCAGCTTGCGCACCCAGTCGGCGTTGTCGGGGCTGGTGCGGAAGAGGTAGCCCCCGGAGAGTTGCACCAGGTTGACGCCCCGCTCGGAGTAGTCCTCCTCCAGCTCCTTGACCGCGGCCCTGATGGTCTCGGCGGCCGTGCCCCCCGTGAGGCTCTTGAGCTGCTTGACGGTGAGGGGCTTCTCCGATGCGAAGATCAGGCTTTCCAGGATGGACTTGAGGCTCATCTCATTTTCCGTAGTCGTCGGACACCTGGTCGACGTTGTGCAGATCGGCGGTGCGGGTGAGGTAGATGTCGCCCACCTTCACCTGCTGATAGATGCGGATCATCTGCAGGCGCGCCATCTCGAGGATGGCGAGGAAGGTGACCACCAGGTTGTGGCGGAACTGGGGCGCGCTGTTCGCCTCGAGGTCGAAGCAGTCCACGAAGGGCAGGGTCTCATTTTCGCTGAGCCGGTCCACGATGGTGTTGATGCGATCCGTGATGGAGATGCGGTCGACCATCACGTCGTGGCTCAGCTTGACCTCGGTGCGGCTGGCCACATCGGCCAGCGCCTCGATGAGGGCGAAGGAGCCGACCTCGGCCAGCTGCATCTCCTCGGAGCCCGGCTTCTCCACCGGCGCCCCGCGGCCGAACACCTGGCGCCCGAGCAGGGGGCGCTGGGACAGCTGCTCGGCCACCTCCCTGTACTTCTGGTACTCCAGCAGGCGGCGGATCAGCTCCTGGCGTGGGTCCTCGCCCTCGTCGTCGTCGGTGAGGTCGTCGGTCTCCGGCCGGGGCAGCATCTCCCGGGACTTGATGTGGGCCAGGGTGGCCGCCATGAGCAGGTACTCGCCGGCCACGTCCAGGTTGAGCCCCTTCATCATGTCCAGGTACTCGAGGTACCTGGCGGTGATAAAGCTGATCGGGATGTCGAAGATGTCCAGCTCGTGCCGCTTGACCAGGTGCAGCAGCAGATCGAGGGGGCCCTCGAACTCCGGCAGCTCGACGTGGTACTCCTCCTGAAGCGTGATGTCCATGGGCTCAGCCGACCAGGCTGTGGACCAGCAGGATGGACTGCCGCGCCAGGAGCACCGCGGGCAAGAGGAAGTAGCTGAGCATGCCGGAGATCAGCAGCCCGATGAGGATAAACGGCCCGTACTGCGCCAGGAACTGGTTCACGCCGTCCAGGCGGTCCGGCAGCAGACCGGCCAGCACGGCGCCGCCGTCCAGGGGAGGGCAGGGCAGCAGGTTGAAGAAGCAGAGGATCCAGTTGAGCTGAATCACCAGATGGAGGCCGCCCGACACCGGGTGCGACGGCGTCAGCACGTTGGTGAGCAGCAGCACGGCGTACAGCACGGTGACCAGCAGGGCCAGCACCACGTTCATCGCCGGCCCGGCGATGGCCACGATCAGGTGGCTGGTCTTCATCCGTAGCCGTCGCGTGAAGGCCACGGGGTTGATCTGTACGGGGCGGCCCCAGCCAAGGAGGCCGAAGCTGGTGACGAAGGCGATGATGGGGAAGATGAGCGTGCCAAGGGGATCGATGTGGGCCAGGGGGTTGAGCGTCACCCGCCCCTGATGCCGCGGCGTGCTGTCGCCCAGCTTGTCGGCGCTGATGGCGTGGCCGAACTCGTGCACAGCCACCGAGAGAATCAGCGCGATGAGCAACACCGCGCCTTCTCTCACTTTTGCCAGGTCGAATTGACTGAACATGCCTTATAATCCCGATATCATGAAGCGATGTATTATGGGAACCGTCTGACACGTTGTCAAACGGCCCCGCACAAAAAGAGGTCAGGCATGGTACGCGCGTCAGGTCCGCGAAACCCCTCCAGAAAACGTCCTTTGCTGTCCGAATCGAGCCTGCTGGCGTTGGCAGTGTTGGCGGTGGTGCTGCTGCCCTTTGCCCTGAACATGCCGCCCCTGGGCTGCGGGCGCTCGCCGATTCAGCAGACCTGCCCCCCCGGTTCCACCGGCTGCGTCTGCGCGCCGGGCGGCGCGTGCACCTGGTGCGGGGACGCCACCTGCGACCCCACCGAGAGCTGCACGACCTGCCCCAAGGACTGCTCCTGCACCGGGTGCGGCGACGGCCAGTGCGACGCCAGTGAGAGCTGCACCTCCTGCCCCAAGGACTGCGGCAAGTGCCCCGAGACGTGCGGCGACGGCAAGTGCGGCGCCAGCGAGAGCTGCACCACCTGCGCCAAGGACTGCGGCAAGTGCCCGGTCAAGTGCGGCGACGGCAAGTGCACCGCCAGCGAGAGCTGCACCTCCTGCGCCAAGGACTGCGGCGCCTGCCCTGACTCCTGCGGCGACGGCAAGTGCGGCACCACCGAGAGCTGCAAGAGCTGCCCCAAGGACTGCGGCGCCTGCCCCGCGGTCTGCGGCGACAACAAGTGCGACCCCGGCGAGAGCTGCACCACCTGCGCCAAGGACTGCGGCGTCTGCCCGGCCAAGTGCGGTGACGGCAAGTGCGCCGCCAACGAGAGCTGCTCATCCTGCGCCAAGGACTGCGGCGCCTGCCCGCCGGGCTGCGGCGACGGCAAGTGCGATCCCACCAGCGAGTCGTGCAAGAGCTGCCCCAAGGACTGCGGCGCCTGCCCCGACGTCTGCGGCGACTACACCTGCGGCTCCTCGGAGACCTGCAGCACCTGCCCGGCGGACTGCGGCGCCTGCCCCGGCACCTGCGGCGACGGCAAGTGCAGCATAACCGAGAGCTGCAGCACCTGCGCGACCGACTGCGGCGCCTGCCCGGGCCACTGCGGCGACAAGATCTGCCAGAAGCCCAAGGAGAGTTGCACCACCTGCGCCAAGGACTGCGGCGCCTGCCCGCCGGGCTGCGGCGACGGCAAGTGCGACGGCAGCGAGACCTGCTCCTCGTGCCCCACGGACTGCGGCGCCTGCCCCTCGTACTGCGGCGACGGCAAGTGCACCTACCCCGAGAGCTGCGCCTCGTGCGCCAAGGACTGCGGCGCCTGCCCGGTCAAGTGTGGCGACGGCACCTGCAACGGCACCGAGACCTGCAAGACCTGCGCGACCGACTGCGGCACCTGCCCGCCGGGCTGCGGCGACGGCAAGTGCTCCGGCGGCGAGACCTGCAAGACCTGCAAACCGGACTGCGGCGCCTGCCCGCCCAAGTGCGGCGACGGCACCTGCGATCTGTCCGAGAGCTGCGCGTCGTGCGCCAAGGACTGCGGCGCCTGCCCACCCAAGTGCGGCGACGGCAAGTGCGCGGGCAGCGAGACCTGCAAGACCTGCGCGACCGACTGCGGCGCCTGCCCGCCGAGCTGCGGCAACGGCAAGTGCGACGGCAAGGAGAATTGCCAGACCTGCCCCGGCGACTGCGGCGCCTGCCCCGCCTACTGCGGCGACGGCAAGTGCGGCGCCGGCGAGAGCTGCTCGTCCTGCGCCAAGGACTGCGGCGCCTGCCCCACATTTTGCGGCGACGGCAAGTGCGGCGCGGGTGAGTCATGCACGTCGTGCCCCAAGGACTGCGGCGTCTGCCCGGCCAAGTGCGGCGACGGCAAGTGTGACAAGAACGAGGGCTGCGGCACCTGCCCGGCGGACTGCGGCGCCTGCCCCGACATCTGCGGCGACGGCAAGTGCGGCGTCACCGAGACCTGCTCGACCTGCGCCAAGGACTGCGGCGCCTGCCCGCCCACCTGCGGCGACGGCAAGTGCGATCCCAACGAGAGCTGTACGTCGTGCGCCAAGGACTGCGGCGCCTGCCCGCCCACCTGCGGCAACGGCAAGTGCGATCCCTTCGAGACCTGCGCCACCTGCGCCAAGGACTGCGGCGTCTGCCCCAACAGCTGCGGCGACGGCAAGTGCCTCTACCCCGAGACCTGCACCTCGTGCGCCAAGGACTGCGGCGCCTGCCCGGCCAAGTGTGGCGACGGCGCCTGCAACGGCAAGGAGACCTGCACGTCGTGCGCCAAGGACTGCGGCGCCTGCCCGACCAAGTGTGGCGACGGCAAGTGCGGGGCCGGCGAGACGTGCAAGAACTGCAGCAAGGACTGCGGCGCCTGCCCGCCGAGCTGCGGCGACGGCAAGTGCGATCCCACCGAGAGCTGCACGTCGTGCGCCAAGGACTGCGGCGCCTGCCCGCCCACCTGCGGCAACGGCAAGTGCGATCCCTCCGAGACCTGCAAGAGCTGCCCCAAGGACTGCGGCGCCTGCCCCACCTGCGGCGACGGCAAGTGCGTCAAGGGCGAGTCCTGCGTGACCTGCATCCAGGACTGCGGCGCCTGCCCCGCCACCTGCGGCGACGGCAAGTGCACCTTCACCGAGACCTGCAAGAGCTGCCCCAAGGACTGCGGCGCCTGCTGCGGCAACGGCAAATGCGAGCAGGGCTACGGCGAGAGCTGTGTCACCTGCGCCAAGGACTGCGGCAAGTGCACCGGCGGGTGCGGCAACGGCTACTGCGGCTCCTCGGAGAACTGCTACAACTGCCCTCAGGACTGCGGCAAGTGCAGCTCCTGCGGCGACGGCAAGTGCCAGGGTAACAAGGGCGAGGACTGCGCCACCTGCGCCCAGGACTGCGGCAAGTGCGACGGCTGCAAGCTGCGCGCCTCACCCGGTTGCCCCGGCTGCGTCTGCCAGAGCTGCGTCTGCGCCATCGATCCGTCCTGCTGCTCCAAGGCGTGGAACGCCTTCTGCGTCAACGCCTGCAAGTACACCTGCCAGGGGTGCGGCACCACCGCCACCTGCGGCGACGGCAAGTGCACCTTCGGCGCCGAGGACTGCCTCAACTGCCCCAAGGACTGCGCCTGCAAGTCGGGCGCGACCTGCGTCGGCGGCTACTGCGTCGGCGCCTGCGCCAGCGGCGTCCACTGCGGCCCGACCTTCAGCGTCTGCTGCAACAAGGGACAGGTCTGCGTCTCCAACGTCTGCGCCACGCCGGGCAGCGCCTGCAAGGACAGCATGGACTGCCCCGTGGGCCACTACTGCGAGCCCCTGGCGGGCAAGTGCCTGCCGAAGCCCAAGGGCACCAAGTGCGAGGTCAAGCCCACGGTGGTCAGCTTCAACCCGGTGGAGGAGTGGAACTGGAAGGGCTACTCCAAGGATCCCAAGTTCCACGAGGTGACCATGGCGCCGGTGGTGGCCGACATCGACGCCGACGGCACGCCCGAGGTGGCCTTCGTGGCCTACAGCCACTTCTCCTCGAGCCAGGGCATGTTGGTGGTGCTCGACGGCAAGACCGGCAAGGAGGAGCTGACCATCCCCTATACCACCCGGCGGCTCGACCCATGGGCCGGCCTGGCGGTGGGCAACCTCGACGGCGACAAGCAGCTGGAGATCATCGCCATGCAGCGCAACAAGGGCGTGGTCTGCCTGGAGCACGACGGCAAGGAGAAGTGGTCGGTGGCCACCGGCTCCCTGGGCGCTGTGGCCAGCTTCGCCGTGCGCCCCTCTCCCTCGCTGGCCGACCTCAACGGCGACGGCAAGCCGGAGGTTATCGTCGGCGGCGTGGCCATCTCGGCCACCGGCAAGGTGCTCTTCGACAGGGGCATCATCGGCAAGAACAGCAAGTGGGTCATGTCGGCGGTGGCTGACCTCAACGAGGACGGCAAGATGGAGGTCATCGGCGGGGCGGCGGTCTACACCCACACCGGCCAGGAGCTGTGGAAGGCGGCCGGCATGGCCGACGGCTTCCCCGCGGTGGCGGACATCAACCTCGACGGCTGGGCCGACGTGGTGGTGGTCTCCATGGGCACCATCCGCGTGCACGACGGCAAGAGCGGCAAGCTGCTGGTCAAGGGGGTCAAGATCCCGGGCGGTGGGTACGGCGGCGCGCCCACCGTGGGCGACTTCGACGGCGACGGCCGCCCGGAGTATTCGGCCGCGGGCAAGGGCGCATACACCGTCTACGACCCGGATTGCAAGCCGGGCGCCATCCCGTACTACTGCCCGTCCAAGCGCACCGACGGCATCCTCTGGTCGACCTACGTGCAGGATCTTTCGTCCAGCGTCACCGGCTCCACGCTCTTCGACTTCGAGGGGGACGGCAAGGTGGAGGTGATCTACAACGACGAGTGCCACCTCTACGTGCTCGACGGCAAGACCGGCAAGCACCTGATGAAGCTGGCCAACACCTCGCGCACCGGCGCCGAGTACCCGCTCATCGCCGACGTGGACGGCGACAACAAGTCCGAGTTCGTCGTGCCGGCCAACAACGACCAGATCGTGCGCGACAAGTGCAAGGCGCCGGGCACCGTCGGCATCCGCGTCTTCGGCGACAAGTCCAACAAGTGGGTGCGCACGCGGCCGGTGTGGAACCAGCACTCCTACCACATCACCAACGTGCGCACCGACGGCACCATCCCGGCCAAGGAGACCCGCAACTGGGAGGTCAAGGGCCTCAACAACTACCGCCAGAACTACCAGTGGGAGGGCATCTATTACGTGCCGGATCTGAAGGCCACAACCCTGGAGGCCTTCTACCTGACCTGCCCCGCGAGCATCGAGCTGCGCTCCAAGGTCTGCAACGTGGGCAGCCGCGGCGTGGCCAAGGGGGTCAAGGTCAGCTTCTACCGCGGCTCGCCAACCTCCACCGCCAAGCTGATCCAGACGCGCACCACGAGCAAGGCCCTGCTCCCCGGCGAGTGCGAGGTGCTCAGCGTCTACTACTCGACGCCGAGCCAGGTCGGCCCCTACGCCTTCTTCGTCCGCGCTGACGACGACGGCACGGGCCTCGAGGCCGTCAAGGAGTGCGACGAGAACAACAACATGACCTCGATCACCGGCGTGGACTGTCCCTGATTTTTTGGCAGAAGAGGGGGGTTACTCCAGATCTGTACCGTCGGCGTAGCGCTCGCGGATGGCCATGATCTCGTCCATGGAGTCGAGGAAGAGGTCCACGATGCGGGCGTCGAAGTGCGAGTCGCGCCCCTCGGTGAGGATGTCGCAGGCCTTGCTGATGGGCATCGGATCTTTGTAGACCCGCTTGGAGGTCAGCGCGTCGAACACGTCGGCCACGGCGGCGATGCGTCCCTCGATGGGGATCTCCTCGCCCACGATGCCGCGGGGGTAGCCGCTGCCGTCGAATTTCTCGTGATGGGTCAGGGCGATGGAGCCGGCCAGGGTGAGCAGGTGCGCGTGAGACCCGGAGAGGATACGGAAGCCGATGTCCGTGTGGGTCTTCATGGTGTCGAACTCTTCCTTGGTCAGCCTGCCCGGCTTGAGCAGGATGGCGTCGGGGATGCCGATCTTGCCCACGTCGTGCATCAGGCTGGCCAGGCGGATCTCGTCGCAGAGGTGGTCGGTGAGCTTGAGCTTGCGGGCCAACAGCTCGCAGTAGCGGCTCATGCGCATGACGTGCTCGGCGGTCTCGTTGTCCCGAAACTCCGCCGCCTTGGCCAGGCGCTGGATCATCTCCTCGCGGGAGGACCGCAGCGCCACCTCCTTCTGCTCCAGGTCGGTGACCGCCTGCGACAGCTCCAGCGTGCGCTGCATCACGTCCTGCTCCAGCCGCTCGCGGTGCTTGCGGTTTTCGATCTCCAGCTTGCGCCGGCGCAGGGCGTTTTTGATGTTGATGTACAGCTCGTTGGACTCGCAGGGCTTGATCAGGTAGCCGTAGGCGCCGTGCTCCATGGCCACCTCGGCGATGCCCGGGTCGTCGATGGCGGTGACCATCACCACCGCGATGTCGGGGAACTGCTCCATCAGGCGGCGCGCCAGCTCCAGGCCGGACTCGCCGGGGGGCATGTTCACGTCGCTGAGCACCAGGTCGAAGGGCTGCTCGTGGACCTTGGCCCAGGCGTCGGTGCTGTTGGCGGCGGTCTCACATTCGTGGCCCACGCGCCGCACCAGGCGCCGCAGGGAATTACGGATATGGACCTCGTCGTCAACGATCAGGATTCGCGCCATGCTTGCTTCTCCACCTTGAGGGCACCAGTATCGCGCATCTGCCCGAGCGTGCAAGAACTTGTGGATCTCGGCCGGCCGCCTACCGCCGCCTGCGTTTGGTCCGCGCCGTGGCCTCGGCGGTCCAGGGATCCTCGGGCCAGGGGTGCTTCGGGTAGCGGCCGCGCAGGTCCTTGCGCACCATGGCGTAGCCCTCATCCCAGAAGCTGCGCAGGTCGCGGGTGACCTGCGCCGGCCTGCCGTTGGGGGCCAGCAGGTGCATCAGCAGGCGCACCCCGCCGCGGGCGATGCTCGGCGTCTCGGCCCAGCCAAAGACCTCCTGCAGCTTCACCGCCACCACCGGCGCCTCGCCGTTGCGCTCGCCCTCCACGTAGTCGATGGACACCTCGCGCCCGGAGGGGACGCGCACCCGCGCCGGCACCTCGTCTCGCAGCAGCCGGCGCTGGTCGTGGGACAGCCGCGCGCGCAGCTCGGCCGCCCAGTCCAGCCGGGCCAGGTCGCCGAGGCTGCTGCGGCCGTGACACAGCTCTGCCAGCAGCGGGCCGCGGAGGCCCTCGGGGCTGACGTCGGGCCAGGCCTGCCCGGGCAGGTGCAGGGCGGCGAAGCGCAGGCGGGCCAGCAGCTGCTGCCCGGCGCCATCGGGGTTGAACACCTCGTCGAAGCGCTCTCGGGCGGCCTCGCAGAGCAGCTCGGCGGCCACCAGCGGATCCACGGCGGCGCCCCCCTGCTCGGCCAACAGCAGGTCGTTGAAGTAGGTGCTGCGCAGGCCGATGACGGCCCGTGCCCCCGGGTCGAAGCGCGCCTCCTCCCGCCGCTGGACCTGTTCCGGGAAGAGCTGCTCCAGGTCGGCCAACTCCACGGCGCTGGCCATGCTCACGGTGCTCACCGAGTGCAGGCCGCGGCGCCCGGCCTCGGCCCGCAGCGCCACGAACAGCCCGGCCTCCCGCACGCCGGAACCCTCGGACAGGCGGACGCCCCTGCCGCCCACCATCTTGGCCTCGGGCCGGCCCGCCTCCTGCCGCCGGCAGACCCTGTCGGGGAAGCCGGCGAGCACAGCGCGGCGGAGCAGCCGCTCGGTCTTTGCGCCGCGTGCGCGGTCGGTCCGCCGTCCACCGACCAGGCGGGCGAGCTGGGCCCCGGCGTCGAGCACCTCCCGGGCGACCCGCGGGCTGAGGCCGAGGCGCCGCGCCCGGCCAGCGCTGAAGCCGCGCCGCTGCAGCTCCTGCATCAGGTCCAGCCGATGAACCAGGTCCGAGTCGGTGGTGGGCAGCGGCGGCGGGGCGCCGTCGACCCACGCCAGCGGATCGCGCTCGGCCAGCAGGGCCGTGGCCAGGGCGCCCTGGGCAGCCACGCCACGCTTGCGGGACTGTACCAGCACCGCCCCGTGACGTGGGTGCACGGGCAGCTCGGCCAGGCGGCGGCCCGCGTCGGTGAGCCGGTCCCCCCGTGAGATGGCGCCGAGCATCCGCAGCACCTCCAGGGCCCGCTCCAGGGCCACGTCGTCGGGCCCGTCGAAGAAGGGGAAGCGGCGCGGATCGCCGGGATGGAAGGCGAGCACCGACAGCAGCGCAGGGCAGAGGTCCAGGCGCTTGATCTCCGGCAGGTCGGCCGGGGCCAGGGCGGCGTGATCGGCCGCCGACCACAGCCGCAGCACCCGGCCCGGCGCGGTGCGCCCGGCGCGTCCCGCCCGCTGGTCCGCGCTGGCCACGCTGACGTGACGCAGCTCGAGCCGGTCGAGCCCCGTGTGCGGATCGTAACGCAGCTGCTTGACCAGGCCCGTGTCCAGCACCGCGGTCACGCCGGGCACGGTGAGCGAGGTCTCGGCGATGTTGGTGGTCAGCACCACCCGCCGGCGGCGCCCCGGCACCAGCGCCCGATCCTGCTCCCGGGCGGGGAGCGCGCCGTAGAGCGGCACCAGGTCCAGGGGCGGAGGCGCCTGCTCCAGGGCGGCCATGGCGCGGCGGATCTCGGGCGCCCCGGGCAAGAAGGCCAGCACGTCACCGCCGTCCTCGGTGCGGCGCAAAAGCTCCAGCAGGCCGGCGCGCACGCCCACCTGCAGCGGCTGGCGGGCGGGCCGCTGCATGTACTCCACCTTCAGCGGGTGGGTGCGCGCCTCCACATCGACCGCAGGGCAGCCGCCCAGGTAGCGTGACACCGGCGCCGGATCCAGCGTGGCCGACATGACGACCACCCGCAGCTCCTCGCGTACCTCCATCACCTCCCGCAAAAACGCCAGGGACAGATCGCTGTGGAGCGACCGCTCGTGAAACTCGTCCAGCACCACGCACCCGATCCCCTCCAGGAAGGGATCACGCAGCAACCAGCGGGTGAGGATCCCCTCGGTGACCACCAGGATCCGCGTGCGTGAAGAGGTGCGATCGTCGAACCGCACGCGGTAGCCCACGGTCTGGCCCACCGGCTCGCCCAGGCCCCTGGCGATGATGCGCGCCACCGAGCGGGCCGCGATACGCCGCGGCTGCAGCACCACGATCAGGCCATCGCAATTGAGGCCGGCGTCCAGCAGGGCCGGGGGCACGCGGGTGGTCTTGCCCGAGCCGGGCGGCGCGGTGATCACCAGCGCCCGGGCGGCGCGCAGGTGCTCCACCACCTCGGGCAGGTGGTCGTCCATGGGCAGGGGGGGGAGCATGAGGGGAGGTGTCGAGCCGCGTGGACGCTACTTCTTCTTCAGCAGGTCGGCGAAGGGGTTGTTGGAGAACTTCTCCTGGGGCTGCTGATCCCGGCGGGGCTGCTGGTCGCGGCGCGGGCCTCTGTCCTGCCTTCCGCGACCGTCGCGCCCTCCACGGCGGCCCCGGGGGCCACCGCCGCGGTCGTCCCGCCGCCCCTGACCGCCGCGATCGGACTTGGCCGACAGGGAGATGCGCCGCCGCTCCACGTCGACTTCCAGCACCCTGACCTTGATCTTGTCGCCCACGCTGACCACGTCGTGGGGGTCCTTGACGAAGCGGTCCGACAGCTGGGAGATGTGCACCAGGCCGTCCTGGTGTACGCCCACGTCGACGAAGGCGCCGAAGGCGGTGACGTTGGTCACGACCCCCTCCAGCATCATGCCCTGGGTCAGGTCGGTCAGCTCCATGACGTCGTCGCGAAACTTGGGCGGCTCGAAAGACTCGCGCGGGTCGCGCCCCGGCTTGCGCAGCTCGTCGAGGATGTCGCGCAGGGTCGGCTCGCCCACGTCGTCGCCGATGTAGCGCGAGATGTCGATGCGCTGCACCAGCTCCATGTTGCCCACCAGGTCGGCCAGCGGTACGCCGAGGTCGCTGGCCATGCGCTCCACAAGCTTGTAGCGCTCGGGGTGCACGGCCGAGGTGTCCAGCGGGTGCTTGCCGCCGCGCACGCGCAAAAAGCCCGCGGCCTGCTCGAAGGTGCGCGGCCCGAGGCCCGAGACCCTGAGCAGGTGCTTGCGCGCGGCGAAGGCGCCGCTCTTTTCGCGGTGGTCCACGATCTTTTTTGCCAGGCCCGGGCCGACGCCCGCCACCGCCGCCAGCAGCGGCGCGCTGGCCGTGTTCAGCTCAACGCCCACCTGGTTGACGCAGCTCTCCACCACCTCGCCCAGCTTGCGCTTGAGCAGGGGCTGGTGCACGTCGTGCTGGTACTGGCCCACGCCGATGGCCTTGGGGTCGATCTTGACCAGCTCGGCCAGCGGATCCTGCAGCCGGCGCGCGATGGAGATGGCCCCGCGCACGGTGACGTCCAGGTCCGGGAACTCACTGCGCGCCAGGTCCGAGGCGCTGTAGACGCTGGCGCCGGCCTCGTTGACCTGCACCACCACCACGTCGCCGGCCATGCCCTCCTCCCTGAGCATGCGGCGGGCGAAGGACTCCATCTCCCGGCCTCCCGTGCCGTTGCCCACGGCCAGGGCGAAGGGGCGGTGCTTCTTGACGAAGGCCACCAGGTCCGTTCGAGCGCGGCGGGCCTTGTTCTCCCCCTGGGAGGGGTAGATGGTGATGGACTCGAGGAACTTGCCCACCTCATCCAGGGCGACGCACTTACAGCCGGTGCGCAGCCCGGGGTCGATGCCGATGACGTTGCGCGTGCCCAGGGGCGGCGCCAGCAGCAGGTTGCGCAGGTTGCTGGCGAAGACGTCCACCGCCGCCACGTCGGAGCGCTCCTTGAGGTCGGTGCGGATGTCGCTCTCCACCGACGGCGCGATGAGCCGGCCGTAGGCGTCGGCCACGGCCAACCGCAGCTGCCCGGCGAAGGGACTGGCCGCCCTGAGGCCCATGACCCCCTCCATGCGGGGCAGGTACCGATCCGGCTCCGCCTCGAGGTTGACCCGCAACACCTTCTCCCGCTCCCCGCGCCGCAGCGCCAGGTAGCGGTGGGACGGGATGTCGGCCACCTTCTCGTGGAACTCATAGTACTGCTCGAACTTGGTGCGCTTGCCCTTCTGGTTCGGGCGCATGCCCGCGGCCAGCATACCGTCGGCGCTCAGCGACTCCCGGATCCGGCCACGGATGCCGGCGTTCTCCGCCACGGTCTCGGCCACGATATCCCGGGCCCCGGCCAGGGCCTGGTCCAGGTCGGCGACGCCCTTGTCCTCGTCCACGTACTGCCGCGCCTCGCCGTCGGGGTCGCCCTCATCGGGCTGGGCCAGCACCCGCAACGCCAGGGGCTCGAGCCCCTTCTCCCGGGCGATGATGGCCCGGGTGCGGCGCTTCTTTTTGTAGGGCAGGTAGAGGTCCTCCAGGGCGGCCTTGGTGGTGCAAGCCAAAATCCGTGCGCGCAGATCGTCGGTGAGCTTGCCCTGCTCATCGATGGTGCCGAGGATCGCCTCGCGCCGCTGCTCCAGCTCCAGCAGGTAGGCCTGCCGCTCCTGGATGCTCCTGATCTGCACCTCGTCGAGGCCGCCGGTGACTTCCTTGCGGTAGCGGGAGATGAAGGGCACGGTGCCCCCCTCGTCCAGCAGCTTGATCACCGCCGCCACGCTCTTGTGTGGCAGCTTCAGCTCCGTGGCCAGAGCAGGGACAGGGTCGTATGAGGCGGTAGCCGGCTCCGTCATCTCGGTCCTCCAAGTGTCGCAGCAGGGAAAATGACACAGCGAGGGTGTTGGCCGCAACCGAAGTTATGGCGTCGGCGGCTCGTCCCGTCGGATGACGTGATAACCGAAACCGGTCTCCACCACGGCGGAGATCTGGCCCACCTTCAGCGCCTCGAGGGCCTGCTGGAACGGCGGCACCATGCTGCCCCGGGGGAAGAAGCCGAGGTTGCCGCCGCCCCGGGCCGAGGGGCAGTCGGAGTGCGCCCTGGCCAGCTCCGCGAAGGACGCGGGGCTGGCCGCGGCCTTGCCGGCCAGCTCGTCCACCAGCTCGCGGGCCTCCTGCTTGCTGCGCGTGGCCTTGCTGCGCGGCGCGCCGGCCCAGGCCACGAGGATGTGCGACGCGGCGAACATCCGCGGCAGCGGCAGCCGCCGCAGCACGCTGAAGCCGAAGGGCGTGGTCACGGGCACGGACACCGCGCCAGGCTCCAGCTCCAGCAGGGCCTTTTCGAAGTACCCGTGCGGCCGCCGCGTGCCGACCTGCCACACGCCGAGGTAGCCTCCACGGGAAGCCAGCGGCCCGTCGGAGTGCTTGCGGGCCAGGGCGGTGAAGGCCTCGGGGTTGGCCCGGGCTTTCAGGGCCAGGGACAGCACCAGCGCCTTGGCCTCGGCGTGGGTCCGCTTGATCCCCGGCTTGGGGCGCTCCGCGCTCTTGTAAGAGATAAGCAGGTTGGCCCCGCAGAGCAGGACCGGTTTGCGGGTCGGCGCCGGCGTGGCCGCTTTCTTGGCCGGCGGCGTGGTCGGTTTCTTCGGCGTCGGCGCGCACCCCACCAGCAGGGCGGCCAACGCGATCATCGCTGCTTTCATCCTGTCGCTCCTGAGACTAGAATCGGCTCTTCGAGCCCATGGCCACGTACCACGAAACCACCGCCAGGACCATCCTGCAGCGGAGCAAGGTCACCGACAGCTGGTTCGTCTCCAAATACGGCATGAACCTCTACCGGGGCTGCGAGCACGCCTGCGCCTACTGCGACGGCCGCGCCGAAAAGTACCGCGTGGAGGGGGACTTCGGCCGCGACATCCGGGTCAAGACCAACGCGCCGGAGCTGCTGCGCCGGGAGCTGGGCCGGGTCAAGGAGCGGGGCTTCATCTTCGTCGGCGGCGGGGTGTGCGACGCCTACCAGCCGGCCGAGCGGACCCACGAGCTGACCCGCCGCTGCCTGGAGGTCATCGCCGAGCGCGGCCTGCCGGTGCACGTGCTGACCAAGTCGGCCCTGGTGGAGCGGGATCTGGACCTGCTGGCGCGCATCAACGACGACGCGGGGGCCATCCTCTCCTGCTCCTTCTCCTCCATCGACGAGGACGTGGTGCGGGTCTTCGAGCCGGGGTGCGCGCCCGCGGCGGAGCGGCTGCGCGTGCTGGCCCTGGCCCGGGATCGCGGCATCCCCACCGGGGCCATGCTGCTGCCGTTGATCCCGCTGGTCTCGGACTCCGCCGCCAGCGTGGAGGTCCTGGTCCGCAGCGTCAAGGAGGCGGGCGTGGCCTTCGCCCTCTTCGGCGGCATGACCCTCAAGGGCGGCCGGCAGCAGCGGCATTTCATGCGCGTGCTCGGCAAACGCCACCCCGAGCACCTGGATCGCTACGCCGCCCTCTACCAGGGCCACGAACACGGCCACGCCTCGGGCGCCGACTACCATCGCACCGACCGCCGCTGCGCGCGCCTGCTGCGCGAGCACCGCCTCCCGCCGCGCATCCCCCACCACCTCTTCGCCGGACGCGTGCGCCGCAACGTGGAGGTGGCCATGATCCTGTCCCACATCCACTACCTGCTCCTGCTCCAGGGTAAGCAGAATAAGGGCGCCTGGTGCGCGAGGTGGTGCAGACCGGCACCTGCGCTTACTATACCGAGCTCATGTCGGAGTATACTTCAACCTCGCCCGGGGCCTCTTGACCTGGAGGGCGCGGGCCTTACCTTTAAGAGATACAACAGCGGTGGGGAAGCAAAGAGGCCGCTGGCCAGTAGAACAGCTACCAAGAGGAGAACGCCATGGAGAAAAAAAGCATCATCGTCTGCTACCTTTTGTGGTTCTTCTTCGGCATCCTCGGCATCCACAAGTTCTACCTCGGCAAGAACGTCATGGGCGTCGTCTACCTGCTCACGGCCGGCCTGCTCGGCATCGGCTGGTTCATCGACATGTTCCTCATCCCCTTCCAGGTGGCGTCCTACAACAACCGACAGTACAGGTACTGACGACGCCGTCTGGTCTCCAGTCAGAGCTGCCTTCGTAACCAGGCTCTGAACTCGGGATCGGACAGCGGGTCCGGCGAGAGCCCCCACTCGTCGCGGCGGCGCTGCGCCATCTCTGCCCACCGGGCGCAAAGAGCCCGGATGTGGCCGTTGTCTCCGAAGCGCCGTACGCTCTGATCACTGGCCAGGATGGCGTAGTACAGGTCCATGAAGCTGCCGTCCCCGTCGAGGTACTGCCTCGCCCTCAAGACCATCTCCCTTAGCTGCTCGCCGTACAATTCGCCTGTCATGGCTGGCTCTGTCGAGCCTCCCTCAGCTGCCCGCCTGCTCGGCCTCATCCGGCTCTCCCCAGTGGGGATCGCGCTGCTCCTTGAGGTGAATGCGGGTGGGGCAGACCCGTGGCCCCGAGGCGGCCACGTAGTAGACCGCCTCGGCCACGTCCTCCGGCTCCATGCCCTGGGTCTGGTACTCGCGCCGGTTGTCGACGAAGCCCGGGCAGACGGCGCTGACCTTGATCCCCATGCGGCGCACCTCCTCGAAGAGCGACTCGGTCCAGCCGAGGACTCCCGCCTTGGCCGCGGAGTAGGCCGACATCCCCGGCGAGCGGTCCACGCCCGCCATGGAGCCGATGTTGACAATGGTCCCGCCCTGGCTGTCGGCCATCATCGGCAGGCAGAACTGGGTCAGCACCACCAGCGCCCTGAGGTTGAGGTTGAGCACCCAGTCCAGATCGCCCGCGTCGCCCTTGATCACCGGGACCTGGTCCGAGCCGCCGGCGTTGTTGACCAGCAGGTCCAGCTGCCCGTCGTAGTGCTGCCGCGGGACCTGCGCCAGGGCGTGCAGGTCGTCGTGGCGAAAGAGGTCGCTCTTGACCACCTCGGCCTCGCCGCCTCGCTGCCTGACCTCCTCGGCCAGGCTCTCCAGGGCGGGGACCGTGCGGGCGGCCAGGATCAGCCTCATGCCCTCGTCTGCCAGCCGCAGCGAGATGGCGCGCCCGATGCCGTGGGATGCCCCGGTGACGATGGCGACCTTGTCCTGCAATCTCGTTGTACCCATGTGCGCTCCTGTGGTGATGGTTTGGTGGGCCCGGGTATATATGACTCGAAAATCAGCTGCCGCCGAGGACCTTCACGCTCTCGAGCACAACGTCCTTCTTCATCAGGCGCTTGCCCGGATAGAGGCAGGTGATGGTGGGCACAGACTCGTCGAAGGTGCAGAGGAGCGTCGGCAGCGGCGGCACCGTGTAGTACTTGGCGCTGAAGCGGTAGCAGGCCACGGCGGACGGCGCGTCGGCCGGCAGCTTGCGGATGCGAGCGGCCCGGCGCAGGGCGGTGAGGGCCGCGGCGTCGAAGACCTTCTTTCCCGACCTGCGCAGGAAGGTGATGCGCGGCTTCTGCTTGTGGTCCAGGGTCACGCAGAGCACGCACTGCAGGCCGCTGGCGTCTTTTTCCGCCATGCGGACGATGCGCGCGTAGCCCGCCAGCATGTCGTTTTTGTCGCTGTCCCGGGATCCGGGCAGGCGCCCGCCCCCGCCGCTGTCCATGTAGCGTTTGACCCGCTTGAGGTAGTCGGCCCCGAAAGCGCGCAGGACGTTCTTGGCCGTGTCGGACATGGTGCCCCGGCGGCGGCTGTCGCCGTCCACCATGGCCCAGCTTGGCGAAAACGACTTGCGGGCGTCCCGCATCAGGTCGTAGAGGCTGGCGTGGGCCCGGCCGCTGGACACGGTCCGGGCCGAGGCGTCCTGGGCCAACATGCGGTCCAGGCGCTGCTTGATCAGCCAGCTCTTCTCCCGGGGCGACACCACGCGCCTGGTGGCCCGCCGCTTCTTTGGCGCGACGTATTCCCAGCGCCGGGGCAGGTTGAGGTCCGGCCTGTGGCCGCGCATGGACAGCGACATGGGGCTCGGCGCGGGGCGCTCCTTGCTGACGGCTGGCGGCGGGGCCGGCGCGACCCTCGCCCTCTTTTGACGAGGCCGCCGGACGCGGGCCCGCGGCGCGGGGATCGGTGGCGGCGGGGCGCTTTTGGAGATCGTCGGTGGCGGCGAGGCCCGGCGGGCTGTGGGCGCCGCGGCGGGCAGGTAGGTCGCCTCCAGCTCCACCACCTGCTCCCTCGGCGCGGGCTCCACCGCACGGGCCGAGCTCCACAACACCACCACGGCCACCACGTGCAGCGCCGCGGAGGCCACCACGAAGGCGGGCAGCCGGGCCCGGAGGCCGGCCCTCTGTGCAGGGGTGTCGATCAACGTCTGTATAACCGGTGAGCGGCCGAGTTTATGCCTGATTATACACGTCGAGGCCACGCGTGCGCCGCTGCCCGGCCTGGAAGCGCGTCTCCACCTGGTGCACGAAGGTCTCGAGCCAGATGCGCTGGGCCGGCCCCTCCGATCCGCCGTAGGTCAGGTTCACCACCGGCGCCTGGTCGTGGCGCTCCCGGATCAGGGGCACCGCGGCCGCCGTGGCTGTGCCGACCATGCAGTTGAGCCCGGCGGCGTTGATCGCCCCCGACGCGCCGCGCCTGAGGAAGTCCACCAGCTTGGCCACGCCCTGGAGCACGAGGAAGTTGGTCTTGGAGCTGACGTAGGGCTCGGCCAGGCGGCTGATCTCGGCGGGCGACGGCTCCACGGCCAGGTCGCGCACAGCCTGGGGCAGGTCACGGGTGAGCCAGTAGCGCGTGCCCTTGGCCAGGGTCAGCAGCACGCCGTCCTCCAGGGCGCTGCGGATGCGCCCGCGCTGGGCCAGGATCGGCATCTGATGATAACTGGCCAGGTCCACCGAGTCGGCGTAGTAGGGGCTGGGCCAGACCTCGCAGCCCATGGACTCCAGCCGCGAGAAGAGGTCGGCGTTGCCCGCGGGGTGAACGCGCGTGTAGAGATCGCCGGTGACGCCCACCACCGGCCGCTCGCCGGGGCGACCCCGGTGCGGCGCCTGCCACATCTCCTGCACCACCCGCGAGAACACCGGCTCCACGGACTCCTTGCGGGCCTGGGCCACGGCCACCCGCGACAGCCCGCGCTCGAGCATCCGGTCCATCAGCCCCGGCTCGACGGCGTAGGGGTTGAGCCGGCGTGACAGCGTAAAGAGGATGTCCGCCGCCAGCAGCGCCTCGTACAGGCGCACGCCGCCAGCGTAGCCCATGATCTCCCGCAGCCCCGGCGAGGTCATGTCCCAGACCTCGATGTGGGGCAGGTCCAGGCGCTTGAGCAGGATGCGGAAGGCGTCGCCGTACTGCCGCAGCAGGCAAGGGGTCACCGCGCCCGGGCTGAGGAAGACGTCGCCGGGGCGGATGGTCCGATCCCGCAGCAGGCGGACCAGCTCGCCGCAGAGGATGATCCAGGGGTGGCACTCGCGGCCCGAGCCGTGCTCCTCGCCCAGCCGCACGGTCTCCTCGTCGGGTTCGGGCAGCACCTCGGCGTCCAGGCCCTCGGCCTGAAACGAGGCGGCGTGGATCGGCGCCACGTACCCCATGTGGGGCACGAAGATGCGCCGGCCCTGCGGCACCTTGGCCGGCCCGAGGGTCATGCGGCGCGGCGTGGGGGTCTGGCCGTGGCGCGCGATGTAGGAGTCGATCTCGTCGGAGAAGGCCTCCAGCCGGGTGACCAGCCCGGCCTCGCCCCGGTGCTCGTCGAACTCCAACATCAGCCGCGGCCGGCCGGCCAGCAGCTCCTCGAAGTGCTTGTAGGCGAAGCCGTCGACGCCGCAGCCGTAGCTGGAGATGAACAGCGGGAAGAGCCGCCCGTCCTTTTGCAACAGCCGCACCGCGCGCAGCTGCTCTCGCGAGTAGTGCCACGGTACGGTCTGCCAGCGCTCGTCCAGGGGCGCGCTGGACAGCGGCAGCATGTCGCCGGGGATGGCCGGCAGGCCGATCTGGTCCAGGTGCCGCGCCAGGGAGAGGTTGAGGAAGGCGTCATGGGTGTTGTAGGGCCGCCCCAGCACCACCACAGCGCGGTCGAAGTGCTCGTCCAGGGCCGAGTGGCCCAGGGCCACGCGCAGCTCCAGGAAGCGGTTGTACACCTCCCGGGCGGCCACCAGGGCCAGGGCCACGTCGGCGGTGGGTCGGTCCAGGGTGCGGGCCAGCTCGCGCAGGGGCTCCACCAGGCTCAGCGCCTCGTCTTGCAGCACGAACTGGGCCGAGACCAGGCGGTCGCCCAGGCCCCAGGAGAGCATGTCGGCCAGCTGCTGGGTGTAGATGCAGGTGTCGGCCAGATCGTCGGTGTGGCGCGGCGGGCACTCCATCAGCGTGGGCATGAACACCCGGTCCACGTCGCCGGTGGCCAGCAGGTGGCGCACGTGGGCCGCCCCCGCCTTGATCGGAAGGCAGACCTCGGACGGCACCCCGCGGGCGTGTCGCGCCAGCATGCGCGCCGTGGTGGGGCCGCTGATCACCGGCTCGAAGCCGAGCTCCTGCAGGAACGTGGACCAAAACGGCATGTACTCCAGGTTGATCGAGGCGCGGGTCAGGCCGATGCGCTGGGGCGCCGGTCCCCGTCCCTGGCGGCTGGTGGTCCTCGTCGGCTGCGAGATATGAGCCTCGAACAGCTTGTCCCGCGTGGCGAACAGCTCGGGGAAGGGGCGCTCGATGACCACCCGCTCCCGGTCCCGTTCGGCGAACCGCTCGCACACATCGCCAAAGTGCACCACGCGCCCCGTGACCTCGATGCGGTTCACCTGGCAGCGGTTCTCGCAGCGCGGGCACTCGAAGCTGGAAGAGCTCGGATCGTCGCAGGACTCCAGCCCGAGGAAGTTGGACCTGTAGTCCGAGGCCTCCCTGGCCCGGGCGGCCAGCAGCGCGGCGCCCAGGGCGCCGGAGATGCGATTATATGGGTGCACCTCCACCGGGCGGCCGAGCAGCTGCGAGAAGGCCACGACCAGGGCGCGGTTGGAGGCGGTGCCGCCCTGGAAGATGATCCGCTGGCCCACGTGTCGGCCGGCGACCACCTTCTCCAGGTAGTTGCGCGCCACCGAGTAGGCCAGCCCCGCGCACAGATCCTCCACCGCGGCGCCCCGCTGCTGAGCCCGCACCAGCTCGGCGTCCATGAACACGGTGCAGCGGGTGCCCAGGTCCACGGGGCGGGTGGCGGCCAGGGCCAGGTCGGAGAACTGGTCCACGATGTCGATGCCGAGGCGCTGGGCCTGCTCCTCGAGGAAGGAGCCGGTGCCGGCGGCGCAGATCTTGTTCATCTCGAAGTCGCCCAGGTGGCCGTCGCGCACCGAGATGAACTTGGAGTCCTGGCCGCCGATCTCGAAGATGGTGTCCACGTCGGGCAGGTAGCGCGCCGAGGACACGGTCTGGGCCGTGATCTCGTTGTGCACCACGTCGGCGCCCAGCACCCGCGCGGCCAGGTGGCGGCCGCTGCCGGTGGTCCCCACGCCCAGCACATCGAGTTGCTGCCCGTGGCGCTCGCGGACCCGCCCCAGGGCCTCCTGCAGCACGGCCACCGGCTGGCCGCGGGTGGGCAGGTAGATGCCCTGGATCACGCCGCCGTCTGCGTCCATCAGCACCACGTTGGTGCTCACCGAGCCGACGTCCACGCCGACGTAGGCCTCCACGGGCCCGTCCGGGTGAGTGGGATCCTCGGGCGGCTTCTCGGCGGTGGTGCCCACGGAGCGAACGTCCAGCGGGGCCAGCACGCCGGCCTCGTCGGCGGGGCCGCGGTCGGCGGCGCCCAGGGCGCTGACCTGCTCTCGCAGGGCGGCCAGGGTGGTCGTGGTGGCCGCGCCGGCCAGCCCGGCCGCGCCCACCGCGCCCAGCTCCACCGGGCGCCGGGCCACGCGCAACAGGTCGCCGTCGAGGCCCAGCTCGTCCCGGAAGGCGCGCACGATGCCCGGCACCGCCGCGCCGCCGCCCACCAGCACCATCGGCGTCGCCATGGCCCGGCCGTGGAGCACCGTGCCGAGGAAGGTGCGCACCAGGGCCAGGCAGAGCCCCAGGGCGATCTCCTCCACCGGCGTGCCCTTCTGCTGCAGGTGGATCATGTCCGACTTGGCGAACACCGAGCAGCGCCCGGCGATGGTGGCGGCCCGCTCGGCCCTGGCGGCCAGCTCGCCCAGCTCGTCCATCTCCAGGCGCAGGCGGCTGGCCTGCTGCTGCAGAAACGCCCCGGAGCCGGCAGCGCACAGGCCGTTGGTGGCGAAGTCGAGCACCGCCCCGGGCTGCTTGGCCTCGTTGTCCGCCAGCAGGATCCACTTGGAGAACTGCCCGCCGATGTCCACGATGGTGCGCGCGTCCGGCTCGGCGGCGTGCACCGCGGCGGCGGTGGCCACGACCTCGTTGACGCGCTCCAGCTGCAGGTCATCGCCCAGCAGGTCCTGGGCGCAACCGGCCACCCCGACCTTCACCGGTGTCTGCTCGCCGTGCTCGGCGGCCAGCTCCTCCAGGCCGCGGCGCAGGGCCTCCAGGGGGCGCCCCTGGTGCGGGTGGCGCACGAGCTGAAGCGGGGCGCCGTCCCGGTCGCACAGCGCCAGCTTGACGTTGACCGAGCCCAGGTCCAGGCCCAGCAGGGAATAGGAGGTCGTATCGTCCACGGTCTTCATGGCCTACCTGTGGGTTCGTTTGTTGTCAGGAGCCAGCAGACGCCGGGGCGTCGCGCTATTATTTGGGGCAGGCCTTCTGGACCTTGCCGTTGAAGCAGACCACCGCGACGTTGTCTTTACAGATCTTGGGGCCCACACCCTTGACCTTCATCAGCGTTGCCCAGTTGCGGAAGTTCCACTTCTTCTTTTTGGCCTTGGTGGCGGCCGTCCGCATCTTCTTGCGGTAGTTGATGATGGCCTTGGCGATCTTGGCGCCCACGCCCTTGAGCGCCTGGATCTTTTTGGCGCTGGCCTGCTCCACGTCCACACACTTCGCCTCGGCCGGGGCCGCCAGCAGCAGCGTGGCCAGCGCAGCCAGGGTGCAGAGCATCGTCTTGATCGATTTCATGGCCTTCCTCCTGGAGGTGTACGCGACGGCTAAATATAGCAACAGGCCGCCGGAATACCAGCAAGAAGGGAGCGCAGGCAGTGCTCAGAGATCCTTGAGCAGGTCGTCGCCGTCGCCGGACTTGGGCTCGTCTTCGTCGTTGGATCCGTCCCCCTTGGAGGCCACCCAGAGCATGACCGCGGCCACCACGACGGAGATCGCGATCCAGAGGATGCCCCAGAAGATGGGCGGCAGCACGACGAAGATCTCGGCCATCTTGTAGGCGTCGGAGCCGGCGACGGTGCGCGAGATGAGGTCGTCCTTGATGTCGAAGATGGCGTACATCACGCTGGTCAGGCCGATGAACTTCAGCGCGATGTCGTTGACCTTCTCGGAGAGGAAGCGGCCCATGAGGATCATGGCCGCGCCGAAGGCCAGGCCGAAGAAGAAGCCGAACCAGGTGCGGATGAAGATGGCGGTGACCAGCACCACCGCGACGCCGATGCCCATGGAGATGTAACGGTCCCAGCGGGTGCGGGCGGCGGCCACCAGGATCAGGCTGCCGAAGAACATGCTGCCGAGGTAGCCCGCGGGCAGGATGACGGCGCGGATGCCGCCCCGGGTCCAGCAGACGCCGCCCAGGCGCACGGACAGCTCTATCTTTTCGATGGAGCCGCCGGTGAACACCGCGGCCAGGCCGTGGCTGATCTCGTGCAGCATCACCACGAAGGCCTTGATCGGGAACATGAACTTCCAGTCCCAGAAGATGACGGCCGCGACCAGCATGCCCACCAGCGTCCCCAGCACCTTGAGGTCTATCTTCTTGCCCATCCGGTCGCCTCCTTGGCGGCGACGTGATTATACACGTCGAAGAAAACATAACCCGGGCAATTCGGGGCGCGGTGTAAGGAGGGAAGCGAGTGAATTGCCCGGGTGTAGGGCGGGGTCGCCCCCGCCTTTGGGATCAGGCGAACTGGGGGAAGGTATAGACCACCGCGCCGCTGCTCGGGTCGTTTTCGATGTCCACGTAACCGCTGATCGCCATGTCATCCAGGGCCTGCTCCACTTCCTTGAAGGAGCGGCCCGTGGCCATGACGCCCTGGGACACGCTGAGCGCGCCGCCGCTACGCTTGGCCGCGCCCACCAGGGTCATACGCATCATCTCCTCGGTGCCGGCCACCGCCGTGTTCACCTGCGCCGCGGGCCGGGGCGGACCCGGCGCGGGCGGCAGCTGATAAACGTGCGGTGCCGCCGGCAGCGCCTTGAGGTTCTCCTCGCTGACCATGCCCCGCATGAGGAACAGGTCCACGAACTGCCCCACGCCGAGCAGGCCGAACGTCAGCAGGTAGATCGTCCCGCTGATGGGCCGCCCCAGGTAGAACCGGTGGATTCCGCAGAACCCGAGGAAGCAGCTGAGCCAGAGAAGAAACGCGGTGCCTGATGAGTACGGTTTTTCTTGTGTCATGGGAAGGAAGCTAGTGACGCGGCGAGGCGCGTCAAGCGGCTGCAGGGCGGGTAGAGATATTCTTGGCCGGGGAAAAGTATACTCTACCGGGCACGCCGGCAGCGGTGTGTCTTCGGTGGGGCCGCCACCGCCGCGGCGCCGCCGCGCCAGACCACGGGCACGTCGGACCAGATCCGGTCCAGCAGGGTGCAGTAGTCCTGCTGCAGCACGGTCAAGTCCCAGGCGAGGTGCTCGCCCAGCTCGGTGGCCGCGTACAGGCGCGCGCCGCGCAGCAGCAGGTGATGCACCGGCCCGTGCAGGCGCCCATGGCGCAGGCGCCGCCCCGTGGTCAGGCTCCAGAGGGCCACGGTGCCGTCGGCGTGGCCGGACACCACGGTGTCGCCGGGGCCACGGCTCAGCCGTCGCACTGCGCTGGCCGTGGTGCTCTTGATGGTGCGGCGCGCGCCACCGGACGCCGGCACGTACTCCAGGTTGCCCTCGTCGTGGCCCAGCACGAGGCCCCGGTGAGCCCCGGTCAGGGCGGAGACGCCGGTGCCGGCCAGGACGCTGCGCTTGCGCTTCCCCGATGCACCGAACAGCACCACCTCGTCGGCGGTGGCGACCAGGATGTCATCGCCTGCCAGGCCAAGGGCAGTGGCGTCCCCGGCGAGCTCGGTCTCGGCCTTTGGCCCGTGGACGACCACGCGGCCATCGAGGAGGGAGACGCAGCCCCCGCGCGTGGCGAAGAGCCGCTGCACCGGGGGCAGCCACTTCTTGTGGCGGGCGCGGAAAACCCGGCGATCCTGACGAAGATCCCACACCTCCAGGGTCTTGACGTAGCTGCGGAACCCACCATGGCAGAGGTGAACATAAACGGACATGTCCTCCCGATCTGTCAGACAGAGCCACCGATCGGTGCGGTCCACCCCGGAGAGCACAGCCCTGGCCGCGGCCTTTTGCCAGGCCGCCTTTGCTTTGACCGGGGTCCTGTCACGCGGTGCGGCCGGACGGATCCAGCCCCGGTGGGTCAACAGCCGCGGGGGGATCCGACCAGTATCGATGTCCGCCAAACCGGCAGCCCGCTCGCCGTGTTCCACAGCCGCACCGCTCCCTGGCTGCCGCCCGCGGCCAGCCGCCGTCCGCGGGGCGAGAACCGCACCACGCGCGCCGGGATCTTGGCCGTGCGTTCCAACGAGCGCGCCCCCTGGAGCGCGGCCCAGGTCCGAACACCTCCGTCCGAGCCCGCGCTGGCCACCGAGGCGCCGTCCGGCGAAAAGTCAACCGACGTGACCCGCCCCTGGTGGCGCCCGAGGATCCGCACCCGGCCCCGGGCCGTGTCCCACAGCCGCACCGTCCCGTCGGAGCTGCCGCTGGCCACCATCTTGCCGTCGGGGCTGAAGGCCACGTCGTAGACCGTGGCCTTGTGCTCGGAGAGCATGGCGGCCTGCTTGCCGGTGGCAGCGTCCCAGACGCGCACCGTGCGGTCGTAGCCGCCGGTGACCAGGCGCTGGCCGTCGGCGGAGAATCGGGGTCCGAAGACGCCACCTTTGTGTCCGCGCAGTTCACGGACGGGGGCACCGGTGACCACGTCCCACAGCCGCGCCACCGACCCCTTGCCGCCGCTGGCCAGCAGCTTGCCGTCGGGGCTGAAGCTCACGTCCCAGACCTGCTCTCCCGCGCCCTGGAATACGCGCTGGGCGCCGGTGGCCACCTCCCAGAGGCGGATGGTGCCGTCGTAGCTTCCCGTGGCCAGGATCTTGCCGTCGGGGCTGAAGCTGATGCCCCGCACGACGCCCGTGTGACCTCGCAGGGCGCGCGTGCGCTCACCAGTGCGGGTGTCCCAGAGCAGCACCGAGTGGTCGCGGCCGGCGCTGGCGAGGAGCTCACCGTCGGGGCTGAAGGCCAGCCCCAACACCGCCGCGCTGTGTGGTGCGATCTTTCTCCGCCTCGCTCTGGGCGCGAACCACCGCCGGACTGTGCGGTCCACGCCCCCCGTGACCAGCCACTGGATATAATAGCTTGCTGTCCAGACGGTGTCGCCGTGCCCGGTGAGGCGGTGGAGCTGCCGGCCGCCGGGCACCGCCAGCACACGCACCGTACGATCCATGCTCGCCACTGCCAGGCGTTCGCCGTCGTTGCGGAAGCTGAGGCTGGTGGCCCCCGAGCGGAGCCGGGCCAGGGTCGAGGCTCTGCTGTCCTTGCGGTGCCAGAGCCTGACGCTGCCGTCCAGTGCGCCCGAGGCCAGCAGGCCGCCGTCCGGGGAGAAGGCCAGGCTGAGGATCTCGTCGGGGTGATGCTGAGTCAGGGTACGGACGAGCCGGCCCGTGCTCACCTGCCACAGCCTGACCGCGCGGTCCTTGGCGCCGGTGGCCAGCTGTGCGCCCGTGGGATCGAAGGCCAGGTCCATCACGCTGCCCGTGTGTCCCCGCAGAGTGCGCAGCAGCTTCCCGCTGGCCCGATCCCAGATCCTCACCCGCCGGTCTCTACCACCCGCGGCCACCCACTTGCCATCAAGGGAGATGGCGACGCCATACACCGCCGCGCCGCGGGTGCCGGTCATCAGTGGGCGCCCCTTGCGCGTGGTGGTATCCCAGAGCCGCACCTCACCGTCCCAGCTGCCCGAGACCAGCCAGCGCCGCTCCGGTCGAGGGACACTGCCAACACCTGGTCGGAGTGGCCCCGGAGCACGTGGCGCGGCTTGCCGGTGAGGAAGTCGACCAGGTAGACGGCCCGATCACCACTGGCCACGGCCAGCAGCCGCCCGTTGCTGACGGCCACATGGTTGACCGACGCGCCCAGGCGCAGCTTCCAGTCCAGAGGCTCCCGGGTCAGGGACCACCAGAGCATGCGCGCAGCGGCAGAGTCGCGCAGCTCCAGGGAGGAGCGGATCCTCGCCCGGGCCTCCAGCAAGTCTCCCTGGGCCAGGGCGCGTTGTGCGGCCTCCTGCTGGGCCTGGGCGCCCTGCTGTTGAGCAGCCGCCCGCTGGCGTTGGGCCAGGTCACGTTGCTGTCGGACCTCTCGCTCCTGGGCGCGCAGCACCAGGGCGGCTGCGACGGAGCCGGCCGCGATGAGCACGAGGGCCAGGCCGAGCACCAACCAGCGTCGGCGCCGGCTCCGGTCCCGCGCGAGCTGGCGCTGCTGTCCGGCTTCCAGAAAGCGCCGGGCGACGGCGGGCGCCTCGTGGCCGGCCTGCGCCACGGTGCGGGCCGCGTCCCGCAGGTTGTCCCCCCGCCAGACCTCGGCCGCGGGGGCGCCGCGCTGCTCCCACAGCGTCGCCGCCTGGCTCAGCTCGTCCAGGGCCGCGCGCTCGCCGTGGCTGGCCTCCATCCACCGCCGCAGCCGGGTCCAGGTGTGCAGCAGCGACTCGTGGGCCAGCTCCAGGCCCGGCTCCTCGCCGTCGTCGGCCTGTCCCGCCGAGATGAGGCGGGCCTCGATGAGGCGCCCCAGCACCTCGCCGGCTCGCCCCGAGAGCCCCTCGAGCACCGCCTCGCGGTCCAGCACCCGGCGAGTGCCCGCGGGGGTGGTGAGCCGCAGGAGCATGGTGCGGGCCAGGCGCACGTCGCCCGGGGGCAGGGCGGCCAGGGCCCCGTCGGCGTGTCGGGCCAGCGCGCCGGCCACGCCGCCCATCTCCTCGTAGGCCTCCCGCCGCAGGGCGCGGGCTTCGCGGTCCCGGCGCTGCCAGAGCACCTCGCCCGCGAACTGCAGCAAGGGGAGGCACGACAGCTCGCCCTGGATCTCGGCCACCATCTCCAGGGGAAGGTCCAGGTCGTCGTAGGTGTAACCCGTCGCCGTCACCGGGCGCGTGAGGATCTCCAGCAGCGCATCGGATCCAGGCCGCCCGAGCACGGAGATCTGGCTCAGGGCGCGGCGCGAAGCGGGCCCCTCGGCCAGCCGCCCGAGGAAGTCGTCGCGCAGGGTGAGCACCACCCGCACCGGCGCGTCGGGCAGGTCCGCCGCGGCGCAGACCGCCTCCACGAAGGCCCGGCGTTCGTCGCCGTCGTCGGTGAGGGTGTACAGCTCCTCGGCCTGGTCCACCAACAGCAGCACGCTGGCGCTGCGGGCGCGGGCGACGCGCAGCAGCTCCAGGTTCAATCGCTGGGGCGCCTGCTGGATCCTGCGCGCCAGGTCATCCACGGAGCGTGGCGGATCCGGATCCTCGCCGTGGCCCGCGCTGCCCTGGCTCTCCAGGGTGCCGAAGGCGGTGTCCCCGCTGCCGGGCGTGGTCGCGGCCAGCACCCGCGACGCCAGGGTCCGCAGGGGCCTGCCGCCGGGGCGCATGGCGATGACCACCAGCGGGCCCTGCTCCCGCAGCCGGGGCACGAGCCCGGCCTGGACGAAGGAGCTCTTGCCGGCGCCGGACGGCCCCACCACGGGCAGCACCGTCACCTCTCGCAGCCGCTCGGCCACCGCCGCGATCTCGGTGTCCCGTCCGAAGAACAGGTGATGGTGCTCCTCGTCGAAGGCGCGCAGTCCGCGGAAGGGGCTGAGCTCCACGTCCACGTCCCGGGGCTCCCCGTCCAGCAGCGCCCTCAGCCGCTGCGCCACCTCCTCGGAGGACGGGCGCCCGGCCGGATCCCGCAGCAAGCAACGGGCCACCAGCCGCGACAGGGCAGGGGGGACCTTGCGCAGCGAGCCCAGGGGCGGGGCGTCGGTGCCGCTGACCAGCTCCTGCTGCTGCGCCGGGCCGTCGGCCTCCCAGGGCCGCTGGCCGCCGAGCAGCTCGAAGAGGATGACGCCCAGGGCCCAGACGTCGGCCGCGCTCCCCACGCCCTGGCCGCGCCACTGCTCGGGGGCCATGTAGGCCGGTGTGCCCACGTGCTGCCGCGGCGCGACCTCGCCCTCCGCCTCCGCCACCAGGGCCAGGCCGAAGTCCAGCACGCGCAGGCGGCCGTCCCTGCCGAGAATGACGTTGGCCGGCTTGAGGTCGCGGTGGAACACGCCGTGGCTGTGGGCCTCGGCCAGGGCGTCGGCAACGGCCGCGCCCATGCGCAGCACCTCGGCCACGCCAAAGGGGGTCGCCTGCCGCTCCGCGCGCAGCTGCAGGGTCTCGCCCTCCACGTGCTCCAGGGCCAGGTAGGGATGGCCCCGGTGCTGGCCCACGGCGTGGATCGTGACGATGTTCGGGTGGCTGAAGCGGGCGGTGGTGCGGGCCTCCTGCAGCAGGCGCTCGACGTCCGCCTGGCCCAGGTCGCGGTCGTGGGCGCGCACCACCTTGAGCGCCACGCGACGACCGAGCTGGGTGTCCCGGGCCAGGAACACTTCGCCCATGCCGCCCCGCCCGATGCGGTGCACCAGGCGAAAGTGGTCCACCATGACGCCGGGTCGCAGCGCACCGCCCGTGCCCGCGTCCGGGCCCACGCCGGCGTCCGCTCCGGCGTCACTGACGCCATCATCCCCCGACGAGATCATGCCCGCCACGGCGCGCCGGCAGCGGGGGCAGCCGTCCATGTGCAGCTCCAGCGCCTCGGCTGGGGCCGGCTCCAGCAGGCCCTCCACGAACTCCAGCAGGGTGTTGGTCTCGGGGCAGCCCATGGGCAATGGGGTCAGAAGAGGGCCTTGCCCAACGAATAGCTGTCGAGACCTCTGGCCAACATGGGGAAGACCAGGGTGAGGAACCGATCGTCTGCGCCGAGGAGGACCCCGTAGTTGCAGCTCCGATGAGCATCTTTGTCGTGCTGCACTATATGGGTCGTGTAGTGTTTGCTCCGCATGTAGAGGTACCAGCCGCCGTTGCCGGTCAGCCGGTCGGCCACGCCCTGGTATTCCGGCGACGAGGCCTCGAGCCCACCGGCCATCATTTCGTCGGAGATGAACTCGCCGCGCAGGCCGGCCACCCTGGCAGGCACGGCCCAGACGCAGCTCTTGCGGCCTGTCAGCTTGGGTTTGTCCAGGACCTCGACCCAGTTCCTCTGGAACTCCAACACCAGCCGGCGCTTAGGGGGGCCGCGAAGGGTAAAGGCGGGGGTGTCCTTGGGCCTGCGGGCCTTGATCAGGCGGTCGAGGAAATGTCGGACCTTGAGCTTCTCGTGGCGGATGTCGCTGTCCCGCAGCAAAAAGGACAGCTCGGCCCCCGATGTTTTCAGGCGTCGGACGCGCAAGCCGAGCATCTTCAACAGACGCTCTGCCTCGGTGTCCGATTGGAATTCGGCGCCTGAGAAGCGCAGGTTGATCTCCGTGGGGAGTGACTCGTAGGCGATCTTGGCCCCGATGGCCATCACCACCAGCACGCCGACGATCCACCTGGTGTTGCCGAGCTTCAGCTTGACCTGCTGCCGGACCTTGACGAGCCTCTGCTCCAGTTGGAGGACCTCGTCTTTCTCCCTGGCGATGCGCTCCTTGAGCTCTTCTCGCTCCTCGCGCAGCCCGTCGGCCTGACCCAGCAGTGCCTCCAGCAGCTCGGACCGCAGGCTCCCGTCGTTGCCCCGCTCGTCGGCGCTCATGACTTGCGCCATCCCAGGAGCGCGGCGGCCAGCAGCCGCAACCACCTGCGGTAGCGGAGCCCCGCGAGCTCATTGATCAGCGTGTCCTTCTTTTCTTGCAACGCCTCGAGCTCCGCGCGCAGCGGCGCCACCTCGGCCTCCAGGGCCTCCACCTGACTGTTCATGGCGACCTCGTCGCCTCGGTACTCCACGGTTCGCTCCTCTGATTCCCCCCAATGATGCCACACCCCACGACAACTGATCACTGAGGATCGTGATCCGATATACTGTGGCCAATGGACGCTGACGCCCCCAGCCCCCTGCAGATCCTGCGCGAGTCTGCCGCGCCGTCGTCGTCGGACGCCGAGCGCGAGTTCTACCAGCAGCGCGTCGCCGTCTTCGGCAAGGTGGGTTGCCTGCTGAGCGTGGTCTTCTACCTCATGGTCAACGTGCTCTCCCAGCTGGGCCAGGCGCGGTCAGCGCTGTACTGGGTGACCGACGTGGCCAACGCCAGCACCCTGGGCGTGGCGGCGGTGCTCGGCCTGCTCTGGCTGGTGGGACGCGGCCGCCCCCGCTCCGCGGCGACTCTGCGGGCGCTGGACGTGGGCGGCACCCTGGCCATCTGCGCCGGCAGCGCGGTGCACGGCTGGCTGGGCTGGGAGTACGCCGGCTTCCGCTTCAACGCCCTGATGGCCATCACCAACATCCTCATCTTCCGGGCCATCCTGCTGCCGAGCCCTGTGCGGCGCACGCTCATCGTCGGCGCGCTGGCGTTTCTGCCCTCGGTGATCCCCGCCTGGTGGATCTGGCTGCACGAGACGTCCGGCGACGCGTCCAGGCTGCAGATGCAGATGGCGCTCTTCACCGGGTGGGCCGTGGTGGCCGTGGCCGTCTCGTCGGTGGTCTCGCTGGTGGTCTACGGGCTGCGGCGGCGGGCCCGCCAGGCCATGCGTCTGGGTCAGTACCAGCTGGAGCGCATGATCGGCTCCGGCTCGGCGGGGGACGTCTACCTGGCGCGACACGCCATGCTGCGCCGGCCCACGGCGATCAAGCTGCTGCGGCCCGACCTCGCCGGCGAGCGCAACATCCAGCAGTTCGAAAACGAGGTCCAGCAGACCAGCCAGCTGACCCACCCCAATACGGTATCGGTCTACGACTACGGTCGCACCCCCGACGGCATCTTCTACTACGCCATGGAGTACCTGCCGGGCATGAACCTCATGGACCTGGTGCGGCGCTTCGGGCCCCTGACGCCGGCCCGGGTGATCCACGTGCTGCGCCAGGCCTGCGGTTCCCTGGAGGAGGCGCACGCCGCCGGGCTCGTACACCGCGACATCAAGCCCGGCAATATGATCCTCTGCCAGCGAGGCGGGGTGCGGGACGTGGTCAAGGTGGTGGACTTCGGGCTGGTCAAGGCCTTCACCGCCGAGGGGGTGGAGGACGGCGAGGGCACCATCCACGGTACCCCCTCCTACCTGGCGCCGGAGTCGATCAAGACCCCCGACGAGGCGGACCATCGCGCGGACATCTACGCCCTGGGCGTCACCGGCTACGTGCTGCTGGCTGGCGTTCACCCTCACAACGGCGAGGACATGGTGGCGATCTTCATGAAGCACCTGCACTCCACGCCGGCGCGGCCGTCGGAGCACCTGGGGCGGCCGCTGCCCGCGGACCTCGAGGACGTGGTGCTCGGCTGCCTGGCCAAAGATCGGGCGGACCGCCCCCAAAGCGCCGCCGACCTGCGGCACGCCCTGGACGACTGCCACGACGCGGGTCGCTGGAGCCAGACGGACAGCGAGCGGTGGTGGCGGGAGCACGACGGCGCCTCGGCTGGGGAGGGCTCAGCGGAGCAGGACACCGTGGTCGATGCCCCCGACCTCTCCTCGCTCACCATCGACTGGCACGGGCGGCTGGCTCAAGCCGTGGACCAGGAGCCGACCATCCAGGGCGGCCGGGGCGCCAATGGGCCGCGCTGAATCAGGCGCGGGACAGCGGCTCGCCGCGCTGCTTTGTGGGGCGCGGCCCTGCCCGCCGTCGCTGGTGCAGCTGTCCGAGCAGCGCCTGGAGCAGGCCCGGGAGCGCTGGCCGACGGTGGTGTTCGACCTGGAGGCCTTCGCGGCCCACCTGGCCAGCCTGACGCCGGCGGAGGCCGACCCCGAGGCCCACCTGGGCGAGCTGCGCCTGCCAGACCTCTACCTGGCCTTTCACGCCAGCCGCGGCGAGGCGGCCGCCGTGGAGGCATTCGAGCAGCTCTTCCGGCCGGTGGCCGACGCGGCCCTGGCCCGGATCAATACGCCGGAGTCCCTGCGGGACGAGGTGCGGCAGGTGCTGCGCGAGCGGCTGCTGGTGGGGGTCGGCGGGCGGCCGCCGGCCCTGGCCAGCTACGCCGGCCGGGGGGCGCTCAAGAGCTGGATCCGCATCTCGGCCCTGCGCGAAGTCTACCGCCACGCCGAGCAGAACAGGCGGTGGTCACAGGAGGAGGACGAGGAGCTCGCCAGGGCTGCGGCGCCCGACGGCGATCCGGAGCTGTCCTACCTCAAGATGCACTACCGCCAGCTGTTCAAGGAGGCCTTCGCCCGGGCCATGGGCGAGCTGGCGCCGCGGCAGCGTAATATCCTGCGGCACTACTACCTCGACGGCATGAGCATCGATCAGATCGGGGCGCTGTACCGCTTCCACCGTGCCACCGCCGCCCGGGAGCTGGGCCGCATCCGTGAGGCCCTGCTGGAGGGGACGCGGCAGGCCATGATGGAGGGCCTGCGCGTGGGGCCGGGGGAGTGCGACAGCATCCTGCGACTGATCGAGAGCCGCATGGAGGTCTCCATCTGTTCGCTGCTCGACCGCGACTGACAGCGGCCCCCGCCGCGCTGAACGGGCACACCACCCGACCAGCCCACGGCCGCCGCCGCCGGCGATCAATCTCCTTTCCAGCGCCCGTCCGGCTGAGGTACAACGCCAACCATGGAACAGCCAAGGACCCTCCCGCTAACCACCTCGGACGCAGGCGACGGCCAGGCCACGGCCAGCCTGTTGATCCGCATCGGTCAGTGCCACCGCCCGCTGGCCCCGTTCCCCCTGGTGCTGGACCTCGAGCCCGTGGAGCGGCTCCGCCTGGGCCGCGGTGAGGCCGAGGAGCTGCTGCAGCAGGGCGAGGGCCGCACGATGCTGCGCCTGGACGACCCCTGGATGTCGGGACGCCACGCCCTGGTCGAGCGCTACCGCACCGCCGAGCGCCCGCTCTACACCCTGGAGGATCAGAAGAGCACCAACGGCTGCCACGTCAACGGCCGCAAGGTCAAGCGGTGTGAGCTGAAGCACGGCGACATCGTCGAGACCGGCCAGACCTTCTTCAAGTTCTACCAGGGGCCGGTGGACGATCTGGGCGCCATGATGCGGCGGGCCTACTCCAGCGGCGAGATCACGCCGCGGGCCAGCGTCTGCCCCCAGCTGCTGGACATCTTCGGCCGCCTGAACCAGATCGCGCCCACGGAGATCCCGGTGATCCTGCTGGGCGAGAGCGGCACCGGCAAGGAGGTGATGACCAACCAGATCCACGCGCTGAGCAGGCGCGGCGGCGACTCCGTGGCGCTCAACTGCGCGGCCATCCCCGAGGGGCTCATCGAGAGCGAGCTGTTCGGCCACCGCAAGGGAGCCTTCACCGGCGCGTCCTCGGACCGGCCTGGCATGGTGGAGGCCGCCCACCACGGCACCCTGCTGCTGGACGAGATCGGCGACATGCCCCTGGCGGCCCAGGCCAAGGTGCTGCGCGTGCTGCAGGAGCGCAAGTTCGTGCGCCTGGGCGAGACCCGCGTGCGCGAGGCCGACGTGCGCTTCATCGCCGCCACCCACCAGGATCTGGAGCAGATGGTGGAGCAGGGCACCTTCCGCGGCGACCTGTTCGCGCGGCTCAACGGCTTCTGCCTGCGCCTGCCCGCGCTGCGCGAGCGCAAGGAGGACCTCGGCATCCTCATGGCCCACTTCCTCGGGCGCAACCCGCGGGTGGCCGCCCTGACCCTGAGCCACGAGGCCATGCGCGCGCTGCTGCTCTACCACTGGCCGTTCAACATCCGCGAGCTGGAGAAGTGCCTGGAGACGGCCGTGGCCCTGGCCGGCGACGCCCGCAAGATCACCCCCGCCCACCTGCCGGACGCCGTGCGTCGGGCGCTGGAGGCGGACGAGCCGGCGGCCGCGCCGACGCGGCGGGTGGAGCCTGGCGCCAGCGACGACGAGATCCGCGCGGTGCTGGACAAGGCCCTCACCGACAACAAGGGCAACGTCTCCGCGGTCTCCCGGGAGCTGGGCCACACGCGGATGCAGATCCACCGCTGGATGAAGCGGCTCGGCATGGACGTGGACAGCTACCGCTCCTGAGCTCGCCTGCGGCAGATCGTGGGGCGGGGGCTTGTCCCCCGCTTGTGCCGTGGCGGGGGACGAGCCCCCGCCCTACTTTTTTCGGCAAGGCTCAGAAGGAGACCACGGCGCCCAGGGTGCCCGGCCCGGGCACCAGCGTGACCTTCGGCGGCGTGCGGCCGCTGCGAGCATAGAAGATCCAGCTGACCACCGAGGCGGCGGCGAAGGTGCCGGCGAGTACGTAGCCCACGGTGCCGAGGGTCCTGGCCCGTTCGTACTCGTCGTCCCCGGCGAAGTGGTCGCTGGAGACCACGTCCTGGGAGATGCCGAGGCCGAGGAAGCCCACGGCGCAGCTGGCGGTGACGATGCCGCTGACCAACCAGAAAGTGCTGCGCTTCTGTCGCGCGGCGGGCGCCAAAGGCGGCGCGGGCCGCGTGGCGGGCTTCAGCGGTGGCGGCCGGGCCCGGGCCGGGGCAGAGGCCGGCGCCGGCGTCGGTGAGGCGGAGAGGCGGGCGATGTGCTCCTTGACCTCGACGAAGTAGGGCGGGTTCTTGCCCTGGTGTTCCGACAGATACATGCGGTAGTGGAACAGCGCCCGGGCGCGGTCGCCCAGCTGGCGGTGGCACTGGGCGATGTTGAAGTGGATGGCGGGGTGGCGCACCAGCTCGAAGGCCTTGACGTAGTCGCCCAGGGCCTCGCGGAAGCGGGCCAGCCGGTAGTGCAGGCCGGCGCTCTTGATCAGCGCTTACGCCCTCGCCTTGGGCTCCTCGGCGCGGGCCAGGCCCGGCGTGAGCAGCAGGATACAGATCAGCACGCGAATCATCACAGCTCCACGTCGATGACCCCCTCACCGATGGGGATCTTTGTCTTTGGCGCCTTCTTCGGCGCCGGCGGCGGTGTCTTCTTCTCCACGGGGGCCGCCGTGGCGGCAGGCCCGGTGTCGGGCCCGGCTGGTTCGGTCCTGGCCGGCTTGCCCGCCGGCGGGGCCGTACGCCGGGCGGGGCGCCGTACCTTGCGCGGGCGTTGGGGCCTGGCGCCTGGCTGCCCTCCATCGTTGGCCTCGGCTGACGGCGCGCGCCCGGGTACCGGGACGCTGGAGGGCGACAGATCGGGCGCGAGGATCGGGGCCGTGACGGCCTTCACCTCGGGCGGCGGCGGCGGAGCAGGCCGGGTGCGGTGCCAGGTGATGAAGCCTCCGGCCACCATTATCAGGGCGACGGCGGCCAGGGCCCACACCGGGCGCGCCGACTTGCCACGCTCGGGGGGGCAGGGGCGTGGCCTCCACGCTCGGCCTGCGCCGGGCCTCGTCGTCGGCCGCGGTCCCGGCGGTGAGGTGGGCGGCCGTGTTGCCGGGCGCTTCTCCCCAGAGGTCGTCGTCGTCTCCGGGCGCCTCGCCGTCGCCGCTGACCAGCGCCTCGACCATGGCCGCCGCCACCTCGGCGGCGGTCTCCGGCCGCTCTGCGGGAGCCTTGCTCAGGCAGCGGTCTACCAGGTCGCCGACTCCGGCCGGCACCCCGGGCACCTCGTCCAGGCGCGGCGGCGGCTCCTTGATGTGTTGAGCCAGGACCAGGGCCGGCGACTCCTCCATGAAGGGCGGCTCGCCGGCCAGCATCCAGTAGATGGTGACGCCGAGGCTGTAGATGTCCGACCAGGGGCCGATCTCCGAGTGTTTGCCCGCCGCCTGCTCCGGCGCCAGGGTGGCCGGCGTGCCCACGATCATGCCCGTGGCGGTGAGCTTGTCCCCGTCGTCGGTCTCCAGCAGCTTGGCGATGCCGAAGTCGAGGATCTTGAGCTGCACCGGGTCCTGGCTCAGCACGAAGACGTTGTCCGGCTTGAGGTCCCGGTGCACCACGCCGTGGTCGTGAGCCGCGCTCAGGCCGGCGCAGATCTGCTCCACGTAGGGCCACGCCTCCGCCGGCGTCAGCTGCCCGCGCTGCTCCAGCACCTTGCCCAGATCGTCGCCGCCGAGGACCTCCATGACGTAGTACAGGCTGCCGTCGTCCAGGCTGCCGAAGTCGAAGATCTCCACCACGTTGGGGTGGGCGATGCGCGAGATGAGCTTGCCCTCGGTCTCGAACCGCGTGGCCGCCCGTGCCTGGCCGGCCAGGGCAGCGTCCAGCACCTTGATCGCCACCTGCTTTTCGATGCGCGGGTTTTCGGCCAGGTAGACCGAGCCCATGCCGCCCGCACCCAGGAGGCGGATCACCTGGTAGTTTCCGACACGATCACCTTTCACCAGCTGGGCCAGCGCTGCTCCTCCATTGCTGCTGATCCCGTCATCTTAGCCATCTTGGTCCGCGTTGATAAGACATTGCCTTCCGTCGAGAACGCCGCATTTGTCGAAAAAAAGTGCCCGCGGCCTGCGACAGATGCCCACCTCGCCGTTCCCCTCTACAGACGACACACAGAGGGAGCCATGAGAATGCGCAAGATCATCGCCATATTCGTCCTCGCCGCCGCGGCCGGCTGCGGGATCCAGCTCGAGGAAGAGGGAGAGCAGTTCCAGGCCAAGCCCAGCTCCCACGGCTGGCACCCGGCCTGGCAGCCGGAGGGTGGCCTGGCCAGCTGCGTGGACGGCGCGGACAACGACCGGGACGGCTACCGGGACTGCGCCGACTTCGGCTGTCGCTGGCTCAGTTTTTGCGACGCGGCCGAGGACACCGCCGGCGAGTGCGGCGACGGCGTGGACAACGACGGCGACGGCTACACCGACTGCCAGGACTTCGCCTGCCGCAAGCACGCCGCGTGCAAGGGCGCCAGGGTGCGGGTGGCCAGCTTCAACGTGCAGTACCTCGGCAGCACGTCATCCTCGGGGTTCTCCGCCCTGGTGGACATCATCCGGCGGGTCTCCGCCGACGTGATGTGCCTGCAGGAGGTCAAGAGCTGGGAGGCGTCGCGCTTTGCAGCCCTGGTCAAGCAGACCGGCTACCCCCACAGCTTCCTCGGCGAGGTCACCACGCCCATGGCCGGCGGCATCGCCAACGCCTGCCTCAGCAGGCTGCCCCTGGTGCAGGGGCGGTCCCTGTCGTCGGGAGACATCTCCACCAGCGCCTGGGCCAACGAGACCGGGCGTGACATCGTCACCGTGCGGGTGCGGCTGCCCAACGGCCGCCACATGCTGGTGGTCAACGCCCACCTCAAGTCGGGCTTCGGCGACGACGACCGCGTGCGGCGGCAGGTGGAGACGCTGCGCGTACGCGACGTGCTGCGGCAGCACCGCAAGGCCCACCCTGGCGACGCCGAGGTGGTGCTCGGCGATTTCAACGTGACCGTCGACAGCGGCTACCTCGGCAAGGTCTACAAGGCGCCGCCCTACGGCATGCCGTGGTCCTACAAGCTTGGCAAGGACATCAGCTACCCCATCACCTACGATCCCTTCGCCACCTTCAAGGCGGAGAAGCTGGTGCTGACCCGGCCGACCCACGAGGACTCGGCCACCAACTTCGCCACGCGCATCCCCTCGGGCAAGCGCATCGACTTCATCCTCTTTCGGGGGGCGGAGCTTCTGGGTGACGAGGTCTACGAGGCCTGCAGCGACAACGGCGTCGACGACGGGCCCAAGGGCGACTACCTGCCCAAGCCGTGGGGCAAGCCGCTGCCCTGCGGCACCAACAAGGTGGCCTCGGACCACCGCCCGGTGTTCGCCGATCTGCGAGTGCGCTAGCGCCGGACCGGCCGCGCCGGTACCATGGAATCATGGACCGCAGAAGATGGCTGCCCGCGCTGCTCGCTCTGAGCCTGGCTTCGCTCTGCGCCTGCGCCGGCGGAGAGGACGGCCCGGCCCCGGCCAGAGAGGCGGGGAGCGATCTGGCCGCCGCCGACAGCGGCCCCCCCGACGCTTCGCCCGCGGACCAAACGCCCGCCGACGTTCCTCGCCCTGACGCCGCCCCGGCCAGCCACGCGCCGGTGGTGTTGGTCCACGGCGTCAACGGCAGCAGCGCCAACTACAAGGTGATGATCCAGCGGCTGGTGGCCGACGGCTGGCCCAAGGGCATGCTCTTTACCATCGACTTCCCCGACCCCAAGTGGGGCTGCAACCTGGGCAACGCCAAGATCGTCGAGGCGGTGGTCAAGCAGGTGCTGGTCAAGACCGGCGCCTCCCGAGTGGACCTGGTGGCCCACAGCATGGGCACCCTGAGCACCCGCTACTTCATGAAGAACCTCGGCGGGCACAAGCTGGTGGACACCTACCTCACCCTCGGCGGCATGCATCACGGCCTGACGTCGCCGTGCCTGTCGCCCCTGGACGTCTGCGTCTGGAAAGAGCTGTGCGCCAGCGGACCGTTCATGACCCAGCTCAACAAGGCGCCGGCCACTCCGGGCAAGAGCCGCTGGGTCTCGATCTACGGCACCGCCGACAAGACCGTACCGAACAGCTCGTCCAAGCTCACCGGCGCGGAGAACATCGAGCTCAAGGGCGTGGCGCACTCCGGGGCCCAGGGCCTGCTGGAGCGCATGGAGGCCTACAAGCACGTCAAGCGCGTGCTGCAGTACCCGCCGTGGAAGTGACGACGGTCGGACCCGTCAGGGGTAAGGGAAGGAGGCGGCCTGGCACCAGGAAGCTCTGCCCGAGGCATAAGCTAAGAATGCACGGGAGGGACGAAACCAAGCTGGTAGCTTCCCGGATATTGCCAGGCCGGGAGATAGGACCACAACACATATAGGTACGAGCAGGGGGTCCAGCTTGGTCATCGCTTATTACGAACTCACGCCCGTCCAATGAGCAATATGCGGGCCACCCCGATTGGTGGCCTAACCCATTGAAATGTCGTCGCGCGAGCCGGCCGCCTGGGGGGACAGGAAACCCCAGTGGCTGGCCAGTGTCCCTGCCACTGCAAACTAAAGTGTGCAGTGGTGGGCAGCGCGGGCCAATTCCGGTACCGTGGATCCGATGAAGACACCATGGTTGCTCTTGACGGCGGCGGCCCTCTGCGTCGCCTGCGACGAGGCGGAGGAGCCGCCCGCGGCGGACCTGGCCCGGCCCGACGCCGGGCGGGACCTGATAGCCCCGGACCGTCAGCAGGGCCCCGACGCCGCGCCGGTGGTCCCCTTCACGCCCGCCGACCTGACCCTGGGGCAGATGGCCTGCGTCGCCGCGGGCCTCTCCACTGGATCTTCGGCCGCCGCCGAGGCCTCCCGGCAGCTGAACCTCGGCCGGCTCAAGGCGGCGGGCATCCGGCTGATGCGCACCGGTTTTTTGTGGCACCGCGTTGAAAAGACCAAGGGCACCTTCGACTTCAGCGGCTATGACCGCCGGGTGAAGGCGGCGCTGTCGGCCAACATCGACCACATCGCCCTGCTGGCCTACGGCAACCCCTGGGCCACCACCAAGACCACCAGCGATCCGATGTACCCGCCAGACGATCCGGCCGACTTCGCCCGCTTCGTCAAGGCCACGGTGACCCGCTACAAGGGCAAGATCAGCACCTACGAGATCTGGAACGAGCCCAACGCGGGCTTCCGCTTCTGGAAGACCAACCCCAAGGGGGACCCCGCGGCCTACGGCGCCCTGCTCAAGGCGGCCTTCAAGGCGGCCCGCGAGGCCGATCCCAAGGCCCGCGTGCTCTTCGGCGGGCCCTTCTACCACGACCAGGTCATCCCCGGGCACCTCAAGTTTCTGGCCGACGCCTACAAGCAGCACCCCGACCTGGGCAAGCACCTCGACGGCATGGCGCTGCACCCCTACGCCATCTACCCGCCCAGCGTCTGGCCTGAAAAGCTCGACGCCTGGGAGCGGCCGGTGAACCTGATGCTCGCCTCGGTTCGAGCGCTGATGGCGAAAAATGGCGGCGCCCGGCCGATCTACACCACGGAGGTCGGCTGGCCCGTTTACAAGCAGGTAAGCGAGGCCCAGCAGGCCAGCTACCTCGTGCGCTCGTTTTTGGTGCTGGCCGCCGCGGGCAGCCGCGCCTACTGCTGGTACACCCTGCGCGATCTATCAGGTCACGGCGTGCCCACCGAGGCGACCTTCGGCCTGTTTACCTACACCGCCGATGGCAAGGCGGCCCGGGCCAAGCCGTCCTGGACCGCTTACAAGACCCTGATCAACACCCTCGGCAGCTACCGCCTGGTGCGCGACCTGCGCAAGGAACTCGCGCTGCCCGAGACCGCCTTCGCCTACCGCCTGCGAGATCCCAAGACCGGCGCCTGGGCCACCGCGGTCTGGGGCACGACCCCTGGAACCACGGTTTTGGTGCCCCTGGAGGCGGCCACGACCAAGGTCACCCGGGTGGAGATGTTGGGTACCAAGAGCGCCCTGACCCCCAAGGCGGGCCAGGTGATGGTGAAGGCGACCACGACGCCGGTGTACGTCCTCGAGGATTGAGCCCGGCGACTACTTTGCGCAGCGGATGCCGATCCAGTCCCAGTGGTGCGTGGGGTAGACCTTCCGGCGGTAGGTCGACGCGAAGTAGCGGTGCGTGCCGGTGCGCCAGTCGCCCCCGCGGATGACCTTGGACTTGCCGGTGTCGGGCCCGAGGGGGTTGTCGGTGTATGTCGTGTAGGCCCTGGAGTACCAGTCGCTGACCCACTCGCAGACGTTGCCCCCCATGTCGCAGAGCCCCTGGGTGGTGTTGCCCGAGGGGTGCGAGCAGACCGGCGCGGGCCCTTTCTGTTTCTTGTTGGCGCAGGCGTCGTCGCCGCCGCTCATGGCCACGCGGTCGCAGGAAGGCGGCTCGTCGCCCCAGGGGTAGGGCTGCAGCTTGCCCCGGCCGCGGGCGGCAAACTCCCACTCCGCCTCGGTGGGCAGCCGGCCTCCGACATGGTCGCAAAAAGCCCGCGCGTGCTCATAGGTGACGCAGTTGATCGGCACGTTGCCGTCCTTGCTGCCGTAGGTGCAGCGCGGCCGCCCGCTCAGCGGCGCCGGGCAGACCTTCTTCTTCACGCAGCGGCGATACTGGGCCGCGGTCACCTCGCTGACGGTGAGAGAGAAGCTGCGCACCTTGACCTCACGCCGCGGCCCCAGCCAGCGCGAGCCCTTCTCCGGCATGGCGAACTTGCCGCCCTTGATCCGCACCCAGCGCAGGGGCCTGGCGCGGGCGCCGGCCTTGACCTGCTTCTTCTCCTTCTGCGGTTTCTTTCCCTTGCGCACCTTGATTTTGCGCACCTTGATTTTGCGCACCTTGACCTTGCTGGAGACGCAGCAGCCGCGGGCGTCCCGGGGCGTGCCGGCGGCGCAGCGCCGATTGCACGACTGGGCCCCCGCCTCGGCTGGCCAGGCCAGCGCCAAGACCAGACAGAGCAGGTACGAGCGTGGTGTGTTCATGGGAAAACTCTAGCACACCGAAGGGATCAGCGCGCCGTCCTGGCGCAGCGAAAGCCGACGGTCTGGCGGGCCGCGGCGGTCTTGGCCGGGCAGGTCGCGGCCGGGGCACAGAGGGCGTCGCGGAAGGCCGCGGCCTCCCGGGGGTAGACCGGCGGCGGGGCGTCGCGCAGGGGCAGGCCCCGCACGGCGCGGAAGGTCTTGCCGCCTGCCTGCACCCAGGCCTCGACCGCGCCCGTGTCGTCGCTGCGGTAGGGGTTGAGGGTCCACTCCCGGGCGTTGCCGGCCAGGTCGAAGAGCGCGCCGGCGGCGGCGCCGGGCGTGCGGTCCTGGTCCGCCTTCATCACCGGCCCCGGCCGCGCCTTGGCCCCGCCGTAAGCGCGGGTGCGAGCAAGGTCCAGCGGTGAGGCGCCCCACGGGTTGGGTCGCCGTCCAGGGCCTCGCGCCGCGTACTCCCACTGCTCCTCGGTGGGCAGGTCACCGCCCAGGGACCGGCAGTAGGCCTGGGCCGTGGCCCAGGGCACGCCCGTGGCTGGCAGCCGGCCGCGCGCTTCACCAGCGGGGGTCCACGACGGCGCGGCGAAGCGGTGGTCGGTGTTCCTCGTCAGCCACGGATCCAGCTCGCCCCAGGTGACCTCGTGCTGTTGCAGCTCGAAGGCCCCGCCGGGGGCCACCACCCCTGCGGCCGGGCGGAAGCCCGCCACCTTCTGCAGCCGACCCTTGTAGAGCGCGGCGTCCACGCCGAGCACCACCCGCGAGGCCGGGGGCTTCACTTTGATCCAGGGGTTGACCTCCGGCTTGCCCGGTCTGGGGGTCGCCTCGGGCTGCCTGGCCGGCGGCGGCGGGGTCTTTGCGCCCGGCCTGTTCACCGGTGGCGGGGGCTGCACGTCGTCGGTGCCCGCGAGGTTGCCCCGGTACCACAGGATCCCACCCACCACCGCGAGCACAGCAACGGCCAGCCCGATCCATCGACCCGGTCCGCGGCTCGCCGGCTCCTTCGGCTCCCGAACCCCCACGGCCACGTCGGGCGTCTCGGTCTGCGGGCGGTCCTCGTCCGGCGCCCGGGGAGCCGCTTCGTCCTCGGTCGCTGCGTCGTCTGCGGCGGGCGCGTCGTCTTCGGGCGCAGCCTCGCCGTCCTCTTCGGGGGCTGGCGCCGCCTCGTGCTCGCCGGTGCCCACCTCCCCCGTGGTGACCGACACCTCGGTGACGATCTCGCCGCGCAGCACCACCCCGAGCACGTCGGCCAGCTCCCGGGCGCTGCCGAAGCGCCTGTCCGGGTCCTTGGCCGTGGCGCGGACCACCACCTGCTCCAGCCCCTCGGGCGCCTCTGGCCGCACACTGCGCAGCAGCGGCAGCTCCTCGCTGACGTGGGCGAACATGACCTCGGACGAGCTGCGGCGGGTCTGGCCCGGGGCGAAGAAGGGGTGGTAGCCGAGGAGCAGCTCCAGCAGGGTGATGCCCATGGCGTAGACGTCGCTCCCCCTGGACGGGATGCCGAGGCGGCAGACCTCGGGCGCCAGGTAGGCCGGCGTGCCGGGCGCGGTGCCTTCCCGGGTCACCGAGCTGGCCCGATCGGCCTCGTCCAGGGCGCGAGCGATGCCGAAGTCCAGCACCTTGGTCACGCCCCCATTTGTAAGGAAGAGATTATCCGGCTTCAGATCGCGGTGCACGATGTCCAGCTCATGGGCCGCGGCCAGCCCCTCGCTGGCCTGCTGGATCCAGTCCACCACCTCCTCCACGGGCAGCCGCGGTGGCTCGCCGTCCTTGATCGCGAGCTTGGCCGACAGGGGATCCCCCTGCAGCAGCTCCAGCTCCATGAGCAGGTGCTCCCCCTCCCAGCGCGCGCCGAAGAAGCGCACCACGTTGGCGTGCTGCAGCCGCTCGAGCACCCGCGCCTCCTCGGCGAAGCGCTTGGTGAACTCCTCGTCCGAGGCGAGCACCGGCTGGACCACCTTGATGGCGCGGAGGATGGAGCGGTCGATGAGGTTCTCGCCCCGGAAGACGGCGGCCATGCCCCCCTCTCCGATCATCTCGGTGAGCTGGAAGCCGGCCAGCTTCTGCCCCACCAACCCTGCGAGCCTGGATGCCATGGTGACCCCTGAAGTAGATTCAGAGGGTACGATACCTCAAGTGCTCAGACGAGATCCATCAGGGCCACCTCGGGCCAGGCCGGCTTGCCCACCCGGCGGCGGATGGCCGACGAGCCGATGCCGGCGTTGACGTAGAGCTTTCCCTTGCCCACGGTGTACCAGCCGGCGATGTACTGCATGCCCACCATGCGGGTCAGCGCCACGGTGAGGATCGGCAGGTTCACCTGGCCGCCGTGGGTGTGGCCGGAGAGGATCAGGCGGCCGCCGCGCTCGGCGATCTCGTCGGCCGTCTCGCCGTAGTGGCTCAGCACCAGCGCGCGCTCGGGGTGCGTGATCCCGGCGAAGGACTTCTCCACGTCGTGCCGGCGGGTCATGCCGTCGTCCACGCCGACCACCGGCAGGCGTCGCCCGGCCAGCCGGAAGGTGGTGTTGGCGTTGCGCAGCACCACCACGCCGAGGCGCTCCAGCGAGCGCTGGATGGCGTCGCCGTCGCTCCAGTGATCGTGGTTGCCCAGGGTGGCCACGCAGGGGCGGGGCAGGGCGGCCACGAAGCGCTCCAGCTCCGGCAGCCGCTTGAGCGAGTGGTTGAGGTAGTCACCGGTGAGCGCCACCAGGTGGGGCCGGGCGCGGCGGGTGACCTCGATGGTCTGCCGCAGCAGGTGCTTGGGCGTGCCCCAGCCCACGTGCAGGTCGGTGATGTGGGCGATGCGCAGGCCTCGCACCCCGGGCCAGTTAATCTGGAAGCGGGTGCGGCGCACCTTCTGCGGAGCGGACTCGGCCGCGCCGACCACGCCCACGGAGGCGGCGGTGAGGGCGGACATCGTAAGGAACTTGCGTCGGGTCATGGCGTCTCGTCTCGTTGTTGCGCTGTAGATGGTGTAGCAGCGCACGCGCGCACCGAGTGGACGCCGGGTGAAAGTTGTGTGGCGTTTGTGTGGCAGCCTTGTTCTAAACGGGCGATCGCGATTCAAGATCACCGCACCATCGAGTCCTCAACAGCGG
>PVBE012083397.1_pt1 | contig 45401 bp, 43 predicted proteins | sample 1631181 | NCBI WGS metagenome assembly PVBE01 (sample SAMN08397723, study PRJNA350692) | Marine metagenome, whole genome shotgun sequencing project. | isolation source: water | place: Pacific Ocean | collected 2012-04
GGGACTGTGGGATCAAAAAAAGCACCAAAGAGGGTGGGGTAGATTTGGAAAAAGCTTGGGTGTAAAGTTTTTACGGTTTCCCCAAAAGAGCACGACAAAGCTTTTTCATATTTAAGCCACTTTCCTCACGTATTGTCTTTTGGTCTAAACAAAATAGTGGCCCAAAACTTGCCATCAAAAACCGTACGCGATTATGGTGGTGACAGCTATAAGGACTATTCGAGAATATCATCAAGCTCAAAAAGCCTTTGGTCAGAAATATTTCTTTCTAACAAAAACAATTTATTGACAAACATCAAGGTTTTTAAAAAATATCTTACCGAGCTAGAAACTGCCCTAAGTAAAAATACCAAGTCAAAAACTATTAGTGCAATAAGGCCCAAGCGACGCAAGCCTTGATTTTTAAGTACAGCAAATTACTATTATCACTAGCCTGACCGGTCTAATTCTGGCAATTGAGACTTTAATGAAAGCAACAATCTTATCCTTTTTGATTATTTTTGCGATTGTGTTTTTGTTGCGCAACGTGCTTGGTTTTTTAAAAATAATGTTTTCTGCTAAAAGGCCTTCTTTTAGGACGGACCGTATTTTGGAACGCGCAAAAGGGATTTTAATTTACGTATTTGGACAAAAAAGAATTTTAAAAAACTATACATGGGCTGGAATTGAGCACTTTATGCTTTTTTGGGGGTTTGTGATAATCACGGTCGGGTCCCTAGAGCTGCTAATTCTAGGATTTGTGCCCGGGTTTGAGATGTTTGGCTTTTTAGAGGGCAACGCGCAGGGAGTTTTTCTACTAATATTAGACGTTGTTCAGTCTTTAGTAATTGTTGCACTTGTTATGGGTGTTCTTAATAGGACTGTTATTCCAAGTGGTAAACGACGAGAGGTTAACAGCATTGACGCGGTGGTAATTTTGGGGCTTATTTTTGGTCTTATGGTGTCTGATTTTGGGTTTAGGGCATCAAAAATTGCACTAGGGCTAGAGCCACAGTTTTGGCTCCCGGTCTCCTCTCTTTGGGCTTCGTTTTTTCTTTCAAACGTAAATGTAACGACCACGGTATTTACTTCAGAATTTTTTTGGTGGTTCCATATTTGTCTGCTGCTTGCATTTTTAAACTATTTGCCTTATTCAAAACACAGCCACGTTCTTACCGTTGTACCAAATATTTTTTTCCAAAACCTAGAGCCTAGAGGAAAAATGACTAAACTAGATTTTGAAAATGTTCCTGACGACATAGAACACTTCGGCTCTGGAAAATTTGAGGACTTTAGTTGGAAAGACGTGTTGGACGCTTATACCTGCACTGAGTGTGGTAGGTGCACCGACAACTGCCCGGCTTGGGGGACCGAAAAATCACTATCACCAAGGGATATTGTAATTAAAATAAGACATTTTGCTTCTGAAAACGCGGGCAAGGAAGAGATGAAAACCGACTATTTGGTCGACGAAGGCTGGGTAACAGCGGAAGAGCTTTATGCTTGTACAACATGTAGCGCCTGCGTTGAGGTCTGCCCACTCCTGATTGACCAAATGGGTAAAATTCTTGACATGAGACGCTATCTTACCATGGAGGGAAAACTGACTGGTGCGGCGGTACGAACCCTTCAAAAACTGCAAAGCCATGGAAATCCTTGGGGTTTTGAGTCAACCGATAGAGCCCCTTGGGCTAAAGAGGAAGAGGTCCCAATTCTTGGAAACGGGGCAGGGAACGATGCTCAAGATTTTGATGTAATTTTTTGGACGGGCTGCTTTGGTGCGTACGATCCGAGAGGTCAAGAAGTCGCCTCAGCAATTGTACAACTGCTAAAAAAGGCGGGAGTTAGTTTCGCAATTATGGGCCCTAACGAAACCTGCACGGGGGATCCGGCTAGACGACTCGGAGAGGAGGCCCTGTATCAAGAACTGGCCACGACCAACGTGGAGAGCATGAAAGCCTTTAATGTAAAAAAGGTTATAGCTAATTGTCCACATTGCTTTAATACGCTTAAGAACGAGTACCCGGACTTCGGTTCGGAGGTCGAGGTCGTGAGTCATTCAGAATTTTTAAACGATTTAGTGAAGCAAGGGAAGTTGTCTCCCACAAAAAATATCAACGAGGAAATTACTTACCATGACCCTTGTTATCTGGCCAGACACAATAAAATTTTTGATGAGCCGAGAGAGATTCTAACCGCAATCCCAGGGTTAGAAATAAAAGAGTTAGACAGGAGCAGAGAGAAGAGCTTTTGTTGTGGAGCGGGCGGAGGAAAGGTCTGGATGGAGGAAGAAGCCCCGAGGGTGAATTGGAACCGCTTCGATGAAATTCAAAATCACGGAGTAGAGACGGTTGCAGCTGCTTGCCCCTTCTGCAGTACGATGTTCGAAGATGCTGCAAAATATTATGGGAACGAGACAGTTAAAATTAAAGATGTTGCAGAGCTACTGAAAGACTCCATTGATTTGCCGGTTAAGAACTCCAACTTTGAAAAACTTACTACAGATTCATCTGAACCAGGAAGCGATGACAACACATCTGAAGTCTAGAAACGCAAGTTGGAAACTTAAAAAGACCAAAAGATTTGACATAAAATTTTCTAATCCTATTGGGTGCATCTATGAAAACGAAGATGGGATAGAACTTTTCTATAAAAACAAGAAAAGATTAATCAAAAAAAAATCTTTCGTAAAAGCACTGGACGATATTCTAAAAAAGGGCCATTATTTGTGTGGATATTTCTCTTTTGAATTCTTAGAAACAAAAATTAAAAAACCCCACTATAGAGCTATTATTAATATTTACGACAAAAAAACACTGGGAAAGAAAATTTCTAACCCAGGCGCTTTAAATAAGCGAGCCACATTGGATAAAATTCAGTCTGACGAAAAATTCCTAAGTGGGGTCGTTAAGGCCAGGAAATACATCGAAGAAGGAGACATTTATCAAATAAATCTAACTCGAGAATTCAGCTTTAATACGCCCAACAACCCTTATAGGCTATTTACAAAATATTATTCCCAACAACCAGTAGACTACGCCTCCTATCTAGAGTTTCCAGATCATACGATAATAAGCGGATCGATGGAGCTCTTTATGGAAAAATTCTCAAACAAAATAAGAACGAAGCCCATAAAGGGAACCTCCTCTTCCACCCTTAAGGATGGAGGAAAAATTAATTATGACAAAAAAGAGCTCGCGGAAAATTTAATGATAGTAGATTTAATGAGGAACGACTTATCAAGGATTTGTAAGACTGGGTCTGTGGTATCAAAAAAATTATTCAGAAAAAAAAGATATTCAACCCTGTATCAACTAGAATCAGAAATAGAAGGAACCCTGAAAAGCTCTATTGGCAATGAAAAAATCTTTACATCTGTTATGCCTCCAGGGTCGGTAACCGGGGCTCCAAAGTCTAGGGCGCTTGAGATTATTAAAAAAATAGAAAAACATTACAGAGGACCGTATTGTGGGGCCATTGGAATTTTTGAGCCCAATGGTGATTTCTGTTTTTCTGTAGGCATAAGGATTTCTAAAATTGAGAAAAAGAATTCAAAGTTCTTTGCTGGCGCAGGAATTGTTTGGGATTCCGTTCCAAAGAAGGAAAATTCCGAGACTATACTAAAAGCGAGGGCATTTAAAACAGCGTTACAAAAACAATGAAAGAATCGATTTATTTTGACCAAGAACCGGTAGGCGTAGCCAATATAAACAGGTCCGTGCTGTTTGGCGAAGGTGTGTTTGAAACTTTTAGATACAAAAATAAATTACCAGTTTTTTTTGACAAACACCTTGAACGTCTCCGGCATTCAGCGAGCTTCCTTTCCCTTGAATATCCGGGAGATGCGCACATACAAAGCTTAATCGAAAACTTTGTCAAACAACACAAGATTAAGGACTTAACGGTGAAAGTCGTTTTGCTGAGCTCGGGCGAGGGATTTTATTTTGGGAAATCAGATGGAGTCGTGGTCGTGGTTTCAATAAAAGAAAACGACTCAAATAATGATGAAATTTCATTAACTATAGCACAAACAAGAAAAAGCAACTCCCATGTTTTAGCCAAACACAAAACAACCAATTATCTTAGCTCTATAATTGAGAGGAAAAAAGCAATAGAAAAAGGCTTTGACGATGCCCTGTTTCTTGACCATAAGGACTTAGTCTTGGAAACTACCTCGGGAAATATATTTTGGATAAAAGGCTCAAGTATATTTACCCCGTCTTTGTCTTGCGAAATACTTCCGGGAATAACAAGAGGCCTGGTAATTGAAACATGTAATAAAAAAGGAATAAAGATAGCGGAGGGGGATTATGAGCTTGGGTCCATTCTATTCCCCGAGGCTATATTTATTACAAATGCGGCAAAAGGTATCATCGAGGTTGTCAATGTCGACAACCTAATTAGGCCTACCAGAACACAGAAAATTTTCCCTGTTATCAAAAATGCATTAAATGAGGCACTTGGTTGGGACTAGAGAGGGTTGTTTGCCTTTTTAAGTTTTTCAATTTACAATTTTTCTTCTGGCTTTATTATAACTAATACGTAAAGGGGGCGATGAAAATGGCTGATTTAAGAGATGTTTATATTATTGGAGTAGGACAACACCCGTGTGGCAAGTTCCCTGCAAAACCAGCCCATGTTCTCGGAAGAGAAGCGATATGGGCGGCAATCACAGATGCTGGGATATATCCAAGAGATATTGAAATAGGATTCTGTGGCCACGTTTATCAGGGCATGGGGGTAGGACAAAGAACGTTGAAAGACCTTGGCCTGGTTGGTCAGCCAGTTATTAACATTGAAGGAGCCTGTGGAAGTGGAACTTTATCGTTTTGGGAAGCCTGGAGAACTATAGCTTACGGACAAAACGACCTTGCTTTAGCCTGGGGCGTGGAGAATTTAAGCAAGATTATGTCGGGGGGACCCTTACCACTAGAAGAAGACGACATTGAAGTGGCTTTAGGGATGAGTATGCCAGGGTTGTATGCAATGAGAGCAAAAAGATATATGGACGAGTATGGAATTTCGGCCGAGACTTTAGCAAAGGTGGTTGTAAAAAGTAGAAAACATGCCTCTCGAAATCCCATAGCACAATTTAGAAAAGAAACCACAGTTGAGGCGGTAATGGGCGATCCTATGATAGCTGACCCTTTAACACGAAGCATGTGTTGCCCCGTGGGAGACTCTTCGGCGGCTGCTGTTTTAGTCTCTGGTGATATGCTAAAGAAAATTAAACGAGACAAAAACAGAATGCCCATCAAGGTCCTTGGAATTGCTGCTCAATCAGGAGGTTATTCGTCAGCCACCGGTTTAACGTGTGACCCTTCGGAAAACGTGCAAAGAACTTCGGCTATGGCCTATGAACAAGCTGGTCTTGGGCCTGAAGATATGGACATTGCAGAAATACATGACGCCTTTGCGATTGCCGAGATTATAGTCGCAGAAGCATTAGGTTTTGTTAGCAAAGGTGAAGGGTCAAAACTTATAGAAGAAGAAAAATCTAATTACGATGGTGATATTGCAGTTAACCCAAGTGGAGGGCTTTTGTCTAGAGGACACCCTGTTGGAGCAACTGGGATTTTGCAAACGGTTGAAATAGTTAATCAGCTCAGGGGAGAGGCAACGGGGTACCAAGTGCCTGACCCTAAAGTTGGGCTAATCGAGACCATGGGAGGTGCCCAGCCTGCTATGGACGGAATTACTTGCGTCGTAAGCATATTGGGTAAATAAAATTATATTCACACTAGGAGATTGTTATGAGCGAATCTGAAGAGAGAAAAGTTCTACATCCAGATTTTTTTACCGAAGACCCTGAACCAAGGCTAGTGGCAGGTAGGTCTAAATCATCCGGGAACTGGACCTTCCCTCCGTACTTAGCCGATCCAGTCAGCTTCAAAGATGATGTTGAACAGACACTTCTTCCAAGAAGAGGAGTTTTACATTCTTTTACTATCGTACGAAGAAGCCTTCCAGATTTTCCAGTGCCTTTTGGCTTAGGCCTTATTGATTTTCCCGAGCAGGAAGTACGAGTCATGGCTCAGATAGAGGCCGATGACCTAGAAAATGATTTAAAACTAGAAATGGAAGTTGAGACGATAGTAGGAATTGTTAGAAAGGCAAAAGACGGCAGTGACATCTATTCTTATAAATTCAGAGCCATTAAATAATACAACTAAGAATTTTGCCCCGTTCTCACAATTAACCATCCTGACAAAAGCGACATTGCGGTTGTACCGACTGGTTTCTAGCGCCTATTTAAAGCTTTAGCAGAAACAATTAGGGCTTCAGATTGCTTGCATGATTCTTTAGAGAAACAATTTTAGGTTTATTTTGCGAGATGCACCAAACTATTAAAGTTATTGCAAAAAAATGCTAAATTCTGTACTATAGAGTAGAAAGTTTTTCTTTTCTAGAATATTAATTGCATAAGGAGGTATAAGATGGGTTTAGATTATCAAGGAAGAGATTTTATGGACGTTCTAGGTTCAAGACGTTCATGTAGGTTTTATGACCCCAATAAACCTGTAGAAGACGAAAAAATACAGGCTATTTGTCAGGCCGCCAGAACTGCTTCACATATGGGAAACGCCAATGCTGTAACAATTACTATTGTTAAGAAGCAAGAGACGAAGGATGCTTTTACTCAAATAGTGTCCAATTTTAACATCCCTATGGCTAAAATGGCGCCGGTAAGTCTAGTTTTTGCTTTGGACAGAAAATGGTGGTACGACGGTCTTCCAGAGATGCTCCCAAGACTTTTTAAAGTTGGCGGCATCAATCCAAGCCATGGTTGGAGTTTGGACAACATAGAAAATTCAACACTACCAAGGCTTACAACATTTCCTGAACCAGTTGTCAGCTATTTGCTTAGTTGTGAAACTGGTATGGCAATGGCGTCAGCTCAGCTGATGGCCACAGCTCTTGGGTTAGGCTGTTGTGCTTACGCGGGGGTTCCACCTAAGATTGGTGAGCTTTTAGGCTTCCCAGAAACTGCACAATTTGTATGGGCGATGGCTCTTGGCTATCCTGCAGAAACTGTTGAGTCTATGGGAATGAGACCAAGACGAACTTACGGGGATATTGTCTACGCAGAAAAGTTTGGTACACCAGCTAACGAAGATGCCGCAACAAACGCTGAGCTAACAAAGCTTGGTGTTTTAAGGCCAGAATCTACTCTTTCAGCAGAAAGACTGAAAGATATCAATGAGGCTTCTGAATTAATGGGGCTACCAACAAGAACTGACGAAAACGGTTAAAATTTTTCTTTTTGGGAGGGTTTTTCTTAAAGCCCTCCCAAGTGTTTCCAAATGAGTTTAGAGCAACAAGTTAAACAACTTGCCGACATGCTTCTGCGTCACAAAAATGCTATTGCTTTTTCTGGCGCTGGCATTAGTACTGATTCGGGGATACCTGACTATCGAACTCCGGGGTCTGGGCTGTGGGACAAATACGATTCCTCTATAGTGTCAATACCAGGGTTTTTAAGGGATCCAACCCAGTACTACAACTATGCTCTTGAAATGTACCCAATTAGAGCATCTGCAAGGCCCAATGAGGCCCACACTCTTTTGGCAAAGCTAGAAAAAGAGGATCTAATAAAAGGCGTTGTAACTCAAAATGTTGATGGGCTCCATTTGGAAGCCGGGAGCTCCATTGTTCACGAACTACATGGATCTATCAGGAGGGCCTCATGTTTACAGTGCGGTCAGATTTATCCAATGGATGATATTATCGACAGGGTTCGGCAAGGAGAAAACCCCCCTATTTGCGAAGACTTCGAGGGGCGGCCCTGTCAAGGACTGATAAAACCTACGGCCGTATTTTTTGGAGAAGCCTTACCAAAAACTCCTTGGGATTCCTCTGTAGACAAGTGTAAAGATACCAGCCTTATGATTGTTATCGGGTCGTCATTGCAGGTCTCTCCAGCAAATAGCCTGCCTGATGTTGCTCTTAAAACGGGCTCAGAGCTTGTAATAATTGATTTAATGGATACCCCATTTGACTCAAGATCGACATTGTTAATCAACGAAAGAGCCGTTTTGGTTGCAAAATTATTAGAAAAAAGGCTGAGACTATAGGGCCTGAGGCACCCTTTGTCTCCTTAAAGGGAGAAGGAGGTCTGAGTAAAACTAAACCTTTCAAAACACTAGGAAAATCAATCAATTTTTAACAAAAAAGTGATTGACTATTTTATGCATATTTGCTTTAATATTAATAACGGGGTGTAGGGACTACAAGTGGGTTCCTCCACTATTAATCTACCTAAATACGCAAATTCACTAAAGGAGGTCTCTAACGATGCCAAGTCATCAAAATGTAGACACTAAGTACTGGCAGTTACAGCCAGACGAAATTCCAGCATCGCCAATGGAAAGAGACATTAATACATGGATTATCGGCAACCCTGCTGATCCTCTATGGGATATTGACGTTCTTCCTTTGACGTATTCTGATTCACGATGGAACGCTTTTGTTATCGATGTGCCTGCCGAAACACGACAAAGACTATGTCCAAACCCACCATTAACAGTATGGGACGGTGAAGACGCAGAACTTGTTGAGTATTGGTATGTAAATCACGTTAACACAATGCTTGGTCCATATCTTGAGTTTGGAGTAACAATCTCTGCAACTCACACTGATTCAAAAGGTAATACATGGAAAGCTGGTTACTATCCATATATGTATCTAACAGGTGATGCACCTGTTGATGCGGGCCGTGTTTTAGGATTCCCTAAAAAAATGTCCTACATCAGAATCACTGAGCATGGCGGCGAAAAAGGAAACGACTACTTTGGCTTTTCAATGTCAAGAAACGGTTACCTTTTAACTGCACAGCAAGGTAAATATGATGATGCCGATGTCAAACCACCATATTTCTATGGAAAAACTGACTGGGGTAAATTCAACATGAAGGTTGACACACGTCCTGACGTGGCAAGTTCAGAATGGCAGCTAACTTATCTACCATCTAAACTTCCAGCCGCATTTAACATCGAAGGACACAGATTCCAAGTCAAACCTGAGTTCACAAGGACTGCTTCTGGCGACTCCATTGATTGGTTCGCACAAGCAACTCCATTTGACAACATGGGTGCTGAGGTAAAGGTAAACGAAATTAAAGGTTTAATTTCATTTACTTTCGATCTTATTATCCCAGTTCCTGAAGTCTGCTGGACTGAAACATACGAAAGACCAGCAAGCTACAGAGGGTACGCAACACCATATCAGTATGGTTTAAGACAACAGTTCCCAATTCACCAAGGTGCGTAAGGAACATTAATTAATTTAGGAGGAAATAAACATGGGAAAACATGCAAATGAATATAGCTATCCATGGTTAGAAGAAGGCGAAGTACCACCGCTACCACTTGATAGAGATAGAATTCACATTATCTCTCAGGGTGTTGCCGATCCTGTTTTTGACTATGATATTGTCCCTTTGACTTATACAGAAAGCCGTTGGATGGCTTATGTTGTTGAAGCTGACGAAGCTAACTTAAATGCTATCATTCCTGAGCCCGTTCAACTTCATGATCCAATTCTTGAATTCTGGTACGTTATACACAGAAATACAATGCTTGGACCATATATGGAGTTTGGCGTAACTGCCTCTTCGACAGTTAAAGGCCAAGACGGTCAGGTATGGAAGGGTGGATATTATCCATATATGTACCTTTCAAACGACTCACCAATTTTTGCTGGTAGAGAACCATTCGGGTTCCCTAAAAAAGCCGCTTATATCGCAGCTTTTGAACATGGAACAAACGATAACTACTTCAACATGTTAATGGAAAGAAGAGGTTATGTATTCCATTCAGCAAACGGTCGTTATTCAGACAAACCAACTCCCCATAAACCAACATTCTACGGTAAAACAGATTGGGGTAGATTGAACTACAGAATTACAACTTATCCAGACGTAACACGTAGTAGACACCAAGTTACTCATCTTGGTTCCGAGTTACCACCACAGTTTGGAACAGGACACAGATTCCAATTGGATCCAAGTTCTGTAAGAACTGCAACTGGCGAAGATGTAAGAGCATGGTATCTAGCTGGTACACCTTTTGACTTCATGGGAGGTCAATTAGGCAATGTGACTGTTCACGGTTTGATTTCGTTTACATTTAACTTAATCATTCCACCAGCGTCGATTATATGGGAAAGAACCGTTGAGAGGGATCCTGCAAAGGATTTCAATGCACTATTATTCTCAACACCTTTCAAATATACAATGAGACACAGATTCATGGTGCCAATGTATCCAGGTGCTTAAGAGCAACTGGTAATTTTAGGGCTCTTTTTCGGAAGAGCCCTATCTTTCTTAAAACCTCATTTCATGATAGATTAATTCAATGCGTGAATCTCTTGCCCTTATAAATGGTGAGCTTATAAAGGCGAAAAATTCTTATGTTAGAGAAAATCCGGGAACCCTTGAGCCACTTGAGAAGGTCTCGTTAGTTTCAAAAGATGAAATTGACCAGGCTTGTCAATCTGCACACCGGGCTTTTGATGTTTGGTCCAAGACTCCGGGAAATATTCGAGGAAACATATTATTTAAAATAGCGGAAACAATACGGGATCGTTCCAACTACTTAGGCTCAATCAACACTGAGGAGACGGGAAAACCAATTAAAGAAAGTACCCTTGTGGAAATAGCGGGAGTGGCTAGAACTTTTGAATACTATGCAGGGCTTGCATCGAAGATTCATGGTAGCTCACAAACATTAAACAACGATCTTGTCTCTTTGACCATTAAAGAGCCTGTAGGAGTTATTGCACAGATACTGCCCTGGAATTTTCCCATGCTCTTAGCCTCTTGGAAAATGGCCCCTGCTCTTGCTTCAGGATGCACCATGGTAATTAAGCCGTCGGAGCTTACACCGCATGGAACCCTTGAATTAGCAAAAATTTGCGAAGAGTGTGGCCTTCCAAGCGGGGTCATCAATGTATGTCCTGGCAAAGGAGAGGAGGCCGGAGATGCTCTTATCAAAAACAATCTTGTTTCAAAAATTTCATTTACCGGTTCAACGGCCGTTGGGAAGTTAATAGTAGAAAATAGTGCCCACAACCTTCCTCGACTATCTTTGGAACTAGGGGGAAAAGCTCCAAATATAGTTTTCGATGATGCCAATATTGAGTCTTGCTTGGAGGCAAATCTACGTGGAGGCTTTTTTAACCAGGGGGAGAATTGCACCGCCGTAACGAGGTTGCTCGTACATAAAAAAATTTATAAGACATTTAAGAAAAAGTTTGTTGAAAAAATTTCAATGATTGTTCAAGGAGATCCATCCAAAGAAGAAACTGAGATTGGAGCCCTTATTTCAAAAGACCATTTCGATAGAGTTCTGAAATATGTTGAGGCTAGTGTTAATCAAGGCGGAAAAATACTATTGGGAGGAGAGCCAAATAAAAAATTGCAAGGCCACTATTTTCTCCCTACGCTTATTGAGATTGATTCTAGAGACAATATTTTATTTAAAGAGGAAGTTTTTGGCCCGGTTGTAGCAATTATGCCTTTTGAGGACGAAAGAGAGGCTATTAGCCTAGCTAACGATACCAGTTATGGTCTAGCTGGAGGTATATGGACACAAGATATTTCTAGGGCGATAAGAGTATCAAGAGAGGTTAACTCTGGCTATCTATGGATTAATACATATGGCGGCATTATCCCGGAAACACCATACGGCGGCTTTAAACAGAGCGGTGTTGGAAAAGAGTTAGGCCTAGAAGGATTGGACGAGTACTTGCGGATAAAGAACATAAGTATATTCACTGGCGACTCGCTTCCTCAGTGGTATGGAAAAAAATAGTCCGAAATTACTAAATATCTTCAGATTTATACGGGAAGAGCTTGGAAAAGGTGCCGTTTCGTCGTATTAAATGGAGAGCTGCAGCCCAGCGAGTGGTTAATCCCCTAAAAAAAAGGGCCGATTGAACAACCGACCCTTTAAAAAATTTAAATAAGCTTCCTTTTCTCTTAGAAAAGAACCCCTTTTGTAAGCATGTTCATTCCAGGAATCAATAAAGTTATAAATGATTCTGCAATAAATAAATATGCCAATAGGGTTCCAAGTGCTTTACCTTGTGCAAGAACTAAGAAAGCAACTAGAGTAAGAACTGCCCATGCAATGTTGAACAGACCTAGCTCCATCGCTCCAATGCCAATGAAGAACTGTCCGTACCATAGGAAAACTATGGTAGCAAAAAGACAATACCAACCAAGGCCTTTGCCGTCATGCCCAAGTGTAAACACACCAAAGGCGATGACATAGATCAAAGCAAAAACTGAAACCAGTGCAGTACTAGCCGCACCGTCTGGGCCAAGCCCAGCTCCAGTAAATGCCGCGACAAGGATCAGAATGGCGACAGCACCATTAAGCATACCAACTTCTTTTCCGCCGGTTTTGCCTAACAGAGTCATGCCATTCAAAAAGAATACGAAACCTACTAGTAAAAGTACATATCCTAGCATATACCGATACCTCCTTTTGTAAGGTTACTTAGGATTTTAATATACTTGCTTAAGTAATGTCAACACTTTTTTATTAAAATGCGAGAAATAGGCACATCTAAGTAGCCTATATTGTTGGATTTTTATAAAAATAGGCCTAATTAAGCGTCTTTTCTTTGTACAAGAATGACCCAAATGCCCTTTTGTACCACATCACCGGATTGATTAACCACGTTAACCTCCCAGTTTAGGAAGCCCATATTGGGCCTTTTGTGCTCTTTCTTCTCAACAAGCTTACGATTTATCTTTATTGTATCCCCGGGTTTAACCGCCCCCGAAAATCTCCAGTCTTGCAAACCCATAAATGCAACTGTGGCCAATCGCGGCATAGTAAACCAAAGTCCTGTTGCAATTGAAAGCACACACATGCCATGAGCAACTCTAGTGCCGAAAACGGTATTCTTTGCGAACTCTTCGTCAATATGCATGTTATTAAAGTCCGCCGAAAGACCAGCAAAGTTAACCACGTCTGCCTCTGTTATTGTCCTACCGCTTGACTCATGCTCTGTACCGTCGGCTACGTCTTCGTAAAATAATTTGTCATCCATTTTCTTGCTCCCTACTATACTGGTTTAAACTTCGCAAATGTAACCTCTTCGGTTGCGTCTTCAAAAACAACTTCAACTTCCATTCCTATTGTGACGCTTTCAGGATCACACTCCACGATATTTGACATCATCTTCACGCCATCATCAAGGTCAATTAGTGCCACCACGTAAACCTCACCTTTATACGCTTTTGTTGGCCCCATATAATGTACGGAGTAAGTCCAAACCTTACCCTTGCCAGTAGACTCAACCCAGTCAAAATCCATGTTGACTGATTCGGGAAATGGGCTAATTGCCCTAGGATAAAAAAAGACCCGTCCTGTTTCTTTACACTTTGGTAGCAACAGCTTGTGCTCTTTTGTTCCATCCCAAAAAGGCTTAGTTTCAGGTCTAAAATCTGGTAGGGGTTTTTGATATTCTGTTTTTTCTTCTGACATTTTTATCTCCTAATTGCAAATGATTTCTAACTTAGAGGTTCGTTTCCTAAAATAATAGTGCTATGAGCTGATACGATACCACCGTTCCCGTGAACCAAGGCCGTATTTGGATTCTTAACCTGCCGCTGACCAGCCTCTCCTCTTAATTGCAAGACGGCTTCGACAACGTGGTGCATAGCACCTAAGTGAGCTTGAGAAAGCAGCCCTCCATGTGTATTCAAAGGAATGTCCGCGTCTTTATGGAGTCTTCCCTCAAGAGCCGCGGCTCCTGCCTGTCCCCTAGGAACAATGCCGAGACCTTCCAGCTCTAACAGTGTTGTAATTGTGAAACAATCGTAAAGAAACGTTAAATCGACATCTTTATTTGTCATACCTGCAGTTTTAAATGCTTTTTGACCGGATGCCTCAATTGCTCCATATATTTGATCTAAGTCGGCACACGAGGTTAGGTATTGGTGAGAAAAACCCTGACCCATTCCGTGTAAATAAACGGGGTCTTTTTTTAACCCCAACTCTTTTGCTTTTGCGTTTGTTGTAACAATAAATGCGGCACCGCCATCAGATACAATTGAGCAGTCAAATTTAGTTAAAGGTGACGCCAACAGTCTGGTGTTCATAATATCGTCTAGGCTTAAGTCGTCTTTGTTCATGGCGTTCTCTTTTAGTTGCGCATGTTGTCTCATTGTTACGGCTACTGAGTGTAGATGTTCTCTCTTGCCTTTGGATTCATAGAGGTACCTCTGAGCCATCAAGGCATAGCCTCCTGGCGTTGTTAGACCAAACGGGTACTCAAATTCTCCATGACACATTTCTCTAATTAGCGCAATCATTCCCGCCGACGATATACCAGAAAGAGTGTTGTCGCCTCTTACACACAAAACAACCTCGGCTTGACCAGAATTGATGGCCATTGCGGCCGCGGCCGTCATCCACACGGCGGTAGCCCCGCCTATTGCAACTGACTCAAAATACTTGGGATTTATGCCTATATAGTCTGCAAAAGTTGTACAGTGCATAAAAGTTTCTTCAACTAAGGAGAAAGCAGTTATTACCCCGTCTACATCAAACTTTTGAATTCCTGCATCCTCTATTGCTAGTTTGGATGCCTCAGATAGAAAATGAAAAGAACTTTTCCCAGGAATTTTTCCTTGCGCAGTCTCACCGACACCTACAATGCCGATTTGATTTTTCTTGAGTAATTCTCTTGTGTCCTCAATGTTTGGTATTTGCGTACTCATTATGAATCTCCTTGACTTTCCTTTTTTAGCTTAACAAAAATAATTTAAATTCCAAGTTCTTTAGCAATAATAACATGTTGAATTTCAGATGTACCTTCGGTGATAGATGACAATTTAGCATCTCTATAAAACCTTTCGGCTGCATATTCAGTAGCATAACCGTAGCCACCTAATACTTGTACACCTTCGCTAGCACACCATTGAACAACTTCTGCGGAATATAGTTTTGCCATTGAAGCTTCTTTAACACAAGGCCTTCCGTTGTCATAAAGCCATGCAGCCTTATATCCTAAAAGTCTGGCGGTTTCAATTTTCACGGCCATTTGTGCTAGTTTGAAACTGATAGCTTGAAATTTATTAATAGGTCTTCCAAAAGCTTCTCTTTCTTTAGAGTATTGAAGAGCATATTCAAAAGCTGCCGTAGCTAGACCAACGCTTTTAATGGCATGAGATATTCTTGCGGCAATCAATGTTTCCATCAATGCCTGAAACTTTCCCTCTTCTTCTCCAAGCAAAGCATTTTTGGGTAATTTACAATTTTCGAAAACTAGTTCGGCAACATCGGAAGATCTATGCCCTAATTTATGAATTTTTCTTGAGACTTCAAATCCAGGAACATCTTTGTCTACAATAAAAATGCTTATACCATTCTTTCTATCTTCTTTGTTTGTATACGCTGCAACGATAACATAATTACAAATTACTCCATTTGAACACCATGTTTTTGTCCCATTTAATACCCAGGAATCCCCATCTTTTATTGCGTTTGTTTTAATAGCCCTAGCATCAGTTCCTGCGTTAGGTTCAGTGATAGCTAACGCACCAATCATTTCACCTGCTATTGAAGGGGCGAGATATCTTTCTTTTTGTTCATCAGTCCCAAATTTTGATACAGGCAAAGATCCCAAATCAACATGGGCAGCTACCCCTTTAGCAATACCAGCACAAGTTTTGCCAAGTTCTTCAGCGAGGATACATTGTGTAACCTTGTCTAGACCTAGTCCGCCATATTTTTCTTCAAAGCAAATTCCAAGCAAGCCCATTTCGGCCATCTTGGGAAATAGTTCTAGTGGAAACGATTCCTTTTTTTCTGCTTCTTCAACTAGCGGGGCAACTTCTTCCTTGCAAAAGGTCCTAATTGCGTCTCTCATCATGTTTTGGTCTTCTGAAAAGTCAAAGCATAAACTCATTAGTTTCCCCCCCACGAGGAGCATTATTGGTAATTTAAACCCAATTATTATAGCAGAGCGCCTCCTATATCGCAAAAAAAAACTTTAGTTTTATTTGAGTTTTTAGCCACACCAAAATATATTTAATTTAGATGACGAAATGAAAAAAAAATTAGAATTACTTGATGATACTATTTGTGCCATTTGTACACCTTCTGGAGTGGGGTCAGTCTCAGTTATTAGAATAACAGGGCCAGCCTCCAAAAAAATTGCCACAGATTTATTTAGATTACAATCTGGCAATGCGCCTCTAGAGCACAGAAGAACCTACGTAGGAAACATAGTATATAGAGAAAGGGTGGTTGATGAATGCATGTGCGTATTCTTTGAGTCACCTAATTCGTTGACTGGACAAGATGTTGTCGAGTTTCACACACATGGGGGCTCCATTGTGCCCAACATGGTATTAAAAAGTATCTTGGACCATGGAGAAGCACGAGTGGCAGAACCGGGAGAATTTACTTACCGATCTTTCATCAATGGTAAAATAGATTTGTTAAAAGCGGAGGCTATTTCTTCTTTAATTAATTCTCAATCTGAAGCTGCTGCAGCCTGTTCTACGAATAACATTTCTGGCGCTGTCACAAAAAAATTCAATAATCTTAGCAAGTTAGGTCTTAATCTTTTGGCGGAGGTTGAAGCCAGGATCGATTTTCCGGAAGAGGAGCTTCCTGAATTTAACACCAAAATGATATTAAAAGAGTTTGATAGTCTAATCCGGGAATCAAGCTCTCTGTTAAGGACGTACGACCTGGGAAAACTTGTTGTAGGTGGTTTGCGTGTTTTAATCTTGGGGGAACCTAACGTTGGAAAGTCGACGCTTTTAAATTCTTTAATTGAGGAGGAGAAAGCAATTGTTGCGGATACACCTGGGACAACAAGAGATATTGTTGATTCAGAAGTCTTTGTCAATGGTACAAAGATTATTTTCTCAGACACCGCCGGTATTCGAGTTACTACAGATGAGGTTGAAAATATTGGAATTGGCAGAGCTAAAGACAAAATACTTTATTCTGATCTTGTTTTAATTGTTATAGATAAAAATATTGATTTTAGCTCTGCTGACAAGCTGTTCAACTTTGTTCCACGTGAAAAAACTCTGTATATTTTAAATAAATCTGACTTGTACCCCCCCGATAAAAAATGGAAGCTCGAAAAACAACTTGATAAAGAAAATATTGACTATATAAGGGTTTCTGCAAAAGATCGAACCAATATCGGGCTATTAACGGATAAACTGTTGGGATTCGGCAAAATAAATGATTTCCTAGGGTCAACCGAGGCTTTGTTGACGACGGAAAGGCAGGTTGAGCATCTTAAAGAAGGAATCTCCAATCTTAAAAAAGCCTTAGTTTTATTTAATGAGAGCGCTCCTATGGAGATTGTATCCATCGAAATTCGAGAGTTTTTGAATAATATTGGAAAAATAACAGGTGACATATCAAATGAGGATGTTTACGATGCCCTATTTTCGAAATTTTGCATTGGCAAATAAAATACAAAATCAAATTCTTTAATGATTTCGCGGAGTTACGAAACACCCCCATGGCTTTATCAACAATTTTCCACAGTATGTTAATATCTTTATTAACAATTAGATCAAAAAGATGAGAAATCTGAAAAAAAAATGTAGTATAATGGGAGAGTTAGGCATATATGTTTATTTCATTAAACAAATTAGAAAAAATTTTATCAACCAAACTTGATATTGCGAAGACAAGAGGTGCCCTTACGATGGCCGGACTCGAAGTTCAAGATGTAATTCACTACAATTTTGAAGATATAGATGAAAAAATTATAGTTGCCAAAATAATCTCGATTGATAAGCATCCTGATGCTGACAGATTAACGGTATGCAAGGTTGATAATGGTAAAGAGTCTCTTCAGGTAATTTGTGGCGCGGATAATATCAATGTAGGCAACGTGGTACCGCTGGCAACGATTGGCGCCAAACTCAACAAATCAGATAAACATCCTGAAGGCTTAAAAATAAAAGAAGCTAAAATACGCGGAGTCGAATCTTTTGGAATGCTGTGCTCACTAGATGAATTGGACGTGAACCATTCTTCGAGTGACGGCATATTTATACTACCTTCTGAATTAAAAATTGGTTCAAAGCTTTGTACCAACAAAGGACTGGAAGACTATGTGCTTGATGTATCAATAACTCCCAACAGGGGAGACTGCTTAAGCTTTTATGGAATAGCTAGAGAGCTCTCGGCTATTTTAAAGCTACCTTTTTCTGACCAGTTATTAAATTTAGATGACAAACAATATAAATTAGTAGAGAAGATTAATGAATTATCAGTTGATATTAATTCTGAGGATGCTATCCGATATTCTTTAATAAAGATAGAAGATATAGTTGTTGTCGAATCTCCTTTTTGGATAAAAGATCTTTTGTCCAAATTGAACACTAACTCCATAAACAATGTTGTTGATTTAAGTAATCTGTTCATGTTTTTAACCGGACATCCTATACATATTTTTGATTTTGATGAAATTGACGGAGATGTTATTCGTATCTCTAACGATGTCGATGTTGCTTTTAAAACCTTGGATGGCAATGTTCGCGACACTAAGAATCATTTAACAATTGCAGATGCCAAAGGACCCATAGCCTTGGCCGGCATTATTGGTGGCGAGAGAGCTAGCGTTACTAACAAGACAACAAATATTTTGTTAGAGTGTGCTTCTTTTGACCCGTCCACTATTCGTTCAAACTCCAAGTCTCTTAATGTGTCTACCGAATCGTCCTATAGATTTGAAAGAAGAGTTTCAGAATATTTGGTAAAAAATGCATTACTTTTTGCTGCTGAGTTGCTAGTCTCAATTTGTGGAGGAAAAATAATTAAAGAATATATAGACACCAACCCTACTCTGAAAGATGGCCGACTTATAGAGCTTAATTTAGATAAAGTTTCTAGAACACTAGGCCTGTCTATAGCGAAGGAAGAGGTAGTACGGATTCTAGCTTCCTTATCTATAGAGCAAACCTCTGAGAATGGCACTACGACTGCCTTTAGTCCCCCTAGCTACAGGTTTGATTTAGCCAATGACTATGATCTTATTGAAGAAGTTGCAAGAACTGTCGGTTTAGATTCAATACCTGCGACATTTCCAAGAGTCCCTTTAAGAGAAAAAATATTGAACCCGTTCCCAGATTTAAGAGATATCTCATCCAAGGCGAGAGAGCTCTTTTCGCTCGAGGGTTTCTCTGAAGTAATAAACTACAGTTTTACCGATGACGAAATTGCTTTCCCAAATCTAAACAAACTTGCAATTATGAATCCACACTCGCAAGATGCTAAGTTTTTGAGGACTAGCCTAATTCCATCTCTATTAAAAAATGCGGTATACAATCTTAATCGTAATTCTGAGATATTTAAATTTTTTGAGATAGGAAATACTTTTACTAAAGATGGTTCAAACCACGGTCAACACATGGAAATCGGTGTAATTTCTTCCCACGAACCTTCGAACCCTCTTTGGAAGAAATCAAAAGAGGATTTTTTTGACCTAAAAAACTCATTGCTGAAACTATTTGCCGGACTAAGACTAGACGTTCGAAAAATCGCCTTCGATTCACAATTACCTGCCGACTATAACAAGATTCTTCATCCTGGCAAATCATCGATGATTTATTTTGAGGATTCTTTAGTTGGATATATAGGAGATTTGCATCCAGAAATTTCTGGACAGTATGGAATTGAGAAAGGGGTAATCTTGGCCGGTATTTTTGTTGACCAAATTGCCAAGTTAGACAAAAGCGTAAAAACAATGCGTCCATTTGGAACCTTCCCTTTTATTCAAAGGGACTTGTCAATAATTATTGATAAGAATGTACAGTCTCGACAAGTAATTGAAGTAATAACTTCACTGACTTCACCAATCATTAAGGACACTTTCGTGTTTGATTTATTTCACGATCCAGAATTAGGAGATAACAAAAAAAGCCTATCTTTATCTGTAATTTTTGGTGCAAACGATAGAACATTGCAAGACGATGAAGTCTCATCCATATTCGATAAGGTTGTAGTTGGTCTAAAAAAAGAGGTTGCCGCGGAAATTAGGGAGTAAAAATGACAAGAAAAGATTTAACAAACATGTTACACAAAACACTTGGTCTCAATTTTAAAGAGTCTGGAAGAATAGTTGATAAATTTTTTGATATTATCGTTAAGAATCTGGCTGCTGGTAAGGACGTTAAACTTCCCAAGTTTGGCTCGTTAAAAATACAAGATAGAAAATCTAGACCAGGGAGAAACCCGACTACTGGTGAACGAATTCAAATTTCACAAAGGAAAGCTATTGTTTTCCGCCCTAGCAAGGTACTTAGGAAAAAAATTAACGAATCGTCGGAAGAAGTTCTATGAGAATATTGATAAATTTTATTAAATCGAATTTCCTTTCAGGCTTAGCAATTCTTATACCATTTATTATCACAATTTACTTGGTGGTAGAAATTGGAACCTGGTTAAATTCATTTGTTGATTTTACTCCTGCAAGATTTGTAAGACTGCCAATCGATACTTCCCCAGCCCTTGCTGAGACTATACTGTTTCTAGTCGCGCTTTGCTGCCTTATTATTTTTATTACCCTGTTGGGCTTAGCAACGAAGAACTTGCTAGGAAAATTTTTATTAAAAATTGGTGAAAAAACTATATCAAAAATTCCACTGGCCAACTCAATTTTTTCTACAACTAAACAGATTTCCAAAATAGTTTTTGCTGAAGGAGGCAAGCATCAACAAGTCGTACTAGTTGAATATCCTAGGAAAGGATCATATTGTTTGGGATTTGCCACCCAGCCTGTCGATTCAAAGGAGCTAGACAAAATCCCTGTTTTTGTTCCAACTTCACCTAATCCTACATCGGGTTTTCTTGTGTTTTTTGAAAAAAACGAGATTAAGCAATTAAATATATCTGCAGACGATGCTTTTAAACTGATAGTTTCAGGGGGACTTTCTCTTAATGAGACGGAATCTATTGCCCAGTTTAAATTCTGAACTGGGAAAATATTTAAAAAAAAAGGACAAGATTGTAATTGGTGTTTCGGGCGGGGGAGATTCGATGGCGCTATTACATTTGCTTATTCGCTCACCTCTCAATTTGTCTATCTCGGTCTGCCACTTTAACCACTGTTTAAGGGGCGCGGAGTCGGATAAAGATGAAAAATTTGTAGAAGATTTGTGTAATAAAAAGAAAATCCCGTTCTATGTGAAAAAATTTGATATTTCAAAAGCATCTGCATATTTAAAAAAAGGGGTAGAAGAGACTTCTCGACTATTCCGTAGAAAATTTCTTAAAAAAATACAAGAGGAAACGAAATCAAAAAAGATTTTACTTGCCCATCATTCCAATGATCAAGTTGAGACTTTCTTTATGCGACTTCTACGAGGGTCCTCATTGAAAGGACTTCAAAGTATGAAGATTGACGAAGGGCTGTATCTAAGGCCGCTTTTACATGTTAGTAAAAGTGAGATAACTGAGTTTTTAGTGTCAGAAAATATTCAATGGGTAGAAGACGAGACAAATACGTGGGATAGGTATACAAGAAACGATATCAGAAAAAATCTAATACCAATTCTAGAAAAATTTAATCCAAATTTGAATTCTACCATTTCAAATACTATTAAACTGATTGGAAAGCAAAATAGTTATATAGAATCTCATATTGAAACAATTGAACCATCCCTAATTAAAGAAGTATCAGAACATGAATTTGTTATTTTAATTGATAGCTTATTGGCCTTAAGCGAATTCGAAGCGGAAGAAGTTCTATTTAAATTTCTTTCGAAGAAGATAGGGCCAAGAGGTTTTATTGGCTACAAGAATATAAACAGCATAATTAAATTGATTAACTCTTATAGCGCTTCCGGAGAATTATTTTTAACTGGTAATATAAAAGTGGAGAAAGGCTACAATTTTCTTTTTATTAAAACTAAAATTTCTGCTGACACTAACTTTAATCTAAATATTTCCTCTGAAGGAAAATGGGAAAATGAAGATTTGGAAATTAAAGTTCAAAAGGACAATTTTGAAAATAGAAATGAATATATCTTTTTCGACTTATCCAAAATGAAATTTCCTATTAATGTTAGAAATTTTCAAGATGGAGATAGAATGAAATTGAAAGGAATGAAGTCTTCGAAAAAATTACAAGATATCTTTATAGACAATAAAATTCCGAGATTTATTAGAGCAAGGCTACCTATCTTTGAATCTGAAGGGGGCATTTTCCATATACACGGAATCAATGTCAATTCTCCACTCAGATTGAAAAAACACCAAGAAAACTCAATTGGAATCTCGGTAAAAAGTGAGAATTTGGACAAATTAATTAGAAATATTAATTGTTAACTCCCTTCTACTATCTTGGAATCAAATTTTCTAACCCATTTATTTAAATCTTCCATTAAAGGGTTGCTTAGATGCACGGCCAGTATGTTTTTCGCATTCTTTAAATAATCAATATAAGATTCTTTGCCATCCCTATATTTTAACCTGCAGAATATCCCAAGAATTTTAAGATTTCTTTGTACAGAAAAAAAACATGCCTCCTTATTAACTTGCTCTTCGTCCAATTTTCCATGTGAGACAAAAAAATCAAAAAGGTCATCCCTGAGGTTTTTATTTTTGTACGGCACTCGATTAACTGGCCATCTAACATCCTCGATTAAAGAAACCAAATCATAGGTTGCCGAACCTATTAAAGCATCTTGGAAATCGATTAATCCTATATTCTTAAAGCCTCCCCCTCTCCCCTTTAGAAAAAATAGATTGTCTACATGATAGTCTCGTAAAACAAGGGTATCAAAACCAGGGGAAATAATTTTAAATAAATTTGAGATTATCGATTCAAATTCATCAATATCTTTAGCTTGGACCTGAATTTGCCTATGTTTAATTAAATACCAATCTATAAAAAGCCTTGCCTCTTTAAGCAACTCCTCGATGGAGTATCGAGGAAGATTTTTACCTAGTTCAATATTGTTAGACCATTTTGACTTAATATGTAATATTACAGAAATTGCCTTTTTGTATAATCGATCTCCCATTCTGTAGGGTCGGCCCATGGAACGTTGCAACATTAGATATTTAAATGTAGTGTGGCCAAAATCTTCTAACAATAAAAAACCATGATTATGATCAGCGGCATAAATCTTTGGAGCGCTTAAACCAAGCTCCAACAAGATGCTATCGATATTGATAAATGATTCAATAGACTCACCTAATTCTGATGGCGCATCCATTACAATTAAACCTTTTTCTTTGATACGAAAATATTTCCTAAATGATGCATCGTTCTCAACTGGAACCAGCAGGCGGTCACCAAGATTATTCTTTGATAAAAATTCCTGTATAAGTTCATCCCTATTCATACTATAATATCTATATCATCAATTTGGGAGGTTGTAATGAGTGAAGGCATATACAAAGACAATATATCTGAATACATGATTAAGCTTAAAAATCTTGTACCAGAATTGAACGATGCATGGATGGGGTACCATAATGAAGTTTTCAAGGATGGCGCAATTAGCAACAAAGATAAACAGCTTATAGCAATGGCTTGCGCCCATATTACTGGATGCCCATATTGCATAAGAGCAAGAACTAAGTCATCTAAGGCTCAAGGTGCAACAGATGAGCAGATTGCCGAAGCTGTTTTTATTGCAATGAGATTGGCTATGGGACAACCTTATGCGTTTGGCAGCATTGCTTTTGAAAACTACGATTTAATGAAAGCAAAAAAAGATGTTACTGAAGGCTATTTTATTAGCAAGAACATAGCCCCTCAGATTCAAGAATTTCATCAATTAAGTGGAGAAACACATGAAAAATTTTCTGCGTTTCATGAAATGGTTTACGAAGATGGACACTTGTCAAAGAAACTCAAAAAAGGCCTAATGGGATTAGCCTGTGCACTTTTAGCAAAATGCCCTTGGTGCATTAGAAGCTGTGTTAGAGATGGGTTAAAAGAAGGTGTAACTAAAGAAGAAATAACCGAGGCGATTAACGTTGCTATGGTGATGAGCGCCGGAGCCTGTTGGGCACACGCGGGGATTTCGATGGAAGCAGCGGACAAATTTGTCACAAAAGATAAAAAATAATTTTGTGCGAAAACTAGAAGTATGAAAATCAGACTAAACAGATACTTGTCTGTTTGTGGCCTGGCCTCGCGAAGAAAATCAGAGAATCTTATAGTATCAAGCCAGGTTACAATCAACGGGAAAGTATCAACCGAACTTCAAACAATAATAGATACAGAATTAGATGTGGTTCTATTTAATGGGGTAAGGATTGCCCCACAAAAATATGAATATTACAAGATGAACAAGCCCCGGTTCTGTCTCACCTCTATGTCAAAACAAGAAACAAGAAAGACAGTTGCTGTCTTACTACCCCAACTGCCCGTAAAACTTTTTCCTATTGGAAGGCTAGACTATGATACAGAGGGATTGTTGCTTTTTACAAACGACGGAACAATGGCTCACAAAATAGCCCACCCTAGTTTTCTTGTTAGGAAGGTTTATTTGACATATGTAGAAGGAGCGACAAGCTACGCGTTAATTTCAAAAATGAAAAAAGGTGCCAAACTTAGAGATGGCTTTTTATTACCCGAAAACATTGATGTATTAAGCTCATCCAAAGATGATAGCTTGGTTAAAATTGAGATTCATGAAGGCAGAAACCACATTGTAAAAAATTTTTTCAAGTTTTTTAAAAAACGAGTAATTAAACTCAAAAGAATTGCTGTGGGCCCAATCCATTTAGGCGAATTAAACCCAGGACAAATTACAAAATTAGATTATAATGAAGTAGAGGCACTCCATAAATTGATGACTCTTTAGGTGAGAGATTGTGTTTATAACTTTTGAAGGCATTGAAGGATCAGGGAAGTCGACTCAAATCGAGCTTCTTTCCAGGGCCCTAGAAAGAGCTCATTTCGATGTAGAGATTACCAGAGAGCCAGGTTGGGGCGCCATAGGTAAGCTAATAAGAAGGATAATTCTTGAAAATCCAGATTTAGATTTGGAGAGATTTGCCGAATTATCTCTATTTTGTGCTGATCGTGCTCAGCATGTTAAAGACTTTCTTAGGCCAATGCTCAATCAAGGCAAAATAGTTCTTTGTGATAGATTTTATGATTCTACTGTTGCATATCAAGGTTATGGACGGGAGCTTAGTCCAGAATTTGTGAAACAGGCGGCAGTCAACTCCGCCTTAGGTCTTTATCCAAATATAACTTTTTTATTGGATATTTCAGTTAATACGGCGTTAAGCAGAATTGTTGAACGGCCTGGACGAAACAAAATAGACGACGAATCGTTCGATTTTCATTCTAGAGTAAGAAAGGCCTATCTGGAGATTGCAAAACAATCATCCAACAGGGTCTATGTGGTATATGGTGAAGATGGTCCGGATATTGTCCACAATAAAATTAAAACAATTCTTTCAGATAACTATAGTATATTCTCACGGCTTTTAAAAAGATGATTAATAAACAAATTATTGAGTTCCATTTAGAGTCTAAGAAACCCTTTTTCGAATTTTTAACACTTAAAGATGTATCTGGTTCATATTTATTTACTGGACCGAAAGGAATTGGCAAAAAAGATTTTGCTTTTTTTGTAAGTACTCAAATACTATCAAATCCGCACAAAATAGAAAAAAATATCCATCCAGATTTTTTTTGTTTGTCTAACGAAAACGACAAAATATTGGTCGAAGATATCGACAGAATAGAGAATTGGGCTCTGCACCCCCCTTTTGAGTCTACGAAAAAGATAATTATTGTTCCAAAAGCCGAGACGATAAACGTGGTGGCACAAAATAAGCTACTTAAAATATTAGAAGAGCCACCAGAGTATCTATTCTTTTTCTTGCTCTCCCCAACACCAGACCTACTTCTTCCTACGATTCGATCTCGATGTATAAATGTGAATTTTCAATTACTCCCTGTAGAGTTCCTATTGAAATCCCTTGAAGATAAGTTTCTTGAAACGGAACTACTGGATTTATCTATCTTCTTACTAAACGGCTCAATAAACAATATTGAATTTTACTCCCAAGATAATTTACAAGAAATGGTTGAATTCGTCTCCATGATTCTTAAAAGGGATCCAATGGATATAGATTTAGTCTCGAATAAGATAGACGAAATAATAAAAAAAGATTTTAATCAGTTATTTTTTGTCGATCTCGTGATAGGGGTTCTGAGCTATGCTCTAAAGTTAAAGCACCTGAATAATTTTCAACAGACCTCCGTTTTTAATACAAATTTACTTAGGAACATCCCAAGTATTTCTATAATTGAACTTATCTCAAAAATGACAAGCTTTAATTCTGATTTGAGATGGTCCAATTTTAATTTTAGGATGGGTATAGAGGAAATTCTTTTTGATTTTATTTTGGATACGAATCTTTCAGAATTAAAAGCGGTTTAGTTTAATGAATGAAAGCATATATATAACTACCCCAATTTACTATGTTAACGACAAGCCCCATGTCGGGCATGCGTATACTAGCATTGCATGTGACTCGCTTGCGAGATTTTATAAAATTCTGGGGCGAGACGTTTTTTTTCTAACGGGAACGGATGAACACGGTCTCAAAATTCAGCAATCGGCTAAAGAAAAAGATATTGATACACAATTTTTCGTAGATAAAATGAGTAAAAATTTTCAAGAACTTACAAACATTCTAATGTTAACTAATAACGATTTTATACGAACTACATCCGAACAGCACAAGAACGGAGCAAGGCATTTTTGGACTTCCTTAAGTGAAAAAGATGAAATTTATCTTGATAAGTATTCAGGATGGTATTCGATTAGGGATGAAGCTTATTACCAAGAAAATGAATTAATAGAAGGAAGGGCGCCAACTGGATCATCTGTTGATTGGGTGGAAGAAGCAAGCTATTTTTTCAGATTGTCAAAGTGGCAACAACCTTTACTCGATTTTTATTCTCAAAATCCGAACTTTGTACATCCTCAGTCCAGGTTCAACGAAGTTATAAAGTTTGTTGAAAATGGGTTGCGAGATTTGTCTGTATCACGAACAAGTTTTGATTGGGGGGTGAGCGTACCACAACATGAGGGACACGTAATGTATGTATGGCTAGATGCTCTAGTTAATTATATTACCGCATTAGGATATCCTGATAGTTCATCGGATAGATTGAATAGGTACTGGCCGGCGACTTATCATGTTGTAGGAAAAGACATTCTTAGGTTCCATGCTGTATACTGGCCCGCTTTTTTGATGGCAGTGGGAATGCAACCCCCCAAGCAAATAGTTGCACACGGGTGGTGGACCGTTGAGAAAGAAAAGATGTCCAAGTCAGTTGGGAATGTGGTTGACCCGATAGATATTATTAGCGAGTTTGGACTAGACTCGTTTAGATATTTTTTATTACGTGAAGTACACTTTGGAAACGATGGAGATTTCTCTAGGGATGCAGTTATTTCACGAATCAATTCCGAGCTTGCAAATAATATTGGAAACCTAATAAATAGAGTCTATGCGATGACCATCAAAAATTTTGATAGCAAAATACCTCCATATGGTCCATTGCTCGAAAGCGAACAAGCTATACAAGAAAAAATCTTTCATATCATTGAGGAATATAAGAATCATTTTGTTAATGTCGAATTTAGCAAAGCACTCGGATCGGTGGTTGAACTTGTCTCGATTAGTAATAAATACATTGATACTTTAAAGCCCTGGTCTCTTGCGAAAGAAAATCAGACGGAACGATTATCTACAATCTTGCGACTAATGCTGGAGACCATTCGGATTGTTGTTACCATGACTTATCCTGTTATGCCTCTGATATCTATAAAAGTTCTAAAATCCTTATCTTGTTTTATTGATGAGAAAAGTCTTGATTATGAATCATTAAGGAATATAAAGTTTTTATCTGACGGTTCTACTTTAAACAAACTCGACTTGTTGTTCCCCAAAATTGACAAAAACTTAGGTTAACTTATATTTTTTTTATTCTATGAGTAATGTTGTACAGATTTTTGATACCACTCTACGGGATGGAGAACAGGCCCCTGGATGTAGCATGAATGTTGAAGAAAAACTAAAAGTCGCCCTTCAACTTGAGAAACTTGGGGTGAATATTATTGAAGCCGGGTTTCCTATTGCATCCGAAGGAGATTTCAATTCAGTTAGATTGATAGCTCAAGAAGTAAAAAACTGTGAGATTGCAGGTTTGAGTCGGGCCAATTTTCAAGATATCGATAGAGCTTGGGAAGCAATAAAAGAAGGAGAGAGTCCCAGAATTCACACTTTTATTGCAACATCGGATATCCATTTGAAATATAAGTTAAAAAAAACTAAAGACGAAGTCTTGGAAATTATAGGTCAGGCAGTTCGACATTCAGCGAAATATACAAGTAATGTTGAATTTTCTTGTGAAGATGCAACTAGAACTGACATTGATTTTTTATGTAAGGCAATCAATATAGCTATTCAATCCGGGGCAACGACCATCAACATTCCCGATACAGTTGGATATACTGTTCCGTCGGAATTTGCAAAGATAATTAGAAGCCTTAAAGAGAGAGTCGACCCGATAAATAATGTTGTTATCAGCATACATTGCCACGATGATCTTGGACTAGCTGTGGCGAACTCTCTTGCCGCAATCAACGAAGGTGCGAGACAAGTCGAATGCACAATTAATGGCCTGGGGGAAAGAGCAGGCAATGCTTCTTTGGAAGAAATTGTTATGGCTTTGAAAGTTAGAAATGATCGTAATCCTTTTGAAACATCAATTGAAACAACCCAGATTTACCCAACTAGTAAGCTTGTAAGTAATGTTACTGGGGTACTTGTACAGCCTAATAAAGCCATAGTTGGTGCAAATGCTTTCGCCCACGAAGCTGGTATTCACCAAGATGGCGTATTAAAAGAGAGTGTGACATACGAAATTATGAACCCGTCTGATGTTGGCATACCCTCTAATCATATTGTTCTTGGCAAGCATTCTGGTAGGCATGCATTTAAAGACAGATTAACGGAATTTGGATACAAACTATCCGATGAGAACTTTGAAGTCGCCTTTCTTAAATTTAAAGAACTTTGTGATAAAAAAAAGTATGTTTTTGATGAAGATATCGAGGCTTTAATTAATGAGGAATTTGTGAGGTCGGGAGATTTTTACAAGCTAGGCTCTTTGGAATGTTCGTCTGGAACTGACCATAAACCGCAAGCTGTGGTGAACATAATAATTGATGGGTCGGAGAATAAGGTCGAAGAATCTGGCGATGGACCTATTGATTCTGTATTTAAAGCGATTTCTAAAGCAGTAGGTATTTATCCTACCCTTGACTCATATTCGGTATCTTCAATAACTGGCGGTATGGACGCACAAGGTGAAGTTAGTGTAACAATCAAGGACGAAGGTTTTTCGGCAAGAGGAAAAGGATCTAGCACCGATGTTATTATTGCAAGCGCAAAAGCCTTTATTAATGCCCTTAATAATCTCAGATGGAGAAAGAACCATCCTAAGATAACAACTTCTAAGGGTGTTTAACAAAAAATTGTTAAAAAGTTGTTGAAATTAAAAACTTTTATATGCTACAATCTAAGAGCGTATGACGGATGGAAACATCCCGTGAACACTCTGAGAGGTATTTAGCGATACCTCTCTTTTTTTTATATGTGGATAAGTTTTCCACATTTCTCGCATTTTATTGGTTTATTGTTATATTCTACCCATTGATTCTCCGATGAAATGATATTTTCTTTATAGAACCTATATTTTTCTTCTTTTACTTTCTTGGAATACTCCAACTGCCACTCCTTCTTGGCAATTCTCTGATTAAAATAGACTTCTCTTCTGATACTTACGTAAATTTTCCTTTTTTTATCACATGCGCAATTTTGAATAACGATAGGGGACATTACTATGATATTAATTAAAAATTATGAACGGTCAATGGAGAATATTGAGTTTCAATTTATTAATAATTAATTTAGAATTAAAAAATGCAAGGCAGCGAGATTTTCTTTAAAACCCTAAGGAAAGAGGGAGTGGAGTATCTTTTCACCCCACTAAGTCGTTTCGGACGGACTGCTGATGAGATTTACAAAAAAAAATTTTCTAAATCTAAATTCTTAAAGAAGATTATTTCTGGAAACGAACAAGGAGCAACTCATATTGCAGATGGTTATGCGAGAGCGACTGGGAAAGTTGGAGTTGTTATCTGTGACTCGGACACTAGTGCGACGAGTACCATTACCGGTTTGCAAACTGCCAATATGGATTCTTCTCCATTAGTTGTTTTTATTTGCCACTTTAATGAGAATACTCATTTAACAAATGTTTTTGATCATATTGACCATATCGGACTCTCTAGGCCTTGCACTAAGCACAACTTTCTAGTTGAACACATTTCTAATCTTTCTAGAACTATTAGGGAGGCTTTGCACTTAGCGACTTCGGGGAGGCCGGGAACTATACTCGTCGATATTGCAAAAGATGTGTTAGATGCGGAATATAAATTTGATTTTCCAGAAATAAAAAAAGTTAGTGGGTACAAAATTCCAACAAAAGCACCACTTAAAGATATTAAAAAGGCTGTTAAATTAATTATGAATTCAAAAAGACCTATTGTCTTTGGCGGCGGCGGAATTGTAATTTCGGGAGCCACGAAAACCTTACAGAAATTTGCAACAAGACTAAAAATACCCGTCACTCTTACTCTAATGGGCCTTGGAGGTTATCCCCCTGATGACCCAATGAGGGTTAGCTGGATTGGAATGCATGGCTCTTATTTCGCCAACATGGCTGTCCACCATAGCGATTTAGTTATAGCCATTGGTGCTAGATTTGATGATAGATCGACTGGTGGGGTGTTTGATAAATTTGCTCCCGACGCAAACGTTATTCATATAGATATTGACCCCTCAACACTTAATAAGAACATAAAAGTACATTATCCCATCGTGGGAGATGCTAAAACGGTAATTGAACAAATTGATTCTTTAATTCCATCGGATTTTAAACCTGATAAAATTGAAAGAGAGAATTGGCTTGACCAAATTAACCAATGGGAAAATGAACACCCAACAGTTGCTGTCCAAAAAGGTAAGAAAATAAAGACTAGCTATGCCGTTGATACAATATCAAAAATAACTGGCGGAAGAGATGTTATTGTAACTGATGTCGGCCAACATCAAATGTGGGTAGCACAATACTATCGATTTAAAAGTCCGAGGAACCAGATAACCTCTGGAGGTCTTGGCACCATGGGCTTCGGGTTTCCCGCTGCTATAGGCGCTAAGCTCGGTAGACCAAACGAAAGAGTTCTGGCTATATGTGGAGATGGAAGTTTTCAAATGAATATGCAGGAATTTTCTACTGCAGTAGCAAACGACTTAGATTTAAAAATAATTTTAATAAAAAACGGACACCATGGGATGGTTAGGCAGTGGCAAACTCTCTTTTTTGAGGGTAATCACTCATGTTGCAAGTTTGAATTAAATCCTGATTATGTAAAACTTGCCCAATCGTATGGGGCAAAAGCCTTTAGAATTGATTCCCCGGTGGATTTAGAAGCATCTTTCAAAGAAGGTCTATCAACTAAGGGTGTTGTGCTTATGGAGGTTGTAGTTGATCCCACTGAGATGGTTTACCCAATGCTGACTCCGGGAGGGACAATGGACGATATGATGTTTAGCCCTGAAGACCAAGTACCTGGCGGGCTGGTCCCGGATATGGCCTAGTAAAAAACTTTTTTTCTGGTACATTGATTTATGCCTAAAAAAGCGGCATTGTTCCTCTATCATAATCTCGAGAATATCAACGAAGATAAATCGTACTGGGAAAGATATATTAAATTTCATGAACTCTATTGGTACGGGCCTGCATCGTCACAAGGTGTTTTTTATGGCAGAGAATATGAAGAATATAGAGAATCTTTATCAAAATATCTTGAAATAGAAATCAATCAAATTAAAGATTGTCTTTTCACAAAACATGACAACGGTAAATATTATGTTTCTCTGCTAGGGAGTGACTCTGATAAAAATATTTTAGAACACGATAACTTTATCCCTCCCGAGTGGTTCCTTCTTTTTGCTAGTTCCGAAAAAAGACTGTTTTATTCACATGCGGGTGATGGGGCAATCCACCCAGATGGTATTTTTTACAGCACCGATTCTGCTAGTTCTAAAATTAGGCTAGAAGAAGTTAGAATACTACTAGAGGATCTTAACAATGAAGATATTCCCAAAGACCTTGGAGTAACCCTTAAGGAATTAGCTTTTAACGTCTCGGAAATTTCATTTTGGGTTTCTTCTCTTCCGGACGACAGCATGCTAGTTCTCAATTACGCAGAATTAAATAAGATGATTCACCAACTTACTTTAAAAAATGAAGACTCTGTTCAAGAGCTGTGGCTATTTATTAAGCTTGTTAAAGAAGGAGATTATGGTGCAGCACGCTCGTGCCTCAAGGTGTATCAACACAAATGGGACGAGATTTCTGAGAAATGTATGGACGGTACTTATAACCCACACGAAATTAAGGAAAGCGATGTCCAGTAACATGTTGATTTTTAGACATTTAGTGGTAACTTTAAGCCTTTATGAAAAGAACCTATCAGCCTAGTGAAAAAAAGAGAGTTGGGACCCATGGCTTTAGATCAAGACGAGGAACCAAAGCCGGGAAGAGGGTCTTAGCGCTACGAAGAGCAAAAGGCAGGGCAACCCTAACGGTTTCACGCTACTCTAAATGAATTCATCCAGATATTTCCCCAAGAAACATAGAATCAACTTTAGAAAAAACCTAAGAATTGGGAGAAGGATTAAGGTCAAGGGTGTAGAGGTTGTCGTTGTTGAAAATAAAAATATTTCAAGCTCGAAACCAGGTGTTATAATATCTAAAAAAATTAGCAACCTAGCTGTAGTAAGGAACAAGTATAGACGGAGACTTAAAGAGGTTTTTAGATTAGACTTTAGAGGCTTAAAAAATAAGGAAATTATCTTTTTAGCGAACGAGAAGATTTTAGATTTAGACTTCAACAGGATACGCAAAGAGCTTTTAATAGCAAGAAAGCAAATTACCAGATGAAAAAACTAACCCAGTTAATTTTGATAGTACTCATAAAGATTTATAGAATATCTCTCTCGAGAATACTCCCCCAGTCTTGCAGGTATCATCCAAGCTGTTCGCAATACGCCTTAGAGGCAATCACCCTTCATGGTCCGCTCAAAGGTCTTAAATTTGCTTTAATTCGGCTTCTAAAATGTAATCCTTTTTTTGAAGGAGGAAAAGACGAAGTTCCTGCCAGGGGAAGAAGTTGAGTAGAAATTACGTTATTTTCCTAGTGCTGTCATTTGTTGTTATTGTCGCCAGCAACTTTCTTATTAGTGGTGACAAAGACAATCAAAACGCTCCCCAAGAAGAAGTTAATAAAGAATTTTCTGTGAATGAAGATTCTTATATAGTTCCTGATGATGATATAGCAAATGAGAAAAGAATAAGCGGAGAAACCTACGTTCGGTTTTCTACTCCATTACTAGAAGGCAAGATCTCTACAACCGGTGGTAAGATTTTAGATGTTAATTTGCAAACCTATTTTGAAGATGCGGAATCCGCATCTCCTATTAAACTCCTTCACGGCGAGGAATTTATGTCTAATACCATAATCAAAGCAAAGGATATCGAAATTCCTGAAGAGGTAAGGTTTTCTTCCAACAAAAGGAACATGGTGATATCTAAAAATAGCGATCAAATTTTACTGGTTTCTAAAATTGGAGGTCTCAAATTAGAAAAAAATTATTTATTCGAAGCCGAATCTCACGCAATTGAGCAAACAATTATCGTGACGAACAATTCCAATAAAAACTTAATTTTTAGAGTTTTTGAAGAGTCAGTAGGTGAACTTAATGCCAAAGAAAGATTGGTATTCGATTATTATGCTGGAGATGATATGGAAGTTGTGGATTCAAATCCATCGGAGGCAGAAAGAGTAATTGACGATATTGGTTGGTATGGATTTGCTAAAAAATACTTCTTGTCCCTTTCTCTACTTGGTTTGGAAGGACAAAAAACACTTAAGTACAATAAGAGCTCAAAGAACTATATGAGATCACTTTTAAGCTATCGAACAATCAGCCTTGCACCAGGATCGCAATACTCAATCTCGTCAACAATTTTCCTAGGACCAAAAGATCCAAAGCTGCTATCCGAATTTGGAAGAGATTTTAAAAAGGCTCAAGATTTAGGGTGGTTTGAATGGCTGGCTGTACCCCTTGAAAAACTTTTAAAAATCTTCAACAAATTTATAAATAATTATGGAATATCAATTGTTGTCGTTACGATTCTTATAAGAGTGCTATTCTTGCCGCTTACGGTTAAGAGCATGATGTCCATGAAAAAAATGCAGGCCAAGATGGCAATTATCAAGCCGCAGATAGATGCAATTAAAGAAAAATACAAAGACGACAAGACAGCTCAGAACACTGAGACGATGAAAGTCTATTCGAAGGAAGGCATGAATCCACTTTCAAGCCTTAGCGGATGCTTGCCTATGCTGGTTCAACTTCCTGTTTTTGTAGCACTTTATAATGTACTGCTCTATTCTTTAGACCTAAGGCATTCGAACTTTCTTTGGATAGCGGATTTATCGTCTCCCGAAAATCTATTTGATATCCCGGGAACCGGTATTCCGTTTAGGGTCCTACCGCTTGTAATGGGCGTCTCATGGTTTTTGACGCAAAAACTTACCCCCCCTAACCCGGGTGCCGATGAGTTCCAAACCAAGATTTTCCAATACATGCCAATCATGTTCACTGTAATGTTTTGGGGACTACCATCGGGATTAATCCTTTACTGGACCGTGAGCAATATAATTTCTATTTTTCAGCAGCTATATATAAATAATAAATTCAATAAAATGCAAGGAGCATAAATTATGTCTATAGAAAGAAAATTTGAAGGAAAAACTGTAACCGATGCAGCCATTGAAGCATGTAAGACACTTGGAATTACCAGAGAAGAATTAGAGTTTGATGTTATGGAAGAAGGATCATCCGGAATATTTGGAATTGGCGGAAGAAAAGCTCTTATTAAAGTTAAAAACGAACAATTGATTACTAACGATGTCCAAACAAGCGAGCCATTGGAGGATGCCCCCCTAGATAGCGAAAGAGCCCCTATTGATACGGAGAAAACCAGAGATATCTTCGAACAAATTGTTAACCATTTTGTTGAGGAATATAAAATTGATTCGGAACTTAAAGATAGAAATATTTTGTTGAAAATGGATAGCGAATCTAATTTAGGTTTTCTTATTGGTAAAAACGGAGAGATGATTAAAAATTTAGAGTTCTTGCTTTCCAGAATTGCAAGTAAACAAAATTCACAGAGCGTACTGGTTTCGGTTGATATTAATTCTTATAAAGAGAAAAAAGATAATCAATTACGAGATAAAGTTAGATCCTTAGTGGATAAAGTTATCTCTATTAATCGACCGCTAAGCTTAAATCCAATGAATTCGTACGAAAGAAGGATTTGTTATTTGATTATCGAGGAAAATAGCGAAGTGATTTATAAAACTAGAGACTCTGGTCATTTGAAAAAAATAACAATTTTCCCTAAAAAGATGGATACAACTCTATCTTAAATCTTTAAAGAATTCTTTTAGTAAATTAGTACACTCAGCATCTTTTATTAGCTGGGATTTGATTAGCTTCCTCTCATTTTTTTTCTTAGTGTTCGTTGAACCATAATAAACCTCTTCTATTCTTGCTTCGATAATTGCACCCATACACATTTCACAAGGCTGAATAGTGGTAAAGATAGTATGTCCATCGAGCCTCCAATCCCCTAGTTTTTTTGCCGCAGATTTTATTGCAATTATTTCAGCATGGGCTGTGGGATCAGACAGTTTTTCTGTTTTATTATATCCTACTCCTACAATTTCTTTATCCTTATTAACTATTACTGAGCCTATTGGTACTTCGCCTATATGCAATGCTTTCTTAGCTTGAATTAGGGCAAGGTGAATAAAATTTTCTATTTCGATTTTGGTCACGACTATTTCTTAAGAATATTTTTTATCAAACCCTTTCCTTCTTTAGTAAGAATGGATTCTGGGTGAAATTGCACTCCCTCCAAATCCAGATTTTTGTGCCTTATTCCCATTATTGTTCCATCACAAGTTCTTGAAGTAACTATAAAAGCACTCGACAAGGTTTTTTCGTCTACAATTAGAGAATGGTACCTAGTTGCCTCAAAAGGATTCGGGAGACCTTTGTAAATACCTTGTTTGTTATGATGGATATCTGATGTTTTTCCGTGAAGTAATGACTTTGCCTTTACGATTTTTGCACCAAACGCATAGGCTATCGACTGGTGACCTAAACAAACTCCAAAAATTGGCACTTTACCTGCAAACTGTTTTATTAAGTCAACAGAGATGCCCGCCTCTTTTGGAGTGCAGGGGCCAGGTGAGATAAATATAATATCAGGATTAATTTGTTTTATCTGTTCCACTTTGATTTCATCATTTCTCTTTACAACGACTTCTACCTTTAGCTCTTCTATATAGTGAACCAGGTTGTAAGTAAAGGAATCGTAGTTGTCGATCATTAGCGCCTTCTTTCTCATGCTAATTTCTCACCATGCTTCTTTTGATTGCATTAGTCATGGCACTTGCTTTATTCTTAGTCTCGTGGAATTCATTAACCGGCTTTGAGTCTGCCACGATACCTGCACCAGCTTGAAAATATAAAGTATTGCCTTCTAAATAAAAAGACCTGATAGTTATGCTCATATCCATATTTCCTGAAAAACCAAAATACCCAACAGACCCTCCATAAGGACCCCTGGAATTAGGTTCAAGCTCGTTGATTATCTCCATTGCTCTAATCTTAGGTGCGCCTGACAATGTACCAGCCGGAAAACAGGCTTTGAAGACGTCAAAAGAGTTTTTCCCTCTTTTTAGATTCCCTACAACGTGGGAAACTATATGCATGACATGAGAATACTTTTCAATTGTCATCATCTCACTAACTTTTACACTGCCAAATTTACAAACTTTACTTATATCGTTTCTTGCTAAATCGACTAACATGATGTGCTCAGCCAGTTCTTTAGGATCGGATAATAAATCTTTTACATACATCTCGTCTTCTACTTCATTGCTCCCTCTGGGCCTTGTCCCCGCAATTGGTCTAGATTCAACTTTCTGATTCTCACGTCTAACAAGGACTTCAGGCGATGCTCCTATTATGTAAGACTTGTCCATTTTTATGTAGAACATATATGGTGATGGGTTTAGGGACCGTAAAGCCCTATAGAGTTTAATTGGATTGTCTTTATAGGTCATACTCCATCTTTGGGATATAACAGTTTGAATTACGTCACCTTGTTTTACATATTTTTTTATTCTTCTTACTGATTCGAGAAAATCACTCTGCTTAAAATTGGACTTGATGTTATATTTTACGTTCTTTGTGGATGACTTTTCTTTGTATGGATTAGTAATCGAAGATTTTAATAGTTTTTCAATCCTATTAATATCTTTTAAGGCTGCATCATAATATTTTTTATATGCTTTCTTATCTTTGATATGGACGTTGATAACAATTTTTGCAGATTTAGTGGTGTTATCAAAAATAACAACCGAGTCAGTCAACATAAAACAACAATCAGGGAATTTGATATCATGAAATTTAGATTCCGGAATATTCTCGATTTGTCTTATTATCTCATAAGAAAAGAATCCTACTAGGCCACCATAAAATCTGGGAAGATTTTTAACTTTAGCCGGTTTAAACTCGGCCATTGTTTCCTGTAACTTTTTAAACGGATTACCGTTTTCGTGTACCTCTTTTTTCCCATTGTGTATAATGTTAATTTTTTCGCCATGGGAACTAATAATCATTTTAGGATTGAAACCCATAAAGCTGAATCTAGACCATTTTTCTGGCCCATTAGAGCTTTCCAGCAAAAAACAATATTTATTCTTATTAATTTTTTGCAAGATTGACAAGGGATTGTCGTAATCTAAATCGATTTCCTTAAAAACCGGGACCAAGTTTGCATTTTTTAAGTGCTTTTTAAAATTTTCTAAATTTAAAGAAATCATGTAAATTCAATATATTATTACTAAAAACCTTTGTCAAAGTTTATTTGAATATGTGCACTATAAATAATTCAATATTTAGAGAGTATGACATAAGAGGCATAGCGGATGAAGATCTGACCGATGAGGTCGTAGAAATGATTGGCTTAGCTTTTGGGTCAACAATTATTGATAATGGACTTACAAAAATATCTATTGGAAGAGATTGTAGAAAAAGTTCAAATAGAATCTTTGATGCTTTATCGAAAGGGATAACAAGAACAGGGGTCGACGTTATAAATTTGGGCTTAATTACTAGCCCGGTTCTCTATTTTTCACTGTATGGACTAGATGTTGATGGAGGGATTATGATTACCGCAAGCCATAATCCTCCAGATTACAATGGTTTTAAAGCTGCTATTGGCAAGGATGTTCTTTCGTCTGCGGAGATTCAAGAGCTCCAAATTAGAATTAAGAAAAAGAATTTTACAATTTCAAAGAAGAAAGGGGAAATAATTGATTTTAATATTAATGAAAAATATAAAAATGACATAATTAAAAATATAAAAATTGCTCGAGAGCTTAGAATCGGAGTAGATTGTGCCAACACTCCCGTGGGAATTTTTGCCAAGGATGTCTTAACTTCGGTAGGATGTGAGGTGTTTGAACTGTTCCCCGAACCAGATGGAAATTTCCCTAACCACCACCCGGACCCCTCGGTGGAAGAGAACTTACGCGATCTTGCAACTCTTGTTAAAAGCAAGAAGCTGGATCTTGGAATTGCTTTTGATGGAGATGCGGATAGGTTAGGCGTGGTAGACGAAAATGGACTCTTGATATATTCGGATATGATATTGCTCCTTTTGGCGCGATCTGTTATCAAAGAAAATCCTGGTGCAAAAATTATAGGAGAAGTTAAATGTTCTAAAAACCTATTTGACGATATTAAAAAAAGTGGGGGCACACCCATTATGTGGAAAACGGGACATTCAAATATTAAAAGAAAAATTAAGGAAGAAAATGCCCCTCTTGCTGGAGAGCTGAGTGGCCATATGTTTTTTTCGGATAAGCATCACGGATATGACGATGCATTGTATGCGGCATTAAGACTAATCGAGATGGTCTCCAAGCAAAAAAAATCTATAAGCAGCATGTTAAGCGGTATTCCAAAAATGTATTCAACCCCAGAGATTAGACTGGAATTCCCTGAAAATGAAAAATTTATGATTATTAGGAAATTAATAGAAAGCATTAAAAATGACAATCCTCACTCGTATAACCTTATTACGGTGGACGGAATACGATTGGAAAACTCTTCAGGATGGGCTTTAGTTAGAGCATCTAATACTCAGCCTGCTTTAACTATTAGATTCGAAGCCGATTCGGAGGAGAATTTAGCTAGCATAAGAAATTATGTGTCGGATAAATTAAATTCATTAGCAGGTACGATTTGCATATCTTAGATTGGAATAATATTACCGGTACTCATTGTGGATCCGTAGCGATTAGGAATGTAATTAATTATTTCGGTGTCGATTACGAGGAGGAAGTTTGTTTTGGTCTAGGATGTGGGATGGGTTTTTTTTACTCCCGGCTTAATAATTCGCAACCATCTGAAGTAATACATTTACGCGCACCTAATATGGAACCTAATTTCTTTAATAGCGAAAAAAAGATATATTCCTGGAAGTTGGAAACAGATTCAAGAAGGGCTCATGATGATCTAAAAAAAAATCTTAAGCTAGGCCTTCCGGTTTTTTTGCAAACAGACTTGTTGTATTTGAAATATTACCATTCTAAAATCCATTTTCCTGGACATGTGATAGTTTGTATGGGGTTTGATGAAAGAAGAAAAATCTTCTTTGTTTCTGATACAAACTTTAAAGAAATTCAAATAGTCTCATTTTCGGATATGGACAAAGCAAGGTCCTCTAATGCTGAGCCTTATCCTTTATTTTATAACTGGTTTGTTGTAGAGCAATTTAAACCATTTAAAAATTTAAACAAAAAGATTGAGGATTCTATATTTTTAAATTCGCAAAATTACATAAAAGGACAATCGTCTCTCAGAGGAACTAGTTCGCTATTTACTCTATTGGAGTGGATTGAGAATTTAGACAAATGGATTAATCTGCAAGATTCGCAATCGGTATTTAGATTCGCCTACCAAGTTATAGCCAAGAGAGGCTCTAGAGGTGGAGGCTTCAGGTACATCTATGAGGAGTTCCTCAAGTTTGCGGAATCTGAATCAAACAAAATCAACAAACTGAAGCTTTCTAGCCAGATGCACGATATTGCCCAATTGTGGGAGGAAAGCGCTTTAGTCATGAAAAAGATTTCATATAAAAAAAATAGAAAAGATTTGGCGGATTTAAAAAAAACCTTGTCTGATTTGTATAGTCTTGAATACGAATATCATTCTAAGGTCCTAGATACTCTAGGAGGTAAAAAAAAAGGGGCATAAAGCCCCTTTTTAATCCATATTCGTCCTTTTTTCTTTACATCATGCCCATTCCGGGATGTCCACCCATGGGACCACCTGGCATTCCACCAGCTCCACCAGCTCCACCAGAATCCTCACTTTGAGGCTTCTCAACGATGAGGGCCTCTGTAGTTAATAGTAGAGCGGATACACTGCCAGCGTTTTGAATTGCTGATCGCACAACTTTAGCCGGATCTACGATACCAGCCGCTAACAAGTCACAATATTCAAGTGTGGCAGCATTAAATCCATAAGCTCCTTTAGACTCTTTAACTTTTTCAACGACGATTGAACCATCGGCTCCAGCGTTTTGTGCAATTTCTCTAATAGGCTCCTCAAGAACCCTTCTAATGATATTGACTCCCGCCTCTTCCTCGGCGTCTCCAGTTGAAAATTTCGAAAGGCCATTAATTGCTCTTACAAGGGCAACGCCACCTCCTGCTACAATACCTTCGTCAACAGCTGCACGTGTAGCATTTAAGGCATCTTCGACTCTGGCCTTCTTCTCTTTCATTTCCGCTTCTGTAGCAGCGCCGACATTGATTACAGACACTCCACCAGCTAATTTAGCCAATCTCTCTTGAAGCTTCTCTCTGTCGTATTCTCCTGATGCGTCTGCAATCTGCGCTTTTAATTGATTGATTCTCGCAGTAATTTCAGATTTTTTTCCACTACCTCCAACTATGGTAGTATTGTCTTTATCAATTACTATTCTCTTTGCAGTTCCACAATGTTGTAGATTCGCAGATTCGAGTTTCATTCCAGCTTCTTCGACGATAACGGTACCACCAGTAAGTACTCCAATGTCTTCCAACATGTCCTTTCTTCTATCTCCAAACCCCGGTGCTTTTACGGCAGCCACCTTCAAGGTTCCTCTCATTTTGTTGACAACTAATGTTGCCAGAGCTTCGCCTTCAACGTCTTCTGCCATAATAAGTACGGGCTTGCCAGTTTTTGCAACTTCTTCCAGCAATGGAACCAAGTCTTTCATATTTGCAATTTTCTTTTCATACATAAAAATGTAAGGATCTTCTAATTCTACTGTCATTCTTTCGGGTTCAGTAACCAAATAAGGACTTAGATAGCCTCTATCAAACTGCATACCTTCGACTATATCTAATGTGGTATCCAAGCTTCGTCCTTCTTCAACGGTAATTACACCGTCTTTACCAACTTTCTCCATTGCATCAGAAATTATTTGACCTATTTCTTCTTCACCGTTAGCCGAGACAGTTGCGACAGATGAAATTTCTTCTTTACCTTTTACTGGCTTAGCCATCTTCCTAATTTCTTCAACAACGGCGGTAACCGACTTATCAATACCTCGTTTTAGTTTCATTGGATCATGCCCAGCTGCTGTAAGCTTTATGCCTTCACGATAAATCGCCTGTGCTAAAACCGTAGCGGTTGTAGTACCGTCTCCAGCAACATCATTTGTCTTTGAAGCAACTTCCTTAACCATTTGAGCACCCATGTTCTCGAATCTATCTTCTAGCTCAATTTCTTTAGCAACGGTTACACCATCTTTTGTAACTACGGGAGCCCCGAAGGTTTTTTCAATCAAAACATTTCTTCCTCTAGGGCCCAAGGTTGCTTTAACAGCATCGGCTAATTTATCTACCCCATCTTTAACCACAGCCTGAGCTGCCCTTCCAAATTTAATTTCTTTTGCACTCATTATATATATAACCTCCTAAAGTTATTCAATGATCCCTAGAACTTCGTCTTGTTTTAGAAAGATATATTCACCATCTCCCAGAGAAAGCTCCATGCCACCATACTTGTTAAATACAACTACGTCGCCCTTTTTTACATCGAGAGGCTTAGTTTTTCCGTCACTAAGCAATTTCCCTTTGCCCACGGCAACGACTTTGCCTTGTTGAGGCTTATCTTCGGAACCGCCAGGAATAATAATTCCCCCTTCGGTTTTTTCTTCAGGACTGCTAATCTTAACTAAAATCCTGTCATATAAAGGTTTAATACTCATAAATACCCTCCAAACACCTCGTTAATGCATAATCAGTTAATTATCAAGAAGATAAACATGATACCTGCTTTGTCAAGAAAATAATATAAACTAATACCTATTATCAATAAAAAATTGAACACTTTAGATAAAAATAGTCTTAACGATGAGCAGCTTAGGGCGGTACAGCACACAACTGGCCCAGCTTTAGTCTCGGCGGGTGCAGGCTCGGGAAAAACGAGGATTTTAACCTACAGAATATATAATTTAATAAAATCTGGCAAGGCTGCCCCTAATGAAATCCTTGCCCTTACCTTTACAAATAAGGCGGCAAACGAAATGAAATCAAGACTTGTCTCGCTGTTGGGGAAGGGTTTTCAATTTCCGTGGTCGGGAAATTGGGTAGGAACATTTCATTCGATATCAAACAGAGTTTTAAACATCTTCATAAAGGAACTCTCTCCAAACTATAAGAAAAATTTTATTATCTATGACCGGAATGACCAGGTCAAAATTTTAAAGAATACGATTAAGAAATTGGATTTAGACATAAATTCGTACAACACTGGCCACTTACTAGGTCTAATAAGTAGGTTGAAAAATAATTATATTCAGGATGAGTGGGAAACGAAATGGAGATTCGAAGATGACAATCAGAAAAAGATTATATACGGTTATCAATCTTCACTTGCGGAGAACAATGCTATGGATTTTGACGATTTAATTTTAAATTTTTATGAGCTGGTTTCTAGCAATGAGAGAGTTAAGAAGCATTTGCAAAAAATTTTCAAATACATTCTAGTTGATGAATACCAAGATACTAATGAAATGCAATTCAAACTTCTAAACGTTCTCGCAGGTTCTCATAAGAATCTGTTTGTGGTCGGAGACGAAGATCAATGTATTTATGGCTGGAGGGGTGCGTCAATCAAGAATATTCTTGAATTCGAAACACTTTATCCAGATACACGATTTTTTAAATTAGAAGAGAATTACAGGTCCACACCAGAAATATTAGATGTTGCTAATCAATTGATTTCTTTTAACAAAGAGAGGAAGGAGAAGGAGTTGTTTACACACAACTCTAACGGACCAAGGATTGATGTTGTGAGACAATTCGACAATCGTGAAGAAACTAATTATGTAGCTAATCAGATTTTAACATATAGAAAAGATAATGAATTTAATTTGAATGAAATTGCAATTTTTTACAGAACTAATGCTCAGTCGAGGATTTTAGAGGATGTTTTAAGACAAAACAAAATCCAGTATAAAATTTTTGGAAATATTAGTTTTTATGATAGGGCAGAAATAAAAGATATTATATGTTTTTTAAGGCTCCTTATTAATCCTTACGATACGATATCTTTTGATAGAACAATCAATATTCCACCAAGAGGAATAGGTATAAAGACACTGAGGACTTTAAAATCATTAAAAGCTGAATCTAATGTTGATTTTATAAGCTTGATTGCTGATTGTGGTAACAACAATGTGTTTTCAAAAAAAGTTACTTCAAACCTTGCTAAACTTTCCCAAGCTTTGAAGAATGCTCTTTTTGATATAGAGAATGAGATGCCTATTTCTGAATCTATTCAGAAATTTTTAATCAATATAGAATTTTTTGATTATATATCGAAAGACAATGAGGATAAGATTGAAAATATTTCTGAATTCTTGAATTTAATTTCTGAATATGAACAAAATACAGAGAATCCTACATTAAATGACTTTCTTAATACGCTTTCTATTTCATCGGCTATAGATGACCTTGATAGCGAAGAAGGAAAAGTATCGCTCATGACCGTTCATTTGGCAAAAGGCTTAGAGTTCCCATGTGTTTTTGTTTTAGGAATGGAGGATGGAGTGTTCCCTCACTCTCGATCCTTAGATGTTGATGAATCTTCGATAGAAGAAGAAAGAAGATTATGCTACGTAGCTTTTACAAGAGCAATGAAGAAATTACATATTTCTCACCGTAGAGAGAGAAAGGAGTTCGGGGCACCTATCTATTGTCAGCAGTCTCAGTTTATAGACGAAATTGAGGATAATAAAAATGTGCAAATTATTGATAGTGGATATCCCGAGGAAGATTATAATTTGGAAAACAAGGTATCTCATTACAGGTTTGGGGAGGGAGTCATTGTCGTTGATGACATTGATAATGATATAGATGACTTTATTACGGTTCTTTTTGATTCCGGTGTTAAAAAACGAGTCTCTGTATTTGATTTAGAAGAAATATAATGGAATTAAACGAAAAACTGATTGATTTTAGATTAAAGTCGACTGACGATACATACTTTGATTCTAAGGACGTGGATTTAGATAAGAAATTAGTTGTTTTTTTTACCTGTAATCATTGCCCTTATGTACATGCATACGAAACGCGAATTATCAATTTACAACAAAAATATTCTGAAACATGTATTTTTGTTGGAATTAATTCGAATGACGATATTCGATATCCTGAGGATAATTTCGACAAAATGAAATACAGGTATAAAGAGATGAAATATAATTTTACCTATTTAAGAGATCAAGACCAGACTGTTGCCTCGGCATTTGATGCCACCCATACTCCACACTTTTTTGTTTTTAATCATGAAAGAACGTTAATTTATAAAGGCAAATTAGATGATAATTGGAATGATGAATCCGGGGTTACCACTAAATACCTTGAAGATGTTTTGGCTTATAGTGGTGAGCGCCCACCACATGACACTCTGCCCGTGGGATGTACTATTAAATGGCGGACGAAATAGTGGGGTTCATACCTCATAAAACCCCTATAAACACTGGGTTTCTTAAAAATATTTAACCCACGCCTTTACTCACGATACGATTATTATATGGTATCTGATTATGAAAAAGACAATAATAATGAGTATTTGGGATAATAGGGA
>PVBE012029860.1_pt1 | contig 45362 bp, 46 predicted proteins | sample 1631181 | NCBI WGS metagenome assembly PVBE01 (sample SAMN08397723, study PRJNA350692) | Marine metagenome, whole genome shotgun sequencing project. | isolation source: water | place: Pacific Ocean | collected 2012-04
ACCGGGCCCTGGAAATAAGAAAGATATTTCTTTGCGACGTCCATCGCTTCATCTTCATCATCAACGAGGATGTCGATTACACCATTGGGATATTGAACCTCTACAGGACCCACTTCCTCTGGACGAAATACACCCAGTCCGCCGCCTTCAATCATTGCTGGGCCGCCAATCCCAATGTTGGACCCTTTGGTCGCGATGATTACATCGCAGCAGCCGAGTAACACAGCATTACCAGCGAAGCATCGACCATTAGTGACACCAACTAATGGCACTAAACCAGAGAGCTTGGCGAAGAAAGTGAAAGCCCAACAGTCGAGTCCAGCTCCCCCCGCAGTGTCTGTGTCACCGGGGCGTCCACCGCCACCTTCAGCTAGCAAGACCGTTGGAAGTTTGTTCTGTTCCGCTAATTCGAACAGTCGATCCTTTTTACGATGATTTTGAAGGCCTTGAGTGCCAGCTAGAACCATGTAGTCGTAGGACATGACCATTGTCTGAGCGTCGTCATCACCAAACAAATCGCCGTTGACGCTCCCGATTCCGGCGACCATGCCATCGCCTTGAGTGTTGTCGATGAGGTCATCAAGGCTTCTCCTTCGCCGTTGCGCAGCAACCATCAACGGCCCATATTCGACGAAGGTGCCGTCGTCTACCAACCGGGACAAGTTTTCACGAGCGGTTCGGTGCCCTCTCCCATGCCTTTTCTCCACGGCCGCGGGTTTAGCCTCATCCATCCCTTTGTAATGGCGGTCGAACACTTCCTGTAGATCTGGCCGAATGAAGTCAAGGTCGACTGTTGCTTGGGTTTCGCCGCTTTCAATGTCCAGATCAGCTTCTTCGATAAAGAGAAGCGCATGGCCTTCATAAATGGTGTCTCCCTCGCTAACACCCAAAGAACGAACGATGCCTGTCATGGTCGAGGCTATGACGTGCTCCATTTTCATTGCTTCCATAACAGCCACTGGCTGACCCACCGCTACCTCATCACCCGGGGCTACAGCGATCGAGATGATCGTGCCTTGCAGCGGAGCTTCCACCGGTCGACTGCCGTCGGGACCAACGGTCGCTGAGATCTCCGCATTGGTCGAAGGGTCGGCATTTCTTTCACCTATATCGCCGTGTTGAAGAACGGCTAATGGGTCGTTACTTACCCGAGCGCCCGCAAGCGAAGCATTAGAGCTCTCCTCGGCAGAGAGAGAGGACCACCGGTCTGATGAAATAAGTTTGGCTTCCTCAACCAACTCAGCAGCAAACGTGTTGATGAAGCTGGTGGTCACTTCGTTTGTTCGTACTTCTGGCCGGTCAAGCAAAGCAAGTAGGTAAGTGATGTTGGTATGGACTCCTTCTAACCGAAATTCACTGAGGGCACGTCTGACCCTCCGGACAGCGTCTTCGTAGTCACTCGTAGGGGAGTACGCGATGACCTTTGCAATCAAAGAGTCAAAGTTCGGGTTTGTTTGGTAACCCTGATAACCGTAGGAGTCAGTTCTCACTCCTGGACCGCTTGGGGTCTCAAACGCTGAGATGGTTCCTCCAGCTGGGCGAGCCAAACCCTCCTCAGTCATTGTTTCGGTGTTAACCCGACACTGAATAGCAAACCCTTTAGCTTCAGGCACCTGATCTTGTTGGAGACCTAAATCACCTAGCGAAGATCCGCCGGCTACAAGAATTTGGCTACGAACTAAATCAACTCCGGTTACTTCTTCGGTAACGGTGTGTTCGACTTGCAAGCGAGCGTTGGTTTCAATGAAAGCAACATTCGTGGGATCGTTCGCATCAACTAAGAATTCCCAAGTACCTAACCCTCGGTACCCGACCTCGTCAGCCATTCTTGTAGCAGCGTTAGTTAACAGGCCACGAACTTCCGCGCTGATTGACGGTGAAGGAGCGACCTCAATGATTTTCTGGTTTTGTCTTTGGAGGGTGCATTCCCGTTCACCCAGATGAGCCACCGATGCCCCATCGCCGATGATCTGAACTTCAACGTGTCGCGCTGCCTCAATAAGTCTCTCCGCGTACAAGTCGCCGACTCCGAAGGCTGATTGCGCTTCGCTTTGACACCGTTCAAAAATTTCGGCGACGTCCTGGCCGTTACGAACCTCGCGCATTCCTCTGCCGCCACCGCCGGCCACCGCCTTGACCATGATGGCTCCGTGTTCAGCTAGAAACTCTTCGATCTCTTCTAAGTTGGCGGCGCCCGAAGTCGCAGGAACCACTGGAACGCCAAGTTGTGTCGCCAGGTTCCTTGCTGACACCTTGTCTCCGAACAAAGCAAGTTGATCAGAAACTGGGCCCACAAATGTGACCCCTTCGTTCTCCAATGCCCGAGCAAAGTCTGCGTTCTCAGCAAGAAAGCCATACCCAGGATGAACAGCATCGCAACCATTAGAAACTGCCAACGCAACAATTTGATTTATATCGAGATAAGCAGCTGCACCGCTGCCTTCGAGCTCGACCGAATCATCAGACACCTGCCTGTGCAGAGACAGGTGATCGTCGGAACTGAACGTAGCCACGCTTGAAATACCAAGATCTCCAGCGGCGCGAGCTATTCGCACTGCGATTTCACCACGGTTTGCTATCAGGAGCTTTTCTATGGGCATTAGTACCTCTCCACGGATGCTTTGCTATGCCCGTTCTACAACATGTAGGCCTTGTCGTTCTCGCTCAGTCCTTGGGGAGCAACGGAAGAATCACAGCGACCTGTCGAACAAGAGCGACCTCGGTCCCCTGAGCATCAATGAAGACTGCATCGGTCGTGGACCAAGGTTTGCCTTTTCTATGCTCCACGTCACCCCACCTCCCGGCGACCACGACATCGCCATCAGCGCGAAAAGTATTTAGATGCTGCACCCGGCCTGAGGCGTGCACTCCTGCCGGCATCCGATATGAGTGTCTAATCAACGGAGTCATCTGGCCTAGAACCCACGAAGGGTGAATTAGCGGAGCATCACCGGAACTCCATGCGACATCGTCATCGTGAATTCGCTCGCTCATCCAAACTCTTGCGTCGTTAGCTCTTAAAGGAACCGACATTGGGGGATAGTCAAGGTCACTGGGAATGTCGTTCAATCCGAGGAACGGTCTATTCTCCGGCTCAGGCACAGGGGTCCGATCAGTGGGGAGTATGAACTCCTCTCTCCACGGAGCGTCACCTAACCCGACAGTCCCTTCGATAGTTACGCGCCCATCGGAGACAACTTTTTGAGTTATCAAACCCACATCAGGATCTTCTGGGGAAGGAACCACTTCAGTTAAAAGTTCATCACCCGCGTACACAGGTCGAGGTAACCGAAACTCACACCACCCGTGTGAGAGCCACGTATCACCCAGAGAATTTAGAATTGCCGGAACCATCCAGCCGTAGGTATGAATTCCGGCGACAATGCCTCCCGCGTACCCATAACTGACAGCACTTTCGTCGTGTATGGGGTTCGCAGCTGACACCTCAGCGGGATCAGCGACAGCAAAACGAGTGCACGATGCAGAGGCAACTGTCATGGCTTTGATTTCAAATTGCGGTCGAATAAAGAATGTAAGAGTTCCCAGTGGTGTTCAGAAGCGACCTTGTCGTATTTGGGTCGTTGCGGGAAAACGAAACCGTGATGTACACCTTCGATCCACTCAGCACAGTGCGAAACGTCAGCACTTTCCAAAGCTTTTGTGAGTCGGTCGAAATGAGGTCGGTCTACCCAATCATCGAACTCAGCGGCCAGAACCAAAATTTCGCCAACCATCTCACTTGCCCGTTTATGGGGAGAGTCATCAGCGTCAGTGGCGAGGCGAACTCCATGGATCGACGCCGCAGCTTTGATCTTCTGTGGGTATTCAGCAGCTAGCCATAAAGCAAAAGGTCCACTCATGCAATATCCGGTAACTCCCACACTGTCTGCGTCTGCTGCGTGATCGGATGCAGCATGTTCAAGAAGCTTAGAAGCGTCCCTGGCGACCATAGCGCTACTTAGATTTCCCATTAACTGAGCCATGTGCCGTGCGCTGGCCGGATCCTCTCGGTGAACCGTAAAGGACGGCACGTCCCGGTAATAGAGATTAGGCAGCATGACGTAGTACCCCGTCGCTGCGATTCGTCTGGCCATGTCATGAAGCTCTTCTCGTTTCCCCGGAGCATCCATGAGGAATAACACCACCGGGAAAGGTTCACCTGACTCGGGACGAACGACAAAGGTAGACATCTCACCTTCGTCTGTTTCGATAGTTAAGTGTTGTTCAATCACTAGTCTGATTCCTCAAGTTCCCACCCCATGGTTCGGGCCGCATAGAGAGTGTCGGTGTATTCCTCCATACGAGTTATTTGGCCAGCCTCGCAGGAATAAACCCAGCAGTATTGGTTGTCATAGGGGAGACCTTTTGCCTTAGCCGTAGCGGTCAGCCTTTGTTGAACCGCTGCATTCTCGCCGTCGACGATCATGCTTCTGATTTCTAAACCGAACGGCTCTGAAATGTCGAAGGTGTCTTTGATTGTCCTACCACCCAATTCAGCGGCCACCGCGTCTCGTCCTTGAACGACGCCATCCTCGTTTGAACCCCCGGTACCGTTCGTTCCGGCTGTGACCGGAAGTTGCCAAACAACGTCAGCGCTGAGACAGTTGCGGAGTTCTTCGCGATCGCCATGAGTTAATGCCTTGTAGTAGCGCTCAATTAATGCTCGTGTATCTTCAGTCTTCATCTTGGTAGTCCACCATGTCTGACGCATCGATGCTGTCTTGCCTACGATCGAAGCATGCAACCACCTGATTTCACCCCCAAGTATTTCCTCTATGAGATGACTCGGCCGCACGTCGCTCAGATAACTATTAACCGACCTGAGGTTCGAAATGCCATTAACACTCCAGCGCATAAAGAATGGAGCGACCTCCTCGACCACGCAGCGAACGACGACGACATATGGATTGTGGTCGTAACCGGAAGTGGTGACCGGGCGTTCTGCGCAGGCCGTGACCTGAAGTATCTGACACAGATTCAACACTCGTCAGAAGAAGAGAAGAGAGCTGACGCTGACCTGATGGCAACGGTCACCAAACTGATTGAACGTTTCGACTATCCGAAGCCTTTGATCGCTCGAGTCAACGGGGTAGCGCTAGGCGGCGGTTTTGAAGTGGCAATGGCATGTGACCTGGTAGTGGCAGCAGACCATGTGGAATTTGGACTTCCAGAGCCCCGACGCGGAATCTACGCCGGTGGTGGTGGCGTTCATCGACTACCACGGCAAGTCCCGTTGAAATTAGCTATGGAGTATTTACTGACGAGCAAATCGATGACAGCGCACCGAGCTCTCGAAATTGGAATTGTTAACAAAGTGGTGCCATATTCCGATTTAGACGAAACAGTGGATGGATTGATCGACGACATACTCCTGGGGGCCCCGCTGTCTATTCGAGCAACGAAACAGTCTGCGACCCGTGGCTTGGATCTCCCTCTAAGAGAAGCCTTCTATGGGCAATACCCAGCTGTTGTGTCAATGATGGCAAGCGAGGACGCACGAGAAGGTCCGAAAGCCTTCGCAGAAAAACGGTCTCCGACGTGGAAAGGTCGATGAGAAATGGTTCGTCAGCGACGAGCAGCGTTTGATTGTCCGAGAACTATCAACCCCAACGCGAACAGCACGACCCCCATCCCGAGGAACTGAAGGGTAACCACATCTTCACCCAGGAAAACCCAAGCCATCACTGTTGCAGTCACTGGGATAGCCAAAGTCAGGGTTGAACCAAACCAAACTGGTATACGAACCAAGGCCCAATTCATCAACATGTGAGAGGTGAAACCAGGGCCTATGGAAAGAACCAGTAACCAGATCCACGCATTACCTGATGGCATGTCGAAAACCTGCCCGGAGGCTAAAGCGAAAGGTGTCGCGAATAGGGCACAAACAACTGCGGTCGCTCCGGTGTACTGCGATGACTCGATTTTTTGGCTGCTCAATTTTGAGAAGACGAAATACAAAGTCCACGCCACCACGGTCGCTACAGACAAGAGGTCCCCAGCCGGACTCCAGCCCTCGACGCCCGTTGAACCAAACATGACGATGATGACCCCACAGATAGCGACCATCGCCAAGAGCCAGTCATGACGCCTCGGTCGTTCACCAAATAGTCGCCCGGCGATCAACAACATGATTAGAGGCTGACATGACCCAATCACTGTTGCGTTCGCCACCGTGGTGAGACGCAAAGCAGAGAAGAAAAGCATTATGTCTGCACCTAATGCAACCCCACCCCTCCAAGAGACTCGGAATGATTCTTTCCTCAGGGGAGTCCCTCGGATCTTCAAGAACAGGATCACTATTACGGCATAGATCCACATTCTCCAGAAAACAACAGCTAACGCTCCTAACTCAGTGATGCCCTTAGCGATCACTCCGGAGGCGGCCCACCCCACCATCGCAATTGCCGCGGCGGGGATGCCTTGTCTGCGGTCATCTCGTTCGATAGTCACTCGACAATTAATTTCAAGATGCAGCCCACTGGGATGTTGTTTATCTGATCAGAATGCCACCCAAGACAATCATGTGGACGACCATCGAACACTGAAGAACAAAAACATCTAGAAATCGATCAGTTTCGGATGGTCCCGAAAATGACCCAAAGCATCTGGGTCGTCTATAGCTTCGAGGTTCTTAACCTCTTGACCGTGAATAACATCACGCACTGCTAACTCCACTAACTTACCGCTGCGCGTCCGTGGGATCGTCGGGACTTGAGCTACGACTGCAGGCATATGTCGGGGTGACGCACCGACGCGTATCTGATTACGAATCCTCTGCGTCAGTTCATCATCAAGAACTAGCCCCTCACGAAGTCGAACGAATAAAACGACTCGCGTATCAGATTCGAACTGTTGACCAACAACGATGCTCTCCAACACTTCATCAATGAGGTCTACCTGTCGATAAATCTCCGCTGTTCCTATTCGTACCCCGCCAGGGTTCAGTGTCGCATCGGATCTGCCTGTAATAACCATTCCTTTTTGAGGAGTCCATTCGGCGAAGTCCCCATGGTGCCAGGCTCCAGCGAAACGTTCGAAGTAAGCACTGTGATACTTATTTCTGTTCGGATCGTCCCAAAATTCGAGTGGCATTGAAGGAAACGAGTTGCAGCAAACGAGTTCACCTTGCGAACCTTCCTCAAGCCGGCTTCCAGCGTCGTCAAAGACAGCGACATCCATACCTAATGCAGGAGCCTGAATTTCTCCGCGGTAAACGGGGCTAGTTGGATCTCCAATAACAAAACACCCGCAAATATCAGTGCCTCCTGAGAACGAAGCAAGATGAACGTCTGGTTTGACAGCGTCATAAACCCAATCAAAGCCCTCAGGGGCTAGAGGTGAACCTGTTGAGGTAATCGTTTCAATGCTTGTGAGCTTGTGCGTTTCACAAGGACGTAGGCCCTCTTTCATAACGGCTTCAATGAACTTTGCGCTCACTCCGAAAAGTCGAGGTTGTAGCTCATCAGCGATATCGAATAGACGCGACGGGTCAGGGAAGAAAGGCGACCCGTCATACAAAATCAACGAGACACCACTTGCTAGACCTCCAACAAGCCAATTCCACATCATCCAACCGGTCGTCGTGAAGTACATCAACCGATCTCCAGGTTTCAGATCACAGTGCAGCAGATGTTCAGACCAATGTTTAAGCAACACCCCACCAGCCCGGTGGACAATGCATTTAGGTTTCCCGGTCGTACCCGATGAGTACAGGACATAGATCGGATGATCGAAACCTAAGCGAACGAAGTCAGGGGCTCGTTCTTCTGTATCGTCAAGCCACTCTTCATACTCCACTGCACCGGGAACAGAAGACTCAACTGATGCGCCGTCGTAACTCACCAAGACGACTCGTTTCAGCGAAGGTAATTGGTTAGCGATTTGTGTGACTTTTTCGGTGATGTCGTGTCGCACACCTGAATAAAAGTAGCTATCAGTAGCGACAAGAACTTTGGGTTCGATTTGCCCGAAACGGTCAAGGACCCCGGCGGTTCCGAAGTCTGGACTGGTAGACGAATAAATAGCTCCAATGCTTGCCGCTGCCAGGAATACGATGATGGCCTCGGGGCTGTTGGGCAGAAGCGTTGCGACGCGGTCGCCGGACTCCACCCCTTCGGACCTGAGAGCTTGTTGAACACGTCCAACAGCGAAGTTCAGTTCAGTGAACGTCAATGACCGCTCTACAACGTTTTCGCCTCGGTAAATGATGGCAAGTTCATCTCCGGACCGTCTTAAGTAGTTTTCGGCCAAGTTGAGTGTTGCATTAGGAAAAAACTTTGAATCAGCTACTCCAAGGTCGATGAAGCCAGTTTCGCCGAGGTCACCGACGCCAGAAGCAAAGCCCCACAGTGCTTTCCAGAAAGGAATATTTTCCTTTATTGACCAGCTATGAAGGTCGCTATAGGAATGGACATCCAGAGGAAATCCGGCCGACTCGGCGAAAGACCACAGGTTAGAACTCTCGCGTCGCGTCGAACTTGGAGTCCAAAGAGGCTGGGTCACGATCCCTCCGAGAAGATACAGGTCTTGTTCACGGTAGCCGCCAATCCACTTCAATCAGAAGTACCTCGCCGTAGCGGTGTAGGGTCGCCGCCATGAGGGGAATATGTGACGATCTTGATGCAGAGACAGAAGCGCTACGTGAAGTGGTCGCGGGTCTGACCGAAGACGAATGGAGACTGCCGACACCGGCGGAGGGTTGGGATACCCACGAAACCATCATTCATCTAGGTATGGCAGATGTAGCTGCCAGTCTCGCTGTTCTTGATCCAGGGAATTTCGAAGAAACCAAACAACAAATGCTTAAAGGCGAAGGGGACCTGCATAAGTTCGGAGGTCTCGACGTTCAATCAATGAGTGGCGCCGATCTATGGAGCTGGTTTACCGACGAACGTATTCGGATGACGGAAGCGTTCAGAGCGCTAGACCCCAAAGACCGAATTCCATGGTTCGGACCAGACATGAGTGCGTTGTCTTTCGCTACAGCTCGACTAATGGAAACCTGGTCCCATAGCCACGATGTTGCTGACACTTTCGGCGCTGAGTACCCGCGAACGGAACGCCTACGACATGTCGCCCACATTGGGGTAACGACCCGCGGATGGAGCTATGTCAACAGAGGTCTACAACCTCCGGAGACCCCGATCCGAGTGGAGTTAACAGCTCCCAGCGGAGACCTATGGGAGTGGGGTCCTGAAGACTCAGAAGAGATGGTCGCCGCTGATGCTTATGAGTTTTGCCTCGTTGTCACACAACGACGTCGAGCTAGAGAAGCAGAACTAGACATCCGAGGCGATTTGGCCGCAGAGTGGATGGAAATAGCTCAGGCATTCGCCGGTCCGGCGACCGATGCGCCTGAAGGGCGCGTCGGTGGGTAGTTCCGGTTGATCCGATGCTGATTGTTGGTCTTACAGGCGGAATGGGAGTGGGTAAGTCCACCGTCGCGAGCCTGTTATCTGATCATGGTGCCGAAATCATCGACGTTGACGCACTTGGTCGCAAGATTCTCGAGCCGGGTGGACTGGCAGTCTCACCAGTCATTGACCGGTTCGGGCCAGGCGTAGCAGGAACTGACGGGGGCATCAACCGGGCCGCGCTCGCCGAAATCGTCTTCGGCGACGAAGATCAGTTGGCTGCCCTTGAACAGATCTCCCACCCAGCTATCAATGAGTTGATGGACCAAACTGTGGAAGCGTTGAAAACGGCCGATGCCATCGTCGTTTATGACATGGCGGTTCTTGTTGAAAGTCGCCTTGGCTACGACACTAACCATCCATACGAAGTTGTCGTAGTTGTTGAGGCCCCCATGGCTGAGCGGCTTGAACGCCTTCAAACCCAACGTGGCATAGAGCGAGACGATGCTCTTGCCCGTATTGAGTCGCAGGCATCTGATGACGAACGAAGAGCCGTAGCTCAGTTCATCATCGCCAACGGAGGCGACCTTGCCGCTTTAGGAGACGCCACCACCGAACTGTGGGGTCAACTGGAGCAGCTCCTAGCATCGAAAAATTCCTAACATGACTCGGTCTTACCCTCCCAAACACCATATTCTCCGTCACCTACGGCTCCGGCACCTAGTCGATGACGATGGCAAGGTAAGCGCAACCATGCCAATCTTGCCTGATCTGCTCGACGAAGGAGGTTGGCTTCGACTGGGAGCGATTGCCACTCTCGTTGACTCAGTTGCTGGACATCACGGTGTGCTACAGGTCGAACCCGACTGGGTTGCCACGTTGGAACTAGGAACGGTGATGAGACGACAGGCCGAGGGTGCTGAGGTTACGGCAGAGTGTCGACCCCTGCGGGTCGGGCGAAACAATGTGGTGACAGAAACCTACATCAGCGACGATCTCGGCGAAGTTGCGCGATCCACATGCACTTACGCTCGACTACCAGGGCGTAGCGACAACCCAAGTGTGGGAACCGCAAAAGGTCGCACTGTCGATTACGCGGAGGACGAAGAGAAAACGCAGCGTCCGATGCTCAATGATTATCTGCGAATTACAACTCACCCAGACCAAGCCCTAATAGAACTGCCTCACCATTCGCGTATCTACAACTCGTTTGGCTCAATTCAGGGCGGCGCAGTAGCGGTATTGGTAGACGCGATGGCAACCCACCTGGGGTTTCTAACTGCAGGTGTGCCAATGCGGTGTGTCAGCGCAGAGGTTCACTACTTAGCCCAAGCCAAATCGGGCCCCTTCAGAGTTGAAGGAGAACTGCTCCGAGTAGACCAAGACTCAGTTACGAGCAGAGTCAGAATCATCGACGCCGGAAATGATGATCGACTATTAGACCTAGCGACGGCGACCGCGAAAGCAATCGACTAAATGACAGGGAGCCTCATATGGATCTTGGGCTAGTAGGCAAAGTGGCGCTGATTTCTGGTTCGTACCGTGGAACAGGAGCAGGGACAGCCAAAATCCTTGCTGAGGAAGGCGCCACGGTCGCAGTTCACGGACATCAAGAAGGACAAGCAAACACAGTGGTCGAAGAGATCTGTTCTAACGGTGGGCAAGCAATAGCAGTACACGGAAGTCTCTTAACAACAGAGGGCGTGGAGTCGATTGTTTCCGATGTAGAACAAAGTTGCGGACCAATCGACGTTCTAGTCAACAATTACGGAGCGCCGGCGAAGACGACTTGGAGTGACCCTGCAGAAGGATGGCATGACGCTTGGGAGACCAACGTCGTTTCGGGCGTTCGCCTAACACAGCGAGTCCTCCCCGCAATGAAGACACGCGGGTGGGGACGAATAATTTTTCTTGGGACCATCGGTACAGAAAAGCCAGGTAAAGAAAACCCTGACTACTACGCCTCGAAAGCTGCTTTGCCGGTAACAGTGCGGAGTTTGGCAAAAGAGCTTCGCGACACTGGCATAACAGCGAATTTGGTGAGCCCAGGCATCATCGCCACAGACGAAGTCCGGGAAATGTTGCAGAGGCGCGCTAGCCGCCAAGATGTGCACGGGTGGGAACAAGTCCAACGTTGGGCGCTAGACAACGTGACTCCAAATCTGACAGGTCGAATACCCGACCCTCAAGACATAGGCACGTACGTGGCCTTCTTAGCTAGTGAAGCTGCTTGGCATATAACCGGTATCGACTTCAAAGTGGATGGTGGAACCGTAGATACGTAATGTCCCTCGTTTTATCCCCGATGTACGGTTCTGAGTTGTGAGCCGTTTCCCCGAACTAATTGCATTCGACTTGGATGGCACTTTGTTGCGTTCAGACGGGTCTCTGTCACCAAGAGTCCGCCAAGCAGTGAGAGAGATCAAACACCGAGGATGCGTCATCGTTTTATCTACAGGTCGCCCATGGAGGGCTGTGGCTAAGACAGTTGAACGTTTAGGAGTAGTCGACTACTGCGTTTGTCTGAACGGAGCTTCATTACATAAGCCCGATGGCCAGCTACTCAAACTCACCGCCATGACAGAACAACAAACCAGAGAAAGCGCCGAACTAGCCCGACGGCTAATTCCCGGGGTCGCATTAGCCGCAGATATGGCCGATGGTCGACATATCTGGGATGAACACTTCACACATGACTTTCCAGCCGACTTTTCAATGGCCCCGTTTCGAGTACCAGATGCCCTATCGGCACTTGACGGCCCAGTACTTACCTGGCTGCTTGATTGCAAAGCCGTCGCGCCGATGAAAGCAATTGAGGCCATGAGCGCCCAGATGCCCGAAGGGACCGAAGTACGACCCTCTGGTCTTGAAACCCCCGAGATTGTCGCGTCGGGAGTTAGTAAAGGCACTGGGCTAAACGAAGTGGCCGCCCTAAATACAATCGACGCCTCAAATGCGTGGGTGTTCGGCGATGGCCTTAACGATTTGGAAATGTTCTTATGGGCGGGACATTCGGTAGCGATGAGAAACGGCCACCCCAAGATCCTTTCTATGGCAGCTGATATAGCGCCCAGCCACGACGAAGACGGAGTTGCTGTTGTGCTCGAACACCTTCTAGCTAGTTAAGAAGCTTCTTCTAGGAACATCGCGGTATGTGGAGCCAAGTAGATTCTCCAAGCCTGGAGAATTCCACCGTTGGGCCCCGTGCGTAACCGAACTTCAGATCCCTCTCCTAAATGAACGTCGACAGGTGGACTCTGCAACCACATAAGACGCACTCTGACTTGATGAGCGCCGGGGGACACTTCGAACGTTTCCTGTTTTCCGTCTTTAACTCGCCCGATGACCTGGCCATCGAGTTTCACCTGGTAGGCCCTGACAGTGTCTCGGTAGTGATTAATTCGATCGATCGTTATTCGAGCCGGATCAGCCAACTTTGCCTCCGTTGAATCAATTAGTAGATCTGAAGTTACCGCGGTATCAAGCTGTTCTCTAACCTCAGCCGCCGGTAGCGTGAGGACCACAAGTAATCCTTGAGTAGTTGATCTCCATCGGAGCCTTTACATGAGCAATGAGTTACGCACCGAAATTGATGCGTGGATAGACACCAACTGGGATCCAGAGCTATCGGTCCGAGAGTGGTGGCAACGACTTTCCTCGGCAGGATTCACCAACCCTGGCCTACCAGAACCCTTTGGTAAAGGGTGGGGTCGAGACGAAACCCGTGTCCTAGCAACGGCACTAAGAGAAAACGGCTCTATAGGGTCACCGGCAGGTTTGGGAATGATGTTGGCAGCCCCAACGATTCTTACTCATGGGGATGAAGCTCAGATCGAAAAATACGTGCCAAAGATTCTTGATGGCACAGACTCTTGGTGCCAACTCTTTTCTGAGCCGGGCGCCGGTAGCGACTTGGCAGGTCTGCAAACCAAAGCAGTCCGTGACGGCGATGAGTGGGTGATCACGGGACAAAAGGTATGGACATCGGAAGGTCAACACGCCGACTACGGAATGTTGATAGCCCGCACAGACCCTGACGCATCCAAACACAGAGGCATTAGCTGGTTTGCCTTCCCCATGAACCAAGAGGGCGTCGAGGTGCGACCATTACGAGAAATGACGGGCCGATCGCTGTTCAACGAAGTGTTTATCGACGAAGCGCGAGTTTCTCAGGATGACCTTGTTGGAGACCTGAATGAGGGATGGCGCGTAGCGAACACGACGCTAACTGTCGAACGCGCCGGAATCGGCGGTGGACACGGAATGGCATATGCAGCCGCTCACCCAGGAAGCATCGCTGGCCACCTCGAAAAACCTGCAGGATCGTTCGTTGGAAAGCGACTGGCACTAGCTGCTGGAGGGGTGGGCCCCGGAACCTTGCAACTGCTTCGCGAGCTTGCCGAAGAACGCGACAAACTTGATGACGCCCGTATTCGTCAAGAACTGGCGCAGCTACACACAGAGCTTGAGTTGATGCGAATGAACGCGCGCCGAACACGTCACAAAAGTCAGCAAACTGGTGGCGAGGGGAACCTAGCGAAGATTCTCATGACATCAGCTCTCCACCGGACTCGAGAACTTGCAGGAGCGATACTCGGACCGGAGATGATCCTCTGGGGAGAAGAAGCCACAACCGGCGGAGTTATTCAAGAGATGGCAATTTTCTCACCTGCTCCTTCTATCTATGGGGGGACTGACGAAGTGCAGCGAAATATCATCGGGGAACGAGTCTTGGGCCTGCCCAAAGAACCTGGTCCAGACAAAAACACCCCATTCTCTGAACTTTTACAAAACAAGACTGACTGGTAGGCGTGAGAACCTAGCTGCGTCATACCGATTGTCAGTCAGCCCGACGTTCGATGTGGGAACGGTGTCTCCATGGATGGGATCTAAAGACGCGAAGGCATGGCATTCGTGACCCGTCAACAAGCAGCCGATCAGTGGCGGTCGGAGCAAATAGTCAATTAAGACGAGCTAGGACTAGGAATGATGAAAAGTCCCTCGGCAGTAATCAAGGGATCAGCCGAACGATCAGGCACCCCGTCCTTGTCAGGGGACACAGTCAAATCAACCACCAGCTTGCGACCATCTCGACTCGATACCCAGGCTTGGAACCAAACAGGAACGTCTATGGGAACCCCACCGCGATAATCCACTTCCAGTCGAGCTGTATATGCAGCTTCGCCTAGGACGATCATGAGATAACCCATGGTGTCATCCACCAGAGCTGAAACAGCTCCACCGTGGGTTCTCCCTGGAGCACTTTCGAAGGCGGCTCCGAAAACCACTCGGCTAACAACTCGGTCACCGTCTCGTCTAATTTCAACCTCAACACCCATCGGGTTTGCTGGGCCGCTAAAGGTTCGATCACTGAATGCAATCACTTCAGCACCGTCAACCGGTCGAGGGTCGCTATAGCGGCGTTCAAAATAGTCCGAAGGGCGAGATACAGGATCGGAGTGCTCAAGGTTTTGAGCCGTGGATGTAGCCCAATCGGCTAACGAAGTCAGCTCATCGTCGCTGAACCTGTGACGCACAAACGCATTCCCCAAACGACGCAATGCAGCCGCAGCGCGACTACGCGAAGTGAACTGTGGGTCTTCATAGACCATGTGAATCTTGTCACTCAGTTCATCGGGATTGTCAGTCATCAAAACCTAAACGGTCAGCCTCACCATAGGGATACTTGATTAAGCCGCCCCCAGGGCTTTCTGGGTCGAAAGTCCAGTATTGGCGGATCTCGGCGATGAGGTTTTCTCTAAATTCGTAATGCTCACTGCCACGAATCTGAAATGCCGCTCCTGCGACTTCTCCTTCCATCCGCCATTCAATAGCGGCTGAATCAAGAGTTTCGATGACTCGTTCGACGATCCATTTCGCCCCGTCCCATTTGCTGTGAATCTGTGACCAGAACTCACCAATCGCGACTGAAGTCACGATCGGGGAATGATTGGTGTCGTAGATAACGGCATCCTCGGTGAAGTGCATTGCGACTTCTTCGCTGGAGCCTGAACTACAGGCCTCAAAGTAAGAACGGATCTGATCGGCATGAGTCGTCATGAAGAGATGTTCTCAGACAGAGAGCTTCGCTGCATAGGCATGAGTTGTGAAGGTCTGTTTGTAGCTACCCCCATATTCGTCAATCACCTCCGCTACTCGACGAAGCAACTCATTTCTTGTCTCTGTTGCAAGCATCCGATGATCCGACTGAGTTCGCAGATTTTGGACGTGATGGTGAGTGCCGATGGTCATTTCCCACTCCAACTGAAACTGCTCCACCGGTCCGAACAACCCACTTACCGATATCTCCTCATCAGGGGTGTCAGCACTAATGGCGGCTTTCGAGCCTGGCAATCGAACCACAAACGGTTTGTTATCGAACTCAGGTGCGAGTTCAGCGTAAATCAGATCAGTAGCAGCATCGAATTCTTGTTTCCCATGCTCAGGTCGGTTCCAAAAAACACACAGCGATCCGCCGGGTTTAAGTAATGACGCGGCTTGCTGAAATCGAGTCTCAGGATTGGTCCAGTGCCAAGACTGTCCAGCGATGACTAAACCGGCTTGCCTCTCGGCTTTAGTCCACTCTTCAAGCGTGGACTGGTCAACCGAAAATAAACCAAACCCCTCTAGTTCTCGGCGAGCTATCTCAGCCATAGCCGGATCTGGTTCAAGGCCTAGGACCTCATACCCTCGCTCCAGAAGAGGAGCCGATGCTTTGCCGGTGCCACAGCCAACGTCAACGACTAAGTCGCTGATTGGTGTCTCACAGGTCGCCAAGATCCACTCGAAAAGACTGTCAGGATATCCAGGTCGGTAAAGGTGATAAGTCTCGGCGACTTCACCAAACACACGAGATTGGGGACGGTCTTGGTGTGGGTGCATTACTGCAACGTCACCCAGTAGTCCAAGACAACCAGCGTCCATCGCGATTTTCGAGCTGAAGGCGCAACCCAAAACACTCCGATAGAGCATCTGCTGTAAGCACCTGGTCGATAGGTCCGCACGCCAATGCTTCTCCGTCACGTAAAAGCAGTCCATGGGTGAAGCCAGGCGGAATTTCGTCAGTGTGATGCGTCACTAAAACGGTCGCTGGAGTTTCAGGGTCGGCGGCGACCGAGGCCAAACTTGTGACCAGTTGCTCTCTCCCCGCTAAGTCGAGACCAGCTGTCGGTTCGTCCAACAACAGCAATCCGGGATCTCCCATCAGCGTTCTCGCTAATTGCACTCGCTGTTGCTCTCCAGAAGACATTGTCTGAAATTTTCGAGTTGCTAACGCTTCAGCGCCTATTCGAGCCAAACATTCCATAGCCGCTTCACGGTCATGTTCTGAGTATTCATGCCACCAGGTCTCTAGAGCAGCATGTCTTGCTGTCATCACGATATCCAAGCCCAAAATGTCTGATCTGAATTGATCTCTCAAAGATGATGAAGCTAGGCCTATTCGCTGCCTTAGTTGCCTGACATCCGTCGCACCCCAAGTCTCGCCGAGCACTTTGACGGTTCCTGTTGTCGGATACCGGTACAACGAGAGGATCTTTATCAAACTGGTCTTTCCGCTGCCATTTGGTCCCAAGACAACCCACCGGTCCGAGGGAGAGATTTCTAGATCTAAAGGACTAAGAACAGTTATGTCCTCATATTTGACAGATACACCGAGAAGTTCGACCGTAGGGGAGGTGGCTGCCATGCAGTCAGCTTGCCAGATTAGGACTACTAATCCGACGGAGAGTTCAGTGGTGGTGACTCTTCGGTTTCTGAGTGAGAGGACCAGGTTTCGAACATCTCTGCGTAGCGACCCCCTAGCTGTATCAGCTCATCATGAGATCCGAGTTCAATTATTTGGCCGTCGTCAATGACGGCGATCCGGTCAGCTTTCATAGCGGTAGCTAGTCGATGGGCAATCAGAATTGCAGTTCGACCTTCGAGCAAACCGTCCAAAGCAGTCTCAATATGTGCTTCAGATCGCAGGTCGAGGCTTGATGTTGCTTCATCTAAGACAAGGACACGGGGGCGGGATATGAATGCCCTAGCTAAAGCGATTAGCTGGCGTTCTCCAGCCGATAAAGACACTCCGCGTTCGTGGACCAAAGTGTCGATACCGTCACCGAGTCGGGCGACTGCTTCTGTGAGGCCTACGTGTGAGATGGCTTCATTGACCTCTTCTTCGGTCGCATCACCTCGAGCGAACGCGACATTGTCGCGGATGGTCCCGTGGAAGAGAAATGGCTCTTGTGGAACAACCCCAAGTTGTGTTCTTAGAGAGTCGATTAACACTCCTCTAAGGTCGTGTCCATCTATCGACACGACCCCTGAAATCGGATCATAAAACCTAGTTATCAATTTCGCGATGGTGCTTTTCCCGGCTCCGGTCGGACCTACAAAAGCGAAAGTCTCTCCTGGGTTGATGGTGAGATCGATGTCACGCAGTACCTCTGGCCCGTCGTTGTATCTGAAAGTAACCGATTCAAATTTGATTTGCCCCTGAATCGGTGGCAGTGAGACCGCGTTATCAGCTTCAACTATCGATGGCTCGGTACTGAGGATGTCTCCAATTTTCTTGAGTCCGGACTGCCCCTGTTGATAGGTGTTGTAAAGCTGAACCATTTGTTGGATCGGAGCGAAGAAAGTATTTACGAAAAGTACAAATGCAGTTAGCTCGCCTACCTGGAGTGAACCGTCTACAACCATCCACCCACCTACTAACAAGACGATGGCTTGAGCAGCGATTCCTATACCTTCAGTTATTGGGCCGTAGATTGCCCCAGCACGAGCGGTGTACAAGTTGGCGTCAAGGTAAGCGCCTACAACATTTCTGTGGGATTCAGCGTTTTGTCGACGACGGTTCAGCGCTGCGATAACCCGAACCCCTGCGAGATTCTCTGATAGGTCAGCCAGAACGACTGCTATTCGATCCCGTACGTCTGAGTATCCGCGTTCACTTACTGCCCGGAACCAAAGTGTCATGACGACTAACGGTGGAAGAACCAGACCTAATAAAAGGACAGCTAGAAAAGGGTTGTAGGAAAACAGAACGAAGGTCACGACCGAAATAGTCAGAGCTTGAATTACCAAGTTGACGAAACCCTCGTTGACCAGCAAAGTCAACGCTTCAACATCAGAAGTCATCCTGCTCAGAAGCACCCCAGACTTCTCCGACGTGTACCAATCCAGGCCCATGCGTTGGAAATGGCTGAATAGTTCTAAGCGGACGTCATACATGATGTCTTCGCCGAGTTTTCCGTTCCAACGTTGTCGCAAAAAGCTGGTCGCCGCGTTTATAACGATGATCAACCCGAACAAGGTGACAGCCATATACAAAGAGGTTCGATCTTGTTCCATCACCCCGTTGTCGATGCCTTGTTGTGTCAATACCGGGCCCATGAGAGCCGTAATCGTTTCAACTGCGAGAAGGAACAAGCCCCAAAGTGCCGCGATGTAATGATTCTCAAAAAGAGAGCGGAGATTCAGTCGTGACGTTCGGCGCGCCAATCTATGGAAAGTAAATTCTGGTTCAGGGTGAACTGGCTCTCTTTTCAAAATCTCAGATGCACCATCTTGCATCTCCGACGGAACGCCGGCGAAAGGTAAACCCGCGCTGGCGCTGGACTGAGTCGCGCTTGGTCCTCCGAATGCCCCGCCCCCAGGCGGACCCATCATGACCATGATTGGTCCTCCTCTACCGCCGAAGTGAGCGTCTCGACGTAACGAGGTTCGCGTTCAAGAAGTTGCTTATGCGTTCCATCGGCAACAACACGACCTCCGTCAATGAGGATCACACGATCCGCAAGCGCAATCGTCGATAAACGGTGAGCGATGACGATAGTCGTCCGAGCTTTTAAGAGGTCCTTTAACGCATGATGAATTCGCTCTTCAACTTCAACGTCTATGGCACTAGTGGAGTCATCCAAAATGATGACTTGGGAATCTTGTAAAAAAAGTCGAGCTAACGAGATTCTTTGACGCTGTCCACCGGAAAGGTCGTAGCCCCTTTCTCCAACGATGGTTTCGTAACCATCGTCTAGGTCGAGAATAAATTCATGGGCCTGAGCCGCCCGCGCCGCAGCCTCAACTTCCTGACGTGTGGCCCCCGGGTTACCGTAGGCAATATTTTCATGAACACTTGTTGAAAATAAGAAGGGTTCGTCGGGAACGAGACTTACCGCCCCCCGGAGACTTCGCTGCGTCAGAGAAGTTATGTCGTGACCATCCAGGCTGATGACGCCGGCCTGCAACTCGTAAAACCGCATCAACAGGCGAGCAATCGTCGACTTTCCCGATCCAGTGCGGCCAACGATCGCGACTGTTTGGCCAGCAGGCACTTCAAGGTTGAAGTCATCCAAAACAATTGGCGGACTTTCGGCTCCCCGTGTGCCACCAACTGTCTCAGTGCCATAGGCGAACCCCACGGCCGAAAAGGAGATGCTTCCGGACGATGGGATCAAGTCAATAGCCCCCGGTCGATCATCGACACCTGGAGGTTCGTCAAGAATTTCGTAGATCCGTTCCGCTGAAGCTTTCGCCCGTTGCCCCAATATCAGCAGCATTCCGATAAACCGAAAAGGTGCCTGAAGAAGCAAGATATACAGGTTGAACGAGATCAGATCACCCACCGTTAAGGCACCGTCAATCGTTTGAAGCCCACCAACCAAGAGCACAGTGGCGAGGGCAATCCTGGGGAGATTTTCTATTAACGGAGTATGAGAGGCTCGAGTTCGATGTTGCACCAGGTTGGCCCAGCGAAGGCGCTCCGCGCCCCTGGCAAGCGCCTCAATTTGTTGACGTTCAGCTGCAAACGCCTTCACCACCCTGACTCCGTTAACCGATTCGTCGACCACAGTGGCTATTTCTGCCTGACGCGATTGAACGACCCAAGAGAGTGGGAACATAATCTTGCGTAAGCGTTGACCGATGGCGAACACCCCGGGCAACGCGATCATCGTTACAGCGGTAAGAGGAATGCTGATTGCCGCCATCAGGCCGATAGCGATGACAAAGCTAAAGAATTGAACAGCCATTATTGGAGCGAAGGCCATGAACATTTGAACTGATCTGATGTCGGAATTAGCTCGACTGATTATCTGTCCGCTCTGAACGCGATCAAAAAACGAAAATGATAAACGGCCGAGATGTTGGAAAAGAAGTGTTCGTAATTGGTATTCAACCTTGAAAGCCATGCCGTAAAGGCCGTAGCGGTAGCCAAAAGTTGCAGATGCTCGGGCAACTCCGAGGATCAATAGGATGATGACAAAGAAAGAAAGGGCGCTGGTTCGTTCAATGAGTGCACGATCCACAGCGAGACCCACGACTCGAGGTACCAAGATTTGAGAGACCATCGCGATTATTGCGGCTATAACCGACCAGATGATCCGCCAGCGGTGCGTCATCACAATTGGGCTTATGCGTCTCAACCAACCCAGTGAACTATCACTGCGAATTGTCTCTTCAACCGGTGGGTAGGTGGACCATTCGCGCACCGGTTCGAAAGAGGCGGTGTCGTGATGCATTGAGTCGAGGCTACCTTGGCGTTAGTCAAGTGCGGATAGAGAATGATTCGCGGAGGTGTTCACTATCGATCCCCTTTTGGGCCTAGTCGCAGTGCTGGTTCTCGTTGCTCTCAACGGGATTTTCGTTGCAGGTGAGTTCAGCCTGGTCGCGGTCGACGTTGAGCGCGTCGAAGTTATGGCTGAACAAGGACATCGACGCGCCCGTGTTGTTCGAAAATTATTGACCCGGTTGAGTTTTCACCTCGGCGGAGCGCAACTAGGTATCACTGTCACCTCTCTGTTGTTGGGCTTACTTGCCGAGGACACGATCGGGGCTGTACTCGACTTCCTGCCAGGTATTTCATTGAGTCCAGGGCCGCTGCGAGCTGTGATAGCTATCGGAATTGCTGCAGTCCTGCAGATGATCTTCGGTGAACTAGCCCCAAAGAATTTGGCTATTTCACGTCCTCTCGGAACGGGGCTCTGGCTTGGATCGATCCTCAGGATCTATGGGTTGCTAGCCGCTCCGATAACGACTGCCTTTAACGGGTTAGCCAACAAACTCGTTCGTTTGGGAGGAATAGAACCCGTTGAGGAGTTGCGGTCACTTAGATCACTTGAGGATCTTGAGCACCTAGTACGTGCTTCGAGTGCCAGAACCATCAAGGAAGATGAAGCGAGGTTAATTACGCGGACCTTGCGATTGTCCAGAAAAGACGCGGCAGATGCTTTAACTCCGAGAACCTCGATGGTGGCATTGCGAAGCTCAGGAACTATCTCTGATTTAGTTCAGAGCGCGAGAGAAAGTGGGTACTCGAGGTTCCCGGTTATAGGGGCCGATCTCGATGACATCGTCGGAATGGTCGAAGTGAAAGATGTGTTTTCGCTCACCACCGATGATCGTGAACGGCGACCTCTAGGTGACATAGTGCGGCCTGCAGTGATTGTTCCCGAGCATCGGGAATTAGATGGCGTTCTGGTCGATCTCGAGCTAGCAGCCAGTCGATTAGCTGTCGTGGTAGACGAACATGGAGGAACCGCTGGTCTAATTAGTCGCGAAGATATCTTGGAAGAGCTCGTCGGTGACATAGCCGATGAGTATGACGAGCCTGTGCCCATTACTGCATCCCAAAGAGATGGACGTGTCATCGTCGAAGGATTGAAGTCACGAGATGAAATAGAAGAAATCCTAGGTTTACGTCTGCCCGATGGACCGTTTGAGACACTTGCTGGATTCATATTGCAACAGACGGGCTCTATTCCAGAAATCGGACAAGTAGTCGAGTGGCGAGGCTGGAAGCTGGAGGTTCTGAGGAAAGAGAACTTAAGAATCGCAGATGTCGCTATTGAAGCTCCGAGTGATGTGGATGACTCTCCTCTAGGCCAGCGGGGCGCAACATGACAGTCATCGCTATCGCGGTTGGATCGCTTCTAGTTCTGTTCAACGGAGCTTTTGTTGCATTGGAATTTGGCTTGATCGGAGGGATGAAATCAGCGATCGACGCGGAAGCGACGGCCGGACGCAAATCAGCTTTGGCAGCCCAACGCCTCCAACGTGACGTCCTAACTACCCTCGGCGGCGCCCAACTAGGTATCACCGTCTGTTCGCTTGTGATTGGTCGATTAGCTGAGCCAGCGGTGGCGTCGCTAGTGGAACGACTGGTTAACCAGTTCACCGAAATAAGTGAAACAGTTCTGCACTCAGTGAGCTTTGCTGTTGCGCTAGCGCTAGTGGTAATCGTGCACATGGTGTTAGGTGAAATGGTTCCGAAGAACCTCGCAATCACGGGTCCTGAAAGAACCTTGCTTCTCCTGGCCCGACCAATGTTGGTCTATCTCAGCTTCACCCGACCAGTAATTCGGACGCTTCTATGGTTCTCCAACGGGCTGCTCGGGTTGTTCCGTGTTGAACCCGCTTCCGAACTAGATGAATCAACAACCAGTGCAGAACTTTCACTAATGGTGGATGAGTCCCATGACCAGGGTCTTATTGATAACCAGGAGTACGCGTTAATCGAAAGCGCGATCGCATTCGGCCAGACGCCCGCCACCTCAGTAATGGCAGAAATAGCCCATGTCCACTCTGTGTCGGTCGATTCTGAAATAGTCGAAATTGAACACCAGATCGTGGAGACCGGACATACGAGGCTTGTTGTTCACGGTGCGGACATGAATGACATTCGGGGCTTCGTGCACAGCAAAGACCTGCTCGGAACAAAAGAAAAGAAGCAGTCTTTGGCGTCAGAGCTCATCCGACCGATGCTGCGAGTTGACCCGGACAGCGCTTTGCCAGACGTTCTTCAACTGATGAGACGATCTCAGATACATCTCGCCGTAGTCACCTCAGAAGGAGTCAACCGCGGCGTCCTCACGTTGGATGATGTGATGCGCGGATTAGTTGGACCGTTACTGCAAGAGCGATGAGTGGCGAGCCTGTTTAAGCACCCATGGCGTGATATCCACCATCTACATGCACGATTTCACCTGTGGTCATTGGAAACCAATCCGACATCAAGGCCAACGTTGTGCGCGCCACCGAGTCTTGATCGTGGACGTCCCACCCCATAGGTGCCCGTTTCTCCCAGGCATCTTCGAAATCGGAGAATCCGGGGATTGACTTCGCCGCCATAGTTCTGATCGGCCCAGCTGAGACGAGATTTACGCGAATGCCGTCTGGGCCCATAGATTTAGCCAGATACCGAGCCGTCGATTCAAAAGCTGCCTTCGCTACCCCCATCCAGTCGTAAACGGGCCATGCAACAGATGCATCAAAGGTAAGTCCGACAACACTTCCTTGAGACTTGGCGAGCAAAGGCTGAAGCCCGCCGGCTAAAGCTTTCAAGCTGTACGCGGAGATATGTAAGGCGACGCTGACATCCTCCCATTCGGCGTTAAGAAAGTTGCCACCGAGACACGCCTCAGGAGCGAACCCAATGGCATGCAGCACACTGTCTACATAACCCCAACGATCCGCGAGTTCGGCAGCTACCGCTTCAATTTCTGCGGGCACCGTGACATCGAGCGCTAGAACATCACATGGTTCAGGGAGCTTGCGAGCGGTTCGTTCCGTTAAACGCATCGCCCTGCCTGCACCGGTCAGCACCACCTCGGCGCCCTCTAGCTGAGCCAGCTTCGCCACTTCAAATGCCAACGAGGCATCAGTAAGAACTCCGGTGATTAGTAGCTTTTTCCCATCCATGAGACCCATGAAGGCTGTCCTCCGTTTGGTGTATTGACGTCCCAATGGGGCGCCATTGTCGTAACTCGCGGAATGAAGTCACCGTACCCTGCCTTTGGACAGTACCGTGGCACTTCATGCGGATAGGCATCGTTGGTGGAACTGGACCTGCAGGCTCGGCTTTGGCGGCTCGCCTCGCAGACGTGGGTTATGAGGTTGTTTTGGGTTCTCGATCGAAATATCGGTCGATGGAAGTAGTTGACAGCATCGTTGCCCAGTGGCCTAACCGTGAGTTAGCAGTCACTCCATCAGACAATGTAGGAGCCGCTCAATGCGAATTTGTCGTGATTGCCACCCCATGGGATGCAGCGGCCATTACCGCAAGAAGCGTTGAAGACCACGTGAGAGGCAAAGTGGTGGTGACAATGTCCAATGCGTTGGCTCGGGGTAGACGATGAGTTTGTTCCACTCATTCCACCAAGAGGATCAGTAGCGGCCTCCGTGCAGGCGTCACTGCCAGACTCCAAGGTTGCAGCGACACTCCAACATGTTCCAGCTCAGGAACTAGGTGACCTCGATGAACCTCTTGATAGCGACATCCTTATCTGCAGCGACAATAGAGAGGCCACGGATCTAGTGGCCGAGGTGGTTGGAAAAATTCCAGGCACTAGGGCCCTTGACTGCGGAAACTTGTCGAACGCAACAGCGATTGAAGCTTTTACAGCGGTTCTGCTTCAACTCAATACCCGCTACAGAACAAGAGTTGCCTTGAAGTTGGTGGGTCTGGAATGAACGTATCGCCGTTGCTACCAGACGCTCATTCTCGCAAATTATTGGACCGGATAGGACTCGGCTGATGGACAGTTTGGAGAGGATCTGGGCTACTTGGAGGCGTGAATATGTAAGTGGCGAGACGGGCGAGATTTCGCGAGCTTCCGACGGTGAATGCGTACTTTGTTCGGTAGTAGGTCTTAGAACCAGCGAGCCCGACAAATTGGTGCACTGCGGTGAATCAGCGGCGGTCATTCTTAATGCTTACCCGTATAACACAGGACACGTAATGGTCCTGCCGTACGATCATGTATCCAACTTTGAAGATCTGAAACAGGAAGTCCGGCTGGAAGTCTTCGACTTGGTTACCAAGTCAATTTCTGCCGTAGAACGGTCCTACGTTCCGGACGGCATAAATATGGGAGCGAATCTAGGGCGAGGCGCTGGCGCCGGAATCCCAGATCACCTCCATGTTCACGTCTTACCTCGTTGGGATAGCGATACGAACTTCATGACCACGGTTGGCGGGGCACGAGTTTTACCTGAATCTCTCGATTCCACACTTGAACGCCTCAGAGATGCTTTTGAGTGAGACCTTGCCAAAGCACTGCAGGCAGGTAGCGTGATCAACGTGGACGACCGAGAAGTACGCGATGAACTTCCCGAGGACCTCGATCGAGGATTCGTTGGCGCCTACAAGTTTCCTGACAACAAACGTCGAAGGACCACAGGATTCTTGTACCTCTTAGTCGCAATCGGTGTGGGAGCCTGGGCTCTTTCGGTTGATGGTGACCCGGTATTAATAAACCGGGGTGTGATCTTTGGATGTGCAGCGTTGGCGTTGTTTGGTCTGTACAGCCTTCTTGCAGGCAGAGCGTTTGGGCTTGACGAAAGCGCGGCCCTCGTCGCAGCAAATCGCGCCGTTGGTTTCCCCGTTGGTCACGCCAGCGCCCAACTTGGGTGGAGAGGTCTCATGAGTAGGCCGACATGGAAAATGCTTGTTTATTCAGCAGAAGACCCGCCCGTGAGTAGAGGCCTCGTTCTGGTTGATGCGATCGATGGCGCAATCGTCGATTTTTTTGTTGAAGAGAACCCCGAGGATTGGATCCAAACTTCGGGCCCAGAAAATGGTCCGGAAAGCAGCGACTGATGTTTGATGGAAACTTTCGTAACGGGGTTGATCGCTTGGTCCGCCCGGTTGGACGCACCCTTGTTCGCTTAGGAGTCAGCGCGAACTTTCTGACCTGTGTGGGTCTTGCGATGTCGGTAGCAGCATGTGTTCTCATAGGCAGAGGTCAATTACAACTAGGGCTCGCTTTTCTAATCCTGACCGCCGTCCCTGACCTTCTGGACGGCGCGGTAGCAGTCGCCGCCGGTACCTCTTCAAAACGTGGCGCCTTCTTCGACTCAACAGCTGACCGTGTAACCGATGGCCTTTTGTTATGCGGTATCGCATGGCATTTAGCGGAGAGTAAGGGCGGGACGATCATGCTCTTACCAATGGCTGTCTTAGGCGTTTCCTCATTAATTAGTTACGAGAGAGCAAAAGCTGAGCTATTGGGCTACGACGCAAAGGGCGGCCTGATGGAACGTGCGGAACGGATGGTCGTTCTCGGATTTGGCCTGTGTTTTCAGGACCTATTAGTTCCCGTGCTGTGGGTCATGCTTGCCCTTACATCGCTTACTGCAGTTCAACGATTCTTTAAGGTCTGGCGACAGGCAACTGTCGACGTTCCTGATTCAAATACTAAGAGTTGACCTTGAGCGGACAGGGTGTGACGGCGCTGTATCGACTGGGGGCCTTAGCCGCTCGCAGTCTGCCCAACCCCGTTGCGAGTGTGTTGCCGTCAATTGCAGCATTCCCACTTAGTTGGGTGTTGACGAAGAAACGATCAATGGTTCAACGTCACATGAGACGATCGTTGAGTTCCAGTCACGGCGACAAAGCGGTCAAGATTGCAGCAAGAAAGGCCTTCGCTTCATACGCTCGATATTGGGTCGAATCTTTTCGACTTCCAACGCGCAGCAGCAAACAGCTATCGAGAGGCATAGAAGTACCCGACTACCGGTTTGTTGAAGAAGGTTTGAGTCGTGGCAACGGAGTAATACTTGCCCTCCCGCATCTAGGAGGTTGGGAGTGGGCAGGCTTTTGGATGGCAACTGTTAACAGGTTGCCGATCACAGTTGTCGTTGAACCAATCGAACCACCGCAATTATTTTCGTGGTTCGTCGACTTTCGTTCGAAACTAGGAATGAACGTGGTGGCTCTTGGTCCGTCGGCCGGAACTGAGATTGCTGCTGCCCTAAAAAGGAACGAAATTGTTTGCTTACTCTGCGATCGGGACATCTCAGGAGGAGGAATTGAGGTGACCTTCATGGGCGAACGCACAACTCTTCCGGGTGGACCCGCCCTCATGGCTTTACGGACAGGAGCTGTCGTGTTGCCAACAGCGGTTTACTTCGAACCAAATGGAAAACACCTTGGTCTCGTAAGACCCCCGCTCGACGTCAGTAGAACTGGAACTATCAAAGAAGACGTCGTGCGTGTAACAAGTCAACTCGCTGAAGAATTAGAAGTTCTGATTCGTCGGGATCCAGAACAGTGGCATCTGTTCCAACCGAATTGGCCAAGCGATCTTGTGGACGAAACATGAATGGCCTCAAATTTCACTGTGGAGAGCGCACATCATCACGTAGCGTTATTTGATGTGAGAATCGGAATCATCTCGCCCTATAGCCTCAGCATCCCTGGAGGGGTTCAGAGTCAGGTTCTCGCGCTTTCGAGAGCTTTGAACAGGCTTGGACACAAGGTGCGAGTTTTGGGTCCCTGCGATGGAGCACCTCCTGAAACAGGAGTCACATCATTAGGCGCGAGTATCCCCACCTTTGCTAACGGTTCTATCGCCCCCATCGCCCCAGATCTGGCCTGCACGCTAAGGACGATTCGAGCGTTCCGCGACGAAGAATTTGACGTCATTCATATCCATGAACCCATTTGTCCTGGTCCCTGCCAAACTGCATTGTTCTTGAGAAGCGCGCCAATCGTAGGGACTTGGCATGCCGCTGGAGGCAGCAAGGCCTATCTCACACCTGGAGTTAAATGGTTAGCGACGCGGATGAACATTCGAACCGCAGTCTCTCAACATGCTCGAGACATGGCACATGAAGCCCTCGGGGGAAGCTACGAAATTGTCTTTAATGGCATAGAAGTAGACAACTTCGTTGACGCCACACCAACAAAATGCGATGGTCCAACCATTGCATACGTCGGTCGACATGAACCGCGTAAGGGACTAGAGGTTCTGCTTGAAGCGATGACATCTCTGCCACAAAATACGACCCTCTGGATCATGTCCGACGGCCCCCAAACAGAGGAATTGCGGTCAAGATACGAAGATGACCAGCGACTTCACTGGCTCGGAGCAGTAAGTGAAGAAGAGAAGATAGAACGAATAAAGGGTGCAGACGTCTTTTGTGCACCCTCTCTGCGGGGAGAGAGCTTCGGAATTGTGCTGCTAGAAGCAATGGCCGGAGGTACCCCAGTAGTAGCGAGTGATTTGCCTGGATACCGAAACGTCGCACCTAAAGGCGACGAGGCATACCTTGTGCCACCCGGCGATGCAAAGGCCTTGAGCGCTGGCCTGCTAAAGGTCCTTGAAAATCAGGAGTTAGCTGATCAACTTTGCGAATCCGGAAGTAAACGGGTCTCTGAATTTTCAATGGATCGACTCGCGGCAATGTATGTCGATATTTATGAGCGGGCGATAGATATTGAACGTCAAGACCCCCACAGGGGTGGATGGCGCGGTGAACTGAGTCGAATGGGCTGGCCGTTCAAGCTTGACGTTGGAGGTGACCAGAGTCTGTGAATAGTCACGAGCGCCGTGTGATTAGCGCCGTACACTGCGACACACAGTTGCCGGGAATTATTGGAGACACGGAATCTACATGGACAACCTGAGCGACAAAAACCGACAACGCGCAGGTGCAGTGACAGCTTTCTTTGGGCTCTCTGTTCTGATGTTGGCAGGGCTTGTGTTCCTGGTCCTGTTCGCTATTTCGCTGACAACTATGGTCGCGTTAGGGCTTGCGCTGCTGATCGCACTTTCGTTGCTTTGGAGTAGCAAGACAAGTGAGCGACGCATTTTAGAGAAGTTGCCCGGCACACAGCTCGGCGACGGAGAACAACCTCGGCTCACGAACTTGGTCGAGGGTCTCTGCCTCTCGACTGGTACAGCTCCGCCTCGGATCCACCTTCTTCCGACCGAAGGCCGCAACATCGCTGCTTTAGGACGATCGGTCGACCACTCAACGCTCATTATCACTACTGGCCTGCTGGAAGCCGCCACTCGTATCGAACTGGAAGCCGTTCTCGCCAACCGAATATCTCAGATAGCGAGCTATAGAACAGCGTTGGCAACTACCGCAATTACAACTTTCGGGATGTCGATAGAACTCGCATCGCTCCGAATTCGACCATTTTTGTTTCTCGCAGGGACACTGAAGCGAAAGATAGGTCTACAAGTTGATCCGAGTCATGATTTTTCGGGAGATGTGGCTGGTGCTGGCATAACCCGCTACCCACCAGGGATGGTTGAAGCGATCGAAATGATGGGGAATCGAACCTTGGTACCAGAAGTCAGTCCGACTCTCGACTCACTTTGGCTTTTCCCTTCCACATCGAACACAGATCGACCAACAGTCGAAGCTCGGGCGACAGCGTTACGCGAAATGTGATGCACCGATGAAATTAAGCGGCTTTGCTATCGGGTTGTTCTCGCTCCTTCTCACTGCATGTGCTGCCGATGCACCCGACACCTACCCAGCGAAAGACCCAGATTCAACAGGTCTTGAATCTAGTTCGACGACCACCAACGCGACCTCGGCTTCATCTACCCAAGACGCCCAGTCTTCCGATGCGGCACCGACCTCGGTTCCCGACTCTTCAGCCACCACAACCTCAGAGCAAACTCCAGGTGGACCGTTAGCTAACCAACCTGTTGCGCCATACCGAGGAACTCCGGCTGATCCATCGGTACTGGCGGCACCGCAGTTGGCATTAAAAATCGACAACGCGCCGTCAGCTGTTCCCCAACAAGGTATCCAAGAAGCAGACATCGTCTTTGAAGAGTTAGTGGAAGGAGGCCTGACGAGATTCCTTGCCATCTTTCAGTCTCAAGTCCCTGAATCTGTTGGACCCATTCGGTCGGGACGTTCAAGCGACATTCCTCTACTCATGCCGTTTGACGGAGCACTTTTTGGATGGAGTGGTTCGAATTGGGCGTTTCGTCGGTTACTAGAGACAGTGGCCATTACAGATGTCGGTTTGTATAAGAACCCAGCGCAATATTGGCGCAAGGAGGACAGGCCCGCTCCAAGCAACTTATGGGCACGGGCTACACAGTTAATAGGAGAAGCCGAGGACGAAATATCACCGGTCGAGCCATTATGGCCCTTTCGTGAATCACCGCAGAAGGACGAAGCAGGTCGCAAGGTACGAGGGGTAGAAGTCGACTGGGGTTCAGTGCAGGTTTCATTTCGTTGGGTCGAAGATAAGAATAAATGGCAGAGATTTCAGAATGGGAACAGACATCTAGCGTTGAACAGAAGCGGAGATGAGGTCGAAGTAGCCGCACAGAATGTCATTATCCAATTCACGAAATATCTCTTGACCAACGAAGTTGACGGAAATGGTGCACGAATTCCAGTTGCGGAACTTTCAGAAGGGTCAGGAACAGCATGGATACTGAAAGACGGGCAAATTACTGAGGGACGCTGGATGAAGCCAAACATCACGGTGCACACACAGTTCGTTGACGAAACTGGCAAAGCTATTGCAATGGCGCCCGGTGCGACTTGGGTTTTGTTAGCGCCTCGCGGTGCAGCGACAATCGTTGAAATCGACGACTAAGGGAAGCGACTCGTTCTGCACCTCATCGGCTTAGACTGGAGGAATGGCAGATAGTACGAGTGGATCGAACTCACAAGTTGGCACCGTGCGCGTGAAGCGAGGATTAGCTGACATGCTCCGCGGAGGCGTGATCATGGACGTGGTCACCCCCGCTGAAGCGAAGATTGCGGAAGACGCTGGTGCGGTCGCAGTGATGGCCCTTGAACGAGTACCCGCTGATATTCGACGAGATGGCGGAGTAGCGCGCATGAGTGACCCCGCCATGGTTGAAGGGATACAACAAGCAGTCACGATCCCTGTAATGGCAAAAGCCCGGATAGGCCACTTTGCTGAAGCTCAAATTCTTGAATCACTCGGAGTGGATTACGTCGACGAATCTGAAGTATTGACGCCCGCCGACGAAGCACACCACATTGACAAATGGTCATTCACAGTTCCTTTTGTCTGTGGAGCTACGAACCTCGGGGAGGCGCTACGTCGTATTTCTGAAGGTGCCTGCATGATCCGTTCAAAAGGCGAAGCTGGAACAGGGAACATTGTTGAAGCAGTGCGCCACCTACGGTCAATTTTGGGTGACATACGAAAGATCACTCAAGCAGACCAAGCAGAACTGTTTGACTGGGCGAAACAGTTACAAGCCCCATTGGGGTTGGTTCAAGAGGTGGCAGAGACCGGGTGTTTGCCCGTACCAATGTTCTGCGCCGGAGGTATTGCGACTCCCGCAGATGCATCTCTCGTGATGCAACTAGGAGCGGAAGCTGTTTTCGTTGGATCTGGGATCTTTAAAAGTGAAGACCCGGCGCCCCGAGCCAAAGCCATCGTCGAAGCGACAACTCACTTCAGGGACCCCACAATGGTTGCCAAAGTAAGTCGAGGACTCGGAGACGCAATGCCCGGCCTTGAAATCGACGAACTTGAAACCAAACTCGCCGAACGCGGCTGGTAGAAAAGTAAATTGTCACCGATAGTCGGAGTCTTGGCGCTACAAGGCGCCTCAAGAGAACACACCGACGCGTTGGAAAAGCTCGGAACGACTGTCCGTCAAGTCAGATTACCCAAAGACCTGAACGGCCTCGACGCGATAGTGATCCCCGGCGGCGAGTCAACAACTATCTCAATGCTCTTGGAATCAAGTAAAACTTTTGAACCTCTGTCAGAGCTTTTGGCTGACGGGTTACCTGCCCTAGGCACATGTGCTGGGATGATTCTTCTAGCAACAGAAGTGCTAGACGGCCGATCCGACCAGAGAAGTTTCGCCCAAATCGATATAGCGGTTCGTCGAAATGCGTTCGGCCGTCAAATAGCAAGCTTCGAAACGGACCTACAGATCAAAGACCTCGAAGAACCTTTCCCAGGAGTCTTTATTCGAGCACCCGGGGCTCAAATACTTAACCCATCAGTGGAAATACTTGCCAGCGTCAAACGAGAGACGGGCGAAGAAACACCGGTGTTTTGTCGGCAAGAAAACGTGATGGTAACCAGCTTCCATCCCGAGTTGACAGACGATTTGCGACTCCACCAGATGTTCTTAGAGCATCTGTAACCAACCTACGGTGGCAAGCGACTGAAACAGCGACGTTCAATTCTCCCGGTGAGAGTGGCAGAATGTGACTCGGAGGTATCGAAGTGTCCGGGCATTCCAAATGGGCGACCATCAAACATAAGAAAGGCGCAGCTGACAAAGCTCGCGGAAAACTTTTCGCCAAGCTCATTCGCCAAGTCGAAGTCGCTGCCCGCGAAGGTGGAGGTGACCTAGAGTCCAACGCGACTCTCCGGACCATGTATCAAAAGGCGCGTGATAACTCAGTGCCGCTCGACACCATTGAAAGAGCTATCAAGCGCGGAACGGGCGAACTTGAGGGCGTCAATTACGAGCAAGTCAATTATGAAGGTTACGCACCCCATGGGGTTGCGATGTTCGTTGATGTGCTCACTGACAACAGAAATAGAACCGGAGCTGAAATTCGAAGCGTTTTTACTCGAGCAGGCGGGTCTCTTGCCGAGCCCGGAGCCGTCGCATGGCAATTCGACCGCAAAGGAGTGGTCCTGGTCCCAGGAACGGCAGACGAAGATCAAGTCCTGATGGCGGCCCTGGAAGCTGGCGCTGAAGATGTTGTGGCAGAGGGTGACGTATGGAGAGTCACAACGGACCCCGCAGACACAATCTCCGTAAGAGAGGCGCTTGAAGGGTCCGGGATTGAGGTTTCATCAACCGATCTGACCTACTTGCCACAAAACGTTATTGAACTCTTGTCTAGCGGCGAGGCTGCACAAGTCTTGGCGGTAATGGACGCACTTGATGATCATGATGACGTGCAGGGCGTCTACGCCAACTTCGACGTTCCAGACGACGTATTGGCAGAACTAACCAAAGGCTGATCGGTACCGTCGACCTCGTCATGTACAATCGAACCTGTGTTCGTTTTAGGTATCGACCCTGGTTTATCGCGTTGCGGATATGGCGTCGTGGAGCAGTCGGGTCGGAAAGCTGAGGCTGTGGCAATTGGTGTCATAAGAACGCCAGCCAAGGCCCCTACCGCCGAACGTTTGGCCTGGATCCATGAAGAATTCGTCAGGCTAGTTGAAGAACACAAGCCGGATGTAGTCGCGATAGAGCGGGTCTTTTTCCAAGTCAACGCCCGAACAGCTATGGGAGTCGCTCAAGTAAGCGGCTTAGCAATGGCCATCGGCCATTCAGCAGGGGCTGAAGTAGTCGACTACACCCCTAATCAGGTTAAGGAGGCTGTTGCAGGCTGGGGAGGCGCCAACAAAGAGCAAATGCAACGCATGGTGCAGTCGTTGCTTAGATTGCCCGAAATGCCATCGCCACCAGATGCTGCTGACGCTGCAGCAGTCGCGCTCTGTCATCTAGCTCATCGGGCAAGCCGACAAATGGCCAAAAGCTCGAAGCTGTCATGATCGGCTCGCTTCGCGGCTCAGTTGTCGACAAGGACCCCGAAGGGGAGATCGTTATTGAGGTAGCCGGAGTTGGATACAGGGTTAGCGTCAATCCCAGAACTCTCGCTGACCTCTCAGATGTTGGGGCTGAAGCGTTTGTCCATATTCACCACCACATACGCGAAGACGATCAGCAACTTTATGGGTTTGCAACATTGGTCGAACGTAAATGTTTCGAGTCAGTGATCGGTGCTCATGGTGTCGGTCCAGCATTGGGCATGGCAGTACTTGCCACTTTGCCACCGGACCAGCTTCGTCAGGCAGTAGCAACTGAAGACGTTGACGCTTTGTGTCTAGTACCCGGAGTTGGAAAGAAAACTGCTCAGAGAATGGTCTTAGAACTTAAGAACCGGCTTGACGTTGCAGGCTACGAGGCCGACGGATTGACGTCTGATCCGGAAATGACCTCGTCGGCACTGACCGACGTTCGCGAAGCCTTAAACCAGATGGGTTTTGGGCCCGACGAAGTGCGGCGCGCTATCGAAGGTCTTCAAGGGGATGACACCGCAACGATGCTGCGTGAAGCTCTCCAACGGATGAACCGCTAATGAGCGAAAATGAATGGGGCCGAGAAGAAGGTTTTCGGCGAGGCGAGAACGAAAATCGAGATGAGGTTCTAAGCGCTGACCTAGTTATAGAGGACAATGACGAAGTTGGCTTACGTCCGCGTCGCCTGGACGAATTCGTTGGCCAAGCAGAACTTAAGGAACATTTAGGAGTGTTGCTGGAGGCAGCCCGCGGTAGAGAACAAACACCGGACCATCTGCTGTTTGCCGGCCCTCCTGGTCTTGGAAAAACGACTTTGGCAGGAATAGTGGCTGCCGAACTTGAGGTGACTATGCACGTCACCTCAGGACCAGCAATTGAACGAGCCGGTGACCTTGCCGCCATTCTCACCAATCTCGCAGATCGCGATGTGCTGTTTATCGACGAAATCCACCGCCTTCCCAAACAAGTGGAGGAAGTGCTCTACCCAGCTATGGAAGATTTCCAGTTGGACGTAGTACTTGGGAAAGGGCCGGCAGCTCGTTCGATTCGCTTTGATCTGCCGCCATTTACTTTGGTTGGAGCAACAACAAGAACCGGACTGATCGCAGGACCGCTCAGGGATCGCTTCGGTCTTGTCGAAAGACTTGACTACTACAACTCTGAAGAGTTGAAATCAATAGTTGAACGAGCGGCCGGCATCCTCTCGGTCATAATCGACTCGGATGGTGCCGCCGAAATTGCCGGCAGAAGTAGAGGCACACCTCGCATAGCTAATCGCCTGCTCCGTCGGGTCCGAGACTTTGCTGAGGTGCGAGCTGGCGGAGATATCGACGTCGACGTCGCCCGCGACGGATTAGCGCTTTTCGGAGTCGACGAACTTGGTCTAGACAAGGTTGATCGGTCGATTCTGGAATCAATCGCGCTCACTCACGTCGGTGGACCCGTCGGCTTATCAACCTTGTCGATTACTGTCGGCGAACAACCAGAGACTCTCGAAGACGTTTACGAACCTTTCTTGATTCAGCAGGGGCTCCTGCAACGTACTCCGCGTGGACGTGTCGTCACCGCAGCAGCCTTTGAACACCTCGGAGTCTCACCGCCGGCGCAATTCGGTGAAGACCCCTCTTTATTTGACGAAAAGTAAGACGTTCTAGATGAGTTCTGACCGAATTTGGTATGGCGCTTATGGCTCAAACGTTCTAGAAGCGCGGTTTCTGCGGTACATAGAAGGTGGTAGCTATGGACCAAGCAACGCTGAGCACACCGGAACCCGCGACAACCAACGGCCAGGGCCGGAGTCACCTATGATTCATGGCCCCTGGAGCCTCTCATTTGGTCTTTCGTCAGAAAGATGGGGCGGAGGTGTCGCCTTCCTTGATCCCGACCTTGACGAAGGTGCATGTCTTCGGTGTTGGGACGTTACTGCGGAACAATTTATGGACGTAGCGGCTCAGGAAAACGGACTTCAACCAGGCGACGTTGAACTCGATATACCCGAAGTAAGGGATGCGGGAGAACTGCAGATCGGAGACGCCTGGTACTCGAGAATCGTTTATCTGGGTGACTTTCATGGCAGGCCATTGATGACCTTCACGAACCCGAAGTCGGTAGAGCCAAGAGCACCAGGGGAACCATATTTATCGGTGATATTGAATGGATTCTTGGAAGCTGCCCCAACCCAGTTGGACCAGCACCTAGACCGGTTAATGCGCGCACGGGGAGTAGATTCTGGGTGGACCCGAGAGGCGCTAATGGGATTAGCAAACTTGGAGACCTGAAATCAGCGACGACACGAGTGCCTAACAGTTTGTCCAAAGTATGAAGGAATTCGATTACGAACTACCCGAGGGAGTGATTGCTCAGAAGCCTGCTGTACCCCGCGACAGTGCGAAGTTGCTCGTCGACGCAGGGGCCGATCGTCCTCCTCAACATTTGACCGTAGCTAACCTGCCCGACCACTTAGCTCCTGGCGATGTAGTCGTGGTAAATGAGACAAGTGTTATCCCCGCGCGGCTACCACTGCGAAAAGTGACTGGCGGTGCCGTCGAAGTCCTATTACTGGAGCCTGTGGCTGATGGTTGGGCCGCCTTGGTGAAGCCCAGCCGTCGCGTGAAAAGCGGAACCGAATTACGAAGCGAAAGAGATAACGATCTTCAGGTAATCGTGGGCGATGAAATTAGCGAAGATGGTCAAAGAAAAGTAGTTGTCCTACATGCAGGTGTAGAAGTCGCCGATCCAACTGAAAGCCAGAGACTTTCTATAGCTGGCGAGTCGCCACTCCCACCGTACATAACTTCAAAAGGACACTCTCCCGAGCGGTACCAGACTGTTTATGCTCGAACACCAGGTTCAGTGGCAGCGCCCACAGCCGGGCTTCATCTAACCAACGAACTTCTGCAAGAGATTAAAGAAAAAGGTGCACGCATAAAAAAAGTAGACCTAGTTGTAGGCCTTGACACTTTCCGACCCGTAACAGTGGACGACCCGGCTGATCACATCATGCATAGTGAAAGCTACAAAGTAGACGAAAGCACTTGGGATGCTTGCCAAGCAGCGCGGCGAGTTGTAGCGATCGGGACAACTACCGTTCGAGCTCTCGAATCCGCTGCACGAGGAGCATTGTCCGGCCGCACTGACCTTTTCTTGCGACGCGGATCCCAATTTGAGGTTGTCGATGTTTTGATGACTAACTTCCACATGCCTCGGTCGACTCTTCTCATGATGATTGATGCCTTTATTGGGGATCGGTGGAAAGAGTTGTACCGCGAAGCCCTGGACAACAACTACAGGTTTCTTTCCTTCGGTGACGCAATGTTGCTGCGCCGGGCTCCGAGGTGACCGGCCCTCTGCCATGCTGGAGCAACTGTGTCTCTGTCCTTTGAACTCCTAGCGTCAGATAATCAAGCTCGACGAGGTCGAATTCACACTGCCCGAGGCTCGATTGAAACACCAGTCTTTATGCCGGTTGGAACACGAGGCGCGGTAATTCACCTTGACCAACGCGACTACAAAGAACTTGATATTGAGGTCGTGCTCGGAAACACCTACCACCTCATGCTTCGACCAGGAGCACAAATTATTGAGGATTTAGGAGGACTTCATTCCTTCGCGTCCTGGGACGGTCACATGCTGACTGACTCGGGAGGCTTTCAGGTCATGTCGTTGAACGACAACGTAAAGATTGATGATGACGGAGTCACGTTCACCTCTATTTACGATGGTTCAAAAGTACGTTTCACACCCGAAGATGCGGTATCTACCCAGGAGCAACTGGGCGCCGATATCCAAATGGCACTTGATGTTTGTCCCGCTCTCCCGTCAACACAAAGCGCAATTGTCGAAGCGATGGAACGGACTCACGAATGGGCTTCGCGAGCTAAGTCTGCACACCAAAGGACCGACCAAGCTTTGTTCGGCATTGTGCAGGGGGGAATCGATCCGAAGCTTCGAACCCGGAGCGCGAAATATATGACCTCACTCGACTTCGCCGGCTACGGAATCGGAGGCTTGTCCGTAGGCGAAAGTCACGGTGAAATGATGCCAGCGTTAAACGCGGCAGCCATCGAATTACCAGAAGATAGGCCTCGTTATCTCATGGGTGTCGGTGACCCAGCGCGAATTGTTGATGCAATCGGATCAGGGATTGACATGTTCGACTGCGTATTGCCAACGAGACTTGCTCGGCACGGAACAGTTCTCACTTCTCGCGGAAAGCTGAACCTCCGCAACGCAAAACATGCTCGTGACGACGAACCGCTAGACCCAGCGAACCCAATGTCCAACAGCTTTAGCCGCGCGTACTTACGGCATTTGATGCAAGTGAAAGAACCGACGGCTGCTCGAATCGCGACTATGCACAACCTTTGGTTCCTTCTAGATCTTGTGAAGCGGGCGAGGCGGGCCATAGAAGACGGCACTTATGACTCGTTCCGTTTGGAGACTCTCGAAACCTGGGTCTAGCTACTCAAAGTTGGCATTGAACGGCCAAAGATTCATGGAGACGGGAGATGAGGGCAGTACGCTGGCGTCTGCTTGTTTTAATCCCCGAATCCGGAGTCGTTCACCATGGCACTGCTATTGCCAATCATTGTCTTTGTTGGCATGTATTTCTTGATCCTGCGACCTCAGCAGAAACGAATGAAGGCACGAGAGGCACTGGTCCGCGCAGCCGGCGTTGGGGATGAAGTGGCGACCGTCGGCGGAGTGATCGGCATCATCGTGGCAGAGGAAGACGAAAACGTTGTTTCCCTCGAAGTTGACGACGACGTTGAGCTAAGAGTGCAGCGACGGTCAATCGGAGAAATTGTCACAAAAGCAGAAGAAGCCGCTGACGGTTCCGATAACGCTGACGACGAAGACTGAGTATCAAGCTTTAGCTGAATTGGATTAGATCCGTGCGCCGTTCCCATATTGTCTCACTCTTCATGGTCCTGCTTATTGTTGGAGCATCGCTAGCAGGCGTCTTGTCTGCAGGGTGGACCCCAGTGCTTGGAGTGCAACTCCAAGGCGGGGTAGAAGTTGTTCTGCGTCCAGCAGACGAAGTATCTGACGAGCAATTTGAACGTGCAATCGAAATTATTCGAAATCGTATTGATGCAATTGGTGTAGCGGAACCAGATATCACCCGACAGGGAGATCAGGTAGTTATTCAACTACCGGGAGTCAAAGACAAACAACGAGCGGTAGACCTCATAGGTAAAACAGCTGAATTGACCTTCAGGCCCGTGATCACTTTCTTCGACCCATTCGACCCCAACCAACGAGCAGCAGCCAAACAAGTAGTTGAAGGTTCAGCGGTTCTCGAAGACGAAAATGTTGATGGAGACACCGAACCAACCGTGTCACTTTCAGATCTGCTAACGCCACCCGACCAAGATGATGCAGCAGCCACGGTTGCCGTTTTGGGTTCCACCGGGCAAACAGGGTTCGTTTTGGCTCCTGCACAACTAACTGGAGAGGTCATAGAAGAGGCTGTAGCCACCTTCCAAGGTCAATGGATCGTCAACCTGTCGTTCAACGAAGAAGGAGCACTCCTTTTCGATCAGATGGCCGTTGCTAACTATGAGCGACAAGTAGCGATCGTCCTTGACGGGGTAGTTGAATCAGCGCCGACGATCAATGCCACCGAATTCAAGGGTCAGGCAGTGATTTCAGGATCATTTGATGAAGCGGAAGCAAAGAACCTTGCATTAGTCCTTCGTTTCGGAGCCCTCCCAGTTGAGTTCGAACGAGACGACGTGCGGACGGTCTCCGCGACGCTGGGAGAAGGAACACTGCGCGCTGGCGTGATCGCCGGTTTAGTCGGTTTGGCGTTGGTTGGTCTGTACATGCTGCTTTACTACCGACTGCTTGGGTTCGTGGCGATCTGCAGCCTTGCAGTGAGTGGCGCCACGCTATGGTCAATCATTGCTTGGTTGGGTGAGAGTAAAGGTTTGGCCCTGACGCTGGCGGGTGCAACCGGCATCATCGTTTCAATCGGTGTTCAGGTCGACTCAAACATCGTTTACTACGAGAGAATCAAAGAAGAAGTCCGACGAGGTCGAGCCGTGAGATCTGCGGCAGACGGCAGTTTCCGGGTCGCATTTTCAACCATCATCTGGGCTGACCTTGCCTCTCTTATTGGTGCCGGAGTTTTGTACCAGTTGACGAGCGGAACAGTCAGAGGTTTTGCGCTGTACCTAGGTATTACAACTCTTATCGACCTTGCTGTCTCCTTCTTCTTTATGCGACCTCTAGTGGTCTTCGTCGCTCGACGTCTCGTAAATGAACGTCCTAAGCGACTTGGCCTCACCACGATTACTGAGGAGGCATCGGTATGAGTTTTTCAATTAGACGCCTGTATCGCGGCGATACCTCATGGGACTTCTTAGGAGTTTCAAGGCGCGTACTCACCGGTTCGATCGTCGCTGTCTTGATCTGTGTCGCCGCGCTGTTCATTCAAGGGTTAAACCTAGGAATCGAATTCGAGGGCGGTGGTGTCTGGGAGGCCCCGGCCTCAGAAGACGTCACTACCGACGCGATACGGCAGACCGCATCGAACGTCGGTATGACTGACGCACGAGTCCAACGGATTACCGGCGGAGATGACATCTTTCGTGTTCGAGGTGAGCTACCAGCAGGAGAAACAGCAGAATCAATTGGTTCAGCACTAGCAGTGACAGCTCAAGTTGAGTCAGAGTTAGTTAGTGCTCGCACTGTCAGCCCTTCCTTTGGAGACGAAGTGGCAGGAAAGGCGCGCCGAGCCTTAGTGGTGTTCTTCATCCTTATCGCCTTGTACCTGACGCTCAGATTTGAGTGGAAGATGGCACTTGGGGCGTTGGTGGCAGTGGCGCACGACATAGCCCTCACTGTCGGTATCTATGCGATCTTCCAATTCGAGATCAGCCCCGCAACCGTCGTAGCGTTCCTAACAATTATGGGTTACTCGCTGTACGACACGATAGTTGTCTTCGACCGGGTCAAAGACAACGAACGATCACTTTCGCTTAAAACACGGATGACCTACTTAGACCTTGCCAATGTCTCACTAAATCAAGTGATCATGCGATCAGTGAACACCACTATTACCTCAGTCCTGCCGGTCGTGTCTCTACTAGTCGTCGGTTCGTTAATCATGGGAGCAAGTAGCTTGCAAGAGTTCGCTATTGCCCTACTAATTGGCTTACTGGTGGGCTCTTACAGTTCTCTTTTTGTGGCGATGCCCCTGGTGTCCTCACTCAAACGTCGCGAACCGCACTGGGCTGAACAAGACCGAAACGCAGCACTATTAAGTGAATCGAACTCGATAGAGAACGCGGCAACCGCCCTTGCTGCGGACCGCTATGACAGAAGCGCCCCGCCAAGACCGCGCAAGAAGGGGCGAAAGCGCTGAACGAACCCTGAGGTATTGATCAGATGAAAGAACAGCTTGACCCTGAATCGCTCAAGAATCTCATCGATGCTGTGCGGGACTTTCCTCAACCCGGGGTTGTCTTTCGAGATATCACCCCCTTGTTGCGGCAACCCGGAGCCTTAAATATCGCTGCAGCAGCAATGGCATCAGAGTTCACAACTTCTTCAATCACGCATGTAATGGGGATTGAATCCCGAGGCTTCCTGTTTGGGCCAGCGATCGCCGATCAACTAAATATGGGATTTTCACCAATTCGCAAACCCGGGAAACTCCCAGGAAAGACAATTTCGGAAACCTATGGCTTGGAATACGGCACCGACACCATAGAGATTCAGGCTGACATCATCGGCCCAGGCGATCGGGTTCTACTCGTCGATGATGTACTTGCCACTGGAGGAACACTCTCGGCTGCGGAGCGTCTAGTAGTTGCAACGGGCGCGGAAGTAGCAGGCGTAACGGTGCTCATCGAGTTGGATTTCCTTAACGGTCGCGAACAACTTGGTGTACGTCACGTTGCTGCCGTGATTCACTATTAGGTAGATGAACAGCTACCTCCGTCCTCCTACCTGATGGCCGCCGTAACGAGAGTCCTGCCTTGGCGCCGATCAGTTACCCCTGTCCACACGGAAATTCAGGGAGTCGTCGACCGATATAAGGCCCGTTGGCCCCGAAGCTCTCCAGACTTGCTCATTCGAGCTTATGAAACAGCGGAAAAAGCACACCAAGGGCAACGAAGAAAATCTGGGGAAGCGTACATACTTCACCCAGTAGCAGTTGCTTCGGTTGTAGCCGAAATGGGGCTGGATGATGTGTCGATAGCCGCGGCGTTATTACATGATGCGGTTGAAGACACCGGCGTAGAACTAATAGATATAAAAAATGAATTCGGTCACGACGTCGCCGCCCTCGTCGATGGTGTAACAAAACTTGACCGGGTCAGATTTGCGACCAAACAAGCACAGCAGGCTGCCACGTTGCGAAAAATGTTGGTCGCGATGGCACAGGACCTGCGTGTTCTGCTCATCAAACTCGCGGACCGACTACATAATATGAGAACCCTTGGGGCTCTCCAGCCGACAAAACAAGAACAAATAGCGCGCGAAACACTGGACGTGTATGCGCCTCTCGCTCACAGACTAGGAATGCAAGAAGTCAGAAATGAACTTGAAGATTTAGCGTTCGCAGCCCTTTATCCAAAACGTTATGCAGAAATTGACCGCCTGCTCGCTGAACGAACTCCAGCCCAAGAGGCATACCTAGAAGGAGTTTCGGAGACCATACGAGGTCAACTAACCAAGACCTCTGTAGATGCAGTGGTAACTGGTAGAAGAAAACACCACTGGGCTGTCTACGAAAAGATGGTGGTTAAAGGCAGATCATTCGACGAAATCTTCGATCTAGTCGGGATCAGAGTGGTCGTGTCAACGATCAGAGACGCCTACGGCGCGTTGGGTTCGATACACAGCACTTGGAAACCAGTTTCGGGACGATTCAAAGACTACATAGCGATGCCGAAATTCAATCTGTATCAGTCGCTTCACACAACAGTGGTAGGTCCCGAAGGCGTCAGCCTAGAGGTCCAAATCAGAACCAACGATATGCATCAGCGAGCCGAACATGGAGTGGCGGCCCATTGGCGCTACAAAGATCCTTCCGAAGGTTCTGGCGCAGATATGCCGTGGCTGAACACAATTGTCGACTGGCAAGCCGAGACAGATGACCCCGAAGAATTCATGCGAACCCTGGCAGTCGACTTAGACCAAGACGAGGTATACGTATTCACACCCAAAGGTGACGTTAGGACCCTCGCAACAGAATCAACACCAATAGATTTCGCGTACGCGATCCACACTGATATCGGTGACTCAACGATAGGCGCGAAAATCGACGGCAGACTCGTTCCCCTAGACCGAAAACTGCAATCAGGTGACACCGTCGAGGTATTCACATCCAAAGTTGACGGAGCCGGACCGTCTCGCGATTGGCTCGACATAGCCACAACGCCAAAAGCCAGAAACGGGATCAAACAATGGTTCGCGAAGTCAGATCGAGAAGAGATGCTCGAACTAGGCAGAGAACAGATAACAGAGGCCATGCGCAAGGAAGGCTTACGAGCACAGTTGCTGATCGAGAGTGACGAGCTGAGTCATGTAGCGGAACAATTCAATCGCGGTGACCTAACGGATCTGTACGAGGCAGTCGGAAAGGGTGACCTAAAGGCAACAGCGGTTGCCAAGCGCCTAGTTGCAAACCTACGCGGAGAAGAGAGCGACCAACGGTTGCCAGCCAAACCAGCACAGCACCGAGGATCCCGACGTCGCCGGACTAGCGGAGTTCATGTAGAAGGATTTGATGATTCGTTAGTTCGCCTCGCCGGATGTTGTAACCCAGTTCCGAGAGACGAAATCCTTGGTTTCGTAACTAAAGGGCGCGGCATCTCGATCCATCGAGATGACTGTGCCAATGCTTCAGAACTAGTTGAATCATCTGGCGCCCGCCAAGTCGAAGTTGATTGGGACGCAGCATTCTCTGGTCAGTTCCGCACCAGCATCGAGGTACGAGCACTTGACCGAGATCACCTCCTCGCCGACGTTGTATCTGTCATATCCGACCATCACCTCAGTATCTCTAGCGCCCACACGTTCACTGGCGATGACCAAGTGTCCGTTTTGCAGTTCGACATCGAGGTTGGAGACCCGACCTTGTTGGAACAACTTCTTGGCGCGGTAAGAGAGGTCGACGGTGTTTTTGATACACATCGAGTAGTTCCCAACAGTGTGCGACCCCCATCTTGAACTAGCTGACGGTAGACAGAAAAGTGTCAGGGACTTTGTGGCTCAAGCATCTACGATGGTGAGTTCACCGGGCAGTAACTTTCTCCACCACTCAACGCCCGAGGATTATCCATGTCGAAGAAGGCCAATACCTTCCAAACTCCAATCGGGACACGGGACCTCTTGCCCGAGGAGTCTGCGCGCTGGGAAGCAGTAATAGAAGTTTTTTCTAGCGTCGCATCCCGTGCAGGATTTTCTTTGATAGACACACCCATTTTTGAAGACATCGGTGTCTTCTCGCGAATCGGTGAAGGTACCGATGTCGTTGGTAAAGAAATGTATGAATTCCTGGATCGGGGCGAACGCCTAATGGCTTTACGGCCCGAAGGGACAGCGGCAGTTTGTAGAGCCTTCGCTCAACACCGCCCTCCCGTTCCATGGAAGGTGTATTACCGAGGCCCCTATTTCCGTTACGAAGCCCCACAGGCCGGCCGATTCAGACAGTTCCACCAATTTGGAATAGAGAGCATCGGATCAGACGACCCAGATATTGATGCAGAAGTGATTGCAGTGGGGTGGAACGTGCTGCAAAACGTCGGACTCAAAGAAGTTGACTTACTTGTGAACTCAATGGGTGATCCAGAGACAAGAAAGAATTACCAAGAAGCCCTAGGAACTTTCCTCAAAGACCACTCAGATGAATTAGATGAAGAGGACCAGAGCAAAGTGGAGTCTCACCCGTTAAGAGTTCTGGACTCCAAGCGAGCAGCGACGCAAAACGTCACCGCTAAGGCACCAAGGGTCAACGATTTTCTGAGCGTCGGAGCTCAGGAACATTTTGACCGAGTCAAAGACGGACTCACAGCTTTAGATATCCCTTTTTCGGTCGAGCCGAGACTTGTCCGTGGTCTGGACTATTACACCCACACGACCTTTGAATTTCAGAGCTTGGCTCTTGAAAGCGCCCAAAACACAGTGTGCGGTGGTGGTAGGTATAACGGGTTGATCGAAGAACTAGGCGGTCCACCAACACCTGGCATTGGGTTTGGCATGGGCATCGAGCGACTACTTTTGGCTTGTGATGCTGAGGAATCGTTTCCAGTACCCTCTTCTAAGATTCAAGTATGGGTGGTCGACGTTACAGACGGATCCGCAGCTCGTGACCTAACTCATGATCTCCGCAATAACGGCGTCGTAGCGGACCGTTCCTTCGATCAACGTTCAATGCGAAGCCAAATGCGTAGTGCAAATCGATCCGGTGCAGAAATAGCTTTAATCATCGGTGACCAAGAGGTAACTGAAGAGACGGCGGCCATACGAATGCTGCGGGATGAGGAAAGTGAACAAATAGTTGTCCCGCGTAATGCAGCTGTAGCCGAAGTTCAACGCCTCCTGGGGCTCGATTCTTAAATATGAGCTACTGCTCTGGAGATAGATCATGACAATAAGAACTGACTACTGCGGACGACTTTCCGTTGATGACATAGGAAGAACAGTCACCGTTTGTGGCTGGGTATCCAAACGTCGAGAACACGGTGAGTTCCTAGCGTTCG
>PVBE011304422.1_pt1 | contig 45354 bp, 36 predicted proteins | sample 1631181 | NCBI WGS metagenome assembly PVBE01 (sample SAMN08397723, study PRJNA350692) | Marine metagenome, whole genome shotgun sequencing project. | isolation source: water | place: Pacific Ocean | collected 2012-04
GGGCAGGGCAGACCGAACGTCGCCGGCGGGCACACGCGTGAGGCCCGGCAAGGGATTGTCCTCGGTCCAGATCCAGCGATATTGAAGCACGCCGGTCTCTTCGCCGGCGGTATCCAACCAGTTCGGCACACCGGGATCCGTGTGGGAGATGACGATTCGGCAACGCCCGTCGGCGTCGATTCGTGCCTGGTGATGGTTGATGCTGGACTTTCGGTTTGGCCAATCCGTCGTCCTGAACCATAGATCGCAGAGCTGAAACGCCCAGTACTTTGCCTGGGGCGGCTGGAATTCGACGATCATCGCCTCGTTCGCTGACAGCTCGTAGTAGTCGTTGCCGTAGGCGATGTCCTCGGCGCCTCCGACGTAGAAGACCGCCGGTGCGATCTCGTCCCGCTTGTATTTCTCTTGCAGAGCGACGACCCATGTATCCCAGAAGGAGGCTGTGCCGGCGATGTGGCGACCGGCGTCGTCGAGCATCCGAGCCGCGTGGTCGGCATCGAGCCTGGGCGGCCGCAGCCCATCGCGATCCAGACACTCGATGTTGAAGGTGGCGGGGATTTCCCGGTCCCAGTCGCAGAAATACTGACGGATCAGGACCTGAGTCGCATCGGGATCCAGGGGCAGCCAGTTCTTGCCACTCTTGCCACGGCGCTCGCCGCCGAGGAAGAGTTCGAAGCTTCCGTCCGCCTCGACCTGCAATTCGGACGCTTCGAGTGTTGCGAAGTTGCGCACATCCCCCAGCTGCATGAAGCCCTCCTTGACCTCGAGCAGGAAGGTTTCCACGCTGCCCCGGTTGCCCCAGATGCGGTAGGCGAGGTCACTGCGGATGTGGGCCTGGGCGTAGGCGTTGTCGGCGTTTTCGGCGCCGGCCTTCGAGTCGCTGTCGGCGATTCGTATAAAGCGGGGCTGCTCGGGCGTTAGCTCCGCCGCCTGCTGGATGCCGACCTTGACGAGGCCCAGCAGATAGCGGAACCCCTCGGCGCGCACGTGCGGCGCTTCTCGCCCCTCGGCCCGAAGGATCGTTTGGCCGGCGGCTTCGAGAGAGCGACAAAAATCACTCCAGGCCTCGCCCGACATCAGCCGGGCGGCGTTCTCGGCGGGGCTGCGCAACTCGACCGACGATCCTTCGGTCTGGAGTCTCTGCTCCGCTTCGAGTCCCCCGAGTGTGGCATTCTGGTCGGTCTGCATCGGATTCTCCGTTGTCGCTCCCCGGTCTTCGGCCGAGAACGACGTCCTGGTCTGACGGCGGTCAGGGCATGTAGGCGCCGCCGCTCACGCTGATCTGCTGCCCCGTAATATAGCTGGCTCGATCGGAGGCCAGGAAGATCGCGAGATCACCGATCTCCTCCGGCCGACCGACGCGCTTGATGGGCATCGAGCCGACATTGAAGAGCGTTCCCTCTTCGCCCATGCGAGCCATCTCCTCCGGCGGGCCGAAGAAATCTGCGCCGTACTTCTTCCAGTTGCTGCCTTCGCCGACGTCGTCGAGGGAACGCGGGATGATCCAACCCGGCGCGATGCAGTTGATTCGAACCTTCTTCGAGCCCCACTCGTAGGCGAGGCCCTTCGAAAAAGAAGCGACGTATCCCTTGGTTCCGCCGTAGTGTGCGACCTGGTCGGCGGCTTGCCCGAGCAGACCGGAGTTGGAGGTGATATTGACGATGCTGCCGCTCTCTCGTTCGAGCATCTCGCTCGAAACCGCTCGCGTGCAGTGGTAGACGCCCCAGATGTTGAGGTTGACCTCCCAGATCGCGTCTTCCCGGGACTTCTCGACCCAGGGTTTGGGATGCTCACAACCACCGGCGTTGTTGACCAGTACATCGATATGTCCGAAACGTCGTCGCGTCTGCTCGACCATGCTCTCGACCGAGTCCGGATCCGTGACGTCGGTCGCGATGCACACGGCTTCACCGGTCTTTCCCGAATAGAGCCCGGCGATCTCCGAGCCCTTCCCTTCGTCCCGGGTCGCCAGCACGACGTTGCTGCCCTCCTCCGTAAAACGCTGGACGAGTCCACGCCCGATGACGCCGCTCGCCCCCGTCACGATCGTCGTCTTTCCCTTCAGCCCGAGGTCCATATTGCATACTCCTTGCGTCGAAGCGCCAGCGACTCGACCAACTCTGGCCCACGGCTAGCGGCAACGACGAGATCGATCCGCATTCAGTACGGTTCGTCGCCGTCGATGGTGACTCGATGCATCACGCGGCGCTCGGAGTAGTCGGGCACCCCGATGTGTTGGACGCAGCGGTTGTCCCAGAACGCGACGGAGTTCGGCTCCCAGCGGATGCGACACTGGAATTCCGGCGAGCGGATATGATCGAAGAGGAAGGGCAGCAGCAGATCGTTCTCGCTGCGGGTGACGCCCTTCAGCTGGCTGCCGGTGTTGTAGTTGAGAAACAGCGCCTTGCGACCGGTCACGGGATGCGTGCGAACCACGGGATGTTCGATGGGCGGCCACTGCGCGCGCAGCTCGTCGAAGTCGTCGGAGCTGATGCCTCGGTCGATGGCGACGCGCAGCCGCGCTGTCATGTCGTGTACAGCGGTCAGACCGTCCAGTAGCGAGCGAAGGGCCGGGGACAGCGCCTCATAGGCGGCCGTCATATTGGCGAAGCAGGTGTCGCCGCCGAAGCGGGGCAGCTGCACCGCCTTGAGGATGGCGCCCAGGGGCGGCCGAGGCATGAAGGTGGCGTCGTAGTGCCAGTTGTCCGCTCCCGCACCGCGCGGAGTCGACTGGTCCAGCAGCATGAGCTCGGGGTAGCCGTCGGCGCTTCGTGCGATTGGGGGACAGTACACCTGGCCAAAATTGCGACCGAAGTCGAGCTGCTGCTCGGGCGTGATGTCCTGGTCCCGGAAGAGCAGCACCAGATGCTCGAGCAGCGCCTGCTCGATCTCGTGCAGGGTCGCTGCCGACACCGGCCCGCGGAGATCGACACCGTCCACCTTGGCGCCGATCACCGGCGTCAGCGGTTGAATTCCAAGCTGGCCCAACGGGCACCTCTCCGGCTGCGGTCAAGACACGATCGAGTATAGAGCGTCCCCTGCCGCCGGCGAATCTCGAATCTTCGATCGGAGACAGCAGCCGGTATTCATCGGTCGACCCGTCATGTGGGGGCTCGCGGTGGCGGGCCGCGCCGACGCGGCGGCCGTGCTCGAGTATCTCCACGGCGAACTCGAGCGCGCGATGGCGCTATGCGGGGTTGCCTGCATCGACGAGATCGACGCGACGCTGCTCTCGAAGTCCTGAGCGGCGATCCCGAAGCCCGGGGCTTCGCGAAGCTCGAACGATCGTGACCAGTCTCGCGCCGGAAGTCCTGGTCGCCCGGCCCGCATCGAGCAGTCCATCCGCCTCGATGCAGCCGCCGCTCGCCGGGCCTCAGCCTGGAGCGTACTCACCCCAGCGATCCCAATGCGTGATCGCGTCCACTTCTCGGCGGAGGGGGGTCTTCCACTTGCCTGTCGGATAGCCGATGGGAATCAGCGCGACGGTCTGAACGCTTTCGGGAATCGCCAGGATCTCCTTGAAGCGCTTCTCCTCGGCGAGGTGAAGGGTGGTCAGCGTGGTACCGAGCCCGCGGGCCCGCGCAGCCAGCATCAGGTTCTGCACGGCGGGAAAGATCGAGCCGTAGTATGAGGCGAGTGCGGAGGCCGCTTCGCCCGCCACCCGCTCGCGCATGCATGCGACGATCATGGCGGGTACCTCGGGCATGCGCTCCGCCAGCTGCCAGGCGTGGAGAAAGACCTTGCGGGTGTCTTCCGCAAGCGGGCTGCCCTCCTCCGCACTCGGGCGTACCAGCTTGTCGGCGATCTCGAGGTAGAGTTCGGCAACCTTGCGACGCTGCTCTGCATCCCGCACGACCACGAAGGCCCACTGCTGTGCATTGGTGGCACTCGCGGCCTGGGTGGCGCACTCGATCACGTACCGGATCTCCCGCTCCGGAACAGGATCGGGGCGCAGTCTGCGCATGGCGCGCAGGGTGTGGATCGCGTCGTGAATGGAGAGCTCGGCGTCGTCGTTCATCGTAGATTCCTTCATCAGGGAGGGATGGTGCGATTCGCGCACAATCCGTTGAAACCTTGGCACAAGCATCGGCCATCCGATTCGCCAGACGATCGACCATCCCGTCGCACCATGCCGTCGGAGCCGTCGGAGCATCCCGTCGGTCATCAGATCGTTACACGCGGACTCTAGGGCTTTGCCATCTTCCCGCCGCCGAGCGCAGCCTCGGCCCGCGCGCGCAGGAACGTGATGCAGGTCGAATCGGCGGGAATCTCCTCGAGCGGCTCTCGAACCAGCTCGGGCGTGATGCCCAGCGTCTGCGCCAGCGGCCGCAGCGCCTCGAGATCGAAGCCGTAGAGCCGAGCGGCGTTCTCCCCGAGCAACATGCGCACCTCGCGCTCGGGGAGCCCGGACAGCGCGAAGCGCATATTCTCCCGCGAATACGGATAGCAGCCCTCGTAGTGCGGATAGTCGTTGCCCCAGAGAATCCGGTCGACACCGACGACCTCGCGCCCGGCGATGTCCGCCAGCGACGGAAAGCTCGCGCCGTACCAACAATTTCGTTTGGCGTAGAAACTCGGGAGCTCCTTCAGGGCCGGATCGAGGCTGGTATCGATCTCGCCGATCGCGCCGGCCTTCCATGCCATGAACATGGCATCCATCCGGCGCATCAACCCCGGTGCCCAGGCACAGCCCGACTCCGTCAGGATGAAACGAAGCTTCGGGAAGCGCTCGAAGACGCCCCCCATGATCAGATGCGAAAAGCCGCGTTGGACGTAGAAGGGCATCTCCATCGCCCACAAGGCTTTCGAGCCCTGCCCCGGCGCATACTTTGGAGTTCCCTGACCCGCGTGCTGATTGATCACCAGATCACAGTCCTGGATGACCGCCCAGAGCCGGTCGTAGCTGGGATCATTCAGGGGAGCGAGATGGGTGTCCGAGGGTGCGGGCAACGGAAGCAGGATGCCGCCACGAAGGCCGCTCTTCGCGATCCATTTGACGTCCTCGATCGTGTCGTCGAGATCGTTGAGGTGGATCAGACCGATCCCGGCGCGGCGTGCAGGCTCTTCGGAGCAAAAGTCTGCGAGCCATCGATTGTGAGCCCGGGCTCCCGCCCGCCAGCGCGGATACTGCTCGGGCGTCGGCAACGGCGAGATGTGGAAGGCCGTCTCGTAGAAAGGGGGCACCGTATTGGGGTAGATCACTTCACCGACCACGCCGTCGCCCTCGAGATCGACGCGACGCTCGGCGGAGTCCCAGTTCTTGGTCTTCTTGCTGCCCACGTGCTTTCTCGATGGGTTCGAATAGCTGCCCCGCCAGGCATCGAAGTCGCTTCGCTCGGCCGGGTCCAGATATTCGCGATAGCCATCGATCGAGGCGCCGGCATGGGTATCAGCGGTAATGGTGATGTAGGGCGTAGACGACGGACTAGCCATGAATTTTCTCTCTTCTCGATTCTCGGTACTCGGTTCGATCAGCTCGTTCGAGTGCTCAGCGCTCGGCCTGCTCGGCGAGCGCGTTGAACTCGTCGGCGATCAAGCGCGAGGCGCTGGCGAGCCGTCCGCGCCTCCAGCGGCGATAGTCGAAGACCTTCTCGAAACGCGCTTGCTGCTTGAGATTCACTGTAGCCAGAATCATCTCTTCGGTGCCCCCAGCCTCCGCCATCAGGGTTCCAAAGCGCGGAAACGCGGGCCCCGCGATCATCGAATGGCCCACGTACTCGTTGGGGCGAAGCGCGTCCGTGAGCGCCCGGCCCGAGTAGCCGGGATCGGCCGCCCCGGGGCCCCCGATCGAGTTCGAAATCGCCACGTGAATGAGATTCTCCTGGGCGCGCGACAACGCGGTGGCGCGCATGCTATCGGCTCGCCCCGGCGCGGCAAAGGAGCCGACCGGGCAGACGATCAGCCGCGCGCCCTTTAGAGCCAACAGACGAGTGAGCTCGGGGTTGAACCAGAAGTCGTAACAGATCTGGACGCCGATCGGACCGAATCGAGTCGGGAACAGCGGCAGCGCGGTGCCCGGCGTAAAGCTCACGCCCTCGGTGACCCAGGGCAGCTCGCCCAGATGAACCTTGCGATAGACCCCGATCACGCCCTCCGGGCCGACGACCGCCGCTGTGTTGTAGAGCGTCCTCGGAATCTCGGCGTCCCGCTCGGCCATGCCGTAGACGATGTAGAGATCGTGTTCGCGCGCCAACGCCGCCAGGGCGTCGCTGGAGGGGCCCGGCACGGTCTCTGCCAATCCGATGCAGGTGTCGCAGGGCCCGGCCAGCTCTGCACACTCGCGACAACCCCGGCAGCCCAATAGCGATCCCTCTGGAAACACCACGAGATCGGCCCCCTGCGCCGCCGCCTCGGCGACGCTCCCACTCATCTTTTCGACCGTCGCCTTTGCGTCGTAGTACACGGGGGTGAAATTCACGCTCGCAATGGTCACCAGATCCTGTACGACATCACTCTGATCCATGCTCTCTCCCTTCGATTTGGCGTCGCCATTCTGGCGTCGCAGACCGCGCACGGCCACTCACTCGCATGCGGCACCCGTCCCATGCGGCCACATCAGCCGCTCCAGACTGTGCGTAGACGCGGCAGCACCTCCCGCCCGATGGCTTCGATCTGCTCCCGAATGGCCGCTGGCTCGATTCCCCGGTTGTGCAATCTCAGATTGATCGAGTCGGCCCCGGCGTCGCGAATCATCTCGGCCAGAAGGCTCGCGAGAGCATCCGGCTGCTCAGCCGTGACCAGCTCCTCGCTGCCCCAGGTCGACACCGCCTGGGCGCTGGCATAGCTGCGATAGAATGCCAGCTGTGACGCCACCGCCTTCTCCGGCGGCGGTCCGAGCCAGACCCTGCGAATCAGCACGCAGCGCCCCTGCCCGCCCTCGGCGCGGTAACACCTCGAGAGCAGCCCGATGGATGCGGGGGGCTGCAGGGATTCGTAGATCACGCCGACCCCGAGCCCCGCCGCCAGCTTCACCGCGCGCTCGCCCTGAGCCGCCATCACGAGCGGCATGGGACGCTCGGCTTGCTCGGCGATCGCCGGGTCCGCCGCGAGCCCCTGCTCGGATCGCCCCGCGAGTGCATCGATCACTCGCGGCAGAGCGTCTCGAAAGCGCGCCGCTCGTCCCTTCCAGGGCAGCTCGGCGAGCTCGAAATCCCGATCGAGTCCACCCACCGCGAAGCCCGCGCCCACCCTGCCCGGATAGCGGGCGGCCAGCCACGCTAGATCCTCGGCGACGTGGGACCAATGCCTGAGCGGCAGCAGCAGCGGGCACGGTGCGGCCCAACCTCGCTTCATCGAAGCCAGGGCGAAGGCCGCGACCTGAGTCGGATTGGGGAGATAACCGGGGAAGCCGCCGTGATGTTCGTTGGTCATCACGCCATCGAAGCCCGAATCGACCGCCAGGCTCGCCTGTTGGCAGAGCTCGTCGATCAGCGCCGCAGCGGGAAGCTCGTGGCAATAGAGGCGGAGCGAAATCGAGCCGGGCCCGAGGGCGACGCAATCCAGCGACGTGTCCCCTGCAGCTCCATTGGCCATCCAGATCTCCTCGTTCTTCGTTCACTCGACGCCGGCACCACGACTATAACCATAGGCTTCGAGTAGGAGATCTGCATGCAGAAAGGGCCCGGCGCAGGGCGCCCGTCTCAGTTCTTGGCCGGCCCCAGGCGCCAGCGGATCGGCGCGCGCTTGATGCCGCCGACGAAGGATGAACGGACACGAGAAATCGGGCCCGCCGCCTCGATTGCCTCGAGCCGCTCGCGGAATTCTTGGAACAGGCAGCGTAGCTCGAGTCTCGCGAGGTGTGCGCCCAGGCAACTATGCTCACCGCGACCAAAAGCGATGTGCTCGTTCGGCCGACGATCGATCTTGAACTGGAAGGGATCGGCGAAGAGCTCCTCGTCGCGGTTGCCCGACGGAAAGAAGAGGCAGACCGACTGTCCTTCGCGAATCATCTGGCCGCGGATCTCCACGTCGCGCGCCGCCGTGCGCGCAAACTGGATCACCGGCGTGGTCCAGCGCACGATCTCCTCCAGCGCCGGCTCGATGAGGTCGGGGTCGCTTACGAGCTTTTCCCACTCACCGGGTGATTCGATGAAAGCGAGTGTGCCGCCGGTCATGGCGTTGCGCGTGGTCTCGTTGCCCGCAATGACGAGCAAGAGGTAATAGGAGAGCATCTCGACGGTATCGATCGGCTTGCCGTCCACCTGCGCGTTCGCGATCAGCGAGACGATATCGTCCGTCGGCCGTCGCCGGCGCTCCTTGGAGAGCTCGAGGAAGTACTCGAAGAGTTCCACGCGCGCCCGATCGAGCGTCTCCAGCGCGGTCGAGCCGCCCTGGAACTCCGGATCCTCGGGTGTCGCAAGCTGATTGGTCAAGCGGAAGAGCAGCGGCCAGTCCGCGCGTGGCAAACCGAGCATCTCGGCTATCACAGCGATCGTGATCGGCGCGGCCACATCGTGGACGATGTCGCACTCGGGCTTCTCGGCGGCCTCGTCCAGGGTCCGCCGCGTGATCTCGCGCACCTTCGACTCCCACTGACCCACCATGCGCGGCGTGAATCGCTTCGAGATGACGTTGCGGAATTTCCCGTGGTCCGGTCCGTCCATGGTGGCGAGGTGGCGCATCGGTTGATCATCGATCGGCAGGTCTTTGGCGAAGACCGCGATCCGGGGCCCAATCAAGAAGTCGCCGGGGCGCTTTCCGATGTCGATGATGTCGGCGTGCTTGGTGATGGCCCAGAAGGGCTCGACGTTAGGTCGATCGTACCAGAAGACGGGTGCGTTCGCGCGCAGCCAGGTCCACTCGTCGTGGGGGTAGCCATCGCGCTCGTAGCGCTCGGGCGTGACGAGGTCGATGCTAGTGGGATTGAGATCGAGCGGCGCGGGTGCCATGGCCGAATACTCCCTAATGTGGTGAAACAAGATTGTACCACCCAAGCGCGGGTAATACACGAAAATCTATCGGTGCATCGAGCGCGCCAAACAGCGCAGTAGTTCTCGAGAGCGGGTGTGTAGTCGCACAGCAACGCGATGGCCGCGCACGACAACACCGGTCCGGTGCGGGTGCGATCAGGTCCCGAACACCTTCTGGGCGGGTCCGACTGCACGATGACCTCGCGGACCGCAGCTTGTTTCGGTGGGCTCCCAGCACGGCCCCTTGTCCGCGACTGGGTCGCAACCGGGTCGCACGCCAGCCGTCGGTGAGGCTGATCTTTCCCCCCCCTTCGGAGCAGCGATCCGTGGTGTCGCTCGAGGCTTCGCTCACAAGCCACACCACCATCAACCCCTCAACCCACGAGAATCTCCTTTTCTCCAACCGTTGATTGCGGAAGGACAGCCCTTCCAGCGTATGCGACAATCCAGCGGGTGAACTGGGACGACATCCGCTACTTCCTCGCCGTGGCCCATACCGGATCGCTGGGCGATGCGGCCCGCGAGCTTTGCGTGAACTATTCGACCGTTTCCCGTCGTCTGAACGCAATCGAAGAGGCGCTCGGATCGCGCCTCTTCGAGCGGCTCGCCACGGGCTACAAGCTGACCCCGGTCGGTGCTGAAATGCTGGAACCGGCTCGGCGCATGGAGGCCGAATCCGCGCTTCTCTCGCGCCGCGTGCAGGGCCGTGATGCGCGGCTCGCCGGGCCTCTGCGAGTCGCGACGACGGATGCGGTCGCGACGATCCTGATGCCGGAACTCGCTGTCTTCAGTCGACGCTACCCCGAAATCGAGGTCGATCTCTTGAGCACACCGGCGCCCACGGAGCTCGCGATGCGCGAGGCGGAGGTGGCGCTGCTGGCCACCGACCGGCCGCCGGAGAGGTTGGTGGGGCGGCGCCTGGCGCGACTCGCCTCCGCGCTCTACGCATCGCATGGCTATTTGGCGGAGCGACCCGACATCGAAGATCTCGCCGCTCACGCCTGGGTGGGCTGGGAGCAGGAAATGCAACACATCCCGGTCGCACGTTGGATGCGCGAGCATCAACCCGACGCGCATTTCGTATGCCGGGTGCGAACCGGGACTGCGCTGCTCGCCGCCGTAGCGGCCGGCATCGGGATTGCTCACTTGCTGTGCTTCCTGGCCGATGACGATCCCACGCTGCGCCGCCTGCGCCCGCCGGAGCCGGTTCTCGAGACGGGTCTGTGGCTGTTGACGCACGAGGATGTCGTGGCGACCGGCCGAGTGCGCGTGTTCCTCGATTTCGTAGCCGAAGCGATCGGGCGCCAGCAGCCTCGGCTGGCCGCGAGCGGCAGCGACTGAGGGCCAGCCCGCCTCGTCAGCAGAGCGCACGGTCGAAACCGGAGCCGCTCTGCTCGAGCAACACGCCCCAGCCATCACGCATCGCGAGCACGAAACGCCTGCGCCATGGCGCGCATCTCCCGCGGAATGTCCGGGCCCCCGGGCGAGTAGACGAGCTCGGTCGCACCCGCGCGTTCGAGCGCCGTAAAGCGCTCCCCCAGCTCGGCTTGCGTGCCCGTCAGGGTCATGGCCCCGACCTGTGGATCGAGCAGTCCGCGTTCTCGCTCGGGCGCCGCGACGCAATGGCCCTCGTGGACATGCAGGTGCCGCATCGATTCGGGCACCTGCTCGGCGGCCTCGCGCCAGGCCCGACCGCCCGGTAGCTGGTCGACCGCGGGACCGGCGGCCTCGTAGGTCGCGTGGTAGATCAGCGCGATCGCGGGCTCGAGTGCGGCGAACACGCGCGGCGAGGTCAGCGTCTCGCCGGGCTCGAGCACGCTGCCCGAGAGTGCCACCGCACACCACGCGAAGCCCGACGGCGGCTGCACCATGGCCATGACTCCGTCGCCGAGCTCGCGCGCCACCGCGCAGCCGCGGGGACCGTTGGCGGCGACCAGGATCGGCGTCGCCAGGGGACGCGGCGGTGCAAAGCCTTCCGGGTGCAGCATACGCGTGACTCGACCCTCGATCTCCAGATCGTCGCCGCGCAGCAGGGCGCGGAGTTCGCGCAGGTAGCCGGCCACGTGCCGCCAGGCCAGCGGTCGCTTGCCCAGTAGGCGTCGAGCGGTGAAGCCGGTCCCGACCGCAACCGCTACGCGCCCGGGCGCCAGCGTCTCGAGGGTTGCGATTGCACCGGCCGTCGTCGCCACGTGCCGCAGGCCCGGCACGAGCACCCCGGGCCCGAGCTCGAGGGTCGTGGTTGCAGCAGCGACACGCGCCAGGGTCATCCACACGTCGGGGTAGAGAAGCGGTGAATCGTAGAGCCACAGACGCCGAAAGCCGAGGGCTTCTGCGAGCTGCGCGTACTCGACCGTGCGCGGTCCGGGCGGCAGACAACAGGAGATCTCCATCATGCGGGGGGCCTCATGCGTGCTCTTCGAAGCGGCGCACGAGATCGAGCTTGCGCACCTTGCCGCTCGCATTGCGCGGAAGAGCGTCGAGCCGCTCCAGCTGCTCGGGCCACTTCTGCCGCGCCAGCCCTGCCTCACGACAGAAGACGGCCAGCTCTGCCAGCTCCAGCTCCGCAGCCGGCTCGGGCACGACGACCGCGCAGCAACGCTCGCCCTTCTCTGCGTCCCGCAGGCCGATCACCGCGACCTCCAGAATTCCGGGGTGTCCGTAGAGCACATCCTCGATCTCCTTGGCCGAGATGTTCTCGCCGTTCCGGATGATGATCTCCTTGAGCCGCCCGCTGATCTGCACGAAGCCATCGGCGTCGAGCCGCCCGAGGTCGCCGGTGCGAAACCAGCCGTCTTCGGTAAAGGCGTCGGCGTTGCGCGCCGCGTCGAGATAGCCGAGACACAGCTGCGGGCCCCGGGCCTGGATCTCGCCCTCCTCGCCGGCCCCACAGATCCGCCCATCCGTCGCGACGCAGCGCAGCTCCGCCCCACCGGCAGCGCGTCCCTCGCTGGTCGCAAGAGCATCCTCGGGATCAGCGGGTGAGCCCAGCGAGACGAAGGGCGCCTCGGTGAGTCCGTAGACCGAGACGATTCCCGCGCCGCCGAGCTCCTTCTTGACCTCGCCGTGTAGCTGGGGCGGCTTCGGCGCGGAACCGCCCATCGCCATGCGCAGATCGGGGAAGAGCCGGCGTTCGGGATGACGTCGTTGGTACTGGAGGTAGCGCATGACGAGCGGCGTCCCGCCCGCTGCGAGGGTGATGCCCTGATTCGTGAGAAAGGCGGGTGTCTCTTCCTCGTCATACTGCTCGACGAGCACCGCCGCACTGCCGGCCATGAGCTGAACGAAGAGCATGCCGATGCCACCGATATGGGTGAATGGGAAGACCACCGGATAGCGGTCGGAGGGGCTCTGCTCGAAGCGCTCGACGACGCCGAGTGACCCCGCGGCCAGCGTCTCATCGGAATGCAGTGCCCCCTTTGGATCGCCGGTCGTACCCGACGTGTAGAAGGTCCAGCGGGGCACCTTCGGGCCGGCGGGCTGCCAGGCTGCGAGCGCTTCGGCCGACGCTTCGGGCAGCGCCTGGTCGCAGACCAATAGACTCGTCTCTGCGTCTTCACAGAGTAGTCCGCGCGCGAAGGCCTCGAACTCGAAGCCCCGCCAGACGTGCGGCACCACGATGAGCTTCGGAGACGTCTGACGCAGGATGAAGCCAACCTCTCGCTCGCGGTAGATGGGCAGGATCGGCGTCTGGACTACACCCAGCCGCGCTAGCGCGGCGACCAGAACGAAGGACTCGATCCAGCTCGGGAGCTGCCAGGCGACCGCATCCCCACTCCCGACGCCGCGTTTGGCGAGGGCGGCGGCGACTCGCTCGGCCCGCACACGGTAGTCCTCGAAGCTGAGCCGCCGGCCGCGCTCGTCGATCGCCAGCAGCGCCTCGGGGCTGCGACGCGCGCGCTCTTCGACGAGTGGCCAGAGGCGCAGCTCAGAGATCATGCGAAGCCTCCCGAAGCGTCGAGTCCGTGCAATACTCACGAACATGACGATGGACCTCGACCGAATCGGGGCTCGCTCCGAGCCGATGCGACGAACCTGGGAGGCGCGCGACTGTGCGCTCTACGCTCTGGCCCTGGGCGCCGGCTGGGACGAGCTCGAGTATCTGGGCGAAGTCGCCCGCGGAGCGACACAGAAGGTCTTTCCCAGCTTCGTGTTGGCCGGTGTCATGGCTGCGGAATCCGCTTCGTGGCCCGACCCCGGCTTCGCCACCGGCGACTACGCGCCCCACGAGATCGTGCACGGCGAGCAGGGGCTCGCGATCCACACACCGATCGGGCCGTGTGGCGACGCCCAGACCACCACCCGCGTCGCGGGCATCTACGACAAGGGCTCCGGCGCGCTCGTCGTCCTCGAGGTCGAGGCGCGCGATACGGCGACGGACGCAGCGATCTTCACGGCCACGACCAATCTCTTCGTAAGAGGCCATGGCGGGTTCGGCGGCGAACGCGGACCGAAGGGTGCGCGGGTGAAGACTCCGCAACGCCCCCCCGACCACTGCATCGAAACGCCGACGCTTCCGATCCAGACCCTGCTCTATCGCCACGCCGGCTACGACTCCAACGCGATTCACGTCGACCCGGCGGTCGCGGAGAAAGCGGGCTTCCAGGGGCCGATCCTGATGGGCCTCAATACGTTCGGCATCGCCTGTCGGTCCCTGATTCACGCCGTGGGCGCGTCGAAGCCCGAGAGTCTGCGCGGGCTTTCCGGCCGCTTCGCGAACCCCGGCTACAACGGCGACATCCTCACGACCGAAATCTGGCAGGAACCGGAGCAGGTCCTCTACCGCGTCGTGAATCAGCAGGGAAGCCTGCTGCTCGACGCCGGCAGCGCGTCCTTCGCCGTCTAGCAGCCCTTCGTTCACCCGGCGTCCTCTTGGAGCACCCGGCCAGCCTGCTCCTCTACGACGGTGCCCTTGAAGAAGTCGGCGTTCATGCCCCCGTGCATTCGCACGGCGTTGCGGAACGTAAAATCGGCGAAGTCGTTCTCGTCGATCAACTTGTCGTCCACCAGCTCCCACGCCTCGATGAGTACCTCGCGCATGTCGACCACGTCGAAATGACCGATGTCCGAACCGAACATTGCCTGGAGGCGGGCACCGAAGGGGTTCAGGCGTGCATCGAAGGCCACGCCGCTCATGCGATCGTCCGCCTCGCAGCCAAAGAAGAAACGCGGCACGAAGAGCTCGGCCAGCTCCTCGGCACTCGAAACCTCGCAGTCTCGCCAGTCATCCAGCTCCTCAGGGCTCGGCATCCAGAGAGAGTTCTCGACCAGCGGATCGCGGTAGGCTCCAATCTTCTCGTGGCCGTACTCGTCGATGAGCCGCGCAAAGAGCTGCTGATCCAGGCGAGCGGGATTTAGCATCTGGATTGCCTCGGCGTTGCGCTTCTTCCAGTGGTCGATCATCCGTATGTAGAGACTGCTGGCCCAGCCGACGCCGCCTTCGAGAAAGCCGAAGTTCAGGGTCGGGAAGCGGCGCGTCACGCCGCCGAACAAGAGGGCCTTCAGCAGCGCTTCGCCGCCCTCGGCGAAACCACCGATCTGGTTGAACTGGTGACGCGTCACGCTGCGGCGTGTTCCCCAACCGATGGGTCCGGAATGCGAGGTCGGCGCAATCCCCAGCTCGACACATTTCGCCCATACCGGGTCGTAGTCGTAGGGCGAATCGAGGCCGAAGTAGTCCTCGTAGAGCACTTCCGTTGCCAGCTCGGGGTGCTCACGCGCGAAGCGCGGCACCGGTCGCAGCACATCGCCAGCCATCACAGCAACCTTCAGGCCCAGTACATCGACCGCGTACTCGAGCTCTTCGATGGCTTCTTCCGGTGTATGCATCGGAATCACGGCCGCAGGCGTGAGCCGATCCGAGAACTCACCGAAGAGATCCGCATAGCAGATATTGAAGGCGCGCGCGCAGGCTCGGCGCAGCTCCTCGTCCGCCATGCCCGGCAGCGTGATGACCTGTAGGCCGATCCCCGGGTAGACGATGCTGAAATCGAGTCCGAACTCATCGAGCCGCTCGTAGAGCAGGCCCGGCAGCTGAGTCGTGGCGCGGTCGAGGGTGTTCTCAGTGGGGATCGGCCACCAGACCGGCATGGGCGTGCGAGTGTCGAGCCGCTCCGCCGGCGTCATCTCGAAGGTCCGCCGCTGGTGGGCGATGAACGCCATGAAACGGTCCGGCATATCGCTCCCACCCACCTCGCGCAGGTAATCGAGGAGCACCGGCACGGTCTCGAGCTGATGGGCATCGGAGTCGACGATCGGGTGATCGATGCGCCGCCGGATCTCTTCAACCTGGGTGTTGGGTCGCTGCGTCATTTCTGTTCTCCTTCTGTTGCGCGGCGTACTGCGCGCTCGATCGGCGGGTTCAGGTGCCCCGTCGGCTGCCGATGCACTTCGAGCATGCGCGGCTGCGCGGGGAACGGAGTCTCATCCTGGCTCATGCGGAACATTCGCGGCGAGAAGTTTCTCCTTGTCGGCCCGCACGACTGGATTCCAGCAGTCGACCGGCCCGGTTCCGGACCGCGCGAGACACAGGTTGCAGTAGTCACAGCGGGGCCCCGACTCTCCCTTCCGCAGATGGTCTACCAGGAAGGGGTCGGCGATGAAGGCCCGTCCGCACGAAATGGCGTCGGCTCCGCCATCGGCTAGCGCACGCTCCATGGCAGCGCGCGTATGGAAGCCACCGACGACGATCACCGGTACCGAGAGCTCGCTCTTGAAGCGCCGCGCATACTCGAGGTTGAAGCCCTCGCGCGGCGGCCACAGCCATCTCGAAAGGGCGTCGAGGACGCGATGAAAGCGCGTCATCGAGAACCGACGCATGGCATCCATGTATTGTCCCGCACCGTTCAGTGCGAGCTCGCGATAGAAATCATCGAATCGTCCCGCCGTCATCGGAAAGCCCGACTCGTAGTGGCCGACGCTGACCTCCACGGCATCGATCCCCTCGGCGACGAGCGCGCGTGCGATTGCCACGTTGTCATCGATGTGAAGCCCGCGGCGGAGCGGCAACAGGTCATCTCCGTTGAGCTTGAGCAGCAGCGCGAAGTCCGGACCGACTCGTCGGCGCGTTTCTCGCACCACCTCCCGCACTAGGCGCAGACGGTTCTCGAAGGAGCCCCCGTACGCGTCGTTGCGCCGGTTCGTGTGCGGCGTGAGAAACTGGTTCAGCAGGTAACCGTGGGCCGCGTGGATCTGGACCCCGTCGAAGTCGGCCTCGCGGCAGCGCACCGCGGCCTGCGCAAAGGCCTCGACGATCCCCGGCAGCTCGTCCATTCGCAGCGGGCGGGGCTTCGCGCCCATCATCGGATCGCGCACCGCCGACGCCGATACGGGCTCGTCGACCCCGGTGTGGCCCACGATCACCTGCCGGCCGCAGTGATTCAGCTGCGCGACGAGCTTTGCACCAAAGCGATGGCAGACCTCGGCCAGCCGTCTCAGTCCGGGAACCTTGTCCTGCGCATCGACGCCGCACATGCGGTAGGTGCTCTTGCCCTGAGCCGAGACGTAGAAGTTGCCCGTGATGATGAGCGGCGTCCCGCCGCGTGCGAGCCACCGATACCACTCGACAAGCTCGTCCGTGACGAAGCCGTCCTCGCTGGCGCGAGTCTCGGCCGTGGCCGTCTTGAAGACGCGCCCTGCAGCCTCGATTGGGCCCAGCGCCAGGCACTCGAAGAGTGAAGAGGAAGACGCCATCTCAGTAGTAGATCGTCGTCCGTTGGCCGAGGCGCACCAGCTCGCCGCGCTGATTCGTCCAGCGCGCCTCATCGACCAGGAACATCATCGGACCCATCCGACCCTCCTTTTCGAAGGCATCGACCAGCGTGACCACCGAGGTGATGACGTCGCCGACGCGGATCGGTGCGAAATATCGGTTGCGCTGCCCGCCGTTGAGGCCCCGGCGGCCCGGCTCGGTGCCCATGCCGCGCATCCAGGGATAGGTGTCGGGGGGCGTGCATTTCGTCCAGGCGAAGGGATTGAAATCCCGCGGTGCGACCAGCTCGCCCCAGGCAGAGTGAGCGGCACTCTGCTCGTCGATGAACTCCGCAGGCGGCTCCTCGGGGTAGTAGGTCGCCATCGCCCAGCGTCGAATATCGTTGGCCCCGACCGGCAGCGCCACATCGGGCTCCAGCGGCTGGCCCAGCCAGGTCAGGGTCTCGGCATCGAGGTGCACGCCGGGCGTGCGATCCCGGGGCAGCTCGGTCGCTGGCGGCTCGGGCAGGCTGCTGGCCTTGCCGTTGGAAAAGAGCAGTAGGGTCGCGTCGCCCGGCATCGTGCCCTCGTCCTTCTGGTTGAGCACGTTCAGGTCGAGGGAGACGAGGTGAATGCCGGCGCGCTCCGCGCTCTGCGTCACGACACATTGTGTACGCAGGCGATCGTTCAAGAAATTCAGCTGTCGGAACTGACAGCCAAACTCCGCGAGATCCCCTTCACCATTCAACCAATCGTGGAGGACATTGTGCACGTAGGCTATCCGCAAATTGCCCATGCCAAAGACGTCAGACTGGCCGGCTGCCTGCGCCGCAGCGCTGTCCATGTGCACGTCGATGAACTCGTCGTTCACCGCCGCATAGCGATTCCAGTGGCCGAAGCCCGTAGTTCGTTCGAAGACAGGGAGGGTATCGCCCTCGCCTATCAGCTTCGGCCGCGCTGCCTGCCCCATGCTGCTCCTCTCAGTCTGCCTGCGACGACGCCTGTTTTCACTCGATCGAGCTTTCGATCACTGCAGCCTCCGGTTACTCCAGAAAGTCGACTGATTCCGCCACCAGCTCATCCCAAAGCGGCTGCAAGCCCCGCCAACCGTGCAATGGCTCACCGACCTGTAGGCGAGGGTGGGCCGCCACTTTGTCGGAAAGCACCCGATACGGAGTCGCCGTCCGCCGGCCCCGAGAATGCAGACGTGAAATAGAGTCTGAAATGGGGTGGAAACTGGAGTGTGCGGCGCCCCCAAGGGACTAGCTCGGGCCCGAGTTGTCGTTGCGGGCCTTCGTGATCGACTCCATCGCGATGCCGCGGTGGCCCCAGATCTCTCCGCTGCCCGAGAATTCGCGCACGCACCAGCTCGCCTCGTCGACGATCAGCCCCTTCCAGCCGAACTCGACGTCGACGCCCGATGGGCATTCGGCGTAGAACGAAACCACCGGATCGTTGGCGTGCTGACCGAGGCTCATCTTGATCGGGATCCCGAGATCCTGCACGCGGTCCCAGGCGCGCCCCACATCTTCGAGCTGCTGCGCTTCGATCATGAAATGGTGAAAACTGGGTACGGGCAGGACGTCGGTGACGGCGAGGCTGTGATGACGCGGGCTGGCGCGCAGGAAGGCCGCGCCCTTGCCGCCGCCCATGTCCATGCGGTCCGTGACGCGCAAGCCGATCACATCGACGTAGAAGGCCTCGGCGCGGCGGAAGTCGGGGACCGTCAGCATCAGGTGACCGATCCCGAGGCCCTGTGTGACGAAGCCCGACACGCCGGTGGGCGAAACGAAAGGCGTATCGAAATCGTGCCGAGCGCCCGTGAAGAGCTCGTTCACGAACCCCCACGGATCGCGCAGCCGCACCATCGCCGCGACGCCGCGGGCGGCGCACTCCCGCTCGCAGCGCGTTTCGACCTCGACGCCGGCTTCGCGAGCGCGTTCGATCGCTGCGTCGAGGGCGCTTTGATCGGCGACCTCCCAGCCGATGTAGGCCAGTCCGTCCTGCTCCGCCGGGTGTATGGCCAGCCGCCAGCAGCGATCATCCATTCGAAAGAAAAGTGATCCGTCCTCGCCCGCCTGCTTGGTAGGCGCCGAGGTCGGCATCAGGCCCAGCAAGTCCGTGGCGAAGCTTCGCCAGGGGGCCGGGTCCGTAGCCGCCAATCCGAGATAGCCGAGGCCGCGCAGGCTCATGACAGGAGCTTATCAATCCGCCCATCGTCGTGACAAGTTGCAGAGGTGCAGAATCGATCTGCACAGACGCCCTTCCGAGCTGGCCTCGCGCCTGCCATACTTTCGACATGTCGGACGAACGCGTCGAGCTGGGTCACGCGATCTTCTCTCTGATGGAGCCGCACGCCGGGCACGAGCTCGCCTGGAACCGTTGGTACGAGCGCGACCACCTGGTGGCCGCCGGCAGCCTTGCGCCCTGGACGATGGCGACCCAGCGCTGGCTCGCAACGCGATCGCACAAGGCGGTTCGAGAGCCCCGCCAGAACCCGATCGCAGAGCCCCCTGAGCGGGGCACGTTTCTGGCTGCGTTGTGGATCCAGAAGGACCGCCTCGACGATCAGCAGGCCTGGGTCGCGGAGCAGATGAAGCTGCTCGCCGAGCAGGGTCGCAACTTCGAAGAGCGCGACGTGTTGCTCGTTGGGGGCTGGAACTACCTGGGCGGCACACTGCGCGATCCCGATGGCGTCCCGCCCGAGCTGGCGCTGGACCACCGCTACCCGGGCCTGGTGCTGGCCTGGATGGAGTGCCGCCCCGAACAAACGCTGGAGGCGCTGCGCGACTCGCTTCTGCGCGATGCCCTGCCCGGTCTACTCGAGAGCTCGCCGGTCGCGCAGGCTCTCTGCTTCACCCCGCTCCCCAAGGCCAATTGGTGGCCGAAGGCTGCACCCGAGGTGCCGGGTGTCGGCGAGCGGATACTGGTCGCCTGCTTCGTCGAGTGCGATCCACTCGAGGTCTGGGGTGAGCATTTCGCGGGTCTGGCGGCTGCGCTCGAAACCGCTGCGCGCGGGCGTACGCTGCTGGTGGCACCCTTCGTCCCGATCGTGCCGGGCGTCGACCCCGACCTGGCGCAGCTATGAGTCCCAGGCCGTGATGACAACACCCACAACACCCACAACACCCACAACACCCGTCAGCGAAGAAGATCTCATCGCGCGCGCGCGCGCCCTGGTCCCGAAGCTCGCCGAGCGTGCCGAACGCTGCGAGCGAGAGCGCCGCATACCCGAGGAGTCGATTCGCGAGCTCAAGCAGGCGGGCCTGTTCCACGTCCTGTCGCCGAAGGCCTACGGGGGCCTCGAGGTCGACCTCTCGGTGTACGTCCAGATCGCCATCGAGCTCGGGCGCGGCTGCGCGAGCACGGCCTGGGTCTTTCAGAACAACGCCATGCACCAGCTGATCCTCGGGCTCTTCCCCGAGCAGACGCAGAACGAGCTTTGGGCCACCGGCGATCCAGCACTCGACGCGCGGATCGCCTCCACGGGCTGGTCGCCCAAGCGGGGCGGCGCCCGACCCGTCGACGGGGGATACCTGCTCGACGGCCACTGGGAGCTCGCGAGCGGCTCGTTGAATTGTGAGCTCGACGTGATTCTCGCACCCGTCGAGCGCGATGGAGCGGGCCCCGCACCCGAAATGCGTCTGTTCCTGCTCGATCGCGCGGCGGGCGAGTACGAGATCGTCGACACCTGGCATGCCATGGGCCTGAAGGGGACCGCCAGCAATGACATCGTGGTGAGGGAGACCTTCGTCGCGGAGCACCGCACGCTGGCCTGGGCCGATGCCAACCGAACGCCCGAGGACGGCGTGAAGCTGCAGGGCCACTGCGTCCACGACAGCACCTGGTACCGGGTGCCGGTCTGGGACTGGATTGGTTGGACCATCACGCCTGCGCTGCTGGGCGCTGCGTATTCGGCCCTCGACTCGAGTGTCGCGCGCCTCGAGACGCGCACCAACATGCTCGGCGAGCGGCTCGCCCAGACGCAGTCGGTGCAGCTACGGCTCGCCGACGTCGCCGCGCGCCTCGACGCGGTGGAGTCGATGCTGCTGCGCGACATAGCCCAGACCGCCGAGGCCTACCACAGCGGCAAGCCGCCCAGCGTGCTGCAGCGCGCGACCTGGCGGCGCAACCAGGCCTTCGGTGCACGATTGCTGCTCGAGGCAGTGGAAAGTCTCCTCTACCGGGGGGGTGCGCACGCGCTCTACGACGGCGATCCGGTACAGCGGGCGTATCGCGATGTGGGTGCAGGTGTCACCCATATCGCGACGGATTGGGACATCTGGGGGCGGGTCTACGGCCAGGCGCTGCTCGGGCTCGACATCGGCACCCCAAATTTTGGCTTCTTTCCAGCCGACGTCGTGCGCTCGCGGTGACGACTCGGATTCGGCCCGTCCGGCCGACGGCCGGCTAACGAGCCAACCCAGATAGGAGATCCCATGTCGATCCAGGCCCTCTCCCACATCGCCGTCGGCGTACGCGACATGGACCGCTCGCTCGCTTTCTACCGCGACGTCATCGGGATGCACGTATCGCTCGACACCGAGGAGGAGCTGCCGGCTGTGGGTGACGCGGCCCCGCGGAAGCGACGCGCGGCCTACCTGCGCTGGCGCGAAGGCCCCCACGAGAGTTTCATCGTGCTCGACCAGCAGCTCTCCCAGCCGCCCTTCGGCGAGCCGCCCAAGCTGTTTCAAGTGGGCACCCATCACTGGGGCTACTGGGTGGACGACATCGACGTGATCGTCGAGCGTGCAGAAGCCGCCGGCATGCAGATCACGCTTCGGCCGGTCCAGGGCGACAGCGCGGCCTACGGCGAGCCCCCCGGCAAGGTGGTGCGGAGCGCCTTCCTCCAGGATCCGGACGGCAATGTCGTGCAGCTCGACCAACGCACCTGACGGGGGGCTGGACGCCTTCGCGGCCCGAATGCCCTATCCATATCCGAATCCATCTCCGCATCCATATCCAGCTCCCCCAGCTCCCGCACGGGCACGACCGACCCTCAGCGGCCCTTGAAGACCGGTTTGCGTTTATCGATCCACCATGCGGTCGCGCCCTCGCGAAAGTCCTCTGTCTGGAAACCGCGGACCAGCGCCCTATCTTCCCGCTCGGCCTGTGTCGCGATGCTCGACTCGTCGAGCCCCCGGTAGATCAGCTCTTTGGTGAGTTCCATGCCGATCGGTCCATTGCCCGCGATCTTCTCGGCGAACTCCATGGCGACCTTCAGCACCTGATCCGCGGGCACCGAGCGCGTCGCAAGGCCGATGCGCTCGGCCTCGACCCCATCGACCATGTCGCCGGTCAGGAGCAGTTCGCAGGCCTTCGTGAGTCCCACGATCCGAGGCAGGAGGTAGGTGATGCCCCCCTCAGGCGGCAGTGCGTAGCGGTGGGTCGAGGCCATTCCGAATTGCGCGTCGTCCGCGATGATGCGCAGGTCGCACGCCATCGCGAGGGCGAACCCGCCTCCTACGGCCGAACCATTGACCGCGGCGATGGTCGGCTTCGCCACCTGGCTCATTTCGACACCGAACCAACCGATCGGCTCGGCGTCCCTGCGCCGGCTCTCCTCGGTAACGGCGCCGGGAACCGGCGTGCCCTGGGCCAGCGCGATCAGCATCTCGGTGTCGGCGCCCGTGCAAAAGCCTCGACCCGTGCCCGTGAGCACGACCACGCGAACGTCGTCATCCTCGTCGACGAGCTCGATGGCGCGCGAGAATGAAGCCAGCATGCGTCCCGTCATGGCGTTCAATTTCTCGGGATTGTCCAGCGTGATGGTTGCGATGTGGTCCTTCTTCTCGTAGATCAGGTTTTCGAATTCCACTTTTTCCTCTTCTCGGTTTCCGAAGCCAGCAGGCCCCGTACCGCACGCAGCAGGTAGGGAGCGAGCTCCCTGCGCGGCAGCGTCTTGTTGTGACTCATCATCCAGACAGCCCCCAGCACCAGGTGCATCGCGGCCTCCGCGTCGGCTTCGAAAGTCAGCTCACCGCGCTCGACGGCGCGGCGAAAGACCGCCTCCCAGCGCCGCGTCATGGGCTTTCCATAGAGCGTGATGGCGCTTGCCTTGAGCTCGGGATTCGCCTGGAGCTCGACCGTCAGGGCGGGGAAGGCGCGCATCACTTCGGGGCGCGTCATCTCTCGAACGATCTCGCTCACGAGCCGCTCGAGGTCGTGCTCGAAGCAACCGGTGTCGGGAAGCCGCCACGCCTCATAATTCGAGAACAAGGCCTCCTCGACGAGCGGCGCCCGGTGCCCCCACCACTCGTAGAGCGTGGTGCGCGATGCGCCGGCTCGCTTGGCAATGGCATCGATCGTAACGCGCGTGTAGCCGACCTCGACGATCAGCTCACGAGCGGCCTCGAGGATGGCCGCGTGGCGGTGCGCGTCACGCGGGCGCCCCCGCCGTCTCGGCAGGTCGGCCTCTGTCGTCGACGAGTCGCGATTGCGGGCTCGACCCTGACGGATTCCGGCGAGCGCAGACCCGCTGTTCGATGTCGAAGGCTTCACGCTATTTAGCGTACGCATTGTTCATCAATGAGACAAGCCGAGTGCTCTGGTGCAGCGCCTCGCGGAGGCCCGGCATTCGATGCAGCTCGAAGCTCCGGAATCAGCCGCGTTCCTTCGCGAAGTCGGCGAGGACGTTGCGCGTGCGCTCGACGGCCTGGGGATCGCCGCCCACGGGAAACAGGATGGCGTTGAAGTCCGAAACACCGATCTTTTCGAGGGCTTCGAGGCGCCGCAGCACCTGCTCCTCATCCCCGATGAGCGCGGCGTCCGCGGGGCTCTCGGCCCCTTCCCACTCCAGTACGCGCCGATAGGCCGGCATCCTCGAGCTCAGGGCCAGAAACTGCTCTGCTGCGTCGCGCGCAGCGGCATGCTTCGTCACGACGACGGGCAGCCCGACGATCACGCGCGGCCGCGGCCTGCCCGCCGCGCTGGCTCCGGCGTCGATGCGCGCCAGCGCAAACTCGCCGACGAAGTGCGCACCGCCGAGCCAGAGCGCGACTCCATCTGCCGCGCGGCCCGCCAGCTCGAGCATCTGCGGCCCCAATGCGGCCAGCAACACGGGGGGCGCTGGGGCGCCGCCGGGGTCGAGCTGTGCCTCGATGCGAAATTCCTCGCCAGCATGGGACACGCTGTCTCCCGCCAGCAGGCTGGGCAGCACCGCGAGGTACTCCCGCATATGCCGCAGCGGTCGCGAATAGTCGATCCCCATACGCTTCTGGATGACCGCCGCGTGGCTGACCCCGATGCCGAGCACGAGCCGACCGCTGCAGGCGCTCTGGACGGTCAGGGCCTGCTGAGCCATTGCGACGGGATGGCGTGGGAAGCTGGGCACCACCCAGCTGCCGAGCTCGATCCCTTCGGTCACGCGGCCCGCCAGCGCCAGCAACGAGAGCGCGTCCCATTCGAAGGTGTGTCCCGCCCAGGCTGTGTGGAAACCCAACTCCTCGGCTGCGACGAAGCGCTCGCAGATCACGTCGAGGGAAACGTTCTCGGCTGTCGAGATGTAGAGGCCGATTTTCACTGCGCGATGATCTCAGAGCGAAAAGCATTCGTCCAGCGCCAGCGCCCGGAACAGCCCAGAGTCTGGGCGGGGCCCGGTCCCTCGTGCGCCGCCGCGCCGGAACTCTTCAGTCGAGCACCAGCTCCGCATAGCGCCGCAGGCCCTCGACGGCCTCTCGGGAGCGATTCCAGGGCGTCGCAAAGAGTCGGGTGATTCCGACGTCCTGCCATTTCTCGATCTCCTCGCGACTCTTCACCTGTCCGCCGGCGATGATCTCGAAGGGGCGATCCTCGACGCCGTACTCACGCCTGAACCGCTGCAGGCGAGCCACGGGCTCGACGACGGATTCGAGGCTGTGGTGCAGGCCCAGCCAACCATCTCCCAGGCGTGCGGCGCGCCGCAGGGCGGCATCCGATTCGCCCCCGACATGGATGGGCGGGTGGGGCTTCTGGATCGGCTTTGGCTCGAATTTGACGGGCTCGAACTCGAAGAACTCGCCTCGGTGCTCGATCGTATCCTGTGTCCAGAGGCGCTTGCAGACCGCCACCGCCTCATCCAGACGTCTGCCCCGGGTACTCGGGTCCAAACCGGCAACCGTCCATTCGCGTCGCAACCAGCCCGCGCCGATGCCCACTTCGGCGCGACCCTTCGACACCAGATCCAGGGTCTGGATCGCACGCGCAGCGACGAAGGGATGCCGCAGGCCGAGCAGATAGACGCTGGTCCCGAGCCTGATGCGATTCGTCTTTGCAGCCAGGTAGCAGAGCATTCCGAAGGCGTCGTAGAGCGGCGTCTCGGGGGGAACCGGAGGGTGATCGACCCCTGGAAACGGTGAGCCCGTCATATCGACGGGAAAAATCAGGTGCTCGGGGAACCACAGAGACTCGAAGCCGAGTTGGTCGGCTTCGATCGAGACCGGCTCGAAGGCCGCGGGGTGGAGCATTCCCAGGTTGATTGCAAACTTCACCGCTCTGGTCCCCTCTACCGCCGACGCGCGCAGAGCCCGCGTGCATCGACGTGCATCGATTTGACCGCCCTGCCCTCGCAGCTCGCCACCGCGATCGCGATGCCCTGAGCGAGCCGCTGAGCACCGGATATCCGGTGATCGGGCTGCGGGTATATCGGGTGCGGTGAAGCGATCGGGGCCGAGTTCCTCGACCGCGACACGACCCGATCTGCCTTCGAATGAGATGATCGACACCGCGGGCTCCGATCCCATCGGCCGCATGGCTGATGGGATCGCGCAGCTCGAACAGATCTGGGCGCACCCACTCGACATGCGCGAGGCCGCGTCGAATCCTATCCAGCGGCCGTCAGAGGGTCAACCGCGAGGGGGCGTCGCCCGAGCCCTCTTCATCTGCTCAGCAGGTCCCGAACGGAGCGACCCCGCCGCGCTGGCGGGACGACAGAGCTCTGGTCTTCCGCTGCGGGCCAGCGCTGCGATTCATGGCCCGGCCGCGACGGCGGCTCCAGCTCCCCTTTGTCCGGGGTCACTGGAGCCGCCGCTGCGGGGGGGCTAGGGACCGGCGCAGGTCGCGCTCAGGTTGTCCCAGGCCACATCGCCACCCTGCATCTTCCAGACGCCGAAGGTGCCCGCGTTCAGCGGTGTCACACAGCTGGCCTGCGGCGATGCGGGTCGCGTATCCACGCGGTTCCACGCACGGACATCGACCTGCGTGTCTCCACCACCCGCATCCGATAGTGCGATCTCGAGGCTGAACCACTCGCCCGGGGTCGGCACGAAGCCCGTATCGGTAGCACCCGAACAGGTCGTGCCGTGAGGCACGACGCGAAGCGACGGCTCTCGGCGGTAGCGTCGCACACGGATGTAGCGGTCCTGGAAGGTGCCTCCGGTGCAGTCCGAAAGCACCGTCGTACCCCAACCGCCCTTGGACTCCTCGATCCAGCCGTCCACCTTCAGCGTGTAGTCGACCAGGTTGAGCGCATCCGGGTGCACGTAGTGGGAGTGGATATTCGACTCCGACGAGTTGGTCGCGTAGGCCAGCTCTCCGCCGATGGAATAAGCACCCTGGAAGAGCTCTGTCACGGTCGAGCTGTTGTTGGCTGCCGTGTCGACCCAGTCGGGGGGGGGGTCGCTCTCGAAGCTCGCCGCATAGAGCGTGCCGGTCGTACCATTACACACCTGTGCAGAGCCCTCACAGACCCCCGCCGTACACGCATCGAAGGCCGTGCCCGGATCGCCATCGTCACACAGCGCACCGTCCGGCGCCGTATCCACCTGACAGCCGCCGGTCGGATCACAGCTGTCGACGGTGCAGGCCGCTCCGTTCTCGCACACCAGTGGCGCGCCCGCTTCGCATGCTCCAGCGTTGCAGACCTCATCACCGTTGCACACGTCGGCATCGTCGCAGTCAGCATCGACGGTGCAGAAGCCAGCGATCGGATCACACAATCCATCCGACTCGTCGCACACCTCGCCCACGCCGCAAACCACCGGTGTACCGGGCACGCAGGTCCCGATGTCACAGGTCTCGAGGCCGTTGCAGGCAAGGCCGTCATCGCAATCGTTCGTCGAGAAAGCGGGTGCGACGACCTGGACGTTGTCCCATCCCGCCGCACCAGACTTCATCTTCCAGACGCCGAAGGTGCCCTCGTCCAGCGGTGTTACACAGCTGGCCTGGGGCGATGCGGGCCGCGTATCCGTGCGGCTCCACGCGCGCACATCCACCTGGGTGTCTCCACCGCCCGCATCCGAGAGCGCGATCTCGAGGCTGAACCACTCGCCCGGCGCCGGCGCAAAGCCCGTGTCGGTGTCACCCGAACAGGTCGTGCCGTGAGGCGTGATTTGAAGCGACTCGGCTCTGCCGTAGCGTCGCACTCGGATGTAGCGGTCCTGATAGGTTCCGCCGGTCCAGTCCGAGAGCACCACTGCGCCCCAGCCGGTGGACGATCCCTCGAACCAGCCATCGACCCCGAAGGTGTAATCGCTCAGGCTGGGCGAACCCCCGGAAACGTAATGGGAATGGATGTTGGTCTGCCCGTTGCTGGTCCCGTAGGCCACCTCTCCGCCGATGTACAGACCACCCTGGAAGAGCTCCGTCACGGTCGAGCTGTTGTCGGCTGCCGTGTCGACCCAGCCGGGGGGGTCGACGTCGAAGGCGTCCGCATACAAGGTCTCGTCGCCGGTCTCCGTGCACTCCAGGATCACACCGATGCACACACCGGAACCGCAGGTGTCCAGCGTCGTTTCCGGAACACCATCGTCACACAGCGTACCGTCCGGCGCCGTATCCACCTGACAGCCGCCGATCGGATCACAGCTGTCCACGGTGCAGACCGCTCCGTTCTCGCACACCAGCGACGTGCCCGCCTCGCATACTCCGGCGTTGCAGACCTCATCACCGTTGCACACGTTGGCATCGTCGCAGTCGGCGTCGACCGTACAAACCGGCGGCGGCGGCGGGTCCGCACCCGCATCGAAGTTGTCCCCGGCCTCCTCCGGAGTGAGCGCGCGGTTGTAGATCGCCGCCAGATGAAGCTCGCCAAGCCATGGCCGGTCCACGGTCGGCTCGTTCCCGATCGTCAGCGGGAAGCCCGCATCCCACGCCGAGAAATCACCTCCGGTATTCCCGTTTGCCACCACGACGTTGTCGACGTAGAGCGTCGTGGCTCCCGCCGAGTTCCGCGTGAACAGTACGTGGGTCAGATCCGTCGTCACCGCGCCCGTCGGGCTCGTCAGCGACGGATTGCTTCCGTAGGCATTGGTCGTCGAAGACGTCAGCCGCGAATCGTAGGCGGTGCTCAGCGCCGAGCTCGGGCCCTGCCCGAGGACGAAATTCGAGCCCGCCACGGCTCCGCCGCTGTTCGCCATGATTCGCGCGGGTCCGAAGAGCGCCGGATCCGCCGGCTTCACCCAGGCCTCCACGCTCAGCTCCCCGCTCGCCTGCACTGCGTCGCATCGTCGGTGCAGCTCAGACCGTCGTCGCATTCCAGGTCGGATGCGCAGGACGGCCCCGGCATGTAGGTCACCGTCAGCTTGGGACGCTGTGCCGCATCACCCGTGTATTCGCTCGAGCGCAGGTCGACACCGTTGGTGCCCGACGGAATCGGACGCACGATCAATCCATGATTGCTCGCGGGATCGTCGGCCCAGGCCTGGACGATCGCGCTGATGTCGGCGCTGAAGGTGCCCGCCGGGGTGGCGGACAGGGTGGCGACGGGGGTCGGGTCGTACTCGTCGCCCGGGCTGGCACCTGGATCGCCTCCAAAGGAGTTCCAGCTCACGGACTCGACCCACGGGATCAGCACCTCGTACGCCAGTCCGTCGTCGCCCTCCGGGCCGCCCGACGCGGCCCCAACCGTATAGGTCAGGAATGCGTCGATGATCTGGGCGCCCACCGGGACCTGGCTCGGGTCGCTGCCGAAGATTCCCGCGAAGCGGATTGCAGTGTAGACGTCGCCGCCCGTTCCATTGGGATCGTCGTCGTCCCAGCCCAGGGCCTCGAGGTTGGCGTTGTCGTTATTCGCGCTCGGCGGATCTTGCTGGATGAAGGTGTCCACCGTCCCGGCGTAGCCGCCGAGTCCCTGCTGGAACATCACTGTGACGGGCCCCGCCACGCACATGTCCATGCCTGGATCGCACACCGCACCGCCCGTGCAGTTGTCCGGGAATCCGCAGCCCAGAGCCGGGTCGCACACGTCATCCGTGCAGACGACGGCGTCGTCACAGAGCGAGTCATCCGGTGTTCCGGCCTGACAACTTCCGCCACTACACTGATCGTTCGCGGTGCAACCGATGCCGTCGTCACAGGACGCCGTGTTCGGAGTGAACTCGCAGAGCTGCGTGCCGAGGTCGCAGGTGTCGTTGGTGCACTGATTGCCGTCGTCGCAGTCCACGTCGCCCGCACACGGGGGCGGCGGGAAGTAAACGACCTCGAGGCCGGGGCGCTGGCTCGGGGTGCCGAATTCCCTCGAGCGGACCTGGGCTCCGCCCCCCGCGGCTCCAGAAATCGCCGGCGGAATGATCGCCCAGCCGCGGTTGAGGCTGGGGTCCGTGCTCCAGGCCTGGAGACTCGAAGTCACGTCGATGGTCTGTGCACCGGTCGGTGCGCCCAGAGCGGCGCCTAGCACGGCCGTCGCGTATTCCTCGCCCGCGTCACAGGAGCTGTCCGTGCAGAGGCTCGAGAGGCTATCGGCCTCGCTCCACGCAAAGAGCATCTCGTGGGCCTCGGCGTCGACGCCGGGATCGAAGAGCGTGTAGCGCAGGGTCGCAGACTGGATCGTGGACCCCACCGGGATCTGGCCCGGGCCGTTTCCGAAGATCGCTCCGAACTGGACGAGGGCGAAATTCCGCTGATCGGTCCCGTTGGGATCGTCGTCGTCCCACTCCCATTCGGCCGATGCGCCGTTCACGGCGCCCGGATCGCTCTCCTGCAGGAAGGTGTCCTGGATTCCGATGTAGCCGCCGACGCCTTGCTCGAAGCTCGTCATGACCGGGGCGAGCACGCACATCCCGTCCATGGGGTCGCAGCTCTCGCCGACCTGGCACACCACCGGTGTGCCGACCTGGCAGAGGCCGCTGCCGGTGTCGCAGGTCTCCGTGCCCGTGCAGGCATTCCCGTCGTCGCAGTCGGCGTCCAGAGTACAGAAGGGCGGGATCGGCAGGGTGCTCGAACTTCGCGCCACGTAGTCGGAGAAGGTGTGCAGGTGGGGGCTGCTCCAGACTCCATTGGCGAAGCCGTCACCCAGCAGATCTTCGTCGTTGTAGAGGCCCTCGGCGTCGTAGCCGGCATAGAGATCATCGCGGCTGAGCCGCTGCGCCACGCCCTCCTGGAAGGAGTCCGTGCCTCGGGTGTTGCGCACCACCTCCGTTCGCAAAGCGGGGTTATCGAGGAGGAGGTCGAGGCCGAATCCAATATCGGAGCTGGTGATGTTCGCGTTGTGCAGCTCGACAGCGAGGGTGTTCGTGCCGGGCATGAGGTCGTTCGGATCGAGGGCGTACTGGAAGAATGTGCTTTCATCCGAACCGCCCACCGCCGTGATCGCCGTCGTGCTGGGGAGCACGGCCCCGCCCGGTATGTTGTTGCGCAACACCTCCTCGCCGTTCAAGTAGAGGACGAAGCCGTCGTCGCACAGGATCTCCGCCGTGACCGCGCTTGGCACGGCGCCCACCTCGAAGCTCGTACGCATCAGGAAGGTGAGGCCAGGACTGTTGAGGCCGGTGGTGATCGTCGCTGAACCGAGGGCGCCGTAACCGAAGATGCCCTCGCCCGTCAGCCACCCGGAGTCGTCGAAGTCGGCATCGTTCCAGTCGTTGGGCCCGTCCGTCGGGTAGCTGCTCACCGGGTCCACGAGGTACTGCCACTCGGAGGGACCCGTCAGCAGGGCCATGTCGAATCCGATGTCGGAGCTCGCGGCGCCCCGATTGTGCAGCTCTACGGCGAGGGTGTTGGTGCCGGGCACGAGGTCGCTCGGATCGAGGGCGAACGGGAAGTACGTGCTCTCGTCCGCACCACCCACCGTCGAGTCTGCCAGCGTACTGGGGATCACGGTCCCGCTGATGTTGTCCCGCGCCACCTCTTCGCCGTTCAGATACAGCACGAAGGAGTCGTCGCGCAGAACCTGCGCGATGAGAACGTCCGGAATCGAATCCACCTCGAAGGTCGTGCGCATCAGAAAGGTGTGGCCAGGATTCGTGAGGGGGGTCGAGATCGTCGCCGAGCCGACGGCGCCGTAGCCAAAGACGGCGTTGCCCGTCAGCCAACCGGAGTCGTCGAAGCCGGGGTCGTTCCAGTCGTTGGCTCCGTCCGTCGGGTAGCTCGTGACCTCCCCTGCCAGGTACATCCACTGGGAGCCGGCCGCCAGCAGCTCCAGACCGGTGGCACCCGGAACGATGGCCGAAGTCCCGCCCGCCGGGTCGAAGGCGATGTCCCCGGGTGGAATCTAGCCAGCGGGATCCGATCCATCGTGTCGGCCGTACAGCGCGTAATCCATGTGCACGCCGTCGATGGTGAGCTCGAGGGAGATGGCCCGCTCGGCGGAGCCCCCCTCGCCGGTGGCCAGGTCCATATTGGTCGGAAGGTCGACGATGCCACCCTCGCCGATCAGCACGAAGCTTTCGGCCTCGATGACGAGACCCGACAGGTTCGGCCCCTCGTTACTCCGGAGATTCCAGTCCTCGTCGACCGTACCGTTGCCGCCGCCGATGTCCACGCGCGAGACGAGGTTCATATCCTCCAGCGAGATGGCCTGCATGGTGGTGTTGAAGAGCTCGACGAACTCGCCGGGGCTCTGCGAGGTCGGCGGATCCGAAACATCGTTCCAGGCCTGGAAGCCCGCGATGATGACGTCGCCGGGTGCCAGGCACATATTGTTGGTCTCGCCGCACTGCGTTCCCCCACCACAGGGGTCCGTGCCGGGCGAGCAGAGCCCCGAACCCACGTCGCAGGTCTCGGCCCCATTGCAGAATGAACCGTCCGTGCAGTCCGAGTCCATGCTGCAGAGCGACGGCGCACCGGCGGAGACGAAGGAAACCGATGCGTTGTCGAAAGCGCCGCTGAGGGCGGAGTAGTTCTTGAAGGCCGGCCAGATCGGACCGGTGAAATACTTCTCGTGAGGCTCATCGGCGCCGAGCAGGCTGGTGTCCGGAATGGATCCCATCGCCACGACAGCCAGGGGGTTTCCGCTCCCGTCGAGGGACCAGAGGCTGGCATCGACCCGCGCCGCCGGGCCCAGGGGATCGGTCGCATCGCGCAGCTTGGTGATCGCCACCTCGAAGCGATAAAAGGTATCGGCGCTCAGGGCCCCGGGAAGATCGACGATGCCCGGCCGACGGTCGTCTGAGGTCACGCCGTCCCAGTATCCTTCGATGTTCAGGCCCGTCGGGCCGGCACCGCCCGGATCGAGCTGTACGCCGAAGATGTCGCTCGAGCTGACACTCGCGTCCGCGATCATGAAACCGATGCGATCATCGTCGTAGTCACCGCTGCCATCGGTCTGGAAGTCCGCGTAGGCGGTGAATCCGAAGAAGTTCGGGTCGTTCCAATCGAAGGGCGCTGCGGTCCAGGTGAAGATATTGTTTGCCGGGGCGAGGCCGACCGACCCGCCGAAACCGATCCCGTTGGTCACGACCGGGCCGCTCCCGGCGTCGAACCAGGCCGAGTTGTTCCCAACCGGCTGTCCGATGTCGAAGCCGCTTTCGAAGTCCTCGAACATCCCCGAGCTGCTGAACTGTATCAGCTCGAAGAGGGCCATGGCGTAGCCCTTGGTGTTGCTCCCACCACTGCCCTGCCCGTCGTCCCACTCGCAAAGGATGGAGAAGCTTCCGTCCGGGCCCGTCGTCACGTTGGTCCAACGGGCGACGTTGCCGGCCGTGTTGTACCCGACGCTGAAGGAAACGGAGTCGGCGGAGTTGACGACGACGCCTGGCGAACTCGCGTTGGTGAAGTTGTCTGCTCCGAAAATCGTCACGCGCGAAAAGCGCGCGTCGTCATAGCTCAAATTGTTGCGATTCGCGGTGAGAGCGATGGAATAGGTCTTGGTGGGATCGAGGTTGTTGAACTCGATTACGTTGTCCCAGTCGACGACGTCGAGCTCGTGAACGCCCTGGTAGTCGAGGTGGCCATCAAAAGTCAGATCTGCATCGGTCCCGGGGTCGACCTCTCCGTTTGCGATGGTGTCGTTGTTCGTGGGGTCGTAACAATCTTCGGCACCGCAACCCGTCTTGTCCCCAGTGGGGCTCGTTCCGGTGAGGCCGGTGATCGTGACCGCCAGGGGATCGCCGGTGAAGAAGTTCTTGAGCGGAGCATCGACGGCGAAATAATCGTGTCCCGTCACATTCGGTGCGTTGCCATCGCCATTTGCCGGATTGTCGGGCTGCGCGCCACCCGCGATGTTCAACCCGTCGTTCAGATCGTTGTAGGCGACCCAGTCCGCCTTGACGATCGTGAAGGTGTCGTTGACTGCGCCCGTTCGCAGTAGCCCCTACAGAGTGAGCGTGTTCCCCTGCACGTTCAGGAGGGTCGAGCCGTACTCGCTCGGCTCGTCGTCACCGAGGACGTTGCACATCACGGGGTGCGTCCCGGTCCCCCCGATCGAACGGCCGCCGTGGCCGGTGACGACGTACACGGCGCCGTCGTTGGGCGCGGGGGCCTTGACGTAGGAGCCGTCGCCCTGATCCAGGATGTATCCACCCGCGAGCAAGGTGGCGAAGGGTGTGCTGTTGGTGCCGAAGTAGACGCTGTCGATCAGACAGGACCGCTCGTAGTTGTGGGAGTGGCCCGTGAGGACGAGATCGACGCCGTTGGCTTCGAGGATCGGAAGAGCGTTCTCGCGCATCCAGATCAGCTGCCCCTCGCTGTCGGAGTTGTGCGAGCCCTTCGTGTAGGGCGGGTGGTGCCAGTCGGCGATCACCCAGTCCTGTGTCGTCGCCTGGACGTCCGTCGTGAGCCAGGCGAGCATGTTCGCACGACGGGTCGCGTCGGTATCGTGAGAGTTCAGCACGACGAAGTGCACGTTGGCGTAGTCGAAGGAGTAGTAGGACTCGGTCCCCGAAGCGCTGCCTCCGACCTCCGCGTTCGTCGGGAGGACGTGGGCGTCGAAGTACGGGCCCTTCCCGGTTCCGGAGCCCGGGTTGAATCCCGAGACGAAAGAATCGTGATTCCCGATGGCGGGCCAGAAGACGGTGTTGCGTTGGATCTCGATGTACTGGGCGAAGTGATTGTTGGTCCACTCGGCGTCGGTGCCGTTGTTGTACGCGATGTCGCCGACGTGCAGGTAGAGATCGGGGGGGGCGCCGTATTGCTGCGTCGCGCCGCGATCCGGGTCGAGATCGAACGCAAGCGCTACGACGCTGCGCTTCGCATGATCGATGAGCAGATCGACAAGGGACAGCTGCAAACGGAGTGGCTGTTGGCCCGGGCCGAAGTCCTGGAAGCCACGGGGCGCGCAGCGGAGGCCGAGCGGGCGAGGTTCGAGGCGTTGACGCGGGCCGGCCAGGCGCTGCGAAAGCGTCCCACTTCCGCCAACCTGGTCGCACGCGCCCAGGCCCATCTGGCCCTCGGCGACGTGCCCGCCGCTCGGCGTGACCTGGAGCAGGCGCTTCGGAACTCCCCCCAGATGAGCCGAGCCAGGGCCATGCTCTCTGCGATCGAAGCGCAGCCGGGGGAGTAGTAGGGGTGTAGGATCGAGCGAGCTTGCGGAAACGGCCCGGGGGCTTGCTCAGGAGGCCTGCACGCCCCAGCCACCATCCACGACGAGGATCTGGCCAGTCACGAAGGCGCTGGCTTCACTCGCGAGAAACACGACGGGCCCTTTCGCGTCGTCCTCCCCCCCGACCCGCCCCAGTGGCATGCGCGCGATGAACTGACGAAGCCGCTCCGGGTCGTTCTTGATGAAGGCCATCATCGGGGTGTCGAATGCCCCCGGCGCGATGGTGTTGACGCGGATGCCGTGTGGCGCCAGCTTGATCGCCATATCGAGGGTCAGTGTGTGGAGCGCACCCTTGCTCGCGTTGTAGGCGATCGAGGGCTCGAGCGCGTCACTGACGCCGCGCAACGCCGCCATCGAGCCGATGTGAATGATCTTGCCGCCACCGGCGTCGATCATGTGCCGCGCAACGCGCTGCGAAAGGAAGAAGAGCCCGCGCAGGTTCAGGTCGAAGACCCGATCCCACGCCTCGGGCGTGTGTTCGAGCAGCGGTGCGCCCCAGGCGAATGCGGCGTTGTTGACCAGAATGTCGAGACGCGTCGCCCGCGCGAGCACGTCGTCGACCAGCCGCTCGATGTCCTCGATCTTCGACACATCGGCGGCCAGCGCCCAGGCGCGCCGTCCCTTCTTTTCGATGATCTCGGCGACGCGCTCACAGGCATCGAGCTTGCGTGAAGCGACCACCACATCGGCGCCGGCCTCGGCCAGTCCGATCGCCAGGCTCTTGCCGATCCCGCGCCCACCTCCCGTGACCAGTGCGGTCTGGCCTGTCAGATCGAATAGTTGCGGGCTTTGCATGGGTGCTCCTGTGGAAGTACCGGACTAATCGTTGTAGATGTGACCGGCGATTTCGGTTCGGGCGGTCGTCATTCGCTCGAGCGCCAGAGTGCGCAACGCATCCGCGCGGAGCTTTTGCGTTCCGGTGGTGGGGGCATCGGCTTCGTCGACCACGATCACGTGCCGCGGCACCTTGTACACCGCCAGTCGCTCTCGCAGCCTGGCGCGCAGGGCTTTCTCGTCGATGGTATTGCCGACCGTCGGCACGACGCACAACACCAGGGCTTCGCCCAAGGTCGGATGAGGCACGCCGAGCGCGATCGCCGCTCGCACTGCGGGTAGGTCGGCCGCAGCCTTCTCGACCTCGAGCGGCGAGACGTTGGCACCGCCGGTCTTGATCATGCCGGAGAGCCGACCCTTCCAATGCAACAGCCCGTCGGCATCGATGAAACCGCCGTCGCCCGTATGAAAGAAGCCATCGGCGTCGAGCACATTTTCCAGCGGCACCTTCCAATAGCCCTGCATCAGCGTCACACCGCGCACGATGATCTCGCCCCGCTCTCCGACTTCGCGGGCCTCGCCGCTTTCCGGATCGACGATGCGGATCTCCATCCCCGGCAACGCGCGACCCGAATTGCCAGTGCGCTGCTGTGCGGACGCATCTGCAGGCAGCGCGGAGATCACGGTGAAGGTCTCCGTCATCCCGTAGGAAGCGTAGATTCCCCAGATGTCTTCCTCGAGCCCGATCAGCCGTGCCAGCGGCGAGTTGAACTCGATGTGATGCAGCGGACCGAAGTCACGACCCTGAGCGCTCGGATGCTCCGCCATGGCCTTTTCCTGATGGGGCCAGGCGTGGACGGTGGTTGCGCGCTCGATCTCGATGCAATCGAGCGCGGCTTCGGGCGCAAAGGTCTCTTGCAATAGCAGCTTCGCACCGGCGGCCAGCGTTGCGCCGAGGGACATCGAGATGCCCGCGGTCCAGAAGAGCGGCTGGGCGGTGAAGACGATGTCCTGCGAGTTCAATCCGAGCAGCTCGGCGAAGCGCCAGCTCTGGATCACGCCGGCCTTCTGGCTGTGCAAGACGCCCTTTGGACGATCGGTCGTGCCGGAGGTGTAGATGATCCAGCCGCCGTCATCGGGCGCAACGGAATCGGCGACGGACTGGACCCGCCCATCCGCGATGCCCGCACCGCGTTCGAGAAAGGTCTCCCAGCCCTCGATCGCCGCTGGTGCACTACCCGCGACGAGGCACGCGATGCCGCGCAGATCGGGCAGGCCCGCCAGCTCGAGCCCATGGACGGAGGCATTCGCGAGCTCCGGATGGCTGTGGGTCAACTCAGCGACGTAGTCGCGGCCCGCCATGTGGCGCTGCATCAGCAGGAAACAGGCGTCCGAGTGTCCCAGGATGTAGTCGCGCTCATCCGGCGTGGCGAAGGTGCTGACTGGAACCGCGATGGCCCCGAGTTGGCTTGCGGCGAAGACTGCGGTGGCCCACTCCGGCCGATTGGCGATCAGCACCGCCACCCGCTCGCCCTTTCTTACACCCACCTCGAGTAGAGCCGCCGCCAGGCGCCGCGCGTTGGCCGCCAGCTCCTCGTATCGCACGTCGACGCCTTCGAAGCGCAGTGCGACTCGCCGCCCAAAGCGCGCGGCCACGTCTTCGAGGAATCGCGGCAAGGTCAGGCGCTCGGGCGCGCCCGGGGCAAGTGCCAGTTCGAGGTCCAATTCGAGGTCGATGCCTTGCGGCGTGCTCTCCATGGTCGGCTAGTCTCTGGCGAGCCATCACAGTTGTCAATCCGTAGGTTCCATCACCAGGAGGGAACCCTGCATGACGATCCAATCTCCGGCTCACATCGGAGTCTGTGTGACCGACATCGAATGCTCGACGCGCTTCGATCGCGATGCACCCGGCTTCGAAGAAGGCGACGAATCGGAGACTCGCAGCCCCGGGTCCGCTCCGCTGCTCGGGACGGACGCGGCTGCGCTGCGGGCCGTCCACCTCGAAGGCGACGGCCTGCGAACCCAGTTGCTCGGCTTCACTGACGCGACGCAGGCGGCCGAAGCCGAACCGGCGCCGATGCCACGGCCTGGCTTTGCGCATTTCCCCCTGCGGGTAGACGATCTCGATGCCACGATCGTCGCATTCGAAAAAGTGGGCGGGCCGCGATAGCGACCCCATGGAAACCTCGACGGACGGGATACGCGCCGCCAAGTTCGGCATCGGGCAGATTGTGAAGCATCGCTTCTTTGCATTTCGTGGCGTGATCTTCGACGTAGATCCGACGATGAGCAATACGGACGAGTGGTGGCAGTCGATCCCGGAAGATGTGCGTCCTGCAAAAGATCAGCCCTACTACCATCTACTAGCCGAAAATCAGCAGGGGATCTATGTCGCCTATGTCTCCGAGCAGAATCTGATTCTCGACGAAACTGGCGCGCCGTGTCGACATGAGCAGGTCCGCGAAATCTTCGACGGGCCCGTCGACGGCATCTATAGACTCAAGTCCCGAAGAGCCAACTGAGCAAGGACTCGGGGCCAGAAGGAATTGCGAAGCGTAGACTCGAATTCGCCGCTTTCAGGTGTCGATCAGCTCGAGCAACGCGCGCTTGTCGATCTTTCCGCTATCGGTAAACGGCAACTCTTCGTGGGCGTGGAAGAAGAATCTGCGCGGGACCTTGTATGCGGAGAGTTGGGCCTTGAGATGGATCCGCAAATCTTCTGCGCTCGCCTGCTCGTCGCTCTGCAATACGATGACCGCCCCGACCAGCTGGCCACGGTCCGGATCGGGTAACCCGACCACGTAGGCCTCTCTGACCGCTGGCATCGCTTCGAGCACCATTTCGACTTCGCGCGGTGTGACATTGGCGCCGCCGGTCTTGATCAGATCTCCCAATCGCGATTTGAAGAAGAGCACGCCTTCCGCGTTGAAGAAGCCGCCGTCGCCGGTGTGATAGAAGCCGTCCGCGTCGAAGACATCCTCGCGTTCGGCCTTGTAGAGGCTCTGCATCAGGCTGTAGCCGCGCACGCAGATCTCTCCGAATTCGCCTTGCGGCAGGACTTCGCCTGTCTCCGGGTCGACGATCTTGTGCTCGACGCCCGGCACCGCATGACCAAAGGAGCCGCGTAGCTTCTCCGGCAGCTCGACGTCCATCCGATCGATCGTGTGCGGGCCGCATGTCTCCGTCATGCCGAGCGAATTCGAGCGCAGCTCCGGGTCGGCGGGCCGCACCTCTTCGGGCAGCACCTCATACAGGTTGCCACCGCGAACCGACGAGAGGTCGCGCGTGGCAAAGCTCGGATGCTCCAGCATCGCCTTCGCGTAGTGAGGCCAGCCGGCGACCTGCGTTGCGCGCTCACGCTCGAGGAATTCGAGCGTCGCCCCGGCCTCGAAGGAATCCTCCGTCAACATGCAGGCGCCCTCATGCATCACGGCCAGCAGCGAAAAGACGAGCCCACCGACCCAGAAGAAGGGCATCGGCGAATACAGGCGATCGCTGCCGTCGAGATCGCGAAACTGATTCAAATTGTGCGCGTGCCGGATGATCGCGCCATGGCTGTGGACGGCGCCCTTCGGATCCGCGGTGCTGCCGGAGCTGTAGATCATCACGATCGGGTCCGCGGGCGTCACACAGGCTTCGACGGCCTGCAGGAAGGCATCGTCGATCTCGCCCTGTTCACGCGCGGCGGCGTGCAGCGCCGCTGGCCCGGCGTGGCACCATTCGCGATCCGGATCGCCCCAGGCAATGACCTCGCGAAGGTAGGGATGGCTCGGGAGATGGAGCGTCTTGTCCCTTTGTGAGCTCAGCCCCGGGATCGCCTCTTCGAGGATCGCGAGGTGATCGTTGTTCAGGAAACGCGAATAGGTGAGCAGGCAATGCGAGTCGCTATGTCGTAGCGCCCATCCAACCTCAGGCGGCCGATAGAAGGTGTTGAGCGGCACGACCCAGGCCCCGATCCGCGCCGCCGCCGCCCAGGCGATCACCCAGTCCGGCCCGTTCGGCATCCAGATGGCGACCCGAGTCCCCTTGCCGATGCCGCGTGCGAGCAGCCCCTTCGCGAGGTCCCCCGACTGCCGATCGAGGTCGCGGTAGCTGAGGCGACGATCGCCGTGCACGACGAGTGGCGCGTCGCCTGATCGGGACAGGCAACTGCGCAACAACCCAGGCAGGGTCGGGCTGAAATCCGGAACTTCCATCTTGCTTGCTGGCCTCCGCTACCGTTCTTGCCGCCCTGACTGATCTCACCGTTCTTGTCGTTCTTGATGCGGGCCCCCAACCCAACCCGGCGAACCAGCAAATCCGGAAAATCGGATCTCGGCGTAGCTTGCCTCGACCCCGGCACTTGATATAGCGTCGTTTTTCGTCGGTCGTCAAATTCGCCGCTGGCTGCCGGACGACGCCAGACGCCGTCGCAGCCATCGCAAGTCAACCCGAACGAGGAGAGGAAATGGAGTTTGATTGGTCGCAGGACGATCTGCAGCACCGCGCCGAGTTTCAGGCCTTCCTGCGCGAGTTTCTGCCAGAAGACTGGGAAAGACTTTCGGAAGCAGGCCCCGGTAGCGACCTGCAGGCCGAGTTTTCGCGCAAGTTCTGTGGCGAGCTGGCTGAGCGCGGATGGCTGACCCAGCACTGGCCGAGCGAATATGGTGGCAAGGATGCGCCGCCCTGGCGCCATTCGATCATCGGTGAAGAGTGCTGGGCGATCGGTGAGCCCCGCGGCCCGCAATACATGAACGTGAACTGGATCGGTCCAGCCGTGATGCGATTCGGCACCGACGAGCAGAAGCAACAGCACCTTCCGCCGATTTCGCGAGGAGAAGTGCTCTGGTGCCAGGGCTTCTCGGAGCCCGAGGCGGGCTCGGATCTCGTGGCGCTGCGCACCTTGGCAATTCGCGAAGGCGACGACTACGTAATCAATGGCAGCAAGATCTGGACTTCGTATGTCAATCACGCGAATTTCATCATCTTGCTGGTCCGCACCGATCCGAAATCGAATAAGCATCGTGGCATCTCGGTCCTGCTGGTGCCGATGGACACGCCGGGCATCGAGGTGCGCGAAATTCCGTCTGTGGTCGGCGAGCGCTACTTCCACGAAGTATTCTTCACCGATGTGCGGGTTCCCGTCACGACCCGGCTCGGGGCGGAAAACCAGGGTTGGGATGTCGTCACCTACGCGCTGCAATACGAACGCGTCGGCGCAGCGCGCTACGCCAGGGCTGCTCTGAGCCTCGATCGGCTGGCCGAGCTCGCCCGTGAGCGCGGGCTGCTCGAAGACCCGCTGGTGGTCGACCGGCTGGCCGAGGCCCGCACTCTGTGTGAGGCGGCGCGCATGTTGACCTATCGAGTGATCGATCAGCGCGCGCACAATCTGCCGCCTACGACCGATACACAGATCGCACGCGTCGCGAACACCAGCGCGGACTATCGAATCGGCGAGCTGGCTGTCGAGATCCTCGGTCCGGAGGCGCTCGAATACGGCTCTTTCGCGGACGCGAACTTCCGACTTGCGATGACGGCCGGAGTCGCGGTCGGCGCCACCGAAATCCAACTGAATCTGATCGCAGCTCGCCATCTCGGCTTGCCCCGAGAATGATTCCGAACCGGGAACGCCCCTTTGAATCTTGAACTCGACGACGATCAGCGCGAAATTCTCGGCGCCGTAGAGAGTCTGCTCGAACGCCACGCCGGTCCGGCGCGTGCCGTCGAGCTGGCACGCAAGGCCGAATACGACTTTGCCCTCGATGCGGCGCTTGCCGAAGCCGGTTTCGATGCGGCGATGGATCCAGATAGCAACGAAGGTGCGCTCGAAGCCACCCTGATCGTCGAAGCGGTCGCGCGCGCCGCGGGAGTCACGAGTCTCGCGGCCTGTGCGCTGGTCGCGCCCGCAGTCATCGGCCACGCGCTGCCAGGTCCGATCGCACTCGGCTCTGGCGACGCGGCGGCGCCAGTGCGCTTCGGGGCGCACGCACGCACGCTTCTATGGCTCGACGGCGACGTCGCCCGGTTCGCCAGCCTCGAAGCCGGCGACGCGGAGGCGATCGCGTCCAATTTTGGCTACCCCCTCGGACGCATCGCGCCCGAGGTGCTCGACCGCAGCGAATCGCTTGGCCCGGGCAGTGGTGAGCGGCTGCGCAATTGGTGGCGCCTCGCCATCGCGGCGGAGACGGTCGGTGCGATGTCGGCCGCGCTCGATCAGACGGTCGCCTATCTGAAGGAGCGAAGGCAATTCGGTCGCAGCATCGCGTCGTTTCAAGCGGTGCAACATCGGCTCGCCGATTGTGCGGTGCGAGTCGAAGGCAGCCGTTGGCTCGTCTACGAGGCCGCATACAAGCACGCGCCCGAAGAGGGCAGCGCCTGCGCGGCCGCCCATGCGCTCGAGAGTGCGCGACAGGTCGTTCGCGAAACCCACCAGCTCTCCGGCGCGATCGGCTTTACGCGCGAGCACGACCTGCACGTCTGGTCGATGCGGGTGCACGCGCTGGGCAGTGAGCTCGCCGGTGCCGGCGGGCATCGCCGGGCACTCGCTGCGGCGCGTTGGGGAACCGGGTGAGCATCGACCTCGCCTTCGACGACGCGCAGGCTGGCATCGCGACAGCGCTCACGCAGTTTTGCCGGGAACACTGCGATGCGGATACCGTGAAAGCGCTGGGCGGAAAGTTCCCGGACGCCTTATGGCGCGAACTCGCCGATTTCGGCATTCTGGCCGCTGCCACACCAGAGGGCGATGGCGGCCCGACCGAAGTCATCGCCGCGATGGAGACGCTCGGCTACGCGTCCTTCCCGGGCCCGCTGGCCGCCACCTTTCTCGCGACACAGCTGCTCCCCAGCGATGAGCGCATCGCGGTCGCCCAGGGTCGGGCGATCGCAGCGGTCGGTCGCCCACCGCTCTTCCCTTTCGGACCGCTGGCCACGATCTTCCTCGAGATAGACGCTGAAGAGGTCTACCGCGCGCATCCCTGCGGTGAAGTCGAGAGCGTCGACACGATCGGCGCCGAAGTCTGGGGGCGGGTGGACTGCGAACGCGGCGAGCGCTTCGAAGGCGCGGCGAGGGCGCTAGCGCTCTACCGTGCCGCGCTCGCAAGCTATCTCGTGGGAGCCGGTGACGCGTTGATCCGCGCCGCCGCGCAGCACGCGAGTGCGCGCAAACAATTCGGGCAGCCGATCGGCCAGTTTCAGGCGGTCTCCCACCCCCTGGCAGATGCCCACATACGCATCGAAGCCGCACGTCTGATCGCTCGCTCAGCAGCCGATCAACTCCAAGCTGGAGATTCCGGCGCATCCCTCGAGGCGTGCGCGGCATACTACTCGGCGCGCCGTGCTGCAACCGAAGCCGCTCACAGCTGCCATCAGATCTTTGGTGCGCTCGGCATCACACTCGAGGGGCCCGCCTTCCACCTCTCCCGCCGCATCCTGCAGCTCGCGGCTTTGGCCCCCGGTGCCGAAGCCGCGGCGGAGGCCCTCTATTCTGGTATCCAGAAGAGCGGTGCCCGCCACAAGGCCGTCCACAACGAGCGGGGCAATCCATGAACTTTCAGTTCCGCCCCGAAGAAGAAGCCTTTCGAGCGGAGGTGATCGACTTCCTCGAGCCCTACGCCGAGCTCGAAGGTTTCATGCAACAGGGCGAGAAATGGAACGAGGTGAGGGCTCTGTTCTGCGCCATGGCCGAACGAGGTTGGCTCGCCCTGGCCTGGCCCGAAGCGGACGGTGGCCTGGGCAAGAGCATCGCCTACGAGTACATCTTGTGGGATGAATTCGGGTACGCCCGCGCCGCCCGCAATCCGCTCGCCGCCGGCATCGTGGCCCGGACATTGATCCGCCACGGCAGCGAGGAGCAGAAACAGCGTTGGCTGGCGCCCATCCGCAGTGGCGCGCTGCATTTCTCCCTCGCTTATTCCGAGCCCGAGGCGGGCTCGGATCTCGCGGCCCTTCGCACGCGCGCGGTTCGCGACGGTGACCACTACATCATCCAGGGCGAGAAGTGCTGGCAATCCTATGCGCAGGACATGGACTACTTCTGGTTGCTCGCGCGAACGGGCGAGCCCGAGAGTCGCAGCCGTGGGCTATCGCTGTTGATCGTCGATAAACAGAGCGAAGGCCTACGAGTCGAGCCACTACCGACCCTCGATGGTGACCAGCTCAACGCAGTCGTCTTCGATGACGTACGAGTCCCGACGAGCCATCTGGTCGGCCCGGAGAACGGCGCATGGTCGATCATGGGCGAGGCGCTGGCGGACGAACGCCATATCCAGTTCCCACCCGGGCGCCTGCGCCGCGATCTCGAGGACATCTGTGCCTGGGCGGAAGCGCACGGGTTCACGCGCGATGCGGCTGTACGCCGCCGACTCGGTGCCCTGGCAGCCGATGTCCGCGAAGCTGAAATGCATGGGCTGCGCGTGCTCGACGCCATGGCCCACGGTCGCGACGCGGCGGCAGAGGCGGCAGCGAACAAGGTGGCCCATTCGCTCACCTGCCAGATGATCGCGCGCGCGGCGATGGACTTCGGCGGCGAGCAGGCACTGGTCGAAGGCGAGCGGCCCGAGCTACTCTGGCGTCTCAGCTTGTGGGAGACGATCGGCGGCGGCACGACCGAAGTGATGCGAAGCGTCGTCGCGCGTCAGGCTCTCGGGCTTGGCGCGATGCGATAGTGGGATGGCGCGATAGTGCGATAGTGCGATAGAAGGGAACTGGCGCCATGGACGCGAGAATCCGAGGACGCAGATGAGTGGCACGGCGCGCTGGCATGCCGAAAATGGGCTGACGATTTCCGACAGCCGACCCCCGCTACCGGGAGACGGCCCCCAGACGATCGCGGCGCTGCTCGAGCCCATGCTCCGCCAGCATCCCGACGCTCCGGCGCTGGTCGGTCGACACGGCCGCTACAGCTACCGCGAGCTCGACGCGGCCGTCGCCGTCGCCGCGGCCGCGCTGCACGGCCTGGGCCTGCGCGCACCGGATCGAGTGGCCGTTTGTCTGCCGAATGACGTCGACATCGTGATCGCATTCCTCGCAACCCAGCGGCTGGGACTGGTGTGGGTTGGGGTCAACCGACCCTTTGCGCCGGCGGAAAAGGCCTACATCCTGCGCGACAGCGGTGCACGGGCCTACCTCGTCGCGGCCGACTTCGCAGAGGAAGTCGCGAAACGACGCGATGAGCTCCCCGATCTCGAGTTCATCGCGCGCATCGATCCCGAATCCCCTGCCTGCCAATGGCGCCAGGCGCTGGCCGCTGCCAGCGAGGCGTCCGTGCCCGGCATCGAGATCGACCCATTCGCCGCCGCCGCGATCGCGTATACCAGTGGCACGACCGGTTTTCCGAAGGGCGCGGTGCACAGCCAACACAATCTGCTTCTGGTTGGAGCGGTCGGGAAGATCTATCGGAATATGCCGAATCCCCCCATGCACGGCGTGGTGTTGCCGATGACGATCCTGAATCTGATCGTGCTCGGTCCACTCTCGGTACTCTACGACGGTCGCTGTGTCGTCGCGATGGACCGCATCGACGCCCTCGGTGTCGCGGAGTGGGTGCGCGAAGAACAGATCGGCGCCTTCGACGGCGTGCCCACGATCATCCACGACCTGCTGACTCATCCCGATGTCACGAAAGACGATCTGAAGTCGCTCACCGCACCCGGCATGGGCGGCGCCGATTCGCCACCGGAGATCGTGAAGCTGTTCCGCGAGCGTTTCGGGGGTGAAGTGATCATCGGCTACGGAATGACCGAGGCCCCGACCGCAGTGACCTGGACCGACGGGTCCGTACCGCCCGGACCGGGGCTCTGCGGGCTTCCGGTTCCGCAGGTCGAGATCGAGATCGTCGATGAGAGCGGCGCACTGCTACCCGTCGGGGAGGTCGGCGAGATCTGCGTTCGCCCGGCCAGCAGCGGTGAGCTGGCGGGCGTCTACACGCCGATGCTCGGCTATTGGCGCAACCCCGAAGCCAGCGCCAAGGCGCTGGCCGGCGGACGCTATCACACCGGCGACCTGGGGTTCTTTGAATCGGACGGAAACCTCTACATCCGTGGCCGCCGCAATGAGTTGATCTTGCGCGGTGGCGCCAATATCTATCCGGCTGAGATCGAGAGGGTGCTCGGCTTGCATCTCGAAGTCGAAGCCGCCGCAGTGTTCGGCATCCCGGACACGCGCCTCGGGGAGCGGGTCGCCGCGGTGGTGCAGCGAAGCCATGGCTCCAGCCTCGACGAAGCTGCGGTAAAGCACCACGTCGGCGAGCAGCTCGCCCGCTACAAGGTTCCGGAATTCGTGCGGTTTGTGGACGACATGCCGCGCAACGCGATGAACAAGATCGTCAAGAGCAAA
>PVBE011007602.1_pt1 | contig 45287 bp, 36 predicted proteins | sample 1631181 | NCBI WGS metagenome assembly PVBE01 (sample SAMN08397723, study PRJNA350692) | Marine metagenome, whole genome shotgun sequencing project. | isolation source: water | place: Pacific Ocean | collected 2012-04
AACATATATTGATTTAAAATAAAATTCCTACCTAATTAGAATTAGGTAGGAATCATTTAGAATTCGGTTGTTTCTTGAAATTTTTAAAACAGCGCTACCAATTAATTCGGAGAGAAACAGAGAAATAATAAGGAAATTCGTCAAAGCTGCTGCCAAAAAAGCTATTATAAAAATCTCCATAGACCAGCTTTTCTGCAGAAGCTTCAAAAACAATATTTTTAGAAATGGGAACCTCTGCCCTTAAGCCATAGCCCAGGTCTAAGCCATTTGTTAAGAGCGCAGCTTTTACTAGACCTGTAAGGCGAGTGCTTCCTTTTAAAAAGCTAAAATCGTTTTGTAATACATAAGCAATTGGCGAAGAAGAAGTGTCGCTTGTGTTAAAATAATTAAAGATGAGGTTGTTCTGAATTACATCTTTGTGCTGTATGTTAAGTGAGGCATTTACATTGGTGTAGGAATTATTAGACTCTCCATTAAAAAGCTGATAATAGGAATAAATTCCAGTTACAAAAAAGTAGGTTTCACCTTTTCTGTTGTTGTAATTCGCTACTGCATTTACGATCCAATTGTTGTTTTGAAAACCCAAAGAATCATATGAAGATTGTACTTGGTGCACAATGGGCCTATAGTCTAATTTAAACATCCATCTTTTGCTAGGTCGCCAAGTAGAATTCAACCCATAAGAGAGCAGGTGATTCTGGTAATCGTAGATACCCAGCACATTGTCGTTTTCTTTTCGAATAAACCCGCCTACCTTAAACTTTTTAGAGAGCTTCTGATCGACTTTTACTTGATACCTAATATTGTCCGACCTAATAAAACCCAGCCCAAAGCTTCTAAAAAACGGGTCGATCAATCGCCAAGAGGCCTTGATCTTAGTAGACTTAAGATCGAGCTCATATTTTGTCATTATTGCATTTGTCCTGTTGTTGAAATCCAAAAGATGATCCATTAAGCTGGCCTCATTTTCGAGATTAATGTTGTTTACCTGCACTACAGACCTACCATAGTTAATAGCTAAAAATTGGCTTTTGCCAATGTTTATTCTACCATCAAGCTCACCAACCAGGTTACTTTCCTTATCGGCTAAGAAAGAGGTGTCTTGGTAAGAGACTTTGCCGAGTCCATAAAGAAGACCAACATGCAAGTGGCTATCTTGCTTTTTACCATAACCCAGCTTGATCGAAGAAACCCTTCGGCCTTCATCTATGTTGTTAAAGCTGAAAAAATTATAAAGGTTTCTTACTGAGTTTAAATTATTATAGATGAGGTTGTTGGTAAAAAAGATATTGTTCACTGTTTTTCCATGAGTAAAGGCCAAGTAAAATTTATTTTTCTCCATTTCAAAGTTAATGCCGCGAACAGGAATCCTGGAGATCAGAAATTCACTGTAATTAGGATAGGTCATCCCTACATCGAGCTTTTTAACATAGCCTAAAAAGGAAGCCAGCTTGTTGGGAAAATATTTTTCTGGTAAGGCGCCAGCATTGTAGAGGCTGTCTGTATTTAAATTGGCGAATTGGTTCAGCTGATCGAGCTGCGCTTGACAACCACTAATGGAATTGGTAAGGCCGTTCATAACGTTTTCTAGAGAGTCGTTCCAGGTCAAATAGGTAGTAGGTAAGGCATTGCTGTCCAAAGCGGGTGCTGTGGGAAGCCCTGTATTGGGTATTAATGTATCGGTAGTAATAGTAGGTATATTAATGGGCACCGAGAGCTGACCGCTTTTTATTAATTGCAGGTAGTTGAGTTTTTTTTGTAGGTCCTGATTAATGTGCTCTAAAGAATCGATTCGATCTAGGCTGTTCATACGATCTGCCAATAGCTTTTTTTTAAGATTTTGCTGAAACTCTTGGTAGTTAAATCGGAAGGTAAAGTGATTATTAAACCCAGAAATGGTCCCTAGGTTGGAATAATAATAGCTAACATCAAATGGTAGCTCAAAAAGGTTAAGCCCTATTTTCCCTTCGCTTTTAAAATTGCCTTGAATTGGATTTTCGCTCACCAAAAAAGGAAGTAAACCATATTCATACCCTACACTTATCTGGCCTCTATTAAAGGTGTTTTTAAGAAAATTCCTGTCTTTAGATGAGGTAGAGTCTTCCTGGCCAAAAGAGATCATGGGGAGTAATATGAAAACAAATAGGTACCTCACATCTAGGGGTTAATGGGCAAATTGAAAATTATAATGCTGCACATAAAATGCTTGTCAAAAGTAATATTTAATTAATACATTCTAAATGAGTAACATCTATCACTTCACGTATATCATCTTCTGGATGAAAAGTGATCACTTTTGTTGTCATATAATTAGCAACAGTTTCGTAATTGATTTTTTGCTTAAGAGTTTTTTCTTTGAATTTAGGGGTAAAATTAATCATAGCAATAGTGGGATTAGGGGATTTAACAATAAACTTAATGCGAAATATTAATTTTTTTAAAAGTCCAGTGCTAATGCTATTTCTCTCCATTTATTAATACAGGTGTTTTACCATCTGTGATGATCAATTTCGCATTCGGAGAGGTTGAAATCTCTTTCAGTACATCTAGGCTTCTCCATTCAATATTTCCTGGAGTTATTCCTTCTTTGATAATTTTTTGTGCATCTCTTATCCCTTTTGCTTCAATGCGTTTTCTTTCAGCTTCTTTTTCCTCTCTCTGTAATACAAATTCCATTTGCTGAGCTTCCTGTTCTGCTCTTAATTTTGCTTCAATTGCGGCATAAAGTCCTGAAGGAAGTGTAATGCTTTTAAGCAGAACAGCTTCTATGATAAAACCTCTATCATCCAGTAAGCTTGACATTTGTTTCTGAATCTCCTTTTCTATCTCTGCTCGTTTACCCGAATGCATATCCTTTGCATAAAATCGAGCACAAACATCTGCAGATGCTGAACGGAATGTACTTAAGATAAGTACCCTTTCAAAGTTAGTTCCAACATCATTTATTATATCCATTGCTTTTTCTTGTTTTATATGATAAAGTATAGAGATCTCTGCACTAACATTCAACCCTTCTTTTGAAGGAAGATTTAATTTAATTTCTTTATTAACTGTTCTTGTTGGAATTCTAACAAGCTTACTAGTAAATGGATTGAGTAAAACTATTCCCTGAGATTTAGGTTTGCCTTTTAATTTACCGTAGTGCTGTTTAACACCTACCTCTCCGGGCCTAACAATTGCACAGGAGGTAAATAAAATAGTGATGGCAATAATAGATGTAAGATTTTTTTTCATTATTTAATTTTTTAGGATCAATAGAGCTTTTATAGAACAAAAATTATGCCTAGAAATTCCCTCTTAATTTTTCACACTTTCTCTTAAGAGATAACAGTTGATAAAATCAAATTTTCGACAGTCCTTATATAGAGGCATATCCTAATCCCTCTTTAGACCTTGTAACAGTAACCATTGGTCAAGGTCTATTAAATGAGTCATTTATTCTTACCGATCAACTAGGCAAAATATTAATGCAGGGTGTATTAACTGACCAGTCTACTACTTTTGATATATCCGAATATAAACAAGGGCTATATTTTATTCAGATCGCAGAAAATAAAGAGCCACTGAAGATTATAAAAAATTAAAATACTATCCTAGTCTTTTTACACTCCTTCTTAGGAAGTAATAGCAGATAATGGCCGAGATAATATCCGAAATGGGGAAGCTGTACCAGATGCCATTAATCCCATAATACATAGGCAAAATAAATACAAGAGGAATCAGAAAAAGACCTTGTTTGGTGAGGGTTAATAATAGGGCAGGTGTGGCTTTGCCAATGGCCTGATAGTAAGATGGGCTTATCAATGTAAATGACACAACAGGAGAGGTTACAAAAAGCCAAAAAATAGCATCGGGTGAATATTTGATCAGGTCTACATCCTTGGTAAATAAATAGGGAATCCATTCGGCACTGTAGATCAGGATCAAACAGATGAATCCAGCAATAATAAATCCATAGATGAGCGCCACATTGATCACTTCTTTGAGTCGGTCATAATTTTTAGCACCATAATTATATCCCGCTATGGGCATAAATCCTTGGGCAATTCCTATTAAGGGAAAAAAAGCGAACATTACTAACCTTCCTGCCAGCCCATAAACTGAAATTGCAGTTTCGCCTCCCATTCCACTTAAGTTGCCATATTTAAAAAGTGAGGTGTTCAACACAATGGCAAGTACACTAAGGGTACCTTGTCTAACCATATTTACTGATCCAAGTTTTAATGTTTCTGAAACTATTTTTTTATTGAGCTTAAATTTTTCGGGAATTACTTTCATCTCTCCCTTACCAGCTAAATAGAAATAAAAAATATAACCAGCACTACCTAGGTAGGAGATGGTGGTTGCCCAGCCAGCACCCTCCATACCTAAGTCCATTAGGTCAATGAAAATATAATCTAAAAAGATATTTACAATAGAAGGAATCAATAACACCACCATGGCGACTTTAGCCTTACCTTCTGCTCGTAAATTACTGTTGGCCATCATGGATATTGCCAAAAATGGAATTCCAATTAGAACTATAGAAAAATAGATATCAGCATATTCCATTATGGATCCTTTTGCACCAAATAGATCCAGCATTGGAGTTTTACAAATAAGTCCTATTATAACCACTAAAAAGACTAGAAAAAGAGTTAAGCAAACTTGATTGTTAAAGGCTAAAAGTGCTTTGTCTTTATTATTAGCACCAAGAGCTCTTGAAACAATGGACCCACCACCTATCCCAATGGACATACCTATGGCTGAAAAAAGAAAAGAAATAGGAAAGACTACTGAAATAGCACCTATTGCGAGGTCTCCATTAGGAATATATTGTCCAACAAAAAAAGTGTCCACCATCATATTCAGAGACATCACCATAAAGCCTATAGCAGCAGGCATGGCCTGATTGAACAACAACTTTTTTATAGGTGCTGTTCCAAGTAATATTGAGTTTTCATTAGATCTACTCAAAGACTATTTATATTATACAGTAATTTTTCCAACAAGCTCATTTTCAATCATATATTCAGCTATTTGAATGGCGTTGGTAGCTGCACCTTTTCTGAGGTTGTCTGCTACTATCCACATATCTAATCCATAAGGTACAGAACAATCCCTTCGGACTCTACCAACAAAAACATCATCTTTTTTATGAGCAGTAAGCGGCATGGGGTATAAGTTATTTTTGATGTCATCCTGAAGTGTGATACCAGGAGTTTCTTCTATTTCTTTTTTAACAGTTTCAATATCAAAATCTTTGTGTAACTCTACATTTACTGCTTCACTGTGACCACCCATTACTGGGATCCTTACAACAGTAGATGTGATTTGAATGGAAGTGTCATTAAAGATTTTTCTTGTTTCGTTGACCAGCTTCATCTCTTCAGAAGAATATCCATTGTCCATAAAATCTCCACCATGCGGAAAACAATTCAGATCTATTGTATAGGGATATACTTTTTCTGCTGGTTTACCGGCCCTTTCATTTTCCATTTGTTCAACAGCTGCTACGCCCGTTCCCGTAACAGACTGATAAGTTGAGATAACCAATCTTTTAATTTTGTATTTTTCATGGAGGGCTTTTAAAGCAAGCACCATTTGAATGGTTGAACAATTAGGGTTGGCTATGATTTTATCGTTTTCAGTAATTTCTTTCGCATTGATTTCTGGCACGATCAGTTTTTTATCCTCATCCATTCTCCATACAGATGAATTATCAATTACTACTGTTCCTTTTTCCGCAAATTTAGGAGCCCATTTTTTAGATAACTCTCCTCCAGCAGAAAAGATAGCGATTTGTGGACATTTATTGAATGCATCTTCAAGACCCATAATGGTTATCTCCTTTCCTTTATATTGAAGGGACTTTCCAATATTTTTTTCAGAAGCCACCAATAGAAGCTCAGTAATTGGTAAATTTCTTTCTTCCAAAACCCTCAGCATTACACTACCTACCATTCCAGTGGCACCAACTATTGCTAATTTCATTACTTTCGTTTTAATCAAAAGTAGTATATTTATTCAGTATAGATGAGCGGGTTGAAACATTTAAACATATGGTTACTAGGGCTAATTCTGCCCTTATCTCAAATTCAGGCACAACTGACAGAAGATTTCAGTGATGGTGATTTTACGTCAAATCCAACATGGGTTGGAGATGCTTCTAATTTTATTGTGAATGGCTCAATGGAACTACAGCTGAATGCACCTGCAGTTACTGATACCTCTTATTTGGTTACAGAAACAGGGATCTTAGATTTTGCTAATACAGTCACTTGGGAATTTAGAATGAGTTTGTTATTTAGTCCTTCTAGTAATAATTCTGGCAGATTTTATTTATGCTCTAATCAGGAAAATTTAAAAGGTTCTTTGGATGGTTATTACATAAGAATCGGAGAGAGTGGGTCAGTAGATAAAGTTAAATTATACAGGCAGGACGGCACTAGCTCTACACTACTTGCAACTGGAATATATGGAGCTTATGGAGTTAATCCAGATGCCAGAGTCAGGGTGACAAGGGATCTAGCAGGGAATTGGCTAGTTGAGGCTGATAGCTCAGGAGGAACTAACTTTATCTTTGAAGCAGGAGCAACAGATGCTGACCATACATTTTCTAAGTATAGTGGTGTCTGGTGTAAGTACACTACATTTAATTCAGGTAATTTTATTTTTGATGACATAAGTATTTCAGGAAATGTAATCATTGATAACGACCCACCTGTTGTTGTAACAGCCAATGTTTCCGGATCCAATTTGATCGACCTTACCTTTAATGAGGCTGTGTCAGCTACTGCTGAGGATATCAATAATTATGTATTGCCAGGTGATGGAAATCCATTACTAGTAACTAATAACAACAATGTTTATGAACTGATGTTCAACACTCCATTTATTGCAGGGCAAACCCTAAAATTAGAGATCAGTAATATTGAAGATCTGTCTTCAAATGTTTTAATTGACACTATTGAAATCATAGTACCAGATACGGCTCTTGTAGGTGAGGTGCTTGTAAATGAGATACTATTTGATCCTTTTACTGGGGGGAGTGATTATGTCGAGTTGTATAATAACAGTAATAAGAGTTTGGATCTGTATAATTATATGATTGCTAATTATGATGATGGAGTTGATAATTATAAGGATATTCCTGTTAATTATATTTTATCTCCAGGTGAATATGTGCTTTTGACAGAAGATTCTGCAGCTACTGCTGCTGATTATAGCTATAGAAACACAGCTGTATTTATTGAAATGGATTTACCTACTTTTAATAATGATTCGGCAACCGTATATGTTTTAAACCCTGACAGCTTGAGCTTAGATAATTTTAGCTATGATGCGGATTTGCATTTTGAGCTTATCAATGATGTTGAGGGAGTGTCACTTGAAAGAATAGATCAAAATGCTGAATCCAACAATGCATTTAATTGGCACAGCGCTGCTGAAGCAGCTGGTTGGGGTACTCCTGGAATAGAGAATTCACAAAACTATATTAACGGATCATCAGGCATGTTCTTTACGGTAGAGACGCCAGTTTTCTCTCCAGACAATGACGGGTATGAAGATGTTGGTCTTTTTTCTTATAGCATGGAATCTGCAGGTAATGTGGCCAACTTATTTATATATGATCATTACGGAAGAATAGTTAAGCAGTTATTAAAGAATGAATTATTGGGTGCACAAGGAACTGCTAGCTGGAATGGGGTTACCAATACAGGTGAAAAAGGAAGGGCTGGGATTTATATTGTTTATTTTGAAGTCTTCGATCTTCAAGGAAATGTTTCTGCAGAAAAAAAGACCATTACACTTACAACAAAACTTTAATCATGATTATTAAAATCAAAAGAGGTTTTTGTTTTAATTTCAGCACCTAGCTCATATAAAAGTGTAAAAAGCCCAAAATAAGTTCTGTTGATATAAAGAATATGCCTTGAGCCTCTAGCCGCTCCATTCTTGCGAATATCTTTTCTAGACTTAAGCTCATCTCCTAGCTCATAAAGACGATCTAAGTATTTTTTGTCAGAAAAATCAAATTGACCATCTTTAAAAGGTAGAATCAAAAGAAACATAGTTTCTTTAAACAATTCAAAAAACAGCTTTTTTGCTTCCGGGCTGTCATCTTCATAAATGAATTCAAGTTTGTAAAAAAGATCTAGCAGCAAGCTATCATCTTCTTGTAAGGAGGGGTTTAGTAATTGAAAATAATTGTGATAAAAATTAAGTGGTATTCTTTTAATACATCCAAAATCAAGTACTCCTATATCTCCATTGTCATAAAATAAAAAATTTCCTGGATGGGGGTCTGCGTGGATAGCCTTTAGCTCATTGACCTGGAAGTCATAAAACTCCCATAGCCGTTGACCTATTAAGTTTCTGGTATTTTGATTGGGATTAGTTTTTAGAAATTCTTTTAGATGCGAACCCTCTAGCCAATCCATAGTAATAATCTTGTTAGAAGATAATTCGGGATAATAGTTTGGGAAAACAAACCCATCAAGTTGCTTACATGCCCTGCTGATCTCTATGGATTGCTTAAGCTCGAGTTCATAGTTTGTTTCTTCAATAAGACGCTCCTCAATTTCTTCTAAATACTGCTTTATCTCATTTTCCTTTAGGTTGAGAATCTTCATGGCAATAGGTTTTACCATTCTAAGGTCATTTTTGACACTGTCGGCCACACCTGGATACTGAACTTTTACTGCAAGCTTTTTATTGTCTTTCTCAGCTAAATGTACTTGGCCAATGGACGCTGCTTTAACTGCATTTCTTGAAAAGGAGCTAAATATATCTAGAGGAGATTTTCCAAATGATTTTTTAAAGGTTCTAAGCACTAAAGGGTAGGATAGAGGTGGTGCGTTATACTGAGCCAAAGCGAATTTTTCTGTTATAGCAGTAGGTAGCATATTTTTATCCATGCTCATAATCTGAGCAACTTTAAGGGCGCTACCTTTTAACTCACTTAAAGTTTCAAAAAGATCTTCAGCATTATCTTTATCAAGCTGCTCTTTTGCATTTTCATTCCCGGCAGCTTTTTTTGCATAATATTTTAAATAATTAGTACCCACCTTTGCCCCTGCAGAAAGCAGCTTTGCTGCTCTTTTTACTTTGCTGGTCGGTATTTTATCTTGTTCTTTCAAGATTAGTTAATATGCTTTGTTTTGATAAGCAAATTTAATGAAGTCTACAATAAGATCTACAGGCCCTTTTTTCATAAGCTCAAAAATAAGTGCTCCAGTTTTTTCAATGGCTGCATCACTTACCTGGAACTGATCACTTTCATCATTTATCCAAACTCTGGTAATGTATAAGAATTGAACCCACAAGGCTTCACAATACTTATTTGAGACTAAAGGTCGACTTACTATTTCATCTTTTTCAAATGCTTCATTTAATATGTCTGTCGCCCATGATTTAAATTGATCATGGAAATGATCTAGGAACCAAGGTCTAATGTGTTGGTAGTTCAATTCAGAGAATCGAAGTGTTATCAAGCTTCTGTTTTGTTTGTATAACTCTAAAAGAGTGTAATTAAAGGAAAGTACTTTTTCATGTGTAGTAAAACTAGCATATTCCTGGTCATTCTCAATAGCAGACCTTATAGTTTTAAAAAAAGAAGACCAAATTTCTTTTTCAAGAGATTTAAAGGAATTGAAATGATCATAAAAGTCATTTTCTGATACCCCAATCTTGTCACAAAGGGCATAAACAGTAACAGGCATTTCACCATTTCTAAGTAAGTAAAGCTGGTACTCACTTATGATTAGTTCCTTGATGTCTGCCTTGTTGGTCATATCACAAAGTTATTCTACCATTTTTAAATACAGTCTAAAAAACAAAATATTGTATAAAAAAGAGCATTTTATTAAATTTATGCAGCAATGGCAACCATTTATTACTTTATGGGTTTTATATAGGTAACATATGATTACCCCTATTCTTTAAAACCAAAATGTTCTAAAATGAAATACATCTTTATCGTTTTTTTATTTTCTATTTCCCTTATTAGAGCTCAACAAAATAATGTAGGCGTTCCAAAGGACTCTCAAGAGGAAAAAGTGAATCAATATCATAGAGCAAGGATTTATTATCAAAACCCTATGGGACTTTCGCGCTTAGCAAGTCAAGGTGTTCCACTGGATCATGGTAAGCATAAAAGGGGAATATATATTGAATCTGATTTTTCAGATAATGACCTTGGGATTGCTGAAATGTTTGGGATGAAAGTAGAGATTCTTATTGAAGATGTTGTTACTTATTATAAAGAACAAAATAATAAAGGGAGTCAAGAATCCGGAGAATCTAGTTTTAAAAATGGTTCATGCACTTCTACTGGCACGCCAACTTATAGTACTCCAGCTAACTGGGAGCAAGGATCAATGGGTGGGTTTTACACTTATACTGAAATGCTTTCAGAATTAGATGATATGGCAGCGCAATACCCTAACCTAATAACTACTAAATCACCTATTTCTAATTTTCAGACTTTTGAAGGAAGGTCTATATATTGGGTAAAAATATCAGACAACCCTAATTCTAATGAAGCAGAACCTGAAATGCTTTACGATGCTATTCATCATGCTCGTGAACCTGCAGCCATGCAGCAGCTGATCTATTATATGTGGTTCCTACTGGAAAACTACGCCACCAATGCAGAAGTTCAAAGCATTGTTAATAATACTGAACTGTATTTTATTCCAGTTTTAAATCCTGATGGGTATGTATATAATTGTACTCAAGATCCAAATGGTGGAGGTATGTGGAGAAAGAACAGAAGAGATCATGGGAATGGGAATTATGGAGTAGATAACAATAGAAATTACGATTATATTGATGGTCAGGGTAATAGTGTTTGGGGAACAACAGGCGTTAGCTTTAATACAAATAGTGATGTTTTTCCTGGGTCAGGCCCTTTTTCAGAAATTGAGAATCAGGCTATGAAATGGTTTTGCGAAAATCATGATTTTAAAATTGCTTTGAATAATCATACATATGATAATTCTTTGCTTTTCCCTTATGGTTATGATAACAATCAATATACAGCAGACCATAATACATATGTGGCTATTTCTGACATGATGGTTGAGTATAATGGACTTGGTATGGTTCCAAAGATTAGTGCATCACTTTATCCAGCTTCTGGAGATTCAGATGATTGGATGTATGGGGCAGATCTTGCTACTAAGCCTAAGATATTTGCATTTACTCCTGAAATTAGCAATAGTGGTTTTTGGCCTTCAACCAATGAAATTGAATCCATATGCAATAGTATGGTATATACAAATTTAATGGCAGCTCATTTAATTACTAATTATGCTTCTTTGAATGATAATTCTCCATTATCTGTTTCTTCTTATAATGGGTACTTTGGTTATGAACTGCAGAGGTTAGGATTAGAAGATCCAGCAAATTTCATTGTCAGTATTGTTCCTATATCTACCAATATTATTAATGTAGGAACCCCAAACAATCATAACAATATGACCTTATTACAGGCTGACCTTGACTCTATTTCTTTTCAGCTGGATCCAGCTATTTCTATGGGCGATTTAGTTGAATACCACCTGCAGTTAGATAATGGACAATACATAGAGAATTTTTTAGTAACAAAAATTTATGGAACACAAACAAACTTAATAACTGATAATGGGAATAGTGTTGCAAATTGGAATGTGTCCCAAGAATGGGGAACCACTAACTCTGATTATTATTCACCATCTTCATCCATTACAGACTCACCCAATGGAAATTACAGTAATAACATGAATGAAACTATCACATTGAATAATTCTATTGACTTAACCAATGCTATTGGAGCAAACATGTCTTTTTGGGCAAAGTGGGAAATTGAAGCAAATTGGGATTATGTACAGGTTGAAGTTTCTAATGATGGTGGAAGTACTTGGGTACCTCAATGTGGTAAATTTACTAACCTAGGTGTGCCTGACCAAAATGCAGCAGATGGAGAACCGTTATATGATGGATTTCAAACAACTTGGGTGAAAGAAGAGATTGATCTTTCAGATTATTTAGGTGCTTCTATCCTTGTTAGGTTTAAGATAGTTTCAGATCAGGGAGTTAAGGAAGATGGTTTTTATTTTGATGATTTTGAGGTCAATACTATGACAGGCTGTATTAATAACACGACTGCATCAATTATTGAATCAGCTTGTAATGCTTTTACATCTCCAAGTGGCGTTATTTATACTTCATCAGGAATTTATACTGATGTAATCCCAAATAGTGTAGGATGCGATAGTATTATTACAATAGACCTTACTATAATATTAGTTGACACTTCTGTTATTCAAAATGGAACTACATTAACAGCTTCTCAAGCTGGAGCTAGCTACCAATGGACGGATTGCGATAATTCAAACGCTCCTATTGCTGGAGAAACCAATCAAACATTTACCCCTCAGATTAATGGTAATTATGCTGTTGAGGTAACATATAGCGGATGTGTATCAACTAGTAGCTGTGTTTATGTCGATTTGACAGATGTATTTATCCATTCATGGGAGGGAATGGTGTATTACCCTAATCCTGTTACGGATTATTTAGTATTAGAGATGCCAAGCTTAAATCAAGCGGTTGAAATATCAATTATGGACATAAGATCAAAAGTGCTACAACAGGTAAGTTCTACAAATTCTAATGTAATCTCTTTAGATATGTCGGGGCTTTCTCCTGGATTATATATAATTCAGCTAAAGACAGCAGATGAATTACTAGACCTTAAGGTGATAAAAAAATAGTAAAACCCATTAAAACTTAATAACCTTGGTATTGTATTGTAATAAATGCAGATATTTGTCTGTAAATGTTACTAACAGTAAAAGAGATAAAGGAACCTGTTGCAGAGGAAATGAAACTTTTTGAAGAGAAGTTTAAAGCATCTTTAAAAAGTGAGGTAGCATTGTTAGATAAGATAACACATTATATTATTAAAAGAAAAGGGAAACAAATGCGTCCCCTTTTTGTGTTTTTATCAGCAAAAATGTGCGGAGAGGTAAATGAAGATACCTATACCGCTGCTTCTTTAATTGAGTTATTACATACTGCTACTTTAGTGCACGATGATGTAGTTGATGATGCCAATGAACGCAGAGGTTTTTTTTCTATTAATGCACTATGGAAAAATAAGATTGCAGTATTGGTTGGTGATTACTTATTGTCTAGGGGTCTTTTACTTACAACTGAAAACAAGCAGATCGAGTTATTGGAGATCGTTTCTCGTGCTGTTAAAGAAATGAGTGAAGGGGAGTTGTTACAAATGGAAAAAGCCAGGAGACTTGATATTACAGAGGAGGTTTACTATAAAGTAATTAAACAGAAAACAGCATCCTTAGTTGCAGCATGTTGTGCAAGTGGGGCGCAATCAGTTCATGTGGACTCAGAAAAAGTAGAGACCATGAGAAAATTTGGAGAATTTGTTGGGTTGGCTTTTCAGATAAAGGATGATATTTTTGATTTTGGACCATCTGATAATATTGGTAAACCTACAGGTATTGATATTAAAGAACGTAAAATGACACTTCCTTTAATTTATACGATCAACAATGTAGCTGCTACTCAAAAGAAAAGGATAATTAATACAATTAAAAATCATAATCAAGATAGCAAGAGAGTACAGGAAGTTATTGAAATGGTTATTTCCAATGGAGGAATTGAATACTCAGAAAGAAGAATGCTGGAATATAAGGATAAAGCATTGGCTTTAATTAAAGAATTTCCTGATAATCCTTCAAAAAACGCATTGGTGGGATTAGTAGAGTATTCTATTGCAAGAGAGAAATAGGTTAAGTTTAATTATTTTTATTTAATGGACCATATTAATAATATGATCAGAAGTATCTCTTCTAGCCCAGGAGTTTATCAATTTAAAGATGCAAATGGAGATATTATTTATATAGGGAAAGCTAAAGATTTAAAGAAAAGGGTATCCTCTTATTTTAATAAAAATAAATTTGAGAACAATAAAACAAAGGTTCTTGTTAAGAAAATTTATGATATAAAAACGATAAAGGTTGAATCTGAAATGGATGCATTGTTGCTAGAGAATGTTCTAATCAAAAAACACCAACCAAAATACAATGTTCAACTCAAAGACGATAAGACCTACCCTTGGATATGTATAAAGAATGAACCGTTTCCTAGAATTAATTACACCAGAAAAGTAACAAAAGATGGTTCAAAATATTTTGGTCCCTATCATTCAGTATCTTTAGTAAAGTACATCATTAGTTTTTTGAATGATACTTTCCATATTAGACATTGCTCCCATGATTTAAAAAAAGGCGCCCCAGGTGATAAAAAGTATAGATCTGAGGTTGAGTATTATATTGGTAATTGTAAGGGATGCTGCCAGGGGGAAGTTGATGAGCTTGAATATAATAATAGGATCAATGCAGCAATGCATGTCTTGAAAGGAAACATATTTAATCTAGTTCGAGAGTTAAAGAAGGAAATGAAAAGTCTTTCTGCTATTTTTAAATATGAAGAAGCACAACTCATAAAGAACACTATAAAAGATTTAGAGAATTATCAAGCAAAGTCTGCAGTGGTTAGTAGCACAATTACTAATGTGGATGTTTTTAGCATTGAAGAGGATCAAACTCACGCTTTTGTTAATTATATAAAAGTAGTAAATGGTGCTATTTGTCAAAGTAGAATGATTGAGATAAAAAAGAAATTGGAGGAGAATAAAAGCAATTTGTTAGAAATGGTTATTGCAGACGTGATTCAGGCATCTGCTCATTCTTTTAAAGAGCTTGTTTTGCCCTTTAAATTGGAATCTGAATTCAGTCAAAAGGTCAGCGTCCCTCAAAAAGGAGATAGGAAAAAGTTATTAGAACTTTCGTATAGGAATGCTTATTTATATATGAAAGAAAAGCATAAGAATGAATCAGTAAAAAACCCTAAAAAACATATAGAAAGAATTTTAATTACAATTAAAAACGATTTAAAATTAAAAGTGTTGCCAGAGCATATGGAATGCTTTGATAATTCTAATTTTCAAGGTAAAGAACCTGTTGCTGCATGTGTTGTTTTTAAAAACGCAAAACCGTATAAAAAGGAGTATAGGCACTATAACATTAAAACTGTAAAAGGTCCAGATGACTTTGCTTCCATGGAAGAAGTTGTTTTTAGAAGATATAAACGGCTTTTGGAAGAAAATAAGCCATTACCTCAACTTATTGTACTAGATGGCGGTAAGGGGCAACTGAGTAGTGCATTGAAAAGCTTGGACTCTTTGGGGATTCGAGGTAAAGTTGCTGTAATAGCCATTGCAAAAAAATTAGAAGAGATCTTCTACCCTGATGATCGACTTCCTTTGTATTTAGATAAGAAATCAGAAACACTCAAGGTGATACAGCATATGCGAAATGAAGCGCATCGATTTGGAATAAACCATCATCGTTCAAAAAGAATTAAAAGCACATTACAATCAGAGCTAACCAATATTAAAGGAATTGGTCCCAAAACCATGACAGTTCTAATCAAAAAGTTCAAAACCTTAAATAAGATAAAAGAACTTACTTTAGTAGAGCTTAAAAAAACAGTAGGCAATAGCAAAGCCATTCTTATTTTTGATGCTTTTCATCCTAGTTCATGATTATTATTGGACTTACAGAATTAAAAGCTCCAGTAGTTTTTATGAAATAAAGCCCATTTGAAACAATTGGAGGGATTATAACTTCAATTTGGCTTTCTCCTTTTTGAAGTTGCATGTCTTTTTGTAGGATGATTTTCCCTGCAATTGAATATAAGTAAATAGAAAATTGGTTACTTGGACTAGTGTGATAAAAAGATAAGTTGATTTTATCTTTTGCTGGGTTAGGGAAAATTTCAAAAGTTGTTTTTCATTTAGTTTTAAAAAAATAAAGTTTGATTCCTTTTTTAATTCAGTTATAGTATAGCCTTTTTTAATTAACAATTGGGTGATTTTTTCAAATGAAAGCGTTTCAAAAATGGTGACCACTACTAAAAGCTGTTTCCCTTCTAGGATCCAATCTGGATATTTATCAGGGTTTAATTTTGGGTGTTTCTTGTATTGTGGTTTTATTTTATGAATACCAGCAATAGATGAGAAACTTTTGATTTCATTCAGTTTAATTGAAGGGTCTAATGTTGCAAAAAAAGCATTTTTTGGAAGGTATTTAAGTAGATGTATTCCTTTTCCCAAGAGCAGCTGTTTTTCATTTGAGTTGGGAATTTTATTAAAGTGTATGATTGCTAATAAAGTGTTTTCAAAAACAGGAAGGTCCTTTAGGTCTTTTTTGCTAAAAGTATTTATATTGTTTGTTAATGGAAAATTGCCAGATAAAAGCTCTAAACTTTGGCTGAATCCTGTTTGATAATAAATGATAAATAATAAAAATAAAAGTTTTTTCATCAGTAGGTGTTTTATGAAAAATGAATTAGGATAGTTTTAGTTGCTATTTTAAACTAACTTAAGTTAGTAATTTTACTAACCTCTATAACAAACTAAAAGACTACCCTCCATCTTTAATAAAATAATTATGTATAGTACTTTGTGCTATTTTTTTAAATAAGACAGCTTATTTTTTATAATAAGAAAAAAGGAAATGGTATTTTTAGACTGATACATTAGGATATTTAATTAAATGAAAAGAATTGGATATAAAATCTTATTAATAGGACTTGTCTTTTTTTCTGTAATCAGGTGCACTTTTTATTATAAGACTTCAGACATAGATAAAAGCTTGTTTGATATGGTTAAGGCTGTTAATAGTAATCATCAATCAGTACAGCAGGGGTTTAAGAATATTCAACAGGAATACAACAAATTAAAAAGCCTTGATAACGAAGATCCATTTTTAACAGCAAGAGAAAAAATAAATACTCTAGAAACAAGCTTAGAAGAAGTAACTGTTTTAAGAAATAATGTTAATAGTGAATATACAGAGTTTAAAAAATACAGTAAGGGAATAAATTCAATTGCTTCAAATAGCCAAGAATGGGGTTACTTAAAGCAGACAAAAAAAAATATGAAAACTCTTAAAAAAGAGATTACAAATAAAGGCGAGACTTTTGTAAAATTGGTTAATGAGTTTAAAGAGTATGTTGAATTAAATATTTATCCACTTGTTAAAATATATAAGGTAAGTGACTATAAGTTAAGGTACACAAAAACAATATCTAACTTAAAAAAATTAAAAGCTGAAAACCTTAAGTTACTTAATCAATATACTTTAATTTATAATGATTTAAATAAAAAATTTGCTACATCAAATCAAGAGCAATGTGTTAAATTAAAATCATGTTTAGAGGAGATCTCTAAAAAGTCAAAAGAATTTGAATTTATTAAAAGGTCGATTAATAGGCTATTAAAAACTTTTATAGAAAACACTAAAGGTATTTCTGAGATTTACAATACAGATCCTTTTTGGGATGTTATTCAACAAAATGAAAATAAATTGGATGAAAAGGTGAAAGAAATTCAATTAATTCAGCAAAATATTAAAACGGCATATTCTCAATTTCAAATTATTGCGAATGAATTAAAAGCTCAATGAAAAAAAGGAGATTCTATATTATATGTTGCGTTTTAGTTTTCCCCTTTTTTATTTTTTCTCAAAAGTCACATGAGATTTTGTATAATGAGTTTAATTCACGCATTACACAGTTAGACACAAGTCAAATAGAGCAAGAAATTCAAGAAAGTTATAATAGATCAAAAAAAAACAATGACACTCTTGGTTTATTATGCTTTGGGATAATTAAACTGAAATATTTATACATGAATGAGGCTTATGAAAGCTCTTTAAAGATATCTAGTGAGCTAATCCCCATTTCAGAGCAATTTAAAAATGATAGCTTAACTGGGTTCATTTATTTTTATTGTGGTGATGCTTTTTATGAAATCGAGAGTGTAGTTTCTTCATCAAGAATGTTCCATAAAGCCATTGAATGTTTTATTAAGGCAGATAACCAAGAATGGATATGCAAAACAGAAATAATGTTAGCAATAATTCAAGGTATAGCCGGAAAACATGAAGCATCAATTAAGACTTATAACGACTATTTAGCTAAGGTCAGAGCTAATTCCTTAAAGCTCAGCATTGCTGTAGCATATAATAACATTGGGATTAGATATATAGCTTTAAATAAATTTGACAGTGCGATGATTTGTTTTGATTCAAGCTTGTATTATTATGAAATTGAAAATGATAATATTGGTATAGCAAGAATATTTAATAATAAAGCAACAGTTTTTTTAAAAACAAATCAACCTAAAATGGCATTGTCTTATTTTGAAAAAGCTTATGAAAAAAGAAAAAAACACAATGCTGGAATTTCAAGTTATTCAGAATCAGTTATAAACATTGGTAAAGCAAATCTTTTATTAGGAAATACAATTGAGGCTAAGAAAAATTTCAATAAGGGATATCAATTAGGACATTCAATTAATAGTAAGGAGCTTCAAAAAAGAGCACTTGAAGGATTAAAAGAAGTTTATTATGTTGAGGAAAATTACAAGAAAGCGTTTGAACTTCAGAAAGAATATCATCAACTAGTAGATTCATTATATGGTAAACACATTAGAGATGAGCTGATTACTAATGAAATTTCAGGTAAATTCAATAATAAAATAATAAAAGATAGTATTGCTCTAAGTCAACGTGAGCTTTTTCATAAGGAAGAGCTTAAGCATCAACAAAAAATTCAGGAACAAAAAAACTCTAGAAACACTTTAATAAAGACTTTTTTGATTTTTGTGTTAATTATGACAGTAGTGCTGCTTTTTATATTATATAAAAGGTTTAAGGAAAAGAAAAAAAGTAATGTTATAATTCTAAGTCAGAAGGAAGAGTTGCAGCAAAAACAAATGGAGATTGTAGATTCTATTAATTATGCTAAACACCTTCAGGATGCCATATTACCTTCAAAATCTACTATTGAAAGTCATCTTCCAGATTCTTTTATTTTTTATAAGCCTAAAGCAATCGTTGCAGGAGATTTTTATTGGATAGACAAGGTTGATGATAAAGTGATCTTTGCTGTAGCTGATTGTACAGGTCACGGTGTTCCAGGCGCTATGGTTTCAATGATTTGTAATGGTGCCTTAAATCGAGCTGTTAGAGAATTTAATTTAATAGATACTGGATTGATTTTGGAAAAGACAAGAAGCCTAGTTGCTGAATATTTTATTGAAAGTGAAAAAGATATTCGAGATGGAATGGATATAGCTATCTGCGTATTGGATTTCAAGAGAAATAATATTCAATATTCTGGTGCCAATAATCCTATTTGGTATGTAAGAAACAATGAAATAATTGAGATAAAAGCAAGTAAGCAATCAGTAGGTAAAACTCCAAAATACTTCCCTTTTAACACTAGTGAAATTCAGCTTAAGAAAAATGATGTCTTTTATTTGTTTTCTGATGGATTTGCAGATCAATTTGGAGGAGAAAAGGGTAAAAAATATAAATACAAGAAGTTTAAGCAATTTTTAAATACTATTAGCTCGATCTCAATGAATGACCAAAAACTTGCAATAGCTAAAGAGTTTTTAAGCTGGAAAGGAGATTTTGAACAGGTGGATGATGTTTGTATTATGGGAGTACGTATTTAATAATAATGCTTTAATTGCTACAACTTTTAAAGGACTAGTGTGATTAGCAGCATGTTATGTTAAAAACATAGTTATTAATTTTAAGTAAAATAGGTTTTTTCTTTTCTAATATATAGTAACTTTATTTTTAATTTGAAGTTAAACAACAACGTAAATTGAGCAATATATCCAAACATATTCATGAATTGTTATTTGAGCACGACTGTGTGATCATACCTGGGTTTGGAGGCTTTGTTGCTAATTATTTGCCAGCTCGATTAGATGAGTCTAATAATAGAATTTTCCCACCCTCAAAACACTTGCTTTTTAACAAGAACTTAGTTAACAATGATGGGCTTCTTGCTCATAGGGTTAGTTCGGCAGAAGGATTCTCTTATGATGTTGCATTAGAGAAGTTGTCAAATTATGCTAATCAAATTAAACTGTCTATTTCCAAAGAAAATAGATTTGAGTTTCCAGATATAGGTTTGCTTTATATTAAAGAGAATACTTATCAATTTAAAAGTTCTGGAAACAATTTTTTAATGAGTTCTTTTGGCTTGCCTGTCTTGGACGCTGTGCCATTTTCTAATAATGAGTATATTGAAGATAAAGAAAGTGAGGAAACTCCAGTAATTAATTTACAAGAACATCAGCAGAATAAATCTAAGCGCAAATTTAAATACTGGTGGGTAGCTGCTGTTTTAATTCCAATTGTTTTTTATTCTGTTTGGATTCCCATGAAAACAGATCTTTTTAAGACCGGTGGTGAATTTCATTATTCTGATTTGAATCCTTTTTCATTTAGAAAAGATAGAGTTTATGAATATAATTCTCTAGTTAGCTGTGTTGTATTTAATCCGATAGTAAAAAACGAAGTATCTGAATTAATTGTTGCTTCATCACCTGATGCGCAATATGGAGAATACCAATTAGATGACAGTGAGCTCTTTTTAACAGTGAAGTTGTTTGACAAACAAAAAGACAAAGCTGAGGCAGAGTCTACATATGTTGATATTGATAGAAAAGAAATAATAGCTAACAACAAGACTAGCAAAAAGTATTTTTTAATAGGTGGTTGTTTTGAAAAACAAAAGAATGCAGATAACTTCATAAATAAATTGCATTCTTTGGGTTATGACGCTAAAGAAGTTGATATCCATAATGGGTTACATCGTATTTCAATTAATGGGTATTCAACTAGAAAAATAGCTAAAGCAGCAAGAAAAGAAATTCTTGAAAAAGAAGGCTTGTCGACTTGGATTCTAAAAAAGAAATAATCTTTTATCATGCATGATGTAATTACAAAAGACAAAGCATTGTCTAAGGCAATGGGCTATTGTGCATATAGGGAAAGATCATCTTTTGAGCTAATTGAAAGATTAAAAAAATGGGGGGTTATGAAGGCGCATATTTCTGAAATCACACAGTATCTTATTGAAGAAAAATTTATTGATGATCAACGATTTACCAATGCATTTATAAGCGGTAAGTTCAGTCAAAATAAATGGGGTAGGGTAAAAATTAGCATAGAGTTAAGATCTAAAGGTATCAGCAAGGAGATGATATTAAAAGGAATGAATGAAATTTCAGATAAAGATTACCAGGAATGTTTACAAAAATTATCAGAAGATAAAATCAAAAACACAAAAGGTAAAAACACATATGTTATTCAAAATAAAGTAGCGAATTATTTACAAAGAAAAGGCTTTGAAAGTGAGCTAATATGGAAAGCTATAAATGATTTACAATGAATATAGCTCCCGTTATTAGCTTATAAAACTTTAAAACTTGAGCGTATATTGACAGATAATAGTTCTTGAAGGCATTACATTTCCAGGACGATTGCTATACTCTCTATTGAAGACATTGTTCATTAAAACGGAAAGCCTAGATGTTTTTGTAACCCCATATGATAGTCTTGCATCACAAACAATATCTCCTGTTCTTCTAGCATCTCTGTAAGGTCCATAACCTGGAAGAATTTCAATAGTGCCAACAATTGGTCTAGTAAATACATCATCTACATTATCCATAAAGCTTGAGTAACGAACACTTGTGCCGTATGCGAATTTTTTATAATCTAACTGAAAATCTATTTTTGCAATATGTTTGTTCCTGTATTTTAATGTTTCTGATTCAGGATCGCTAAATGTAGAAAGATATGCAGAATCTGGATTGATAGCAGTCGGATTAATATATGTATACCCAGTAAGTATATTTAAAGTGATATCTCCAATATCACCTTGACCAACAATACTTATTTCCATACCAGGAATATTAGCATTTTGAATATTTGTACTTCTTGCTCCTAAATAGTCAGTTATTTTAGAAAGATCACCGCCAATTACCTGAAATAACTCAGTGTAGCTAATATCAGTACCATTAGAGTTGTAAAAACCAAACATAAACTCCATCATATCTTCATATTGAGTTAAGAAAGCAGATACATCTAAATATCCTTGAAAGTTTTTGATCTTAAATCCTTGCTTAATCCCTAATTCAGCACTCCAACCATATTCGGGCTGTATGTTATTGTTTGGAAAAACATTTAAGCCCCCAACAAAAGTAGAGATGTATTTTTCTGCGATCGAAGGGAAACGATAGCCTTGCCCATAGGATGCTCTTAGGAAAGTGTATTCAAAAGGGTTATAGGTTGCCCCTATTCTAAAAACAGGCTGAATGGGAATAGGGTCATCAAATAGAAAAAACCTTCCTTTTGTAGAAACAGAGTCTATTCTATAATATTCAAATCGCATTCCACCACTTAAAGTAATTTTATCCCATTTTTTATCACCTTGAACAAAAGCGGCAATGTTATTTGAAGTATGGTTCTCATATAGTTGCGAAATGACATCAGTATATGAGCTTGTTATTCCTGAAGTCAAGGTGAATTTATTTTCCCATCTTTTTTGGTATTGGTACTCAGCAAAATAAAAGTTTGCAGTAGCAGCCTGATTGGTGTTGTTTTTGTTGTCAGATCTAAAGACTCTTGTTCTTATATTATGCTTATTTCCATTAGTGTCGAAATAAACCAAGTAAGGATCGATCATAAATCGTGTGCTACTATATTCACTTAATGTAGTTGTAGCAGTGTCTATTCCCCCTTGAGCATGTAGTACGCTATCTCCATTTGCCCAAATAAAGAAAATACTTCCATCATTAAAATTACTGTTCACATTTAATCCATAACTAAGGCCATTATGTTTCTTTGAGTAATGCTTAAGACCACCGTTTAATCTATATCTATTTTCATAAGACCCTTGTTTTATCCCTTGATCTTGCATGAAATTACCACCAATAACTAGGTCGTTATGCTTGCCTAGTTTTCTCAAATGAGTAAAATTAGATTGAACATAATATTGTGCGTCTCCATCCCACCATGTTTGCCCCTCTCTATTTAAAGTAGTGTCATTTCCATTTACATCCTTACTTTTTTGTGTAGCATATCCAGGAAGATAATATCCATTTGAAACTGTAATGTTGGTGGTTGGTTTTTCAGTAGGATATTTTGTTCTAATATTAATTACCCCATTTAAAGCAGAGGATCCATATAATACAGAAGAGGCGCCTTTTAAGATCTCTATTTGAGCAATATTTTCCATAGGAATTGCACTGAATTTAATATCATTGGCATCACCAGCCAGCATTGGCATTTCATCTACAAGAACCATCACCCTGCTACCAGCTCCATAGCTCCATCCACTACCTCCTCTGATACTGATTTGATTTTCATTTACCTGAACACCTGGGACCTGTTCAATAATAGCTTCAGCATCTCTAATGGCTTTGTTTTCTATTAATGCAGGTTTAATTATGGCCATTGAAACAGGAACCTCTCCTAGTTTTTGTTCATATTTACTTGCAGAAACCACCACATCATCAAGCTGATTTGATGAAGGATGTAGGGTCAAATTAATAACTTTAGTTTCACCAGGTTTTAGAACAACAGTTTTATTTATGGTTTTATATCCTATATATTTAAATGAAACTTTAAATTCACCAGGTTCGGTTTTAATTGAATATTTACCATCAAATCCTGTAGCGGCACCCTTTCCATTGCTTAATAGCACATTTGCACCTATCATAGGGTCGTTAAATTCACCGTCCATTAAAACTCCTTTTAAAACAGCATCTTGAGAGTGAGATCTCATTATAAATATTGAAAAAAGGATAAATAGTAGAGTTCTATTCATATATGTTTTTTGAGAATTTAAACTAATATAAAAAAATCAGGGTAGGATTTGCTTTAAATCTTTTAAAAAACATAGTTATTCATTAGGTTTTGAATAATGGTAATCAATTTTTTTTAATACATCTTTGATCTTAATACCATTTTTATAAACTACATGAAGGATCAATTTACCTCTTTTTGAATACACCTTCATGTTACCATTCTTTTTATTATTCTTGTAATTGATTTCAGATTTCAGCTGTCCTTTTCTTGAAAATTCTTTAGAAGTGCCATTGAGCTTTCCATTCTTAAAAGATATTTCCCTGTTGACAATTACTCCGCCTGGATAATAATACTTCCAATTCCCATCTTGTTTACCATTGGAGTAACTTCCTTGAGAAACTAACTTCCCTTGAATTTGATCATAAGACTTCCATAAGCCATCTTTATAGGATGTTTTAATACTCCTCTTACTAATAGTTTCAGAACCTTCTTTGAGGAAAACTTTATAATTCCCTTCATCTTTAAGGACTCCTTTGTCAGTCCAATATTTCCAGGTGCCTTTTTTAAGATCTTCAGAATAATTTCCACTATATATTAATTGTCCATTAGGGTACCAGCCTTCCCATTTATTATGCATTAATCCATTTAAATAATCTCCTTGATCTTTTTTCTGACCATTTTCATACCAAGAATTCCAAGTGTTATTCTCTAATCCTTTAATGTAGCTGCCTTCAAAAGCTTTTTGTCCATTTTCGTAATAGGATATCCAATTGTTTTCTTTTAGGTCGTCCTTGTAGGATCCTGTTTTCCATAATGAGCCATCATTGTAATAAAAAATCCAATCACCTGTTTTTTTGCCATTATTAAACTGACCTTTGTAATACAATTGTCCATTAGGATACCAGTAATTCCATTCTCCATCTTGCATCCCATTTTTAAAAGCTCCTTTCATATCCTTGGCTCCATTCTCAAAATAATATTCCCAGAAACCATTTTTCATGTTAGCACTATAATTTCCTTCTATAACTATAGTTCCATCAGGGATATATTCTATAAAGGCACCGTCTTTTTCACCTTCTTTAAAAGATGTTTTTTGATAAATTTGGTCAGAGACAAAGTACCTTTCTATCCATTCCCCATCTTTTAATCCAGATATGTAACTACCAATAGTTCTTAAAGAGCCATTGGCATTCCACATTTTATGTTCTCCATCTAGTACTCCATTTTTGTAGTAGCTTATTTGCTTAGGATTTCCTGATGTGTAATTATCTTTTATAAATCCACTCCCATTTTCAATGGTTAATTCTCCTGCTTTGTTATAATGTTTAATAAGATACTCTATAGAGTCTTTGGGTTTAAATTCAGTTACTTCAAAAGGACTTTCATTTTCATAGAAATATTCCCATAACCCTATCTTTTGGTCAGTAAATTGATCAAGTTTTAATTGCCAATCTATGTAATTACTAGTGTCAGTTAAAAATGAAGCTGGAATCCCAGCATAGTTGCCTTTTTCAGCTAATTTCCCACTAGGATAATAAGCTTTAAATATTGAATCTTGAATACCTAAAAAGAAAAAGGCTTCAAATTTTTTCTTTCCTGATGGGTAAAAATAAATAGAAGGCCCATGCTTTTTCCCTATATAATAATTGGTAATCTCTTCAATATTTCCAATTTCATCATAAAATTTCCACATTCCCACTCTTTTGCCTAATCCAGAAAAACTTGCGCTGTTAAAATGCCCTATACTTCTTATAGTAGTACTGTCTTTATTCCAATAGGTGACTTCTTCTTTCAGCTTAAGAAGTCCTTTTTCTTTATCCCAATTTTCTTGTCCTGTGCATAGCAGATTTATAAATAAAGTGGTAATAAAGAGTAGAGTTATTGAGGGATTTATCATCTTAATATAACTAGTTTATTGAATATAACTTAGATCAAAATTAAAAGTTACAAGCATTTATTTGACAATTATTGTGCTAAATAATTAAATTCTATCCATCCTTGTTTTTTTATTTCATCTTCCCAGTTTTGGCTAAACCGCCATTTAGCGGCATAGCTAAGCGCTTGTTGTCTAAGGCATGAGTTAGTAGTATTGGTATGAGTTTCATCAATTTCTATATTTCCTACCTTTCCATCTCTAGACACCTTGATTAGAACTCTAACAGTCCCTTCATTTTTGCATTTATATGAAGGGATTTTTTTTTCTAGAGCATTCCTGCTTGGAACATAAAAACTTGCTGTTGCTATAATGTTAGCACCAAATGAAGCAGGTTCATTTTTTTCATTTTCTTTATATAAATTTGGGTCAAGGCTATTTTCTTTTGCATTATTCGTGTTTAAAGTAGGGTTATCTTCACTCGCTTTTCTTTTTTCTTCAGCCTCATAGTTTTTAATATTTTCAATTGCTTCTTGTTCAGCTCTTTGTTTATCAATAGGGCTTTGATTAGAGTATTTAGTTTCATCTAATTCTTGATTAGAAGTTACGTTTTTGATGTTATCAAGGATGGTGTTTTCATTTTCTTTTTCTATTTCCTTTTGTCTGAAATCTTCTTCTGATATATTTTCAGTGTAGTCTAGTACGGCAATTGTTTTTTCAGGAGGATCTATTATTGTAAACGACATATTACCTATATTAAACCAAATAAATAAAACCATGTGTATTGCTATTGTTCCAATAATACCATAATTGTATTTTTCTATGACATTCAGAATTTTCATCTACAAATAAATTTTTGTATATAAAAAAGATGAAAAAGTGTTAAAATTTGAATATTTAATTTAACACAGTTGTCAAGTTTGTGAGTTTCCATTTTTTATTGTCAGGGTTCCAGCTTTCATATCTTTATACTTTACGGAAAGATGAGCTAAAACGTTTCTGAAATGTTTAAATGCTTTTTCGGTTTCCTCAGAAATATCAGCTCCTTTTAGTTTTAGAATTAGCTTACCATATAAGGCATTTAAACATAAATGGATGTCACTTTCATTAGGGCTGTCAGATTTCCCTCTGAAATCATTTATATATGGAAGTGCTTCTTTATATAGATCAGTATATATAGGATCCTGCATTAGATTAATTAAAGTAGCGTGTAAATAATTCAATTCATTAATGACCTCATTGATTTCATTTAGGTGCCCTTTTTCTTTTTTCCCTTGGAGTTTAAGCTTTTTTATTAAATTTTGATACCATGTTTGTAAAGAAAGTAAATCAGCTTTTTCCCCATTGAAATCTTTAATAATATTTGAGTTGATTTTCTCAGTATCTAAATGAAAGGCGCGTACCATATCTTCTGCTTGCCAAATGAATAATATGTACTCAACAATGTTATTCTGTTTTATGGTTTCAGCTATAGTCATTAATTATTATTTTTTATATTCCTGATTAAGATATTTAATTACTTCTTGAGTAATATCTAGAGATGGATTAGCATATAACATATGTCCTCCAACTCGATAGCTTAATATATAATCATATCCTAATACAGCTCCAATTTTTTGTAAGTATTGATCTGTTATTGTAATATAATCACTAGAAGCTTTTAGCTCTTGGTTGGCTAAATTTTGGCTGAGTGACTGCTCCAGCTGCATGATCTCTTGCTCAAGCAATCCGATAGTTTGTGCTTTCTCAGCCGCTTCATTTTGCCCCATAATTTCTGCTACTTTTTGATACTCAGCAACTAATTTTTGATATTCGTTATATTTCTTTTTTATCTGAGATTCAGCTTTTGTTTGTTTTTTTAGGAGTTCAGTTTTTAGCTTTTTTGAAAAATGATAATATTCAGCAACAGTATCGCTATTAACAAAAGCAATTTTGAGATTGGTGAAATTTGCAATTGAAATTGAATCACCATTAGATGAGGTTATTGAATTGTTGCTTAATTGGTCTATAGTAGCTGTATTGTTGCTTACATCAGAATTATAAGGTGTAGTATTATCTACCATTGAGGGATTTACCTCAGGGTTTTCTTTAGTGAAATGAAGTATAAATAAGATGGCTATAGCAATCCCCATTATAGCATTTGTTATGATTAGTGATTTATTGTTCATTATTAATTTTATTTATATTATTGAAAGTGTACTTAAAGTCTTTGCTCATTTCAACAAATCTCATATAAACTTTATTTAAGAAATCTTCCGTTAGCATTTTTTCCACATCTTCCATTCCTGTTACGTCTTGTTGCTTAATTCTGAATATTTGTTCATATTGATCTAAAACTATTTTAATTAAATAGTTGTTTTCTCTCAGGAAAATGCTAATATCCATTACCGGATGAGCTATTTTAGTAGTGATTTTCATTGTTAGAAAATTTTTGCAAATTTAAAGAATAGGATTGTTAAAACAACTACAATGAAACTTTAGTTAAAAAACTTAAGCCATAGAAACAGGGTGAGGGTTGTACTCAATAAAATGAAAAGGTATGTTTACCATAAATGCAAAATCCTGACCAACTTCAAACATTTCATCTTCATCTTCGCTATAGTACCATTTAATTATTACAGGCTTATTGTGTTTAAGTAGTTCATTGAGCTTGTAAAACATATAAAGAATTCTTTTTGAGGAAGAAACATTAAAATAATGTAGCTTAACCACTAAAGTGGTGCTAGCTTTTGCTTCTTTAATATACTCATCTAGCCAAGCTAAAATTGGTGAGAAAAAACCTTCAGCATCATTTGGAATAGCATTACCTTCAATTATTAACTTTCCATTTTCAGGATTGAAGTTTATACCGGGAGTAGTTTCGGTAGCATTACAGGTTAATAAATCCATTAAAATAGATTAGGTTGTTTTTGATAAACAAAGCATAAATTTTATAATAATAATCTGATCAAATAAAATTATTCTACTAAGATTAATTTTCACCCGATAAAATCAAAAGTTAGCCCGACAAGAAAAAACACAACCATGTAATCTTATGTTTTTGAAATCTAATTTGTGCTAATAGGGTTTAAAATCTTTTAAATAAAAAGGTTCAAAATAGGCTGTGTTTTCATATACTTTATTTTGAAATTTTTCATATATCACACTCACCATTGATGTTGCTGAGCAAAGCACATTAGTATGGAAGATAACATTAGAGTACTGGTACTTTTCTTTAAATTTAGCACAGCCATCACCTATTAAATGAACTTTAGAATAATTTTTATAGGAATCAAAGAAATGGTCATCTATGTTTTGAGCTTTAATATTAGAAAGGAGACCCCCATTTCCTAAATAAGATGCTGTGTACACTTCACTTCTTCTTGCATCAATCATAGGCACTACAACTTCATTATCTGGGTTAATGATTTTGTTGTTATTTTTAAAGTGCATAAATAAATTAAGTAATGAGTCTATACTTATTAGTGGTATATTAAGAGCGTAACATAAACCTTTTGCTGTTGAAACGCCAATCCTTAAACCTGTATAAGATCCAGGACCTTTATTAACAGCAACAGCAGAAAGATCCTTGAAATCTATTCTAGCTTCTAGAATTAGGGCATTAATTAGAAGAGTGAGCTTTTCAGCATGAATATATTTATCAGAGAATTCTTCTTTGTAAATGAATAGATTGCCATTTTTTGCCAATGCTACTGAACAGACCTTGGTGCTGGTTTCAATATGTAAAGTATATATCATTTTATTTTAACAACAGTGATTTCTACTCTTCTATTTTCGCTGCTTTGCTCTAAAGTTGTAGGCACCTTATAAATTGGCTTTTCATTTCCGTGTCCTATATATGTTAATCGGTTTTTATCAACACCAGACAAAATAAGCTCTTTATATATAGATTTAGCTCTTTTTTTTGATAGGGATGTGAATTTATTTTTGTTTTTACCTAATCCATTAACATGACCACCAATCTCAACATCTATTTCTTGATTGATTGTTAAAAAACTAATTAGCTGGTCAATATCGGATCTACTTTCTTCAAGGATGGTTGCTTTATCAGGAACAAAGCGGATGTTTTCAAATTTTAAAACACTTCCTATTTTTAAAGGAACTAACTTAAATTTCACTATGGTGTCTACTAATTTAAAAGATCGGTGTGTTAGCTTTTGTTGTTCATATCCATTAGCAGTAACTGTAAAGACATATTTTTCCGAATAATTTTTTGTAATTATTTTTAATGAGTCATTTTTATAAAAGATTAAAGAATCTTTATCGTCAACTCCTTTGATATTGATGTCATTAAATGGGACTAAAGATGAAGAGTCATTTACGAACATTATTGATATAGATGCATTTGATTTTACATTTTTAGCTATATCGTTATCAGTAATTAAAACGGTTTTAGGAACTAGATTAGTGTCTATGAATTTACATTCGGAAAATAACTTAAACTCTCCATTCCCACCTTCTGGACTGTCAATTATTAAGTAAAATTCATCTCCTTTGTTGATTCTTAAAGTTGAAGAAAAAAAAGGTTCGTACCCAGCTTTTGAATAATGATTAGTGTAGGTTGATCTCATTCCAGTTATTCCGCCTGTATTTGGGTTTTTTCTGGCAAGATTTGATCTAATAGGAATGGGCTGAACATTTTTAATATAGTCACAAAAATTTGGTCTATCAATTTTATAAAGCATAAAATCAAAATCATCCGTTTCCTTATTTGGAGTAAGCTTAAATTCAAATTCAGCAGAGTCTCTAAAATATAAATATATCCATAAAGTGTTGTGCTCTTCAGTAAAAAAGTGATCATTATAAATAGGATGTCCGAAGATTTCCATTTCTTCACCAAACCCATTAGGGATATTAATTTTACCCATCTGCTTTGAATCGTAAACCAAGGCAGTTTTGCAATCAGAATGCTGACTAATCAAAGATATGTTAAGAAAAAGAATAGAGCTTAGAAGGAATGCCCAGCACATTTTAGTTGAATGTTTTTTTTCTGAGTTCAAAGTTTTGTCCAAGATACACCTTTTTTACTTGGTCATCTTCAGCTAGCATTTCAGCAGATCCAGACTTTAAAATAGCGCCTTCAAACAACAAATATGCTCTATCAACAATACCTAATGTTTCTTGAACATTATGATCTGTAATTAAGATGCCGATATTCTTTTTTTTAAGCTTTAAAACTATTTTTTGTATATCCTCAACAGCAAGTGGATCAACTCCTGCAAATGGTTCATCAAGTAGAATAAACGATGGGTTAATTGCTAAGCTCCTAGCAATTTCAGTTCTTCTTTTTTCACCTCCAGATAATTTAATGCCTAAGTTTTTTCTAACATGATTTAAACCAAATTCATCCAATAATTCTTCAAGTCTAATGTGCTGCTCTTCTTTATTTAGCTTGGTCATTTGTAAGATAGCTAGAATATTATCTTCTACAGTTAGTTTCCTAAAAACAGATACTTCCTGAGGTAAATATCCAATCCCCATTTTAGATCTTTTATACATAGGTGTTTTGGTAATATCTTGCCCATCTAAGTATACCAATCCAGTATCTGGACTTACTAAACCTACTATCATGTAGAATGAAGTGGTTTTGCCAGCGCCATTTGGACCTAATAGCCCAACGATCTCTCCCTTATTTACTTCAATAGAAACATTTTTGACAACATCTCTACTTTTATAAGATTTTGAGATATTTTCAGTTTTTAAGATCATTAAAATTCAAATTGTAATTTAGCTCTTAAGCCTATTGGGTTTACTTTAATTCCTTCAAATTCGTTGTCAAGATACGAAAGTCGCCAAATTACATCAATTCTCAAAAATTTAAATATATTCTCAATACCCATGGAAGATTCTAAATATGGTTTATTTTGAAGTGAACTAGAGAAATTAGGAAGAACCAGTCCATTTTCTTTATCGGGATCTAATCTTCCCCAAACTCCTTGAAAAGTACCAACTTCTCTCCATTTTAATTTCCTTAGCATAGGAATCTTGTTTAGGATTAATCCATCAAAATGCTGCTGAACCTTGAAGCTTATATATTCATCACTAACAAATTCTCCAATATTCATCATGTTAAATGCATTTTCGTTATAAGACCATGTTTCATTTCCAGGATGAACTTCTAATAAAGGAAAAGGGGCATCACCAATTATTTTTCCGCCAGTTATATTGTATTGCATTGATCCAAAAATCCCCATTGGTATGGTGTGCTCAAAGGAAAATTTTAATCGATGGTATTCAAATTCGCTGTTTAGTAGGTCAGGGAACCCATAGCCATAATTAAATTCAAGGATTGGAAATTTAGTTCCAGTACTTACTCTGTCGAATTCTCCAGAAATAAATTTTTCATCAAATGCAAAACGAATATTAAATGAGATTTCTGAAGTAGTTATGTTATTTTTTGGAACCAGGTCGCCTTGAGGAGATAAATGATTAAAAGGAATGATTCCTAAGGGTTGAAAACTAGCATTTCTAAAAAGAATGCTTGTAGTTAGGCCATGGAACCATTCTCTAGAATAGGAAAAACGCATTTCAGTATTAAAAATGAGTTTATTAAAAGGATTTCTTCTAAAAAATGAAGAAACTACTCCTGTATTGTTATAGGCATTGGAACTAATTCCAATCTGTTCAATGTCATGCTTATATACTGCATGGACCATTCTTCTAGGTTCCTTTGTTATAAAAAAACGTGTCCCAAAACCATATTTAATTTGCTCATCCCACAAACCATATGCCGCAAAGGATGATAATTCGATCATTTTACTAAAATTGTTGCTAGTTCTTATAGAACCTCTGAATCGGTGTCCTTCAACTTCATTAAATGAGTATAGAGAAGTGTATTCGCCTAATTCAAATTTCCCTATAATTTTATAACCGGATGCAATTAGGTATATGATGTCTACATATGTTCTAACTATAGGTGCTTTTTGTAGGGTATCAATCATATGGTAGATCCCTTTTTGTTGACTTGTCAATGAATCATGCCTGTTAAGGGTCCAATATTTCTCTGACCTTATATTTGCAGAGTCTTTAATAAAAATATTTTCAGCACCGCTGTAAAAGGGTTCCTCTTTTAATTCATTGATAATGAAGTCATTATAATAGGTGGTTTTCTTACCATAAAAACCAAGAGCCTTTTCTACCCATTGAAAATCTACAAATAACTCATCTTTGGTTAGCATCCAAACCTCTTTTTCTACTTGCTCAAAAGTTTGGGTAACTTTTAATTCGTTAACGAAATTAATGTTAGCCTCTTTAGAAATTGAACTTGTTACTTTTCTAATGGCATATGTAGTATCATGTACCCATAGGGTACCTTCAAATGTTAATTCACCTTTTCTTTTTGGGAGGAACTGTAGCTCATAGCACCAATAACCATCTACATTAGAGCTGTCAATTAAATAATATTTATAATAAAGCATGGATTGATTTGCAATTGGGCTAATAAAATTCTTTCCAAAAACTGACAATTGATTATCATAAATATTTACTTGTTGATACATGTCGCCAGTAAATTGAGATATACTTTTGTTGTCTATCCCAGATACTTTTGATGCTTTGATGACTTCCTTGTGAGTCTTGGGGTCTTTTTTAAAATAATAATCAGACAGTGATTCGGATATAAAGATTGGAAGGAAAGGTTTTAATTCAGAAGTATCTATATTGTCAAAAATAAAATTGAATTTTTCAAAAGCTTTGGTGTTTTTAAATTCATTAGTGATGTTATTAAGATCTAGCTGAATTTTGTTATATACTTCGTATTGATAAGCTTCAAGTTTTTCTCTGTTGTTTATTTTTTTATTAGCAATAACTTTTTTAATAATTGGATGAGCTGGATTGGTTTGGCTTGGGATTACAATAATTTCTTGAAGATTAGTTGTGGATTCGTTTAGCCTAATAACCATATTTTGGGCAATATCTTTTTGAATTGGCAAAATAACTTTATCATATCCAATAAAAGATACTACTAATGAATCTGTTGCATAAAATGATTCTAAAACAAATTCACCATTTAGATCTGTACTAATTCCAATTTTAGTGTCTTGGAAATAAATATTTACAAATGGTATTTTTTCTTCTGTTATAGCATCTATAACAGAACCACTAACTTTTGTTTTTTGTGCAATAGTATTAGCTGTTATAAAGACAAACAATAAAATAGATATGTATCTCCAAATAAGCAATTCAGCAATTAATTATAGGGATTTTTTCTCTACAAGTTTTGCAACAAAAATTCCAACCTCATAGAGAGCGAGGATGGGCAAAGATACCAAAATTTGACTTATAACATCAGGAGGTGTTATTATAGCTGATAGAATTAAAATGGCTATTAATGCGTGTTTTCTGTATTTTATTAAAAAAGAAGAAGTTACAATGTTTAGTTTTGATAATATGTATATAATTACAGGCAGCTCAAAAAACAGACCGCTAAAAAAAGTTGAAGTTGTGATCATGGACATGTATGAGCTGATAGTGAAATTATTTTGGATCTCATCAGTTAGTTTATAGCCACCAAAAAATTGGACACATAAGGGGCTTATTAAAAAGTATCCAAAAAGTATACCCATGAAAAACAAAACCGATGCAAAATAAGTAACTCCTTTAGTTACTTTTATTTCATTATCCTTCAAGCCAGGCTTTATAAAACACCAGAATTGATAAAAGATGAAAGGAAACATAGTAACTATTCCTCCTACAATTGCAAAATACATGTTGGTGGAGAATTGTTTGGTCATTTCAATTGATTGAATTTGCAAAGGGATGTCTTTTGCACATAAGTTATCTTGCAATCCTAAAAGACTAGATATTTTACAGAAAAAATGATAGGTAATGAAATCATTTTTAGACATGGCTATATAAACATGCTTTATAATAGGATCAGTAAAATAAAACAGAATACATGCCATAGATATAATAGCTATGGCACATTTGACAAGCCGCCATCTTAGTTCCTCTAAATGACCAAGAAAGGACATTTCTTTTTCTTTTTTCTGCTCTTCCATTTTACTGCAAAGCTAAAAGATATTCTTTTTAATAAGTTTCTTTTTTAATAAGGATGAATCTATAAAGATGCTACTTTTGATTTATGAGATTAAGAATCTTCTCATTTATTAAGTTTTACTTTAAAGCTAACTCAAAATATGCAATTCATTCTCCTTTTGTATATGATTTCATAGAGTCGGTATTAGAAAGCAATAAAAATTTCTATTCATATCTACCTATTGAATGTTTAAGAAATCAACTTAAGGCTAATAAAGATGTAATTAGAGTAAATGATCTTGGTGCTGGTAGTAAAGCTATAAAGAGCAATAATCGAAAAGTATCTCAAATAGCAAAACATAGTATACAAAACAGAAAAACTGCTCAACTTTTATTTAGGCTTATTGATCATTATAAATGTAAATCCATAATTGAGCTAGGGACTTCATTAGGGGTTACTACTGCCTATTTAGCTAGCGCTAGTAAAAATGGTCAGGTTTACACTTTAGAAGGTTGTTCAGCAACTTTGCAAGTTGCTAAAAGGGGGTCTAAAAAATTAAGGATTAATAATGTTACTTTTATTAATGGAGATTTTGATGAACAATTACCACAATTAATTAATAAGATTAAACAAGTTGATTTTGTTTATTTTGATGGTAACCATAAAAAAGATGCTACTTTAAGGTATTTTAATATTTGTAAAATGAATGCTACTCTTAGTTCTATTTTTATTTTTGATGATATTAACTGGTCTGAAGAGATGCAGGAGGCATGGAATCAAATAAAGTTAGATGAAAAAGTCACATTAACCATAGACCTTTTTCATATTGGTATTGTTTTTTTTCATTCAGTTAAAATCAAAAATGATTTTAAGCTTAGGAGTTCAATGTTTTTTAATTAGAGGCTTTTTTTAACATTCAATAATATAAGTATATACTATGAACGCAACACATATACAAAAGATTGCTGTAGATAAAATAAGCCAATTTATTATTTTGGAATTCATAGAAGGGGTAGGTTAATGTTATTATGACTAAGATACATAAAATAACTTAATCTACAAAATAACAGCACTAGTCGATAATTAACAGATGTTTGTGGAAATCTAGTCTGTTTACTTTGGATTGACACTAATATAAAAGGGACATATTCCGTGTAAATTAGAGGAGAACAATTACCAAAATGTTTTTTAATTTCGTTTTATTGAAAAAGAAAAAAAAGATGATCAATAAAAATTTTCTCATAAAGACTATATGTCTAAGCTTATTAATAATCAGTTTTTCATCTTGTAATGATCCAATTGAAGATAATCATGAAAATGAGAAAGAAATAAAGACACAACCAGAATTACCTATTGACACCAATAGTTTTCATGGCTACCTTATTAAAAATCATTGGATAGACACTTCAGAGGTTGAACCTAATCAGGGATTAAGCCATATTCTTCCCAAATATGGAATTTCACAAGCTACAGTTTATAAGATAGCCAGTGGTTTTGATACTGTTTTTGATTTTAGAAATATAAAAGCAGGAAGAAATTATTATATGATCTGTAAAAATGATAGTTCACATACACCTATTTGCTTTATCTATGATAAGAGTGCTGTAGAATATATTGAAGTTCATTTTGAAAAAGAGATCAGTGTTCAGGCATATAAAAGACAAATAGATACTAGAATCCAAAGAGCTGGAGGATCTATTAATTCAAGCTTATGGAATGCTTTCATAGACCAAGGTCTTTCAGGTGGGTTGGTAATGGAAGTAGCTAAGATGTATGCTTGGACAATAGATTTTTTTGGCATTCAAAAAGGAGATTACTTTAAGATAATTTTTGAATCGAAATATGTTGAAGACCAATTTATAGGCACTGGTGAGATTAAGGCAATTTTGTTTAATCATCGAGGGCATGATTTTTATTGTTTTAAATACCTAAAAGACACTTTAGGAGATTTTGCTTATTACAATGAGAAAGGATAAAGCATGAAAAAGGCTTTATTGTCAGCTCCTTTAGAATATGTTAGGATCTCATCTAAGTTTTCTAATAGTAGATTACATCCTATATTAAAAACATACAGGCCTCACCATGGAGTAGATTATGCTGCTCCTAGTGGCACAGCCGTGGTGGCTACAGGGGATGGCGTTATTACGCATGCTAGATATTCAAGTGGTGCAGGTAATTATATTAAAATGGACCATACTTCTGGTGATATAGAAACAAAATACCTTCACTTATCTAAATTTGCAAAAGGAATCAAAAGAGGTGTTTTTGTGAAACAGGGTCAAAAAATTGGTGAAGTTGGAAGTACTGGCTTAAGTACAGGGCCACATTTAGATTATAGAATTTACATTAATGGAGATCCTGTTGATCCATTGGGGATAGATATTCCTACTTCAGATCCAATTACAAAAGATTCCTTGGATACTTTTTTATTACAGATCAATCCTATAAAAATGAAACTAGACTCAATTTCTTTAACAAATTAAAGAGATGTCATTGGGTGTAGATATCGAGCATATTAAAATAGAGGCTAAAAGAAAGAAAAAGGCTAGGACTAATTTTGTCAAGAGTTTAAAAAACAAAAAGGAGCCTGAGATTGACGCTGTTTTCATTGAAAAACACAATGAAGTATTCAATGAGATCGATTGCCTTTCATGTGGTAATTGTTGTAGAAATGTAGGTCCTCTTTTTACTGATAAAGACATTAATAAGATCAGTAAACACATGAAAATAAAACCAGGGGAGTTTACTGAAAAACACCTTAGAATTGATGAAGATGGAGATTTTGTACTACAAACTTTACCATGTATCTTTTTAGGAGAGGATAATTATTGTAGTATTTATGAGGTTCGTCCCAAAGCATGTAGAGAGTACCCACATACTAATATGAAAGGTCAAAAAAAATTAATGAAACTCCATTTAAAGAATGATGAATTGTGCCCAGCAGTAAACGAGATCTTTAATCGGATCATAGATAAAAAAATGTAATTTTAAATACATAAGTATCTTTATGAAAAGTATTTGTTTTTTATTGCTCATCTTTTACTCAACATTTTTAATTTCTCAAAATGATTTTGATTGTGGTACTACTGTATCAAAAGAGGATAAAAAAATAATATTAGAATTCATAAAAAAGGCGAGAAGTAAGCAGGAGATGGTGCACCCTGAGGATTCTATTGTGCCTGTAAAATTTCATATAATAGGCTATTCAGACTCAACGGGTTCGATAGATTCTGCTGATGTGTTTAATGAATTATTAATTGTAAATGAATACTTTGAAAATGCAGGTATTGTTTTTGAGCATTGTGGACCTATTCAATACATCTATGAAAATGAGTATGCAAAATTTGAAAAAATAATTGACGAAATAATATGTGATGAGGAAGACGAATTCAATAACTTGAATGTTTATTTTGTCCCAGAGCTTTTTAAAGTAGTTGATGGAGATACTGTTTATTTATGCGGTTATGCCTATTTATCAGGACTAGATAAAAATAGATTAATCATGCTCAATTCATGCTCAACCAACGGAAGTACATTGGCGCATGAGATAGGACATTATTTTTCTTTATTACACACTCACTCTTCCTCAAATGGTCATGAATTTGTTAATGGTACTAACTGTAGTACTGCCGGAGATCTTTTGTGTGATACACCAGCAGATCCGAAGCTATCTTCATTAAATGTTAATCAAATATGTGTTTATGTTGGTAATGAGCAGGATCCCTTAGGGGATTTTTATAATCCAGACCCGACAAATATTATGTCTTATTCCAGAAAGCATTGTAGAGATTTCTTTTCACAAGAACAATTAAATCAAATGAGTAATTATTTTTCTACGTATAGAAATTATTTAAGCTGCCAGTACAATGGTTACTATAATGATCTTGGTCAAGATTTCCAGTTCAGCATTTATCCAAACCCAGCCAATAATCAAATAGTATTTAGCTCAAATAAGCGACCAGCAGAGCCTTTTAATTTTAGAATAAATGATATATCTGGTAAGCTAGTTGTTGAAGGTTTGATTGAAGGGAATACCTCTATTAATATAGATCACCTACAATACGGCACTTACATATTCATCATTAGCTATGGAGAGATTATTGAACATGTAAAGTTTGTTAAAACTGGGTACCATTTTTAGAAAAGCCTGTTCTAGTGTTAGTAAGAATCTAACAAATGTAATTTCACTTTTCATAATATTATAGTTAATAAATCGAACCCAATAAAGGGTGTTAGTGTATTATATAAAGTTAAATTCAATTTTCAAATTTGAGGAAATGTGGTTAAAAGGGTTAAAATACTTTTTTATAGGGCTTGGAATTTTGATCGTAATAACTATTACAGTTTTATTTTCGATCATTTATTTTTATGAGGATGAAATAAAACAATATGCACTGAATGAATTAAATCAGCATTTAGAGGCTGATTTAAAAGTGGATAATATTGAATTGTCAATTTTTGAACAGTTTCCATCAATAGCACTTAAGTTTAATAATGTTTTCATTAAAGATAAGCTTGACCATAAGGATACTTTACTATACGCCAAGAGCTTATACATGAACATGGACTTTTTTGATGTAATTAAAGGTAATTATGAAGTAAGGAAGATCATTGGGGATCATGTGAATTTAAAATTGAAGGTCGATTCCAATGGAAATGATAATTATAACATCTGGGTGAGTGACACACTGTCCAAAGGAGAAGAGGTCAGATTTGTGCTTCAACAAGTTGAGGTGAACAATCTGAAGCTAGATTATTTAAATGATTATAATAAACAGCACTATAGATTTCAAACAAAGCATATTGATTTTTCAGGAGATTTCAATAAAAGTATTTATGATTTAAGAGCTAAAAGTCATGTTTTAGTTAATGAATTTTCGGCTGATCATGTAAGTTATCTCACCAATAAAAGAGCTGATATTGATCTTAACGTTAAAGTGAATAATGATAGCTCAACCTATTTAATTAATAAAGGGGACTTAAAGATTGAAGGTATGGCTTTTGCTGTACAAGGGTCTTATCGGAATGGAGAAGCTCCATATATTGATTTGAATTTTATAGGTAAAAGCATAATTCTTGAATCGTTAATCAGTGTTTTCCCAATAGATATTTTAGCATCTATAAATGAATATAAAGCAAAAGGAGAGGTTGGCTTTAACGCTTCTTTGTTAGGGAAAGTTTCTAGTAAGGATAATCCTGTTTTTAAAGCTGATTTTAACATGAAATCAGGAAGTATGAAAGAAACATACACAGCTACAACATTAAGCTCTATTTCTCTTAATGGAAGATTCATAAACATTAATGAAGAAGGTGTTCAGGAATTAGAATTGGATAAATTTCAAGCAACACTAGGAGACGAGACAATAGTTGGTAGTCTTAAAATAACTAATTTCAATCAGCCGATTATAGAAGGATCTGTTGATGGAAAAATTGAGCTAAAAAAAATGGCGGATTTTGCTAGTTTGAATTCATTTAATTTAGACGGAAATGCAGATTTAGCTCTTTCCTATAAAATAAGATTTAATAATCAGGGGAATGATTATGACCTAGATGTATTAAAGGGGAGCATTAAGCTGCTTGATATGATAGCAGTTTTACCTGAACATGAGGTTTCTATTGAACAAACCAACGGTCAACTTTCATTTGTAAAAAATGCTTTAAAGTCAAACCTTATAAAAGGCAAAGTAAATGGATCTGATTTTGAGATGCAGATAACTTTTGAAAATTTCATGGATTATGTTACAACAATAAGTGACAAGCTTAAAATAATTAGTGATTTGAAAATAAATAAGCTAATTCTAGATCAAATGATTAGTTCAGGTGAAGGTGGTCAAGGTGATTTTAAATTTAATCTACCTAGTCAAATAGAGCTAAATTCAAATTTAAGTATTGGTTTATTACAGTATAATTCCTTTAAGGCAAAGAACATATCTGGTTCATTTAATGTAAATGATCGTTATATAAAAGCAGACAATGTGTTTTTTGAAGCTAATAAGGGTAAGTATGAGCTTAGTTCTTCTTTGAAGCCAATTGACGAAAATAATTACAAGTGGTCTGTTGTTGGAAATGCATATGAAATAAATATTTCAGATCTTTTTTACAGCTTTGAAAATTTTGGACAGAGCTATCTCACCGGTCTACACTTAAAGGGATTAGCAAATATTAGTTTTGATGTTAGTTCATTATTAGATAAAGCATTAACGTTTGATGCTGATAAAATTACAGCTAAAACACAAATAAGGGTTAAAAATGGAGAGCTAATCAAGCATTCTTCAATGACAGATATTGCAGATTATTTAGATGATAATATACTTGTAAAGACAGTAATTGATACTAAGGTGCTTAAAAACAAATTGACACATATTCATTTTCGTAAATTATCAAATGAGATAACAATTACAAATGGAATTATAGCGATTCCTAAAATGAATATTGAATCTAGCGTAATGAATATGACTTTATTTGGAACACATGGTTTTAACGATTCAATTGACTATCATTTTAGTTTTAGGCTAAGAGAATTAATGGTGAAAGATAAGGTCGATAGTGAGTTTGGTCCCATTAAAGATGATGGATTAGGTAAAAAACTTTTTTTACATATGTACGGAACAGTTGATGACCCTTTGTTTAAGCTAGATCAAAATGAGAAAAAACAAATAAAAAAGGAAGTTATAGAGAAGGAAAAGAAAGAGATTAAATCCATTCTTAAAGATGAATTTGGGTTATTTTCAAAAGATTCAACTTTGAAAAGTAATAATACTGAGAAAAAAGACACTGTTATTTTTAAATTAGAATGGGAGGAAGAAACAAATGAATCTCAAAATAACTCAGAAACAAAAAAACTAGAAGATAAGGATACCACTAAAAAGAAAAACGGAAAGCTAAATAAGTTTCTTAAAAAAATAGGAGTAGAAGAGGAAGAGAAAAAAGAAGTTGAATTTGAAATAGATCAGGATAATTAATTGTGTTTTATGTTTTTTAATTTGCCATTATTGTTTAATTCTACAACACCATAATTTTTCTTTCTACATGGTTTTTTGTTTTTCCTAAGATAGCTTTTGCATATGATTATTCCACTCCATTTGCCTTTATGATTGTTTGTGATTACAGCACCATCTACAATTAATTTAGATCTTTTCTCAAGATATATTACAGCATTTTCAGCCATAGAAACTGTATTTTTAACAGTTAGAGTGGTTCCTGAGCGTATAATTACATTTCCGCTAATTAGCATTGCTTTGTTCCAGGTTTCATTTCTCCATACAGAGATGTTTTTTTTTTGATCATATTCTCCATTTGCAGTTACCCTTATTAGGGCTGAGTCTGATGAATATCGCTGATGAATATATCCAATCTGTTTAGGAGATAGGTAGTTTCTACATAGGTTATAACCCATTATGTTGTTACTGGTGTTTTTGTTATTGCATTGGATCCACCCAAACTTATCTGTTGGAGGTAGGTCATCAAATTGAGGAACATTTGTATGCCTAAGCCCTAAGCAATGACCGAGCTCATGAGCTGTTAGCTGTGCGGTTGCGAATGCTCCATTTAGGTTAACCCTAGAAACATTTAAGAAATAAGGAGAGGGACCACATCCAAATGCAGGCTTGTCAATAGTAGATCCAGTATAGAAAATGTGAATGTAGTTTTTATCTTTCCCAGTGAGGTTTTCCCAATTGTCTTTGTGACAGTTTTTATCAACTTTTCTAAAGTAGGTGACATTTCCATCTGCAATATCTAATGATAAAGGCTCTTTTAATGTGATATATGTGTTGTTATTATCAGAGAAAAAAGATTTAGGATGGTAAATACCATCATTACCACTTGAACCTCCAATAACTATACTGTCGCCTCTTGATCGTAATAAGCTTTCTCTTCGGCCATTTACACAGATCTGGTTTTCCCCAAGGTCAATAGATTCTATTTTCCATGGAGCACCACCATTCATTGCTACGCCAGTGTATATACGATCCCATGCTTGTGAGTCTACATGACAGATAATTGTATCAAGCCTGAACCTTATTCTAGCGTCTGGGACATAGTATGCTTTTCCGTTTTTTGGTAGTAGGGTAGGCATTTTCATATGCGTATAAGCATTATTGATCCATGTATATTGCTGTTTAATGAAATTAATTGAATCTAGTGTAATATTTCTTGGGTCTTTTTCGGACCTGTATACTAAATGTAAAATCGTTTTTATTGTGATTATAGGGTGAGAGTTCAACGAAGTATTTTCGTAAGGTATATAATCATTTAAGGTGAGTTTTTGTGATATAATTGAATTATTAATTGAACTTATAAATGATAGTATAAGACAGCTAAAAAAAAGTTTTTTATTTAACATATAGATAGGATATATAAAATTACAATGTACGAAGATATACCTTAAAAAAGGTATTGATATGCAAAATTCAGTGAGCTAGTTTTGTGTCTCTTATGAAAGATATTACAGATTTACGTATTTTTGATAACACAATGATGTATAGATCATTGGAGTTAAAGAAAAAGAAAAAATGCTGTAAAAAACATAAAAAGGGCAAGGCTTGTAAAAAGTGCCCTTTGAATTTTGCTTAAGTAATATCAAAAATCAATATTTTATATTAACTATTTTTTACTTCTTAGTGTCTTCTTTAGAGATATTAGGAGATTTTATTGGGTCAATTGAATTGGTTTATATAACAAAACCAATTTTGATGCCTTTGCTTATAGCTTTGTATTTGCCAATCTGGAAAAAACAAAAAGATTTACTTTCTAAGCTTTTAATTTCAGCTTTATTTTTTGCATTTATTGGTGATGTAGCTTTAATGTTTCTTTCAATAAATGAACAGTTTTTCCTTTTAGGCTTAGGGGCTTTTATGGTCACACAATTATTATATATTATTATTTTTTCAAAAACTGGTTTTCAAATAAAAAAGCTGTTAAAATTAAAGAGTCTTTTTGTTCTAATATTATTTATTGTAGTATATGTAGCTCTGATGTATGTACTGTATGACAAGCTTCATAATATGTTGATTCCAGTTTTGGTTTATGGTGCTGTTGTATGTTTGATGGGATTCTTAGCAACAATGAGAATTGTAAATCATTTAAGCTATCTGTTAGTGTTGATAGGTGCTTGTTTTTTCATTTGCTCAGATGCTCTTATAGCAATAAATAAATTTATTTTCTCAGCTGATCTTATTTTCATCCAACCAATGATTATGATACTTTATGTTGTCGCACAATATTTCATTGTTGTGGGACTAATAAAATCTTATAATCAATAGAATTTTATGTAGTCGCTTGTACAGTTTCAAATAAAAATCTAATTTCGCCAACCTAAAAATTTAATAAAAGAATTATGTCTGATAAATTAATTTACATATTACCATTGTTTGGAATACTTGGTTTAGTTTACATGTTATACCTGTCATCATGGGTTAAAAAGCAATCTGCAGGAAGCGAAAAAATGCAAAAACTATCTGGATACATTGCTACTGGAGCATTGGCTTTTTTGAAAGCAGAATATAGAATGTTAGCTGTCTTTGTAATTATCGCTGGTTCTGCTCTTGGAGTATTATCAGCTATGGAATATATACCTGCTGGATTATATATAGTAGTTGCATTTGTTATTGGTGCTGTTTTTTCAGCATTGGCTGGCAACATAGGAATGCGAATTGCTACAAAAGCAAATGTTAGAACTGCAGAAGCAGCCAAAACTAGCCTTCCTCAGGCGATGAAAGTAGCTTTTAGAGGAGGTACTGTAATGGGATTAGGAGTTGCAGGATTAGCAGTATTCGGTTTGTCCTCAATTTTCATGTTTTTAGTGTGGAATGGTAATCATGGTGGTCAAAGTGATATGTCAATCATTTTAGAGACGCTTGCAGGATTTTCTTTAGGTGCCGAATGTATTGCATTATTTGCTAGAGTAGGTGGAGGCATATATACAAAAGCTGCAGATGTAGGAGCTGATCTAGTGGGTAAGGTAGAAGCTGGAATACCAGAAGATGATCCAAGAAACCCCGCTACGATTGCAGATAATGTCGGTGACAATGTAGGTGATGTTGCAGGAATGGGAGCAGATCTTTTCGGGTCTTATGTAGCTACCATGCTTGCCGCTATGGTGTTAGGAAATTATGTAATTGAAGATATGGGTGGTATAAATGATAACTTCAGAGGAATGGGTCCTATTTTAATGCCTGTTCTTATTGCAGGAGTTGGAGTGGTTTTTTCTATTATTGGTACTTGGGTAATCAGAATCAAAAATAATGAAGCTAAGGAGAAAGAAGTACAAGGAGCATTTAATTTGGGTAACTGGGGATCAATAGTATTAACAGGGATTGCTTCTTTTTTTATTATTAACTGGATGCTTCCTGAATCTATTAGCATGAAATTTTTTGGTGAAAATCTTAATGAAGCTGGTAATGCAATGCCTATAGCGATAGAAAGAATTAGAGTATTTTATGCAGTTCTTATCGGGTTAGCTGTTGGTGGATTAATTGCTATGCTAACAGAATATTATACAGCAATGGGTAAAAAACCTGTTATGGGAATTATCAAAAATTCTTCTACAGGTGCTGCTACTAATATTATTGCAGGTCTTTCTTTAGGGATGATGTCAACTTTTGCACCGATTATTCTTTTTGCTGGTGCAATATGGGGCGCTTATGAATGTGCTGGTTTTTACGGAGTTGCTATTGCGGCTTCTGCAATGATGGCG
>PVBE010563572.1_pt1 | contig 45267 bp, 33 predicted proteins | sample 1631181 | NCBI WGS metagenome assembly PVBE01 (sample SAMN08397723, study PRJNA350692) | Marine metagenome, whole genome shotgun sequencing project. | isolation source: water | place: Pacific Ocean | collected 2012-04
ACCGTGTTCGGGTGACTGCGGTTCAGGCCTCGGTCGTGAGAGACCGCCTCGCAGATAGCAGCGCCCGGCCACGATCGGACCTCAACGTGCACCGGGCTCGACAGGGGCCCTCAAGAGTGCGGATGGAAGCCAGGGTCCCTGACCGGCTTGACACCGGCTGGTCCTCTCATGGAAGGCCTAAAGGCCTGCGCCACAGAATCAACCCACGTGAGCACCGAGACTACTGGCGGCGCGGAGCGGTTGTGGGCGGCCGTAGGTCGCGCTGCGCCAGAGCCACTCCACCGGGCCGAATCGGAAGCGTCGGATCCACCAGTGGCTCGAGATGATCTGTAGCAGAAAGATGAGGAGCGCGACCGGCAGCCCCGTGACGATGCCGAGCCGTCCATAGAAACCGGCGCCATATCCGTACAGCAGGGTCGTGATCAGCGCCGTTTGCAGGAGGTAGTTGGTGAGGGCGAGCCGTCCGACCGCCGCCAGGCCGCGGAGCCGCTGGTTCCAACCAGCGTGCTGGACCAGAATCAGGATCACACACGCGTAGAAGATCCCGAGAATTCCACTGCCCAGGTCCAACAGTGCCGGGAACAGCGGTCGCGCCACGGGCGGCACCATGTCTGGCGGTAAGAAGAACACCGGCAGAACTACTGCCTGGAGGCCGATTCCAAGCCCGAGCGTCCACCACCGCACTCGTCGGATCAACGGCAGGTGGCTGGCGAGGGATTCCAGCAGCCGGCGACGACCGAGGTAGAAGCCGAGCAGGAAATACGGGAACGGCGCCAATACCCGCATGTCGGCCGCCTCGCGTTGAAACCGGCGCACGTTGTAGGTCAACAGCTCCAGGAGACTGCCCTCCGAGTACACGCGCACCGCATCCGCCTGGCGCTGCCCCGCCGACTCGGGCGTGACCGAGGTGTCGCCGGACCCGAGCTCGCCGAAACCCTGGACGACCGGGGGTGCCAGCAGGCTGACAGGGCCCACGATGACGAGCGTGCGGGTGGAGGCTCGGCGCAGGGGCAGGAGCAGGAAGCCGAGCAGCGCGTAGCGGTGGAGGATTTCGAGCGGGTGCAAGAGCGCGTGTGTCAGGCCGACCAGCAGCAGGATCAGCAGTCGGCGCATGTAGACCGGCGCGAACCGCGATTCACGCGCGGCTGCCCGGTCCAGCTGCATGGCGAAGCCGAGACCGAAGAGCACCGAGAACAGAGTCCAGAACTTGTCGTCTGCCAGCAGCTGTACCAGCGCGGCGGCAACGGCATCGCTGCCGGCGGGAGGGTCGAGCGCCACCTGGGAGAAGTATCCCATGTTGACGACGAGCATCCCGAAAACGGCCCAGCCACGCAGCACATCCAGCGCTAGGATTCGCTCGGAGGACGGCACCGGTTGAATGGCATGCGACGGCATAGCTACACGTTCCGAAGCGCCGGCTCCGCGCGTCCGGCGCGTCGAGTCGGGCAGCAGCCCTCGGCCGTTACGGTGGGTCACCCCCACCCCCACCCAAGGCAGTCGTGTTCGAGGAATATACATGATCGCTCCGACGACCGGTGCCAGCCTGCGGCCGAAGACAGCGATGGGCGGCGCGCGGCGAGAACGAGAGAAACTTCTTGTCGGGTTCAGGCGTCTAATACGACAGGGAACGGCACGTCGGGAAGGCAAATCTAATCAGAAGGAGCGCATCCTGCGAGGGCGGTGTGGTCAACACGGAATCAGATAGCGTGTCGGTGCTCATTGTCGAGGATGAATGGATCGTGGCTCGTGGCCTCCAGAAGACGCTCGAGGTAGAGGGGTATGAGGTTGCCGATGTGGTGACCTCCGCGCCCGACGCCCTCAGCTCGGCGGAGCAGCGTCGGCCGGACCTGGCTCTAGTCGATATCGTCATCTCGGGACCGGTCGACGGGGTCGACCTGGCCTGCCAGCTGCGTGAGCGGCATGGCATCCCGGCGGTTTTTCTCACGGCCCACGCCGATCGACGGACGATGGACCGCGCGCTCCGCGCGGCGCCGCTCGGATACGTCGTCAAGCCGTTCCAGGAGAACCAGCTGTTGAGCACTGTCCGGCTCGCCGCAGCCGGGCTGAACGCCGGGCGGGGGACGAAGACGTCCGACGACGATGCGCCCGGCCGGACACTCGAGTCACTCGACGTTCCTCCCACCACCGACCTGCGCACAGGCCAGTTTCGCGAGGTGGCGCGTGTGCTCGACGATTGGGCGCCACCGCGGTCTGCCGGTCGTAAGGTGTTGACACCCCGTGAGCTCGAGGTCGTCCGGCTGTTGCTCGCCAATGGTCGAGTCGTCTCGATTGCCGAGGAGCTCGGGGTCAGTCCCTACACCGTTCGGAATCACCTGCGTTCGATCTATCGAAAGCTCGGCGTGCACTCCCAGGTCGAGTTGATCCGGGAGCTGAGCCAGCACCGGTCCCCCGACGAGGCTCCAGGCCCGGTCGCGAGCGCCGCTCGCCGGTAATCCGGCCGCTCCATCAGTTTCCTCATTCGCTGCTTGTTGTTTCCGCTTCCGCGCACTAGTGTTCTCCTGAGCGAGGAGGTGGTTGTGCCACAGCCGAAGGGTTACGGGTCGGCGCAGGCTCCCGATGCGGCGCCAGATGAACTCGACAGTCTGCGCGATGAGCTCGAACGCCAGCGCGCCAAACTCGAACAGGCCGAGCGTGATCGTGCGTTGCTCACCGACGAGATGCAGCTCGAGCATGCGTTGCTCGATGCGGTCGTGCGACAGATGCCGGCGGGCCTCGCCGTCGCCGACGCCCTGACCGGACTGTTCGTTCTTCGCAACGAGCAGGCGTCGCTAATATGGGGTCGCGACCCGAGCGGGCCGCTGCTCGAGCGTTTCGAGGAGCTCCGAGGCCGGCGTGCCGATGGCACCCCGCTGGCGTCAGACGAGTGGCCGCTGGCGCGATCGATCCACGAGGGGGAGACCGTAGCAGGGGAGGAGATCTGGTTCACGCGGTTCGATGGAAGCGAGGGAGTGATGGAGGTCAGCGCCACGCCAGTCCGGGATGCTACTGGGCGGGTCACCGCGGGTGTCGCGCTGCTCCTGGATGTGACCGATCGGAAGCGGACCGAAGAGCGGCTGCAAAGCGCGCAGGCTGAGCGTGAGGTGCTGCTGCGCGAGGCGCGGCATCAGGTAGGGAACAATCTGCAGGTGGTCACCAGTCTGCTCGGTCTTCAGGCACGTGCGACGCGCGACGACGAGTCACGCAAGCTGGCACTGGAAAACCTGTCGCGGATTCAGGCGATGGCACAGGCACACGAGCAGATCAGTCAGGCGCCCGACCTGGCACATATCGATCTCAACCTGTACATCGGGCAAATTGTTGAGGGTTTGCGCGAGCTGTATGTACGCCAGGAGAATCCGCCCGTCATTGCGGTCGACGTCGAGCCTCTTTCGCTTGGTCTCAACACTGTGATCAACTGTGGGCTCGTCGTGAACGAGCTGGTGTCGAATGCATTGAAGTACGCCTTCGTAGACGGTCGCGCCGGGCGCGTCACCATCGAGATGCGGGAAGCGGTCCCCGGTGAGGTCGAGCTCGTGGTCGGCGACGACGGGGTCGGGCTGCCCGAGGCGATATCGCCGCCGACTGCCTCGACGCTCGGGTTGCCATTGGCCAATCACCTTGCGCGTCAGCTCGGCGGGTCGTTGCGTGTCGACCGATCCCCAGGGGGCGGGTCGACCTTTCGTGTGCGATTTCCGATCCAAGCCGCGTCCGGCGCCAGCACAACGAACCGGTAACAACGCCAGCACCTCCTGACCCCACGCTCGGTTGCGTCGACCTTCGTGGACCAAGGTTTCAGCCTTGCCTCGGAGGCCTGAAGGCCTGCGTCACAGAATCAAGCCAAGCGAGCTGCGGGTCTAGCAGCCCTGGGTGAAAGCCCCGCTGCATTCGAACGGCGCTGCATCCCACCCCGCGGCTTTGCTACTCGGTCGAATACAGGCCGGTATTCTCCCTCGGCTCGCCTTGCGGGGCGGATCCATCGCCGTTCTCGGTGCGACACTGGGTTTCACTACGGGCCGCTAGCGCCGTGAGCCCTCGGTCCCCCGTCGCGAACTGGCCAGCGTCGCGACGACCCCGGCGGCCAGCGCGGCCAGAAAGGACGGTGCGAGCTCCTCGGCACGTGCCACCAGTGGACCCCACCCGGGTGCCAGAGGCAGCAGAAACTTGAAGAAAGGTACGGCAACGAGCCCGGTAATCATCGACGCAAGCGCGCCCTGGGCGTTGTACCGACGCCAGACCAGGGACAGCACGATGACCGGACAGAAGGTGGCGGCGATGCCGGACCACCCGAAGATGACGTACCAAAAAATGGTTCGGCCCGGAGCCAGCCACGCAACCGACAGGGCGACCGCGAGGGCGACAAGCGCGAGCGTCACCGTGACCCGGCGCGACAGACCGGTGAGCGTCTCGCCGCTGATGTCCGGATGTAACGTTTGCTGGTAGACGTCCCGAGTGACGGCGCTCGAGGCCACCACGAGGAGAGAATCGATCGTCGACATGATCGCGGCAAGCACCGCCGCGACGAATAGGCCCACGACGACCGGCGGAAACAGGTGCTCGACCAGCACCGGCAGTACCCGCTCTCCGCTGGGCCCCAGGGTCACGGCGAAATCGCCGTCCGCGCCGACCAGCAGCGCGCGGCCCAGCAGGCCAGACAGCACCGCGCCGATGTCGGTTGCGAGTGTGAAGCCGATTGCCACCCACCGTCCAGTGCGAATCTGAGTCTGGTCGCGGATGGCCATGAACCGGACGAACACCTGAGGCGAGCCGAGGAAGCCGATGCCGATCGCGGCGTAGCTGACGATCGTCAACAGGTTCGGGAGCGTCGCGCCACCCGGTCCCCAGGGATTCAGGAGCGTGGCGTCGAGACCCGCAATCAGGCCGCCCGGCTCGAGCGCGGCGAATGCAGCGAGGGGCAGGAGGATCAATCCCACCAGCATCAGCAGACCCTGAAAGAGATCGGACCAGGCGACCGCCAGAAAGCCGCCGGTGAAGGTGTAGACCACCACGATGCCGAACCCGACCAGCGCGCCGGTGAAGTAGTTCCAGTCCAGGAAGCTGGCGAACGCTTGTCCGGTCGCGTCGATTTGCGCACTGACGTAGATGGTGACGAAGAGGGTGAGGGCGCCGGCTGCGACCAGCCGGAGACGCTGGGTCGTGTCGGATGACGGGTCGCCCGAGGCGAACCGGCTGACGAGATAGTCGGGCACCGTGATGGCGCCGCACCGATCGGTTGCGTGTTTGAACGGCGCCGCCATCAGGAACCAGGCGGCACCGACGCCGAGCACCTCTCCGACCACCACCCAGAGCGCGCTCAGCCCCACGCTGGCGCCCAGACCGGTCAGGCCGAGATAGAGCCAGGCCGATTCGCCGGTGGCGCGAGCGGAGAAGGCCGCGACCCAGTAGCCCAGCCGCTTTCCGCCGAGGTAGTAGTCGCTGAGCGAGTCGACGCGCCGCGAGGCCAGTACGCCGAGCAGGAGCAGCACGCAGAAGTAGACGACGATGATGGCGTAGAGCATGATCGTAGCTGGGGGCCCCGAGGACCGATTCTGCGGATTCTATCGCTCGTCCGATTGCGACGTCGCGTCTTCCGGTGTCTCGCGCGCGCGTCGTGGAGCGGTCGCTGCGGGCAGCCGACCAGCCTGCTGCAGTGCGCGGCGCAGTATGAAGTCGATCTGTCCGTTCACGCTACGCAGCTCATCTGCGGCCCAGCGGTGCAACGCCGCCAGGACCTCCGGGTCGGTGCGCAGCAGAAACGGTTTGCGTGCAGCCATGGGGTGCCGGCGCTTTCCGGATCGTGGTCGCGTGCGTGGGGCGCTACTGATACAGTGACCCGGTATTCAGCACCGGCTGTGTGCCCTTCTCGCCGCACAGCACGACGAGCAGGTTGCTGACCATGTTTGCCTTGCGTTCCTCGTCGAGGTCGACGATGTGTTGGCTGGAGAGCTTCTCGAGCGCCATCTCCACCATGCTGACCGCACCCTCGACGATCTGGGTTCGTGCCGCGATGATGGCGCCGGCCTGCTGTCGCTGGAGCATCGCCGAGGCGATCTCCGGTGCGTAGGCCAGGTGGGTGATTCGCGCCTCGAGGACCCGCACGCCAGCCTTGTGAAGTCGGCTCTGGATCTCGGTCTTCAGCTGCCCGGCGATCTCGTCGGTGGCGCCTCGCAGCGATAGCTGTCCCGCTTCGGTGGTGTCATACGGGTAGCGCGTCGCCAGGTTGCGGACCGCCGACTCGCTCTGGACATGCACGTAGTTCACGTAGTCGTCCACCTCGAAGCTCGCCTCCCCCGTGTCGACCACCTTCCAGACGACTACCGATGCCATCTCGATCGGATTGCCTTCGATATCGTTGACCTTCGAGCGCTCGGTTTCGAAATTGCGAACCCGGAGCGAGATCTTCCGTTTGGTGAAGAACGGGTTGGCCCAGCGGAGCCCCGGGTCCTTGGCCGTCCCGATGTAGCGCCCGAACAGCTGCAGCACCCGCCCCTCGTTCGGGTTGACCACGAACAGTCCGGCCAGCAGGAAAATAATGAGGGCAAAGAGCACCCCGTGCGTGATGATCATCATCACGTTCTCATCCAGGATGGCGAACACGAAAAAGGGCACGCTGAGTCCGAGGGCGCCCAGCAACACCAGCAGCGCCAACCAGCCTGACGGAGCGGAATACCGTTTCTCTTTGACCATGAATGTCTCTCCTTGGATGATGTCATAATGATATCATATTGATATCTAATGAACAAGGAGGCAGTCCGCTTTCGTTTGCTGTTCGTTTCTCACGCAGCGAACTACGGCGAGACCTCGCCGGAGCTCTGGCGGTGGCGGGAGTCTTGGCGAAGGCGGGGCAGGGCCGCTACCCGAGGACGGCTCGGATCGAGTCGCGGAGGATCTCGACCGTGCGGTCGAGCTGGTCGTCGGTGATGACAGCGGCCGGGGCGAGAACGTAAGTGTCGGCCTTGACCCGGCTGAACAGGCCACCCTGGGCGGCTGCTTCGCGGACCCTCGGTCCTACCTTGTCGCCGGCAGGGAAGCTCTCCTTGGTCGCGCGATCGGCCACGAGCTCGACGGCGCACATGAGCCCCTTGCCGCGGATGTCGCCGACGTGCAGGTGGTCGCCGAGTGCCGACCGCAACGCGGCCAGCAGTCGGTCGCCCTTCTCGGCGCACTGTCCGGGCAGGTCTTCATCCTCGATGATCCGCAGATTGCGCATGGCGACCGCGCACCCCACGGGATGGGCCGAATAGGTGTAGGCGTGCATCCAGGCTCGACCATCGTCGTCGAGCGTGGAAGCGATCGTGTCGTTGATGCCGATGCCGCCGAACGGGATGTAGCCGGAGGTGATTGCCTTGGCGAACTGCACGATGTCGGGCTGGATGTGCCAGTGGTCGAGTGCGAATAGCGTGCCGGTGCGGCCAAATGCGGTGATGACCTCATCGGCCACCAGCAGCACGTCGTATTGGTCGCAGATCTCTCGAATGCGAGGGAAGTAGTCGTCCTGCGGGACGATGACGCCGCCGGCGCCTTGCACCGGCTCGGCGAGAAACATCGCCACGGTGTCTGCTCCTTCACGCAGTATGGCCTGCTCGAGCTCGTTGGCCGCGGCGATCCCCTGGCTCACGCCGGGCGGGGCGTCGTAGCGATACGGGTAGGGCGAGGGGATGTGGACGAAACCCGGGACCCGCGGTTCGAACAGCGGCCAGTAGGCGCTCAATCCGGTGGCGCTCATCGCGGCCAGCGTGACGCCGTGGTAGCCCTCGATGCGTGAGATGACCTTGGTCTTGTCTGCCCGGCCACACAGCTTCCAATAGGCGCGCGCCATCTTGATGCTGCTCTCGGTCGCTTCGCCACCACCGCTCGTGAAGAAGAAGCGGTTGATCGACGGATAGGTCAGGGCCGCGAGATGCTCACCGAGCTCGATCGCCCGCTCGTTGGAGCTACCGGTGTACCCGGATGCGTACGCGAGTGTTTCGCACTGCGCGCGTGCGGCCTCAGCCAGTTCGCGGCGCCCATGACCAGCCAGCACGTTCCACAGACCCGCGAGCCCATCGATGTAGTCGCGTCCGTCGGCGTCGGTCAGTACGGCCCCGTGGCCCTTCACCCAGACTCGGGCGCCCTGATGCGCGGCGGTGCTGTGCAGCGGATGAATCAGATGCGCGGTGTCGCGCGCGATGAGGTCTTGGTTCGGCATATTCAGACGGGGCTTTGCCCCGAACCCCCGCGGGCGCTGCGCGGGGACCCCGATGCCCCACTCCGTGCCCGCGAGGCGCGCTGTGCGCGCCTTGTTCAGTACCGGACGGGGCTTTGCCCCGGGCCCTGCTTTGTGGGGCGCTGCCCCACACCCCGGCTCGTCGCTAACAGGGGCCCGTCGCCCTGCGCCGCTCCTCGCAAGGCGCGCTGTGCGCGGCTTCTTCAGTCGGGGCGTTGCCCCGAATCCCCGCGTGCGCTACGCGGGGACCCCCAAGCCCCACTTCGCGCCCGCGAGGCGCGCCGTGCGCGCCTCATCGGTGTCGCGGGTTGCTTCCCCTCCGTGGCAAACCGGCTACCGGACCTTGAAGTAGGACCCGTTGCCAAGGCGTTGGAACGGGCCACCGTCGACCGAGAACTCATCGGTCACCGTGAACGAGACGTCGGAAATCGTCTGCGTCACACGTCTGAGAACGTAGACGCGGCCATCGGCCTCGACCGGCGCGGTCAAGAAAGTAATCGCGATCGGGCTGGTCCAGTTCCCGACGGCCACCAGTTGCTGACCGGTCGACAACTGCTCCTGCCACATGACGCCCTTGATGTCCTCATCGAAACCGATCGTCCAGGTCTCCTCGTAGGATTCGCCATACACGTCCCCGTTCACCCGGCCGCGAACGAATGGCGCATCTGGCAGGTCGGTGAACGTCACGGTACCGCTACGTGTGCCGATGCTGAGCGGCGGGAACTCACCTCCGGTGTAGTCGAACCTCCACGCCCCGGTAAAATACCCGATGCGAGGCTCGACCTGCGGCTGTGGCACTTCGGACCGCCGTCCGCGCTTGAGCTCGATCTCGACGTCGAACCCATGGTCGCCCAATGTGACGCGTCCGCCGCCCGAGAGCACCTGGTTGTCTCGCGTCAGGCTGTAGACGAGTGTGAGCGGCCCGAACGCCGTTTCGGTCGCGCCTTCGACCGTCACCTGCACGTCGTCGGTCTCGACGGTGTCCAACCGGATCTCACTGTTCAGGCCGAAGCCGGTCAGCAACCCGCTATAGCCGTCATCTTCGCGTACGAGCGTGAGAATGATGTTCGTCGGGTCGCCAGCCCGGTCAGCCGAGAGATTAGCGCCACCACCCACGCTGACAAGTCCCGTTGAGTCGGAGGAGAGAGTCACTCGGAGCGCTGCGGACATGTCGCTACCTTGCGGGGTGGTCAGCGCGCCTCGCCAGCTGCCTGCCCACGGGTCGCGTTGGGCCCTTGCGGCGGAGGGGAGCAGCAATACCGTTGCGGCGACCGCGCAGCCGAGCTGTCGTAACATCGTCCTCTTCCCCTGAGCGTGTCGCACGCGTTGACCTGTTCGGGTGTGGCACCGAGCACTATACGCGTGGCATCGGCGCGAGATCAAACCGCGACAGGTCTGGGTCGACGGGTTTTCGGCATGCATGCGTGGTCCGCCCGTCGGCCGACTCTGGTATCATGCGGCACCGAGACCACCGCGTTTCCCGGCCGGGAGACGCGGTACCGCGAAGGAGCAAAGCCAGTGCCCACACAGACACCGCCAACTGACCGTTCTATCTGGTTCGCCCTGGCGCTCCTGGCCGCGAGCAGCCTGGCGACCATCGCCTGCTCGTCGGCGGAGACCGCCGGCGGCGCCGCGCGGATTGTCACGCTGTCGACACGACCCGACATGGTCAGCGGTGGCGATGTCCTGGTGCAGATAGCGCCGCCCCCGGGTGTGTCCGCCGACACGGTGACCGTCCATGTCGATGAGCGCGATCTGACCGATCAGTTTCGCGCCGGGGACGATGGTGCGCTGGTGGGATTGATCACCGAGCTGGGGCCGGGGACGAGTCAGCTGTCGGTGACGACCGACGGCGGCGCGCCGATACAGCTGGAGCTGCGCAACCACCCGGTGAGCGGCCCGGTGTTCTCGGGGCCCCACGAGCAGCCGTTCATCTGCGAGACCGACCAGTTCGAGCTGCCGTCGGGCGAGACCCTGGGCGCAGCTCTCGACGAGCGGTGCACAGTGGCGCGGCGGATCGACTATGCGTATCGCTCCGTGGATGACATCGGCGGCCCACTCAAACCGTTGGATGATCCGATGGTTCGCCCGGACGATCTGGCCCAGACCACGACGTTGCTCGACGCCGATGTGCCATACATGGTGCGTATCGAGACCGGCACGATCAATCGGGCCATCTATCAGATCGCCCTGTTGCATGACCCGGCGACCGATCCTGAGCCGGACCCGTGGCAGGCGCCAGCCGGCTGGAACGGCCGGCTCATCTACACATTCGGCGGCGGATGCGTCAACGGGTGGTACCGGCAGGGTGCGCGGACCGGCGGCGTGTCCGACGACGTCATGCTGCGTCAGGGCTATGCAGTGGCCTCGTCGACCCTCAATGTCTTCGGCAACAATTGCGATGACCTGTTGGCGGCCGAGACGATGATGATGGTCAAGGAACGGTTCATCGAGGCCTACGGTGCACCGCAGTTCACCATCGGGTGGGGCTGTTCAGGAGGGTCCTACCAGAATCATCAGATCGCCGACAACTATCCTGGCCTCCTCGACGGCATCATCCCCGGATGCAGTTTTCCCGACGTGGCGTCTGGCACCATCCCGTTCATCACCGACGCAAAACTGTTGAACCGCTACTTCTCGGAGACGGCGGCCGGCAAGTTCACTGAGGAGGAGCAGCGCGCGGTTGCTGGTTTCCTCGTGCTGAATACGATGCCGAACGTGTCCCGGAACGCCGGGCGGATCGCGCCGGACGAATTCTGCCCCGATGTGCTGCCCAAGTCGCTCCGGTATGACGCCGTCACCAACCCCGGCGGCGCGCGATGCGACGTGTACGACCACGCCGTCAATGTCTATGGACGCGACCCGGAGACCGGGTTCGCGCGTCGCCCGCTCGACAACGTCGGGGTGCAGTATGGGCTTGCCCCGCTCAATGCGGGTGCCATCACGACGGCACAGTTTCTCGACCTGAACGAACGGATCGGTGGGTATGACCACGACGGCCGATTCGTTCCCGCGCGAACGGTCGCGGATGTCGGCGCGTTGCGGGCCGCCTACGAGACCGGTCGTGTGACCCACGGCGGCGGCGGGCTGGCGACGATCCCGATCATCGACTATCGCGCCTACGCCGACGATGTGGAACGGGGCGACGTCCACGTCCGCTATCACTCGTTCTCGATGCGTGACCGGCTGCTACGGGCGAACGGTCGCGCCGACAACCACGTCATGCTGGTCGAGGACAACCGTCACGGGCTGTACTCGACGGCGAGCCCGGTGGCGCAGGAAGCGCTGGGTCAGATGGACGCCTGGTTGACCGCGCTGGCCGCGGACGCGTCCAACGACCCGGTGATCGAAAAGGTCGTGCGGGCCAGGCCAGCCGATCTCGTAGACGCCTGTTGGAGCCGGGGCGAGAAGCCCACGAAGATCGCCGAGTCGCAGGTCCGTGGTGGCGGCCGATGTGAGGAGCTGTTTCCCTCGGCGCCGGCGCCCCGGGAAGTTGCGGGCGGCCCGATTGGCGGCGACATCCTCAAATGTCAGCTCACGCCGGTCGACCTGGCGGACTACAGGGTGACCTTCTCGACGGATGAACAGGCGCGGCTGGAGCAGATATTTGCGACCGGTGTGTGCGACTGGTCGCAGCCCGGTGTGGAGCAGACTGAGCCAATCGGTACCTGGCTGCGGTTCGATCCGACATAGCGGGCTGCGGGAAGCACACCGCCCGCGGCTCTGGGCTTTGGGGGCCTGGTGGTGGGCGCCCGGTCTGCCCCTGTCGTTAGACCCTGAGTTCGCTTGGGTTGTTTCTGTGGCCCAGACCTTCAGGCTTGCGAGGCAAGGCTCCAGCCTTGCCCCACCCTGCGTTGACACAACCGAGCCAAGGTTCTAGAACTCCGATCTTCGCACACAGGCGGTAGCCCAAAGCCGGCGCGTTATGCTGCAATTCCCGGTCGTTGCCGCGCACGGTTATGGCCGGGTAAGATAGATCCGATAAACCGCTTGACGCCGTCAACTGCGGGCCCTGCGGCGTGGGACCGTCGCTGGGTCGAGGCTGGAGCGTGTGTGTCATGGGGAAGGACACGAGCACTGTCGTGAATAGACCCCCGTACCCGGGAATCCGGATTACCGCCAACGGCAATCAGCTCGTCGCCTATCACACCGAGGCGCGTATCGCTGACGCCGGGATTTTTTACCCGATCACTCCGTCGACAGAGGGGGGGGAGCTGTATCAGCAGTCGTTCGCCGAGGGCCGGCTCAATGTGTTCGGGCGCAACACGCTGGCCGTCGAAGCGGAAGGTGAGCATGCGGCTCAGGGTGGTGCAATCGCGTTTTCGGTCTGCGGACGCCGCGTCGTCAATTTCACCTCCGGGCAGGGGGTCATCTACGGACTCGAACAGTACTACCACGCCCCAGGCAAGGCCTCGACCATGGTGCTGGAGGTGGTCGCGCGCGCGCTGACGAAGCATGCCTTGAACGTCCATTGCGGGCACGACGATGTTTGCGGGGCGCTGGACACCGGGTGGATCATCCTGTTCAGCAAGGACGCGCAGCAGGCGGCCGACCAGGCCCTGATCTTGCGGCGGGTCACCGAGCTCAGCCTCACCCCCGGTATGAACGTCCAGGACGGTTTCCTGACCTCACACCTCGAGCGGACCTTCTACAGGCACGAATCGGAGCTGATTCGGACTTTTCTTGGCGCTCCCGACGACATCATCGAGTGTCCGACCGAAGCGCAGCGGGCGCTGTTCGGACCCACCCGCCGTCGGGTGCCAGCGATGATTGACCTGGCCAACCCCGTGTTGCTGGGTCCGGTCCAGAACCAGGAACACTACATGCAGGGCGTCGTGGCCCGCCGGAACAACTTCGCCGAGCCGATTCTTCGGTTTCTGGAGGAGTCCTACCAGGAGTTCGGTCGGTTGACCGGTCGCTATTACGGGTTAGTCAGCGAGTACAAGACCGGCGATGCCGAGACGGTGTTCGTCTCGCTCGGTTCAGCCGCCGAAAACATCGAAGCGGCAGTGGACCATCTTCGCAAGACCCGGGGCGTCCGTGTCGGGTCCATTCACCTCGACGTGATCAGACCGTTCCCAGAGCGGGCGGTGGTCACGGCGCTTGCCGGCAAGAAAAACGTCATCGTGCTCGAGCGGACCGACGAGGCGATGGCCGGCGCCAACCCGATGGGCCGCGACATCAGCACGGCATTGCACAAGGCGCTTCGGCTTGGCGACCACCCGGTCGAAGAGGGCTTTCCCGTGATTCCGGTTGACGAGATGCCGCGGCTGTATTCGGGCGTCTACGGTCTCGGGTCCCGAGACTTCCGGCCCGAGCAGGTCCTCGGCGCCTTCGAGTTCGTGCATGAGCGCCGGGCCCGCACGGACGGCAAGCGGGCCAGCGACGGCGACTCGTTCGTCGTGCTTGGCATCGACCATCCCTACGAAGTCAAGTCGGATGAGACTCCATCGCTGCTCCCTGAGGGTTCTATCGCCGTGCGGTTTCACTCCATCGGCGGGTGGGGCGCCATCACGACCGGCAAGAACCTGGGCGCGATCATCGGCGACTTCAACGACTTCCTCGCGTCTCGGCACACCGAGCTCGACGAGTTCGGGCGCCCCAAGGAGGTCATTCACGTCAGCGCGAATCCCAAGTACGGATCGGAGAAGAAGGGGGCCCCGACCTCCTACTTCCTGGTCGTGGCGCCAGAACGCATTCGGGTCAACTGCGACTTGCGGCACGTCGATGTCGTGCTGTGTTGCGACCCGAAAGCGTTTACCCACACCAATCCCCTCGACGGGATGTCCGAGGGTGGGGCGCTCATCTGGGAATCTGATGAAGAACCGGCGACGGCCTGGGAGCGATTACCCAGCTTGGCTCGCCAGCAGATCATCGACCACAAGATCAGGGTGTTCACGCTGGCCGGGTTCGATATCGCCCGAAAGGCGACGACCCGCGTGGACCTTCAGCTCCGGATGCAGGGCAACGCCTTCCTGGGCGCCTTTTTCAAGGTGTCTCCGTTGCTCCAGGAGTTCGAGATCGATACCGAACAGTTCCATGATGTGGTGCACAACCAGTACAAGAAGAAGTTCGGTCGCCTCGGACCCGCCGTCGTGAAGTCGAACATGGAGGTCATGACCCAAGGGTTCGACCGGGTCACCGAGATACCGGTGGGCGAGCTCAATGCCCCGGATCGATCGACCCTGCGCGGCATTCCGCTGCTGCCGATGGATGGCTGCGGGACCGGGTGCCGCGACACACCCCTGCCTGAGGGGCAGGGGGAGCGGAGGCCTGTCACGCAGACGGCCGAATTCGATGGTCTGTTCCGTTCCGACTACGGCTACGACCAACCGTCAACGCCGTTCGCCGCCATGGGCGTGATGGCCGCCGGCACAGGCGACACGGCGTCCAAGTATGTGGCGCGGCGCGAAACCCCGCTCTTTATCGCCGAGAACTGCACCCAGTGCATGGAGTGCATCTCGGTCTGTCCGGACACCGCGCTTCCCAACTGCTCGCAGGACATCGAGACCATCCTCCGCACGGCGGTCAGCAGCTACGTGACGGACGACGCCGAGCGGATGAAGATGCTGGCGGCGGTGCCCGAGTTGGAGGCGCGGACACGGGAACTGATGCGCGATGCCGTCAAGGCCAAGTCAGGCATCCCGCTGCCCGAGTTGGTCCGGTCCGTCACCAACGAGGTCGACGGGTTCTCGCCCGAGGCCAAAGAGCAGTTCTTCGCCGTCATCGACCAGCAGCCGCTGGCCTATTCGAAGGTCAATGCGATCTTCGGGTCGCCGGAGAAGAAGAAGCCGGGAAGCGGCGGTATCTTTTCCATCTTTGTGTCCGACCTGTGCAAGGGGTGCGCGGCATGCGTGACCGCCTGCGGAGACCACGACGCGCTGCGGATGGTGCCGGAGAGCGAGGCGGTGAATGCGGAGCATGAGACCGGCACCGCGTTCCTCGACCTGTTGCCAGACACGTCCCAGAAATTCCTGGGGTTCTACAACGACGAACACCCGTCCGACTCTAAGACGGCGACCCTGCGCAACCTGATGATGGTTCGGCGGAACTACGACGCGCTGGTCTCCGGAGACGGCGCCTGCGCCGGGTGCGGCGAGAAGAGCATCCTGCGCGCGATTGCCGGGATAACCGAGGCGTTCATGCGGCCGCTCTATCACGAGAAGGCCGAGCGGTTCCGGCAGACGGCCAACCAGATTCTCGAGCTCGGGCCGATGAAGCTGGCGGCGCTCGCCGCGAACCGACCGGAGGAGTCTCGTCTGTTCAAGCGCGCCGTTGCCCATCTGCTCATGGGGCTGGGCGGCGAGGACGACGCCGACACAACCGCGCGTCTCGATGCGCATGGCGAAATTTCAGACGCGGAGATTGCCGACGCGATCGCCACGGTGCTGAAGCAGGAGGCGTTCAACCACCAGCAGCTGCAAGCGCTCGACGGACGCCTCGCGAATGGACAGTCGGTGATGGCGATGGCCGCCCACACAGGATGCAACACCGTGTATGGGTCGACCCCGCCGAACAACCCGCATCCGTACCCCTGGATGAATTCGTTGTTTCAGGATGGGGCGACCATCGGCTGGCTCATCGGTGAGAGCTTCATGGTCGATCACGCTCGGCGGTCGGTCATCCCTGAGCGGTTGGCCGACGCGCTGCTCGATTCCGATGACGGCGTGATCACCAAGCAGCAGTACTACGAGCTGAGTCACTTCAGCGATGCCCTGATGACCCGTCAGGAAATTCTCGAGCTGCCGAAGGTCTGGATTGTTGGGGGCGACGGCGGAATGGGGGACATCGGCTATCAGAACGTCTCGAAGATGGTCCTTCAGAACCGTCCGAACGTGAAGGCGGTGATGCTCGACACCCAGGTCTACTCCAACACCGGCGGTCAGAACTCCGACTCGACGCCGATGCTCGGTGGGGGCGACATGAACTCGTTCGGCGCCGCGAGCCAAGGGAAGATCATCGAAAAGAAGACGGTCGCCGAGACCTTCCTCGCGGGTCACGGATCGCCGTTCGTCGCGCAGATCTCGATCGCCAATGCGCCCAAACTGTTCCGGGCGATTCTCGATGCGCTCGAGTATCGAGGCACAGCGTTTCTGCAGTCCTTCACCACCTGTCAGCCGGAGCACGGCGTCGGTGACGACATGGCGCTCGACCAGGCGCAGCGGGTGCGGGACTCGCGCGGCGCGCCTGAGTTCGTGTTCAATCCACAGCTCGGCGAATCCTATGCGGAGGCGTTGGATCTGAAGGGCAACCCCAAGTCGGACCGCGACTGGTATCAGACCCGGTTCAAGGGCAATCGCGAGCCGTATCAGTACACCGTGGCCCACTGGTGCGCGACCGAGGCCAGGTTTCGCAACCACGTCAAGAAACTCAAGCCTGAGGCGGTAGAGCAGCTGATCTCGCTCGAGAACATGCTGGTGCGGTTGACCCAGAACGACATCGTCAACCGGTGTCATCTCGACCCGGAGCATCGAGCCTATGTGCCCGATTTCGGGGTGTACATGAAGGTGAACGGCAAGGACGACATGCCTGAATACCGCCTGCTGTCCCGCCAGCTGGTCCTGTTCTGTGTCGAACGACGGAAGGCATGGCGGTTGCTGCAGAGCAAAGTCGGACTGGTCAACAAAGACTACGTGGCGCAGCGCGAGCTGCTGGCCGATGTCGACGGTGGGCGGATCTCGAAAGCGGAGCTGTTTGACCGCGGCACGGAGATACTCGAAGAACGAATCGCCGGCCCCGTCCCTGCGCCGGTGTAGGGCGCGGGCGGGGGCTCTCCCGCGCCTTGGCTACAGGCTGCGGGCTACAGGCTTCAGGCGCTCTGAAAAACGGCCGGGCAGTGGTCACCCCCTGCCCGGTCTTCTACGTACGTGGGGCGCAATGGTCGTTGTGGCGCCCCGGGTGCCTGAAGCCCGGGGCGCGAAGCCTGCAGCCTCGAGGGTGGCGCGCGGTTCGCTTCTACGTCATCAACACCGCCACGAGCGCCCCTGCAGTCGCGAGTTGCCACCAGAGTTGCGTGCGTTCCTTGAGCAGCAGTGTGCCGACGCACACCAGGGCAGCGGCCGCGACGAGCAGATACCAGTAGAGCTCGGTGAAGGTCTCTTCACGTTGGGTCGCCTGCGCACGGCGCTGAACGTCGGTGAGAATCTGCAATGCGACGTCCTCGTCGGTGTCGACCCCCAATTCGAAGTAATCGCCACCACCCGCCTGGGCGATCGTCCGGAGCGACCGCCGGTCCAGCACCGAGTGAATCGGGTCCTCCGGCCTGTCGTACGGGCCTGGCGGAAGTTGGGGGATGAAGCCGCCTGCGGTGGTGCCGACCCCGATGACGTAGACCCGTATCCCGCGCTCACCGGCGAGCTGGAGCGCCGCGTCGACTTCACCGCTCCATGCCTGACCGTCCGAGATGACGATGAACGCCTTCGAGCTGAGCCGTTCGCCATACAGCTCCTCGTCGAGGTCGAACATCTGGACGCCCCAATAGATGCCTTCTTCGATATTCGTGTCCCAGCTGGTGTCGTCCTCGAGGCGGAATGGGGGCTCTTCGTCGAGATAATTCAGGAAGAAGAAGAGGGCGTTGGGATCTCGCGTCAGCCGGATTTGCGGTGCCGCCCGGTGCGCAAAGAGTGCCAGTGCGATCCGTTCGTCCTGCCAGCTCAAGAGCTCGGCGAACATTCGGACCCAGGCGACAGACCGCTGCCATCGGTCCGGCGCCACGTCGCTGACCCGCATCGAGGTCGAGCCGTCCTGCAGGATGATGAAGTCGGCGCCGGCATTTTGCGTGACTGCGGCGAGCACCTGGGGCCGTGACAGCGCCAGGACCAGTGCGGCGACCGCAAGCACCAGACAGAACCAGAACGACAGTCCGCCCGCGAAGGCATACTGCTCCCGTATCGGTGTGGTCCGTTCGTGCAGTGCGCGGTGGGCGTCACGGCGCCGGCGGCTCAGCTGCCAGACCCCGAGCAGACCAAGACCCGCCGGGAGCAGGAGCAGCCAGAGGTAGATCGGTTCGCCAAACTGAAGCGGGGGCATGAGTGAGCGATCTCAGAAGTCAGAAGTCAGAAGTCAGAAGGCAGAAGTCAGCAGCAGAGCGGAGGGCTGCGCCGCATACGCTAGCCACGTTTCCGGATCGGCGCCCCTGCGCCAATGGTCGGATCTTCGGTGTCGGCGGGGTCGATCACCGTGTCGCTCGGCACGTAGATCTGAATGTCCTCCATCTCCGTCTCTTCCGGGTTGTCTCCCTCGTTGCCGGGCGCCGTCGGTCGCCGGAACTCAGGGACCTCGTCGCCGGCGGCTATCCGGTTCCGCAGGCGGACCATGACTTCGTAGTTGAACGCCGCCTCGAGATGGGCCTCGTTGCCTTCCAGGAGCCGCCGGTAGACCCCAATCGCGTGGTCGAGCACGCCAAGTGCCATCTCCGGCGTCGAATCCGGCCGTTGCACCGACCGGTAGTCGGCGTTGGCGACGATGAACTGCAGGTCGAGGTTGTCGGCGATGCTCGGGCTGTCGGGCGAGGTGTAGTCGGCGACGAGCGGCGCATAGTCGCCCCTCCAGTACCGCACCGCGGCCTGTCGTGCCGCTATCTCGTCACGTGTGCCGCGAAGCAGCCACGGGATGCGTCCGGTCGCCGCCAACGAGTCGGCGACCTCGTCATACGCCCGAGCGGCGCGGGACAGGTTCATCATCGCCAGCTCTTGGTCCGCCAGCGCGAGACGTCGCTCCAGTCGTGCGGCGACCAGCAGCACGACTGCAGCGCCTGCACACAGGATCGCAACGAGGAGATATCTCAGGGCAGTCTTTACCATCGGTATTCTCCTTGAGTTCTCATGGGAATCTCCTCATCTGTTTCACACCCAGTCCGCACACGAGGGCCAGACTCCACAACCCGACCGCAATCAGCGCGAACGGTGAAAACCGCGGCTGATGCGCCACATACTGCGTGACCTCGATCTGTCCAGCCGATAACTCATCGATCTCGTGCACGGCCTGCAGAATTGCCGCTTCGTCGGCTGCAGGATAGAAGCGGCCGCCGGTCTTCTCGACCGCCAGCTTCCAGGTGATGTCGGGGAGCACGTCGCCAAGTCCCTGGTCGTAGGCCGTACGGATGAAGTAGACAGGAATTGCGTTGTCGGCCGCCTCCTGAAGGATGTCATCCAGCGACTGGTCTTCGTAGACCGCGTGCGTGTCCTGCCCGTCGCTGAAGATCAGGATCAGGTTCCCCTGCGCCTTGAGGAAGTCGAATGTGCGGAACAGCTGCACGGCGCGGCTGATGGCGCGCATGATCAGCGTGCCGTGGTCCGGGAAACGGTCGTACTCCTCCGGGGTTCCGATGAGCCCGATGCTCAGCAGGATGTTCTCGTAATCGTTGGTGAACGGAGTGATGATGTAGGCCTCGCCTCCGAACTCCACCAACGACACCAGGTCGCGGTGCGAACCCTCCATCCGTCGCCTCACGAAGTAGTCGGCCGCCGAAACGTTGGCGAGGAACGTGTTGCCCCACCCGAGCTGGTTGGTGGCGAAGGAGCTGTCCATGCTCAACGATGCGTCGATCAGGATCGCAATGCGGTGGCCCGGAAAGGTCGATCGCTCCTGGATCAGCGTCGTGTGGGGATCGGCCAGCGCCACGGCGAAAAACGGCAGACCGCCCAGAAACAATACAAAAGCGGTGTGACGCAGAGGCGCCAGCGCCGACCGTTTCGTCATGGTCGATGGGAGGAGCGCCGGCAAGACGATGTCGGTCCGACCCGGTCGGTGACGTACGACGTAGCGCGTCAGCAGCGCCCCCAGCGCGAGGATGCCGATGACGCCAAGCACGATCACCGTTTCGTCCCGGCGCAGGAGCGGCAGCGCCGCCAACGACAGATCGTCGAGCTCCGCCAGGGTGCGCCGCGTGCTCGCGAGCAGGGCGGTCAGCGTGTCCATTGCCCCCACCAGTCGCCAATCGTCGTCTTCAACTCGGTGGCGACGCGCACCGGGGCGGCCGAACGCCAGCGAAGGCGCGTGAGCTGTGCAATGCCGGTGTCGAGCTCGCGGGTCAGCTCGTCGGTCGGCAGCGAACCGTTGCGACCGTAGCGCGCCGTCGTGAACACCGAGATGGCGCGTCCGAGGTCGTCGGCCAACGCCGTGTTGGTGCCGTTGCCGCGGCCGGCTCGCGTGTCCCGGAGACGCCGCGTCAACGCCGTCGCGGTCAGACCGGACGAGATCACCGCGGTCTTGGGGCGCACCAAACCATGCCGCAGACGCAGCTGGCCATCGCGAGCCGGCGTGCCGGCCTCGACCAGAGCCTGGGCCACCGGTACTGAAATGGCCACGGAGCCGGCGACACGCAGCGCGGCCAGCGCGCGACCAGCGGTCTCCACGCTCCAGCCACGTTCTGTCGTCGCCTGCTGGACCCGCGTCAGCTCACCCAACGCGCGATGCACGATGAGCGGCGGCGGAAGTGGCTTGTCGACCGGTGCTCCGCCGCCCCGGCGCTCGCGCGCAACTCGGGCGGCACCGAGCGCCACGACTCCAAGCGCCACCATACCCAGCAGCGCTGCGAGCAGTGTCAGGGCGTTGGCCTGAAACACGCGTGCCCGCGCGTCGCCGAAGCTGGCGGGGGACAGGTCGCGAATGTCGACGACCGCGTCGGGGACGAGCGACACGACGCGGATCGGCTCGGCCGGTAGGATGTAGGTCAGCTCCCGACCCGGGAGCGCCGGGTTGTTCCCGACTCGCCGTTCGATCCGGTACATGATGTCGAGCGCCGGAATCTCGATGTCCTCGCCGAAGTTGCTCTCGCTGATGACCCGCAACGTGTAGTGGTACTGGAAGAATCGATACGGCCCGCTGCGGATGTCCTCGTAGTGCTCGCCGTCGAGCACCTCGAACGGGGCGACATCGATCGTCTCCGGTTCCAGCGCCGCCTGTTCGGGCAGGGTCCGCGCAGTGTCGGTCTCGACGACGCTGCAGGTCACGGTCATCGTGAACCGCTCACCGACATGCACGGCGTTTCGGCTGACCCGGCGCCAGCACCGGATGGCGTCGACCTGCGTGGTGTCGCTCGCCGGTTGTCCGGCCACCACGAGCGTCGGCGTGAACAGGGTCGCGGCGAGCAACAGCAGGACCAGCGGTTGAGGTGTCAGCCAACGGTGGAGCGCAGTTTGAGGCCTGATCTGTGACATGGGTCGTCGAGCAGGTTCGTTGAAGCATGCGGCGAAGCCTTCCAGCTTCTCCTGTCTCCTGTCTCCTGCCTCCTGTCTCCTGTCTCCTTGCGAGCTGTCTCCTATCTCCGCAACTGCTTGCGTTCCAGCAGGAAAGCGACCAGCGTGTCGTGAAACTGTTGGCCACTGCCGCCGAGGCGGAGCACCTCCAGCCCATGGTCGTGCGCAGCATGTTCCACCGTGTCCTGCCACTCGCCCACCCGTCTTCCGAGCTGTTCCAGGTCGCCCGATGAGATGACGCGGGTCCGTCCGGTCTCGACATCGTAGGCTTCGACCCAGCCCGCGGAGAATCGCGGGAGCTCGAAGGCGAACGCGCTATCGATCATGACCAGGAACACATCGTGCGACGTCTTCAGGTCCGCGAGCTCGACGAGCAACGGGCGCGAGTCCTCGAACAGAAAGTCGGAAATGACCGGCACCAACGAGCGTTTGCGGAGCAGCCCGGCGAAACTGAGATCCGGGGGCGACTCGGTCGTCCCGCGACCCAGCAGTTGGTCTTGATAGGCTTCGACACAGTGGATCGCGTGGTTTCTCCCGACACGCGGGCGCACCGCGAGCCGCCGCGTGTCGCGGTCGAAGGTGACGAGTCCGGCGCGGTCCTGGAAAAAGGAGGCCGCCATGGCGAAGGTCGCGACCGCGCGGGCGATCACCCTTGCGATCGGCTCTTCACCCACACCACATCGCGTCGACTGCGAGACGTCGGCGGCGATCACGATCGGGGCATTGCTTTCCTGGTCGAACTCCCTGGTCACCAGAGGGCTGAAGTTGGTCAGGGTCGATTGTGGCCAGTCGATCGTCGACAACCTGTCGCCCGGCTGCCAGTCGCGGAGACCGGCCAGATCATGCCCGGTGCCATGAAACATGCTCGGGTGGCCGCCGATGGCGAACTCTTGCATACGTCGAATGATGACCAGCTCGACGTCCTTGATTTCCGACCAGGAGACGAGCGAGTTCTCGGCGTCGAGTTGCCCTGGGTTCATGGAATCGGCACCGTATCGATGACCTCTTCGATCACCGAATCCACACGGATGCTACGGCTGCTCGCATGGGGCGCGAGCCAGATCCGGTGTCCCAGGACATACTTGGCCAGTTCCTGAATGTCCTCGGGGTAGACCTCGGCGCGTCGCCCATCGAGCAGGGCCCACACCTTGACCAGCCGACCCCAGCAGATCGTAGCCCTTGGCGACCCGCCCAGATCGACGTAGTGTTCGACCAAGGGCGACGGCGACCGTTGGTGCCAGTCGGTCTCAGGGTTGTAGGGCCGGGTCGCCGAGACCAGGCGCCTGATGTATTTCCCAAGGGCATCGTGCAGGAATACCTGCTCACCGATGCGTGACCGAAGCTCCAGCACCCGCTCCTTCGGCATCAGCCCATTGAGATGCACTTTCTTGAAGTCGAAGGTGACGAGTTTCTGCTCTTCCTCGGGCGGTAGATACCCGATATTGACCATGATGGCGAACCGGTCGGTCGCTGCTTCAGACAGCGGAAAGGTTCCCTGACCGAGCTCGATCGGGTTCATCGTAGCGATGGCGAAGCTGAAGGTCGGGAGCTGATAGGTCTCCTTCCCGACGGTTATCGATCGGTCCTGCAGCCCCTCGAGAAACGCGCTCTGCGACTTCAGCGGGATGCGGTTGATCTCGTCGAGCAGGATCACCTCAGCGGAGGCGAGTGGCCCGAACTCGGTGATGAACTCGCCGGTCGCCGGGTTGATCATCTGGAACCCAACCACCTCTGTAGGCTGCAGATCGGCGCGGCCCTGGAGCCGGGCGAACTTGGCGCCGCTGATGGCCGCCAGGATGACCCCGAAGAAGGTCTTTCCAACACCGGGGACTCCTCGGAGCAGCAGGTTTCCGGCATTGACCTGGCGCTGTTCCTCCGGGTCGTAGGTCGTCGGGATCTCCGCCAACAACACCATGTTAGCGAGTGCCTTCTCCCGCTCATAACCGACCAGCGCCTTACCGCCCTCGGTGACGATGGCCTCGTGAAAGTCGATTGCGTCCTGTAGATCCGCCTCCATATCGCCCGTATGTCGTCTCCTCGTGCTCGGGCCGTCGGTCAGTCCGATGGCATGAAACCCCGATCCTATAGGAAACAGGCACCAATCTGGCAGGTTCTGGTCTGACGGGATTCCGCCGAATCGAGCTGGTGTGGGCAGATTCGAGGCAAGGACCGATGGTGCCGCCTGGTGGTGTCTCGCGACCGATCGTCCAGTCCGTTGGCCGTTGTTGCCGGGTCTGCCGACGCAGGGTAAGCTTGGCGCCAGGTCGCGCGCTGGGCCTGGCCTCCTCGATTGTGCGGGCCGGAAGATGGGCGTTCGTCGGCTCGGACCGGCCCTTTCCCCATTGCCGGGAGGAGATGTCTCGCGCAAGATCGCTTTGAGCCGCCGCCCGTCGACAGGAGAAGGTCATGACCCCTCGCACGATAGTCAACCTGCTTGCCGTTGCGCTCCTGGCGCCCGGATTCGCCGAGGCTCAGCTGCGAACCATGACGCCCGGCGACCTGGTGTCACTGGATCGGGTGTCCGACCCGCAAGTGTCCCCCGACGGTCGCCAGGTGGCGTTCACACTGAGCGCAGTCGACCTCGAGGCCGACCGGCGGCGCACGGACATCTGGGTGGTCGGCGTCGCCGGCGGTGAGCCGCGCCGGCTCACCAGCCACCCCGCCGGCGACTTCAATCCGCGCTGGTCGCCCAACGGAGCGCAGCTCTACTTCCTGTCGACCCGCTCCGGCTCGTCGCAGGTGTGGCGCCTCGACATGGCGGGCGGGGAGGCCACGCAGGTGACCGACCTACCGCTGGATGCCGCCAACCTCACGTTGTCGCCGGATGGTTCACATCTGGCGGTCAGTGTGGAGGTGTTCGTCGACTGCGCCACGCTGGCCTGCACCGCCGAGCGCCTCGACGGGAGCGAGGCCGACGCGGCGACGGGCCGTGTCTACGACGGTCTGTTCGTGCGGCACTGGGACACGTGGGAGGATGGACGTCGGTCGCACATCGTCGTGATGTCGGTTGGTGGCGGCACGCCGGTCGACGTGATGGCCGGTGTGGACGGCGATTCGCCGTCGGTCCCGTTCGGCGGCGCCGAGGAGTTCGCGTTCGCGCCAGATGGCCGCGCGGTCGTGCTGACCGCGCGCGTGGTCGGAGCCGGCGAGCCATGGTCGACGAATTTCGATCTCTGGCTGGCGCCGACCGACGGATCGCACCTGCCCCGCAAGCTGACCGACGACAACGCGGCTTGGGACACCGCGCCGGTGTTTTCGCCCGATGGCGAGACGCTGGCGTATCTGGCGATGGATCGGTCCGGCTTCGAGGCGGACCGCTTCCGCATCATGTTGAGGCACTGGCCGGACGGTCCGACGCGCATGCTGGCGTCCGACTGGGACCGCTCGCCCGGCGGTCTGTTGTGGACGGCTGACGGGCGCACGCTCTACGCGACGGCGCAGAACGTCGGGCATGTGTCGCTGTTCGCTATCGACGTCGCCAGCGGCGCCGTGACGACCGTCCTCGACGATCTCGGCTACGTCGGCTCGCCGGCGATTGCCGGCGAGCGCCTTGTCTTCGGGCTCGACAACCTGACGCTGCCGGTCGAGCTGTTCACGGTCCGACACGACGGCTCCGACCTGCGCCAGATCACCCGGGTCAACGAGGAGCGCCTCGCCGTGCTCACGCTCGGCGACCACGAACAGTTCAGCTTCGCCGGCGCCGCTGGCGACACCGTCTACGCCCAGATCGTCAAGCCGGCCGACTTCGACGCCGGCCGAACCTACCCGGTCGCGTTTCTGATTCATGGTGGGCCGCAGGGGTCCTTCGGCAACCACTTTCACTATCGGTGGAATCCTCAAAGCTACGCCGCCGCCGGCTACGCGGTGGTGATGGTCGACTTCCACGGGTCGGTGGGCTACGGACAGGACTTCACCGACGCGATCACCGGCGACTGGGGCGGGAAGCCGCTCGAAGACCTGCAGAAGGGGCTGGCCGCGGCGCTCAATCGCTACGACTGGATGGACGGCGACAACGTGTGTGCGCTTGGCGCGTCCTACGGTGGCTACATGGTCAACTGGATCGCTGGCAACTGGCCCGACCGGTTCAGGTGCCTCGTCAACCACGACGGCGTGTTCGACATGCGGTCGATGTACTACTCGACCGAAGAGCTGTGGTTCCCCGAGTGGGAGCACGGCGGGCCGTATTACGCCAACCCCGAGGGCCACGAACGGCACAACCCGGTGCAGCACGTCGCCAACTGGAGTACGCCGATGCTGGTCATCCACGGCCAGGAAGACCATCGGGTCCCCCTCGAGCAAGGGCTGGGCACCTTCAATGCGCTGCAACGACGCGGCATACCCAGCCGATTCCTCTACTTCCCCGACGAGAGCCACTGGGTGCTCAAACCCCACAACAGCATGCAGTGGCACGACACGGTGCTCGGCTGGCTCGACACGTGGTTGCCGGACGCTGACGCCTCAACGCCGTGAGCCGGGATGAAGCGCCGGTCGACTGCAGCGGCGACTTGCATCACGGGCTGCTAGGGGCGGCACACATTCAGACAAGGAGGTCATATGAGCACCAACGGGCCGACACGCCGACGGTTTCTCGAGGGCGCCGGGGTCGCGACCGGGGGGCTGCTGGGTCACGCGTTCGCCGGACGAGGTGCCGGGGTCTCGGCCCAGACGCAGGGCGCCGCCGGTCCGGGTGCGCGGATCCGCGCGCTGCTCGAGCGGTCAGAGCCGAGTCTGTGCATCAACTGCGGTGACGTCGCGACCGCCAGGCTCGCCGAGATGCACGGCTTCGAGATCGTCATGACGGGCGGCAGCGCGCTCTCGCAGAGCAAGTACGGGATTGGCGACTACGGCATGATCACGATGGACGACCTGGTCGAGTTCTGTAACCGCACGGCGGACCGGGTTGGTGTCCCAATCATTGCGGACGCCGACGACGGGGGCGGTAACCCGCTCAATGTCTACCGCACGGTCCAGCGCATGGAGAAGGCCGGGGCGGCGAGCATCATGATCGAGGACCTGTATGGCGCGAAGCACATCGCCGGCTTCGATGAGGGCAAGATCATCAGCCGCGAGGCGATGGTCGACAAGGTGCACGCGGCCGTCGACGCCAGACGCGACCCGAGCACGGTGCTGCTCGTGCGCAGCGACGTCGTGGCCGACGGCGGCTCGCTCGACGAGGCGATCGAGCGGGTCGCGCTATATGCGGAAGAGGGCGGTGACGTCATCTTCGTGCCCGGCATCCCGCTCGACCAGTGTCCGCGCGCGGTCGAGACGGTCGGTCGCCCAATCCTCACCGGCGCCCCGTCCGTTCGGGCGGCACGTGACAACCGGGTGAGCATCCTGTTCATCGGGGCAATGGGCGCCATTGCGGCGGGCGCCATCGACCGGGCGATGGTCGAGCTCGCCAGGGATGGGCAGATCGGCGATGCCGGCGTCGGAAGCCTGGCCGGCCAGCGACGGCTGGAGCTGATCGGCAACCCGGCGACCGTCGAGCGAGCCCGCCAGTACAACGTGGAGCGCGAGGGCGGCCAGTAGGGTCGTCAGGCGCGCCGGACGAGCATCACTGCTCGGTCGCGCGTTCGGTGAGAAACTCGCGGGCCATCCGGCGGGCGCTGTCGCGAATGGCGCGAACGGCGGCGTTGTTCGTGATCGTGGCACGCGACACCGCATCGATGTCATCTCCAACAGTCAGCGGGGCAAGGACGCTTTTCCCGCGAAACTGGGCCACGAATGCCGCCGGATCGATGGAGAAGTATCCGAATGGCTCGTTGTGGAAGAGGATGTCGATGTCGGTCAGCGTCCCGCCGGGGTTCATGCCGATCAGCATCCAGATCTCGCCTTTGTAGCCACGCACGCGCGGGGCGAAATCGACATTGAAGAACCCGAATCCGACGAGCGTTTCCTCGCCGTTCGGACCGATTCGATACCCGCGATAGTGGGGTGTGCCGGTGTCGACGAACTGAAACGTCTCGGCGTCTGGCAGGACCCCACGCAGATACTTGACGTATCGCGCGAAATCGGCGGTCGCGCGGTCCCGCTGTGCGTAGACGGACTCAGGAATCCCGATCATCCCGATAGTCAGCGTGACGATGGCGGCAGCAGCGAGGGTACGGGTCTTCACGCAAGCTCCTTGATGTCGGTGTTCTGCGTCCATTATGGCCGGCGCAGGTGAAATAGACGACGCATGCGTCCTGATCCCCGGAGCAGGAATACCCACACGGTGAAGCCGAGCAGCCCCCAGCCGAGCACGCCGTCCAGCGCTACACCAGCAAGTGCGACCTCACCCTCGACGGCGAGCCAGAGCAACGCCATGACCGCCCCCAGGACGAGCCATGCCTTCAGACTTACGCGCATGACGCACATTCTACCTGATCTCGAAGATCGTACCGGTCACACCATGGCGTGTGCGCAGACTTTCGAGTGCACCCCACCAACGGGTCGACCTGGCTGGTGTTCGGCGGTCCAACCCACTAGAATCGGGTGATCTTCCCGGCGTCTTGACAATGCGGAAGGGCGCCACTACGGTGTGCGAATACAGGCGTAGACAAGGGGATGGAACGACGATGACGAGAACCATGACGCGATTGCTGATGGTGGCGTGCGTGATGACCGCCGCGGCGGTCGCCACACTCACGCCGGCGCCCGTGGCGGCGCAGGGCAAGGCCATTCGGATCGTGCAAACCAACGCGGCCGGCGACAACGTGCATCTCATCGACCCGGCCACGAACGAGATCGTGGGCGAGATCACCGGCGTCGAAGTGATCCACGGGGTCGTTGCCGCGCCTGACGGCAGTCGTCTCTACCTCAGCAACGAGTCGACCGAGGAGCTCGACATCGTCGACGCGAAGACGCTGAAGGTCACCAACAGCATTCCGCTGAGCGGGCGTCCCAACAACGTGGCGATTCATGAGAACGGCACGCGTGTCTATGTCGCCATTCAAGGGACCGGCGGCGGGGTCGATATCATCGACACCGAGGCCGAAGAGAACATCAGGACGATCCGCATTCTGCGGGGCGTTCACAACACGTTCATCACGCCCGACAGCAAATACGTGGTGGCCGGCTCGACCGGTGGCGGTGGCGCGACCATCATCGACACCGAGCTCGAGCGGAAGATGTGGACCATCCACTTCGAGGGCGGCGTGCGGCCCCTGACGTTCGACAGCAATCCGGACGGGTCGACCAAGAACATGTATGTCCAGGTCACCAATCTCCACGGCTTCGCGGTGGTCGACTTCGAGACCCGGAAGGAGATCGGACGTGTGGTCCAGCCGGATATTCCGGTCGCGGAACGCAACCGCGACGGCATCCAGGGCGCGCCCGCGCACGGGATCAAGGTCTCGCCGGATGGCACCTCGATCTGGTCGACCAGCAAGATCAACAGCCATGTCTACGCCTATTCGTTGCCGGATCTCGACTACCTGGGGGCCGTCAAGGTAGGGACCGTGCCGGACTGGCTTACATTCACACCGGATGGTCGGTTCCTCTACGTGGCCAATGCTCACGACAACTACGTGTCGGTGATCGATGTGAAGGGGCTCACCGAGATCAAGAAGATCCAAGTCGGCCAGGTGCCGAAGCGGAACATCACCGCGAACCTGATCGTGGGCCAGTAGGAGACGTCCTCATGAATCGGACCGTGCTACGGCTGACTCTGGTGCTGTTCTGCGTCCAGGCGATGTTCTGGTCGACGGCGCCGGCCGCCGGCGCGCAAGGCGCCGGGAGCGGCAGGACCCTCGTCGAGCTCGACTTCGATCTGTATCGCGAGACGGTCGAGCCCATTCTCCTGGCCCGGCGACCCGGCAATGCCCGGTGTCTCGTCTGTCACTCGCGTGGCGGAGGGAACGCCTATCTCGAGCCGCTATCTCCGGGCAGGGATAGCTACGACGAGGAGCAGTCGCTGCGCAACTTCGAGCGGGTGCAACGGCTGGTGGTGCCGGGGGCACCGACCGAGAGCATTCTGTTGATGAACCCGCTGAGCGAAGAGGCGGGAGGGAGCCACTGGCACGCGGGCGGCAAGCACTGGACGTCACAGCGCGACCCCGAGTGGCAGGCACTGTCCCGGTGGGTCGGCACGACCACACCGGCACTCGACTTCGACTACTATCGCGAGAACGTCGAACCGGTCCTGCTGAGTCGGAGGCCCGGCAATGCGCGGTGCGTGGTGTGTCACTCACGGGGTGGCGGGAACGCCTATCTCGAGCCGCTGTCTCCGGGGAGCGACACCTACGACGAGGAGCAGTCGGTTCGGAACTTCGAGCGCATTCAGGGACTGGTGGTGCCGGGAGCGCCTACCGAGAGCATCCTCTTGATGAATCCGCTCGCCGAGGAGGCGGGCGGGAGTCACTGGCACGCGGGGGGCAAGCACTGGTCGACGCAGGATGCGCCTGAATGGCAGATTCTGGCCCGCTGGGTCCGCGGAGAGGTCGGGGGGACATCGAGATAGTGGTAGGTGACGCTCCGCTTCGAAACGTGATGGCGATCTGGCCGTTAGATGATGTCTAGCCTCGGGCGTCGAGCGTTTCTTGCCATGCTGGCGTTGATTGGCGTCGGTCGATCAGTGCTGGCACAGGGTCGTCGTCGTTTGCGATACCTGCCGCTCGCCCGTCCCGTTCGGGTGCCGCTGGCGTCGCTGTCGACTCCCGGTCGTGCCCGCCGGTTCATGGCCCAGGGGGTGTCGCCACCGAGCGCGGCGAGCCCGGGCGAGCCGGTGCGGGTCAACGGGATGGTGGCGCGCGTGGCCGACGGGGACGATGCGCCAGATCGCTTCAGGGCTGTTTGCGTCGTGTGTCCGCACGAGCAGTGCGACGTCGACGTCGTGAGCCCGTCCGATCTCGACCCACTCGTCGTTGAAGAGATTGGCAAGGTCAGTGACCCGGTCTACCTCTGTCCCTGCCATAACAGCACGTTCTCGATGGCCGATGGTGCCAGACTTGGCGGACCGGCGCCGCGGGGGCTATATCAGTTTCGTGTGACCGGTGTTTCCGGGACCTACGTCGAGGTGGGGGAGGTCGAGGAGGACGTGTTATTGTTTTTCTGACCTAGCAGTCAGAAATCAGAAGACGGCTGGAGGGCTTTGCTCGCTTCCGGTTCAGAACGAACCCGTACGGCGTCGGTTGCTGATCCGCGCGCTGCTCCTTGAAGGAGATCGCAATGGCTGACTACAAGCTGATCGGGAAGGACTACACCACGACCGACCTTCGCGCGAAGGTCACCGGTCGGGCGAAGTATTCAGAGGACTTCCGTGCCGAGGGCATGGTGTTCATGAAGCTCTTGCTGAGTCCGATGCCGCACGCGCGCGTGCGCGGCGTCGACACGAGCGCCGCCCTGGCGATGCCCGGTGTCGAGGGCATCCTGACCGCCGACGACCTGCCGCTGGCGGAGGCGCCGAACGAGGCGGGGCTGACCAACGAACCGGTCTACGAGGGAGAGCCGATTCTGGCGGTGGCCGCCGTCGACGAGCAGACCGCGTCGGACGCGATCGAGCTGATCACGCTCGATCTCGAGCCGTTGCCCTTTGTGCTCGACCCGCTCGACAGCCTGCGGCCGGACGGTCCGAACGCCCGGCTCGAGGGCAACACCATGCGGGGCCGCGAGCTCGGCACGATCAAGTGGACGGAGGCCGAGCTCGCGGAGTTGGACGCGGGTCGCTTGCCGATGACCGGCGAGTTTGCCGCCGAGTGGTCGCACGGTGACGTCGAGGCGGGGCTTGCCGCGGCCGACCTGGTAATTGACGAGTCGATCTACCATCAGTCGCTGGGGCATCAGCCGCTCGAGACTCGCAGCTGCATGGCCTACTGGGAAAACGGAAAGGTCTACGTCTACGGGTCGACACAGAGCACGGCGCGCACCGTGGGCGCGGTCGCCCGCTGGGCCGGTGTGGAGCCGGAGAACGTGGTTCTGGTCGCCGAGTTCTGCGGCGGCGGGTTCGGTAGCAAGGGCGCCGGGTCGCTCAGCATGCGGCTGCCGATCGCCATGTCGAAGAAGATCGGCAAACCGGTGATGATGCGGTTCACCCGGCGGGAGGAGAACTTCATCGGCCGGGCGCGGCCGGCCGTGCAGGCTCGCGCCAAGATCGGCTTCCGCCGCGACGGGCGGATCCTGGCGATCGATCTCTTCACCATCGGTGACGGCGGACCCTACGGCCGCAGCGGCGACCACATGTCCAACATTGCCTCTCTGGCCTACCAACCCGAGAGCATGCGGGTCAGAGGGCTGCCCGTCTACACCAACACGCCGCCGCGCGGCGCCCAGAGGGCGCCCGGAGGGGAGCAGACGATCAGCATGCTTGCGCCGCTGCTCGACCGCGCGGCGCGGCAGCTGGGCATCGACCGCACCGAGATCATCCGGGTCAACGCGCCGGCAGGACAGGCGACCTACGGCGCACCCGGACGCGACGGACAACAGGCGAACGTCTCCAGCGCGTTCGTCCACGAGGCGCTCGACAAGGGGATGGAGACGTTTGGCTGGTCCGAGCGGATCGCGCGGAGCGGTCAGCGCAACGGCAGCAAGGTCACCGGTATCGGCGTGGGGCTGAGCACGTTCTCGGCCGGCAGCACCGGGATGGACGGGTTGATGGTGCTTCGACCCGACGGTCGGTTGCAGATCCAGACCGGTGTGGGGAATCTGGGCACCGAATCGTTCTCCGACTGTGCCCGCGCGGCCGCCGAGGCGATCGACATGCCCTGGGACAAGGTGGAGCTGGTCTGGGGCGCGACCGACCGCAACCTGCCGTGGAGTGCGATGTCGGTCGGTAGCCAGACCACGCATGCCCACACCCGTGCCAACTGGGCGACCGGGCTCGATGCCAGACGCAAGCTGCAGGAGATCGCGGCGGTCGATCTCGGCGGGTCCCCCGACGATTACGACGTCGCCGGCGAGCGTGTGTTCAGACGGGGTAACCGGTCGCAGGGGATGAGCTTCGCGCAGGCGGCGGCGCGCGCCATCGAGCTAGGTGGCCGCTTCGACGGACAGGAGCTGCCGGACGACATCAACGGCATGACGGTCACGTCGGCGACCGCGCTGGCCGGTCGAGGCCTGATGGGCGTTGCGAAGGACACCTTCCCGACCGGTGGTCGCGTCATGTCGTTCGTGGTCGGATTCGCCGAGGTCGAGGTGGACGTCGAAACCGGCGGAATCCGCATGGTCGACTATGTCGGATGTGCCGACTGCGGCACGGTGGTGCACCCGCGGCTGCTCGGCGCGCAGATCCTCGCCGGTGGCATCCAGGGATTCGGCATCGCGCTGAGTCAGAAGTGGGTCTACGACCGCCGCTGGGGCATCTCGGTGGCCAAGCGGTTCTACAACAATCGTCCGCCCGGGATTCTGGATGTGCCCCACGAGCGGCCGCTGGGGTGGGCCACGGCCGACGAGCCGGACCCGTTCAATCCGCTCGGCGCCAAAGGCATCGGCGAGCCGGCGATCGGCGCCGGGTCGGCCTCGGTGCTGTGCGCGATCGCCGACGCGCTCGGCGGCGAGGGGCACTTCTACCGGTCACCGGTGACAGCCGACATGGTGCTGACGAAGCTCGAGCAGATTGCCGAACCGCACAATCGGTTGATGAATCACGTGTGAGGGCGGAGCATCCTCAGGCTTCGGGCCACGGGCGCTCTCAGAGATTGCCTGCTCGCCCTGATCCGTCGGCTGACGCCGTCCGCAGGCACGTAGCGGCTTCCGCGCGGCGCTCTTGCCAGCGAGTGTTTACTGCATAGGTGAGGGCACCGAGCCCGCTAGCAGCGGCCGGTCTTCAGACCGGACCTGGAGCGGCGCCCGAAGCTGTCCTGCGGCCACCAACAGAGCGCCTGCAGCCCGAAGCCTGTAGCCTGAAGCCTGCAGGCCCATGTTGTTCGGAGGCCTGCCCCATGACGATCGATCGACGCCGGTTCATCAAGACGACGGCTGCGGCCGGCTTCGCGCTGGGCGCTGGCACTGGGACGGCCCCTGCCGCCGCCAGTCGTCGGTCGGCGGCAGTGCAGACGAACCGGTCTCCGGACGTCGTCGTGGTTGGAGCCGGATCGTTCGGCCTGTGGACCGCGCTCAACTTGCAGCGGCTGGGAGCCCGGGTCACCGTGGTCGACGCCTACGGCGCGGGCAATTCACGCCAGACGTCGGGTGGGGAGACCCGCGGCGTCAGAACCTCCTATGGCGACCGGCCCCATGGACGGCACTGGACACGCTGGGCGGGCGACGCCATCCGGAAGTGGACCGAGTGGGACGAGATGGGCAGCGAGCGTTTGCTGCCGCGGGTGTTCTTCAATACCGGCGATCTCATCCTGCGAGAGGAGACCAGTCAGTACATTGAAGACACACGCGCCCACTGGGACGCGCTCGGGACTCCGTACGAGATGTTGACGCCGGATGAGGTAGCGTATCGCTGGCCCTGGATTCGTTTCGAGAATCTCGGTGTGGCGGTGCACGAGCCAGCAGCGGGAGTTGTGCGCGCGCGCCGGGCCATCGAGTCGGTGGCCCGGGTCTTCGAAGAGGAGGGTGGCACGATTCGGATCGGCCGCGCATCGCTTGGCGATAGGAGCGGGGCGACACTCCACAGTGTCGCGGTCGAAGGGGGCGACCCGTTGTCGGGCGCCATCACGATCTTCGCGTGTGGCCCGTGGCTCCCGAAGGTGTTTCCGGAGTTGATGGGCAACCGGCTCCGGATCTCGATGGGGCACGTGTTCTACTTCGCCGTGCCGCCTGGAGATACCAGGTTCTCATTTCCGAACATGCCGAGCTACGGGGTGCCTGGCTGCACCGGCTGGCCGGCCTTGCCGGCCGACCATCGCGGGTTCCGCGTGCGTACTGGCGGCCGTCCGCCTGAAGACCCGGACAACAGCGATCGGTGGATTCCCACCGAGTACCACGAGCGGCCGCGTCAGATCCTCGATCTGTATTTCCCGGATCTGGCCGGGGCACCGATCAACGAGACCCGCGCCTGCCATTACGAAAGCAGCGTCGATCGCAACTTTATCGTCGACCACCATCCCGACTTCGAGAACGTGTGGCTGATTGGCGGCGGCTCTTCCGAGGGTTTCAAGTTCGGTCCAGTGCTCGGCGAGTACATCGCCGGGCGGGTCATGGATGTCGACGACGAACCGGAACTAGTCGACGGTTTCCGTCTGAATGAAGAAGAGTTTGGCGCGTCTGGTCGCAGCCGGCCCGAGTAGCGTGCTCGTCGAGAAGGCGAGGGAGTCGGCCGTCTCAGGCGCCCACGAGCACACCCACCTCCTCGGTGTGCCGCCGGAGGAACTCGGTGTAGCTGTACTGATGGTCGACGACGCCGTCGTCGGTAATCTCGATCACCCTGTCGGCCAGGGATTCGATCAACTCCACGTCGTGGGAACCAAAAATCAGCGTTCCGCTCCGCTTGACCAAGGCGGTGTTCAACGACGTGATCGACTCGAGATCGAGGTGGTTTGTCGGGCCGTCCAGGATCAGGCACTGTGGGTCCTCGAGCATCAGACGCGCGATCATGCAGCGCATCCGTTCGCCGCCCGAGAGCACGGTGACCGATTTCTTCGACTCATCGCCAGTGAACAGCATGCGGCCCAGGAACTGCCGAATAAAGCCCTCGTCGGGATTCATGCTGAACTGCCGCAGCCAGTCGATGACGCTGAGGTCGACCTCGAAGAGGTGGCCGTAGTCCTTGGGCAGGAACGAGCGCTGCACCGTCGGCCCCCATTTGACGCGGCCGGTGTCGGGCTCCTGCGCCCCAGCGACAACTTCCAGGAACGTCGACGTGGCCACGGAGTTACGCGACACCACCACGACGCGTTCGCCTTTGGCGATCGTGAGGGTGACGCCTGCGAACAGGCGGTGTCCTCCGAGGGACTTCGACACGTTCTCGAGGGTGAGCAATTCCTTGCCGTGGATTCTCTGGGCGTCGAAGACGATGTGCGGGTATTTCCGCGACGAGGGTGCGATCGCTTCGACGTCGAGTTGCCCGAGCATCTTCTTGCGCGCCGTAGCCTGTCGTGACTTGGACGCGTTGGCGCTGAAGCGGGCGATGAACTCTTTGAGCTCCCGGGCTCGGTCCTCATTCTTGTCGATCTTTGCCTGCCGGTGCCGGAGCGCCATCTCGCTGGCCGCACGCCAGAAGTCATAGTTCCCGGTGTACATCTGCACCTTCCGGAAGTCGATGTCCGCCGTGTGGGTGCACACCTTGTTCAGAAAGTGGCGGTCGTGCGACACGACGATGACCGTGTTTTGAAAGGCGAGCAGAAACTCTTCGAGCCACAGAATCGAGTCGACATCCAGATGGTTGGTCGGCTCGTCCAGGAGCAAGATGTCGGGTTCGCCAAACACCGCCTGCGCCAGCAGCACGCGGACCTTGTCGCCGTCGTCGAGATCCTGGACGAGGACGTCGTGGCGGGACACCGGGATCCCCAGACCACCCAATAGCTCGCCCGCCTGCGCCTCGGCTTCCCAGCCGTTGAGCTCGCCGAACTCGGCTTCCAGCTCTGCGGTGCGCATTCCATCGGCCACATCGAAGTCCGGCTTGGCGTACAGCGCATCCTTCTCCTGCATCACCGCGTACAGACGCTCATGACCCATCAGCACGGTGGTCAATGCATCGAACTCGTTGAAGGCGAAGTGATCCTGCTTGAGAACCGCCAGGCGCAGGCCGGCGGGAATTGTCACCAATCCCGCATTCGGCTCGATCTCACCGGACAGGATCTTGAGGAAGGTGGACTTGCCGGCGCCGTTTGGCCCGATCAGCCCGTAGCAGTTGCTCTCGGTGAACTTGAGCGAGACCTCCTCGAACAGCACTCGCTTGCCGTACTGCAGGGAAAGACCTTGTGTGCGAATCATGAGTTGTAGCCCGATGAATTGAATGGGATTGCGGTCCCGGTGCGTTGACTCCGGGACGGCCGGTGACGTCCAGCGATACTTCAGTGTACCTCAAAACGCGTGGCAACGTGACCACGGCGACGTGGTGCCGCGCGACTGCCGATGCTATGGTAGGAAGTGGTTCCTGCCCGTTGTCCCACTACAACCGTCTAGCTGCCAGTGCTTGAACCGCCAATGGCCTGGAAACCTGGCGACCGGCTGACCCACCGGTTCAACCCCGACCTGGGTCCGGGCCTGGTCGAGACGGTGGAGGACCGCACCGTCGTCGTGCATTTTCCCGAAGCCGACGCCGTGCTGCGGCTGGCCGCTGACTCGGATGCGATCGCTCCGCTCCGGTTCGTCGCCGGCGCCAGGGCCGTGTTGTTGTCGAGCGGGGAACAGGTCGTCGTCCAAGTCGAAGAGAGCGACGCCGCGCCGGGGGTGATTCGGCTGGCCGACGGCCGGGAGATCGACGAAGCGGATTTGTGGCCGGTCAGAATCGGCGAGTCGCTGAGCGATCGCATGGCGGTGGGCGAGGTGGACCCGGTGGAGGCGTTCGCGCTGCGCCTCGACGCCCTGCACCTGGCGGCCGTGCGCGGCGCGGATGGTCTCGGCTCGTTCCTGGGGGGCCGTGTCCGGCTGTTCCCGCACCAGCTCCATGCGGCCGAGTTGGCCACATCCTCCGATCCCGTCCGCTGGCTCTTGGCCGATGAGGTTGGATTGGGGAAGACGGTAGAGGCCTGCCTGGTGCTGAACCACCTGCTGCGCACCGGGCGCGCGGACCGCGCGCTGATCGTCGCGCCCGACACGCTGACGGTGCAGTGGCTTGGCGAACTGTGGCGAAAGTACCACCAGGTCTTCGTCCTGCTGGACGAGAAGCGGCTGCTCGACGTTGAAAAGGAGTATGGCAAGGGCTTCAATCCGTTCCAGACCCACCGCCGGGTCGTGGTTGGTCTGGAATTTCTCCGCGAACGGCCGAAGCTGACCGAGCAGGCGGTGGAGGTCGGCATCGATCTGCTGATCGTCGACGAGGCACATCACCTGCGCCGCGCGCCTGGCCACCCGGGCAATCGCGCCTATCGAGCGATCCAGCCGATCGCCGCGCTGGGGCGACACGTGCTCCTGCTCAGTGCGACGCCGCTGGAGGAGGACGCGTTCGGGTTCTTCCGGCTGCTCGAGCTGCTGCGGCCAGACGAGTTCACGGGCGACACGATCGAGGAGCGCGTGCGTCGGCCGCGGCCGTTGCCGCCCTGCACCAGCGCGGCGCGGCGCCGGGACATACCGGGGCTGCCGCCGCGAGTGCCGTCGCCGGTGGATCTGACGGGGGAAGACGGTTGGAACCCGCGCTGCCGGCTGGAGGATGAGCTGCGTCGCGTGCCTGCAGACAACCCGATCGCCCGAAAAAGAAAGCTGCGCCGGATCCGCCGCGCCTTGGCGTCTGGGGCGGCGATCGCCGGGTTGCTCGGACCCGGTGAGGAGCGCCTGCGGCGGCTGGCGACGCAGGCCGATCGGTCGGACCCGCGTCTCGCCTGGCTGGGGCGAATGGGGCCGAAGTGGAAGCGTGCGGGTCAGAAGACGCTGGTGTTCGTCGCGCACCGCGAGACGCTGGAGTTGATCAAAGACGCGCTACGCCGGCTGGCGCAGATCCGGGTCGGGGTGTTCCACGAGGCGCTGTCTCCGGCGCAGCGGGACATCGAGGTCGCACAATTCCGACTGGCCGACGGACCCTCGTTGCTGATCTGCACGGAGTGCGGAGGCGAGGGACGTAATTTCGAGTTCTGCACCCGCCTCGTGCTGTTCGACCTGCCATGGAACCCGATGGCGGTGGAGCAGCGCATCGGCCGGCTCGACCGCATCGGACGCCGCATTCCGGTCGAGATCGTCTATTTCCGCCCGCGATCCGCCATGGGTGGGGCGGTGGTAGAGCTGTACGAGTCACTCGGCATCTTTCGCGAGCCGTTGGGAGGGTTGGAGCGGGAGCTGACCGAGATCCGGTCCGCGATCGAGGCAACCATCCTGTCCGACGCGGCACGAATCGACCCGGCGGTCTTCGGCACGGTCCTGGAGGAGGCGACCCGGGCGCGGAACCGTATCCGCGAGGCCGCGATGCACGAGCTGCACCGCGAACCGTACCGACCCGAGATGGCCGAGCCGATTCTGTCGCGCGTGCCCGCTGTGTTGGAGGAGCTGACCAGGGAGGTCGTCCTCGCTGCGGCCGAGCAACTTGACCTGCACGTCGAGGAACACCGTGATGGCCGGCGCCACTCAATCGAGCTGGGCACCCGGTCGCGCGTCGAGAGCCTGCCCGGCGTCCCGCCCGGGTCCAGCTTTCTGGGCAGCTTCGACCGCGAGGAAGCGGTCCGCGACGAGAGCATCGACTTCTTCAGCTCGGGGCACCCGCTGGTCGAAGGGATCCTGGAGCACCTGACGGAGACGCGTGCAGGCCGTGTCGCGCTGCTCCACGTAGGCGGAGACGACGTGGGGTTCGGTCTGCTGGGCCTCTACAAAGAAGGTGCGGGTTTCTCTGCCGTCGCGGTCGATTCCGCGGGGTGCGAGCGACCCGAGTGGGCGGCGCTGCTGACCTGCAGACCGCTCCGGAGCCGCCGAGTCACACCCGCGCGCTGGACACGCCAGTCGGGATGGCCCACGCTGATCCGCCGGCTCGCCACGCACCTGGAGGGTCGAGGACGTCCGGAGGCAATCGCCGCCTTCCGCATTGGTGACTAGCTGTCTCCCGTGGGCGAGACCTGGACGGCTCAAGACAGCCTCGCTGCCAGGATGCCGCTATAATCGTCGCGCAATCACGACCTGAGTCTTTGGAGGATCCGATGCAGAGTCGACCTGCCGCCTGCGCCGTCCTGACAACGCTGCTCGTGACCGCAGCGCAGCCTTCGCCGATCGAGGCGCAGTCGCGCCACGTCATGATCGAGCGGTTTGTGCCACACACGTCGACCGTGCCGGCCAACGCGGGCGAGCGTGTCGGCATCTACCTGCGTGAAAAAGCGACCGCATCGGCCGCGGCCCGGTTCGAGTCGGGCACGTCGCCTGAGGGGCGGGTGGTGCTGTTCGTGCACGGGGGATCGGTCTCGTCGATCCCCGACTACGACCTCGATTACAAGGACTACAGCTGGATGGGGTTTCTGGCGGAGGCGGGTTTCGACACCTTTGCGATGGACCAATCCGGGTACGGTCGGTCGCCGAGACCAATGATGGCAGACCCGTGCAACATGAGCCGCGACGACCAGGTGCTGGTGACGCCGGGCCCGCTGTCGGGTCCCTGCGATCCATCGTATCCCTACGGGTCGACGACCGTGCAGTCTGACTGGGATGAGATCGACACGGTGGTCGACTACATTCGTGGGCTGCGTGGGGTCGACCGGGTCAGCCTGGTCGGCTGGTCCGCCGGTGGGCGACGCACCGGCGGCTACGCGGCGCGGCATCCCGAAAAGGTCGACAAGCTGTTTCTGTATGCCCCTGGGTACAGTCCCAGTGGCCCATCAAAGGCGCCGGCGGGACTGCCGCAGCCGGGTGTGCCCATGCGTCTGCAGACGCATGAGACACTGACGCAGGGGCGCTGGCAAGAGAACGTGGTCTGTGAGAATCAGGTGGATCCAGACATCCGCGACGTCATCTGGCGCACCATCATGGCGTTCGATTCGCTCGGATCCGTGTGGGGACCTCCCGAGGGGGTCATGCGGGTCCGCGCCGGCAATCAATCCTGGGGCTGGAACAAGGAATACGCGGCGAAGGTCACCGCGCCGACGATGATCGTCGTCGGAGAGCAGGACAATCCGGAAGCTCGCGGTGTGCTCCATGCGGACCTGACCGGAACCGATTCGAAGGTCCTGGTGACCATGGATTGCGCAACCCACTTCGCGGTTTGGGAGACGTCACAGTACAAGTTCATGCACCGGGCGTCGCTCGAGTGGTTCACCGATGGGACCTATCGCGGAGAGTGCAACGGCGTCTACCGGGTGGGGGTGGACGGCGCCCTGCCTTCGGGCCAGTAGGGTCATCGCACCGGAAACGCTTGTCTTCGCCTCTCGATGACGGCAACATCACCCGACGTCATGCGTAGTGCCGGTCGCTGCCGTTCATTCATCGCGTTGGCGTTGGGCCTCCTGCTGGGCGGGCTATCGACGGGCGCCAGGGCGCAGCCGCGGTGGGCCGACGAGGCCGCCTTACGCCGACTGGTCCCGCAGGCGGCACGTTTCGAGCTCGTCGAGACCGGCTCGAGGCACTTCCGTGCCTACGCATCCGCCGAGGACTCGAGACCGATCGGGTTCGCCTTCTTTACCACCGAGCTGACACCGCGTATCTACGCCTACAAGGGGCGCATCACGATGCTGGTCGGTCTGGACGTGGCTGGCAGCCTGCTTGGCGTCGAGGTGGTGCATCACTACGAGCCGTTCGGCTATTTTTCCATCGACCGCCCGGACTTCGTCGAGCAGTTCAACACCAGGCAGATCCTCGACCCGCTGGAAGTGGGCGTGGACATCGATGCGGTGTCGCGCGCCACTATCACCGTGGAGGCCGCGACCCGCGCGATTCGACAAGGCGCGCGGCAGTTGGCGCGCGAGTTTCTCGCAGAGCAGGCCTCCAACCCGTGACCTCATCCCGCGTCCAATAGGCGTCGGTTCCCGACCCCTGACCCTATGGCACACACCTCATCCCGTCGCGTTGTCGCTCTTGGTTTGCTGGCGTTACTGCTGCTGACTGGCAGCGCGGCCGAGCCGCAGTCCGTGGCGGCACAACCCGCACCACCGGAGGCGCAGCCGCTCTCGCTCGACGACCTCGGGGCGCTCGATGCGCTGCTCGAGGAGGACACCGAGCAGGCGGTGTCCGAGCTCGACTCGGGTGCCATCGTCGACGTGACGGCGTTGGGGCTGATACTGGCGTTGGCGGTGTTCAGTTTCGTCCGGAAGAGCGATCGGCTGAAAGTAGTCAGTCTGGTGCTGTCGGTCGCGTATCTCGGTTTCGTGAAGGCGAGTCTCGTGTCGGTCGTGGATGTTTTTGGTGCGCTCCGTTGGAGTCTCCCGGCGTTCCAGGACGGACAGGCCTACTATCTGCTGGTTGTGTTCACTCTGGTGTCGGCCGTGCTCTGGGGCCGTTTCTATTGCGGCCGGATCTGCGCGTTCGGCGCCCTGACCCAGCTGCTGGACCGGGTCGTGCCGGCCCGTTTTCGGGTCGAGCCGCCCGCATGGCTCGAACGCCGACTGGTCTACCTGAAATATGTCGTGCTCGGGGTAGCTGTCCTGTATTTCCTCGCCAGCGGCGACACGCTGGTGTATCGCTACATCGAGCCGTTCTGGATGTTCACGCTCAATGGCAACGCCATCATGTGGACGTTGCTGGCTATACTGCTGACCGCGACGGTGTTTGTGCCCAATCTCTACTGTCGGTATCTCTGCTCGGTCGGCGCCGGTCTTGGGCTTCTGTCCAATCTGACACTGTTTCGCATCAAGCGCTGGGACGCCTGTCGGACTTGCAAGCTCTGCGAGAAGACCTGCGAGTGGGGCGCCATCGACGGCCCCAGGATCCTGGTTAGCGAGTGTGTCCGCTGCGACGATTGCGAACGGCTCTATGCCGACCAGGACAGGTGCCCGCACTGGCTCATCCAGAAGCGCGCCGCCGCCCGCGCAGCCAAGCTGTAGTCGCAGAGCCCGGGGGGCCTCCAATCTGGCACGCCCTGTCAGTCCACCGATACCCTACTGTCGGCCCGCCGTTCATCCCTGACTCGCGGCAGACTGACTCGACCCGCCGAGCTCGGGCGCTTTGATCCATGCAACTTATTGACCTGTAACAAGATAGGCTCTGTTCAGGATCTAGCGACAGACCAACCGACTGGCTACCGAGCAGCCTTGTCGGATGCCTCACACCTGGTCCCAAAATTGCTCAGTTCAGCAGCCTCTAGGCGACACCAGGCGAACTGAGCGGACAGAACGTTGATCGGCGGGTTGGATCAGACGGCAAAAGAGAACCTGATATGACACCGTATCCTGAGAGAACCACGATACCTCGAACGCCTGCGCGCGCCCGTCAGGGCGATTCGAAGCAGGCGCCCACGCATCGCCGCCTGACCTGCGCGTTGTCTGGTGTGCTCGTGTCCCTGGGTCTGATCACGGCGCTGCGGCCAAGTCCGGCTGGGCCTCCGCCGACACCGCAGTTGGCCCTCGAGCAGGTCCAGCAGCAGTTCGCATCGCCGAACGCGGTGAACGTAGTCGATCTGGACCGGCTGGGTCGCCAGACCGGTATCTTGGGGCGCGTGGACGCCGACCGGCCCGCGGACCCACTACCTCGCCCTAGAGCAGAAGAACCCGATCCGCAGCCCGCGGTGGTCGTTGCCGCCGGTCAGCAGCCCGCGGATCCTCGTCCTTCATTGGGCGTGGTGCCCCGCCTCCCGGGACAGGAGGCATCTGAGGCTCCGTCAGAATCGGACAGAGAAACGGAGCCCGATGTCACGCAGCCCGGGTTCGATAAGCTCGACACGGCTTTGCGTGGTCTGGTCGCGGGCGATCCGGCCGCCCCGGTTCGGGTCATCATCCAGACCCGGCCTGGTGAACAGACCGCGACCGCGGCCTGGCTGGCCGGCGAAGACCGGCAGGTGCATCGGGTGCATCCCGGCATCGGCGGGGTTACGGCGACCCTGTCCGCCTCGGATGTGTCGGCGCTCGCCAGCGACGAGACGATCCAGCGCATTTCGATTGATGCGGTCGTCCGGCCGACCAATGAGCTCGTGCGGCCGACCCTCGGCTTGCTGCCCGGTGGCGGTGTGGTCGGAGGCGGGTCGTTGTGGGCAGGCGACACGGCCACCGTGGCGGTGGTGGATTCGGGCATCGCGTCGTCGCAGGACCTGCCGCCAGACCGCATCGTCAATTTCTACGACTTCACCTAGGGTGGCGTTGAGGTCGCACCCTACGACGACTACGGGCACGGCACCCATGTGTCCGGTCTGGTCGCCGGTAACGGCGTCGGATCTGGTGGCACCTACGAAGGGATGGCGCCACAGGCGGAGCTGGTTGGCTACAAGGTCCTGGACGCCGACGGGAATGGCTACACCAGTGACGTGATCGCGGCGCTGAGCGCCATCGTGGCAAATCAGACCTCGCTCGGTGTCGATGTCATCAATCTGTCGCTCGGTCACGTGATCTATGAACCGGCCGCGACCGACCCGTTGGTGCTCGCGGTCGAGCAGGCGGTGGCCGCCGGCATCGTGGTCGTGGTCTCGGCCGGCAACCTCGGGACGGACCCGGAGACCGGCGAGATCGGCTATGCCAGCATCACCTCACCCGGCAACGCGCCGTCGGCGATCACCGTGGGCGCCGTCGATATGCAGGGGACCACCGTTCGAGCCGACGACCGGGTGACCGACTACAGCTCTCGCGGGCCGACCTGGTACGACGCCAATGCGAAGCCGGATATCGTGGCGCCCGGTCACCGACTGGTCGCCATTGCTGCCCTCGACAGTTCTTTGTATGCCAACTATCCGGAGTGGCACGTGGATGGAAACTCCGGCAACGGGAACGGGAGCGGTGGCCAGGCCACGTATCTACGTCTGAGCGGCACCAGCATGGCTGCGGCGGTCACCAGCGGCGTCATCGCAGTGGTCATCGACGCGAACAGACAGACCGTCGGCGTTGCCGGTGGCCCGCTGACGCCGAATGCCCTCAAGGCGATCGTGCAGTTCACGGCGCTGCCGCTCGCCGACGGAACGGAACTGACCCAGGGCGCCGGCGGGTTGAACGCGGCCGGTGCGGTGCGTCTTGCGGAGGCGATTGATTCGGCGGCGCCAACCGACGCGTGGTGGATGACCGGCTGGATCCACAAGGTCGACACGATTGCCGGAGCCTCGCTGGCCTGGGGACAACAGGTTGTCTGGGGCGATCGCCTCATCTGGGGCAGCAGCGTGTACCGCAACGAGCCGGCTTGGTCCGTCGGGACCGTCTGGGGCGACCGGCTGATCTGGGGTAACCAGATCGCCTGGGACGATCCAGAGACCAGCGTCGTCTGGAGCGACCGGCTCATCTGGGGCAACCGGCTCATTTGGGGCAACGCGCTCGTCGGCTACGACGATGGGGCTAATGTCCTCTGGGGCGAGCAGGTTCCGTGGAATGACGTCACGGGCGAGCGGTTGATCTGGGGCAATCTAGCCGGTGGCGGCGTCAGCGGTGAGCGGCTCATTTGGGGCAACCGTCTCATCTGGGGCAACTAGTGGCCCTGGCAACCGAACTGGAGCAGTCGAGTTGACGATTCCCCTTTCTCGCGGCGGCGCGGCGTATATCTGGACGGTGATTGCCGCTGGTTCGGTGATGATCGCCTTCTCCCTGCTTCAGCTCCCGCTCGGTGATTCGACCCCCTACTGGGTGCTGCTGGCGGGCTTTACCTTGTTCAGCACGACGGTGTCGATCCGCGTGAAGTCGACGCCGCTCACGATTTCCGCCTCCGAGGCGTTTGTGTTCGCCCTGGCGCTCTGGTTCGGTCCGGCCCCGGCCGTCGTGACCGTGGCGCTCGATGGACTGATCGTGTCGCTGCGAGGAAAGAACCGCAACCCGGCCCGGGTGCTGTTCTGTGTCGCGGAGCCGGCGATTTCCGTCTGGGTGTCGGCGCAGCTGTTCTTCGCGCTGGCCGGTGTCGCACCGCTCTTTTGGGAGCCGGCGTCGGTCACTCCACTCCTGTTTCCGCTGTTCGCGCTGACGATCTGCTATTTCATGCTCAGCAGGTCAGCGGTTCGAGTCCGCTCGCCGGCTCCAATGTTTTCAATCAGTTACAGACATACAAGCCAAAGCCATTCGAGGCATAGCTACCGCATAGCTACCGTTTCGACCTAGCCGTGTGGTTGAAGGGGGGAGGGTAAAGTCTACGGGAGCGGGGGGGGCGACTCCAAGGGGGCAGTCTTCCGCGCGCGTCGTCAAAATGAGTCGATGAGCCCCGCAATCTGGAACCACCCTGGGACAGCTACTGGTTTACGGCCACACGAAGGTGGGCGAGCCACATTCGCTGGTGATGTTTCTGGACGCGATGCCTTCGTCCTCGCTTTTGGACTTG